>Ga0335076_10008111_pt1 | contig 10593 bp, 8 predicted proteins | sample Lox_Sample_25_FD_206717 | JGI IMG/M metagenome (GOLD analysis project Ga0335076, IMG submission 206717) | Soil microbial communities from Loxahatchee National Wildlife Refuge, Florida, United States - Lox_Sample_2.5 | ecosystem: Environmental > Terrestrial > Soil > Wetlands | place: USA: Florida...
GACTGAAGAACTGCAAAAGGGATGTTCGAGCAGAGCCCGGCGAAGCAGGTTTGAAGGGGCACGGCTTCAGCCGTGCCGCAACTGTGTCTTGGGGACGGCGGCTTTAGCCGCTGAGGGACTAATCGCGACGCAGCTGGTGGAGCTATCGAAATGAAAGCAACCGAACTCGCCTCCGCACTGGGCGCGGAGCTCATCGGCGACCCTGACGTCACAGTTACCTGGATCGCCAGCCTCGAATCAGCCGAGTCCGGGGACCTTGTCTTCGTTGACAGCGAAAAACACCTCGCGGCGGCGCTCGCCTCGCCAGCCGCCGCTATCATCGCCGGCGACTTCGCCCGCCGCGCACAATCGCCCAAGCCCTTACTGATCGTTCGCCATCCGAAGCTGGCGTTCTCCCGCGCCGCGCGGCACTTGCGGCGTATTCCCAAGGAGCAGGGAGGCGTGCACCCGTTCGCCGCGATCGATCCCACTGCCAAGCTGGGCGCGAACGTATCTGTGCGCGAGTTCGCCTCGGTGTCGGCCGAGGTGACGATTGGCGCGGGTACTAAGATCGGCGTGGGCTGCTGTATCGGTTCGCGCGTCACCATCGGCGAACATTGCGAGCTCAAGGCCAACGTCACCGTTTACCCCGGCACCCGCATCGGCAACCGCGTCACCGTTCACGCTGGCGCAGTTCTTGGCAGTGACGGCTTTGGCTACGTGCGCGATCCCGACACCGGCCGCTACGAAGCCTTCCCCCAAGTCGGCCGCCTTGAGATCGAGGACGACGTCGAGATCGGCGCCAACACTACCATCGACCGCGGCGCCCTCGACGCCACCGTGATCGGCCGCGGCGTCAAGCTCGACAACCTCGTCCACGTCGGCCACAACGTGAGCATTGGAGCCGACGTGGTCATCGCCGCGCAAACCGGCATTTCCGGCAGTTCGGCAATCGAGAAAGGCGCGGTGGTTGCCGGCCAAGTCGGGATCGCTGATCACGTCCGCATCGAGGCCGGAGCCATCCTGGGCGCGCAATGCGGCGTTCCCACCGGCAAAATCATCCGCGGAAGGGGTATCCTCTTCTGGGGGACGCCCGCGCGTCCGATTCGCCAATACCTTAAGGAGCTGGCGGCTTTGGCGCGCCTGGCGAGGAAATAGCTTGGCACTGGTCGTCATCGGCGGACATTCGCGCAGCGTCGGCAAGACCAGCGTGGTCGCCGGCCTCATCGCCGCGCTGCCGGATTTTCACTGGACCGCCGTCAAGATCACCCAATTCGGCCACGGTATCTGCTCGGTCAACGGCGAGAGCTGCGACTGTGCGGTGGACGAGCACACCATCGCCATCAGCGAAGAGCGCGACCGCCGCGGCGAGAGCGATAGCTCGCGCTTCCTCGTCGCCGGCGCGGTCAAGTCGCTGTGGGTTCGCACCAAGCAGGGAAGACTCGCCGAAGCCATGCCATCCCTTCGCCGCTCCCTCGACCAAGCCGAGAACGTCATCATCGAATCCAATAGCGTGATTCGCTTTCTACGTCCCGATCTTTATCTCTCCGTCTTGGATTCGCAGACCGCCGATTTCAAGGCCTCCGCGCGAGAGTATCTCGATCAGGCTTCAGCCTTTGTGATGCACGAGGGCGATGCCACCCCGCAATGGGACGCCATTCCTCTCAAGCTCATCCGCAGCAAGCCGCTATTCCGCATTTGCCCGCCGCAGTATGTCACTCCGGAAATCGTGGATTTCGTGCGCCGTGCTCTGGCCAGGCCGGCCTCTGCGGCGCGTTCCTAAGCAGCGCTGTCGTGTCTTCCGGCTGGCGTCGGCTGCTCCACCAGGTTGCCGCCGTCCAGCCCGATCCTCGCCACCGCGGTCAGCAGCGTGATTGCGGGGAACGAACTGCAGAACATCTCGGTGATGCGTACTACCGAGGGAATATCTTCCTCCAGCACCCCGGCCTCCAGCATCTGCGCTGGTGTCAGCTCGATCGGTCCCGGCAGCTCTTCGGTGATGTCCCACACCGTCTCATGCAGCCGGTAGGCATACTCCTGGAATAGCGGCGATTGCGCCAGCGCGCGCGCGGTCTCCCAATAGGCGTCGAAAAAGTCTGGCCAGTTCGCCAGTGCCCGAAACGTGTCCGGCACATATGGCACGGCCAGCACCCGCTTGATGTCCGCAAACCGCTTTTTTACCGCGATCGGCGCCTCTTCCTCCGGAACCAGGTAGAGGCTCGCCTCGGGTTTTCTTTGCTGCCCGCCCTGTTCGGAGCCACTGTCTTCTCTGCCGATCGCGCCCTCGAACGACTGCAGCAGCGCCGCCAGCAGCAGCATCTCTAGGGGCGTCGTATATTGCAGCAGCTCGATAACCGGCGCTAGTTCGTCTCGCTTCCTGGCCGTGTCGCTTCCCAGGTTCGGAACCTGGAAGTAGTTGTGCACCCTGGTGTAGGCGTCGGCTCGCAGCCGCTCACTCAGGGCAAGAACCTCGCCCCAAGCAGCCATATTCTTGAGCACACCGACCGCCAGCGCCAGAAACTCGGGATACGCGGCGTACGCCTGAAAAACCGAGCCCACGTAAGGCACACCCAGCGCAGCTTTTACCTGCTCAAACTCCTCCCGCACGGAAGCTGTCGCATCCGCTTCGGAGACCAACTTCAGCCTATTACCCTTCCTCCACGGCATATCATGTTCGATGGCGGTGCGAAGCAACTCAGATGTCAGTCCTAAGGTCACGAATGTTATAGGCGGGAAAATTTTCCACTCGGGCAGGTGGTGCTGATGCGGAACTTTGACGTGCTGTTCGACTCGGGAGAACCCAGCGCGCTCGACCACCCCGCCTACGCTCCCTACGGCAAACTTGGCTTTCCTCCGCCTCCGCTCGGCCGCCCCTGGATCTTTTCCAACTTCGTGCAATCGCTCGACGGAATCGTCTCGCTCCGCGGCTGCCACGGCGCCGGCTCCGACATCGCCCAATCCGAAGAAGATCGCTGGCTCATGGACCTGCTGCGCGCGCACGCCGATGCTGTGCTCACCGGCTTTCGCACTCTGCTGGAGGAAAGGATCCTGGGCGACCGCCCGCGCGGCCCCGTCTTCCGCATCATGGAACCCGACCTGCTCGACCTGCGCCAGCAACTTGGGCGCGGGCGCGAGAGGAACATCATCGCCTCCGGATCAGCCGCTTTCGATCCCGCCGATTTCCGCCTTTTCGACGGCGAACTGGTCGATCCCGTGCTCCTGACCACCAGATCCGGAGCCGAGCGCCTGCGCGCGCTAGCCTCGTCCCCACAGTTCCGCATCATCATCGCTGGGGACGATACCCACGTTGACCTGCCCCTCGCCATGCGCGAACTGCGCCAGCAACTCGGGATCGAGCACCTGCTCTGCGAGGGCGGCCCGTCGCTCTACGGCAACCTGTCGCGCGCCGGACTAATCGACGAGAAGTTTGTGACAATCTCCCCGGTAGAAGTCGGCCAGATCGTACCGCCTGACCAGGAGCGGTCGTCCTTCGAGCCAACATCAGGGACTCTGCTTCGCCCCACAACCTTCAATGCCGTCGGCTTCACGAAGGAAGAGATGCCGTGGTGGCGCTGGCTGAGCTGCCGCCGCGTGGGAGAGCACGCGTTCCATCGGTATCGGAGGGCAAGGTGAACTTTTTGCGCGCCTTGGTCGCACAGCCTGGAACGGCCGTCACCCAGCAGCGTAGCGATTTCCAGCCGCAGTCCCGTCCCGTGTAATCCAGCCTGGGATAGCTGGTGATAACGGCTGTTAACAACAGTTATCTGCTGCCGGTCGGATGACCTGAAGTCATCGGAATCATCACTATTGTTTGATCATCGCGGCAGCAACTTGGGCTTCCGCGTGAGCCTGATCGTCGTGAGTAAGATCGGGCTTGAGGTCAAAATCGATTTTGACGATACGACCCGTGAACTCGGCTTTCGGCGGATACTCCTCGGTAACTGGACCGCCTTTGTCACAGCCAACATCGAAGGTTTCGTCCAGCGAGTAGCCATAGGCAGCAGTTCGGGGGATTCGCCCCTCGGCAACTTTTTTGCCGTCTACAAAAAGGCGACCGGTGCCACCGGCCCCTGCAATCTCCTTCCCCGTTTTCTCGAACTCATAGCGAATATCGTGAGCCCCGGAGCCGAGCGGCTGCGAGGAGCGAATGTACGTGAGTTGGGTAGCGGAGAGGTTGTAGCAGAATGTTGGCTTGCCGTCCTTCAGGTAAAGAGACCACCCGTTGGTATCACCGCCCATAACGCAAATCGGGCCTTCGCCGCCCTTGTCCGGAATTTCCACGTGCGCGGTCATCACCCAAGAACGGTTCTTGGTATCGGGAGCATTGGTTTCGGGGATTCGCACTGCGCCCGGGTAGAAGGTCACCTGTTGGCGACTTGAAAACAGATCGCCGCGTCCGAGCAACCGTTCGTTGAAGCGATCATCCAGGGGAAGCACGTTGTACTTGCCCGCCTCTGCCCACCAGAGGCCGACCAGATCGATAAACCTGCGCACGATCGGGTCCTTCAAATCGCCAAGAGCCTTACCCTTGAGCAGGTCATTGGACTCTGCGGGATCATCGGCGATGTTGTACATCTCCCACTGCTGTTCATCGATGTTGGCGTAGCGAGAGCGGCTCTCCCATGGCCAACGGCCGTTGAAGGTAACGATCTTCCAGTCACCCTGGATGAGTCCCCGATTGCCCAACATCTCAAAGTACTGAGTCGGATGAGTGGTCGCTGCCCTGGCGCTATCGAAGGAGTAGTTCATAGGCACGCCTTCGAGAGGAGCTTGCTGGACGCTATTGATCATCGCTGGCGGCTCGATCCCTGTTGCCGCAAGGATGGTCGGAACGATGTCGGTCACGTGGTGAAATTGGTTGCGGAGTTCTCCCTTTGCCTTGATCCCCTTCGGCCAGTGGACGATCAACGGATTGCGGATACCGCCGAAATGAACGTACTGCTTGCAAAGTTTGAAGGGAGTGTTCCCTGCGATCGCCCATCCGACCGGATAATGGTTATAGGAACCGGGTTGACCAAGTTGGTCAATGTGCTTCAATTTAAAATCGAGGGTCTCCGGGACATAGGCGGCGAGGCTCATTTCGTTAAAAAGCCCGTCCAGAGTGCCTTCACCCGAGGAACCGTTGTCGCCGATGAATACGAAGATCAGGGTGTTGTCCAGATCCCCTGTCTCTTCGAGGAAGTTGATCAGGCGGCCAATCTGGTGATCTGCATGGGAAAGGAAACCGGCATAGACTTCTGCCATGCGGGCGTAGAGCCGCTTCTTCTCGGGCGTCAACTCGTCCCACTTGGGAATGCCTTCCAGCATCGGCGACAGTCTCGCGCTCTCCGGGACGACGCCCATCTTCTTCTGGCGGGCCAGCACAGTCTCGCGGTACTTGTCCCACCCCATATCGAACTTGCCCTTATATTTTTCAATCCACTCTTTCGGCGCATGATGAGGGGCGTGACATGCCCCGAACGCGAGGTAAAGGAGCCATGGCTTATCGGGATCGACAGACTCCACGTTGGCGATGTAGCTGATCGACTGGTCGACCAGATCGACCGACAGGTGATAGCCCTCTTCCGGCAGTGCTGGAGGATCAATCGGCGTGTTGTCACGGAACAGTGCCGGGTACCACTGATTCGTGTCTCCCGCCATGAATCCGTAAAATCGATCAAAGCCAAACATCGCGCCGGTAGGCCAACGCTCAAACGGGCCAGCCGGTCCGATTTCCTCTGAAGGCGTGTTGTGCCACTTCCCGACGCAGAACGTGGTGTATCCGTTCATTCGCATCATCGCGCCGATGCCCGCCTTGTCCATTGGCTGGCGCGCGTTGTATCCCGGGTAACCGGTTGCCAACTCTGTGATGTTGGCCATGCCAACCGAGTGGTGGTTCCGCCCGGTAATCAAGCAGGCTCGCGAAGGTGAGCAGAGTGCTGTAGTGTGAAAGTTGTGATAGCGAAGACCACGCTCCGCGAGGTAAGTGATGTGGGGCGTCTCGACCAGGCCCCCGAACGCATCGGACCAGCCAAAACCAACGTCGTCCAGAACGATATATAGAATGTTGGGAGCACCATTCGGGGCGTCGGCCTTTACCGGGAAAGACGGCTCTGATTCCTGCCATGTCCTTCCAATTTTTCCATTGAACTGCGTACCTTCGCGATAGGTTTTCATTACAAACTGCTCCTCGGGCCTTCACCGTCAGGATTGCTGGGACTAAAAAGTGTCGCGTGTTGCGACGCGATAGACGGTAGCAGCGAATGCACAGAGTCAGCATCTGTCAATTTCAGCAGTCAGGCCCGCTATTGCGCTCGGTTTCGCGGTCGTCTGCGCGACGACTGTCCTAATCCAGAGCCGGTTCAAGAGAGCGGGTTTTCCCGATGACCGGTTCTGTGAAATCGGTTGCTAACGGCAAACATTTTGCCGTTTTCTTTCGCGATTCGAGGCACCGCCAGCCCAGTATTCCTCGGGCGAGCTCACATCGCGACGGTCGCCGTTTGGGCGGTAGGGCGGCGGCTGCTGCGGTAGCAGGCCTGCGCGATTAGTAGGTAATCTCTGAGAGAAAACCTTTTCCTTAACCTGAATGCGCAGATAACTGTTGATAAATCCCCATACCACAAGTAATCCCAAACTGAGAAATCCCAGCGTCGCTCGCCCAGTTGCGGGGATGCAATTTTCGCGTTCGCCATCTCCTCCTTCTTAAAGAACTCATCCGCTGCTTCTCACCTTGTAAAATTGTCTGTACCTGAAGCTCCGGACAGCGCCCTGACCACTCAGACCGCCAAATCCGAGATGCGCTCGCAACCCATCGCCGAGCCACCGCGCCGCACCGACGTCCAGCTCGCCGCCTGGCTGTTTGCCGCCATCTCCGGCGTTCTTCAAGTCCTTATCTTTCCCTTGCCCAACTGGACCCTCCTCTGCTGGATCGCCATCGCCCCCTTGCTCGTCGCCATGCTCCGGGCCCGCCGCGACGCAGCCACCGGCAATCTCGTGCCCGGCAGCGTCGCGCAGTGCTTTCTGCTCGCCTGGCTGGCAGGCATCATCTGGTGCGCCGGCAGTTGCTACTGGGTTTACTACACCATGCATACCTACGGAGGCCTAGACCCTGCTACCTCCGTTTCCATGCTGGTGCTCTTCTGCCTCTATGTCGGCGCTCACCTCGGCCTCTTCGGACTGCTCACCGGTCTGGCTGCGGGACCGGCGCGCCTGGGCGTAAAGGCCGTGATGCTCGCGCCCTTCTTCTGGGTCGCCATGGAACTATTCCGCGACCGCCTGATGGGCTTCCCCTGGGACTTGCTCGGCACCGTCCTTGTGGACAACATCCCTCTCTCGCGCATTGCCACCGTGACCGGCGTTTACGGCCTGTCCTTCGAGATCGTACTGGTCAACGCGCTCTTCGCCTCTGCCTTCCTCATCCGCCGCGAGCGCCGCGCCCAGCTCCTGGTGGCCTCGATCTTCCTCGCCAGCTTCCTGCAAGCCGGAGAATTCTTCCAGCCGCCGCGCCTTCCCGCCGTCGGAACCGCGCGCCTGGTGCAGTCGAACGTCCCCATTCTCGACCAGCCGCAGTGGTCGAACGCCTACTTCGACCAAACCCTGAAAGAGCTTTCGGATCTCAGCATTCCTAAGCCCGGGGAGCTTCAGTCCGGCGAACCCATTCCGGACCTTATCGTTTGGCCTGAATCGCCCTCACCCTTCTTCATCAACGAACCGCGCTTCAGTCGCGCCGTCAGCGATACGGCTGTCCGAGCCAACGCCTACATGGTCGTCGGCAGCCTGGGCCTGGTGAATGCTGGCGGCACCAATACGAAGCTCTACAACTCCGCCGCACTGATTGCCCCTAGCGGCCGCTGGCTGGCGCGCTACGACAAAATCCACCTCGTCCCCTTCGGCGAGTATGTCCCTTTCAAGGACCTCCTCAGCTTCGCCCAGAAGCTGACCCGCGAGGTCGGAGATTTCGAGCGCGGCGATGCCCGCGACGCTCTCCAACTCGCCCACTACCGCCTCGGCGTCTTCATTTGCTACGAATCCATCTTTCCTAACGAGATTCGCCAGTTCGCCGCCAGCGGCGGCGAGGTGTTCGTCAACATCTCCAACGACGGCTGGTTCGGCGACACCGGCGCACCCTTCCAGCACCTCAACATGGCTCGCATGCGCGCCATCGAGAATTACCGCTGGCTGCTGCGCGACACCAACACCGGTGTCACCGCCGCCATCGATCCCTACGGTCGCATCGTGGCCCGCGCTCCGCGTCACGAGCGCACCGTACTCGACGCGCCCTACAGCGCCCAGTTCGCCACTACCTTCTATTCCCGTCACGGCGACGTCTTCGCCTTCGCCTGTGCGATAATTTCTCTAGGGCTGCTGCTGGCGCTGATCTTCCGGCACCGCATGGCCGCCGATTAAGAGCCTCACCCATGATGGAAGAACTCGAACAGGAATACCTCCCGCTGCGCGGCAAGGTGCAAGAGCTGCGGGAGTATCTTTGACGCTCCCAAGCTTCGCCAACAATTTTCCGAAATAGAGAAGCGGGCCGCCGACCCCAATTTGTGGTCGAACCCTGAGCGCTCGCAGCAGGTGATGCGCGAGCGCAAGCGCCTCGAAAGCCTGCTCGCCACCGAGACCGACCTCAGCCGCCGCGTCAGCGACATCGAGGCTTACCTCGAACTCGGTCGCGAGGGCGAAGACGTCAGCGGCGACCTCAAGCGCGAAATCGACACCCTCCGCGGGCTCGTCGAAAAGCTTGAAACTGAAACCCTGCTCTCCGGCGAAAACGACCAGCGTAACGCCATCGTTACCATCCACCCCGGCGCGGGCGGCACCGAGTCGCAGGATTGGGCCGAGATGCTGCTGCGTATGTATCTGCGGTGGGCCGAGCGCCAGGGCTTCGAAACCGTGCTCAACGACTACCAGCCCGGCGAAGAAGCGGGCATCAAGTCGGCAACCTTCACCGTGAACGGCATGTACGCCTACGGGCTGCTCACCAGCGAGATCGGCGTGCATCGGTTGGTGCGCATCTCGCCCTTCGACCAGGCCAAGCGCCGTCATACCTCGTTCGCCAGTGTCTTCGTTTCGCCGGAAATCGATGAGTCCATCCAGGTGGACATCAAGCAGGAAGATTTACGTGTGGATACCTACCGCTCCGGCGGACGCGGCGGCCAGCACGTCAACACCACCGATTCGGCGGTGCGCATCACTCATCTGCCGACCGGAATCGTTGTGAGCTGCCAGAACGAGCGCTCACAGCACAAGAACCGCGACCGCGCCATGAGCATGCTGCGCTCGCGGATTTACGAGTTCGAACTGGAGAAGAAGCGCGCCGAAACCAAGAAGATCGAAGATTCCAAACTCGACATCGACTTCGGCTCGCAAATCCGCTCCTACGTGCTGGCGCCCTATCGCATGGTCAAGGACCATCGCACCAAAGTCGAGGTCGGCGATGTGGACCGGGTGATCGATGGCGATCTTCAGCAGTTCATCCGCGCCTATCTAGCGATGCGCCGTGACGAACGCAGTGGCAATGGCAGCGCGGGTGTTCGCGAATCGGGGCCGGGCGGTAATGGCAAGCCGCCGAAGGGATCTTCCGCTGCCGAGGACTTGGATAGCATTTAGGGAAGATCTCTCGAGAATCGCGTGGGGACGGGTATTTCGCCGTCCATCCAGAGCCGTGTAGGGACGGGTCTCTGACCCGTCCAGCCGGGGCGCAGCGCCGGTATTTGGACAGCGAGCCGCGCTACTACGGAATGCGTTCGCAAAATGGCGCAACCAATAGAAATCTCGCCTGACGCCAGCCTCCGCGCCGCCGTCCTGCGCCGCGGCCGCCGCCTCGAATACTTCTCCCTGGCATGGCACTCGCTCGAAGCTACTGCGGCGTTGGTCGCCGGACTACTCGCCGGCAGCATCGCCCTGGTCGGCTTCGCCTTCGATTCGGTGATTGAGTTCTCTTCGGGCGCCGTTCTGCTCTGGCGGCTGCGTCTCGACGACGCCGAACGCCGCGAACGTTCCGAGCGTCTCGCGCTCAAGCTGGTCGGCATCTCTTTCCTCGTGCTCTCCGCCTACATCCTTTATGACTCGATCCGCAGCCTGCTGAGCCGCAGGGCTCCCGAGCACAGCCTGCTCGGCATCGCGACCGCGATCGCTGCTCTCATTGCCATGCCGCTGTTGGCGCGCGCCAAGCGGCGCGTCGCACGAGAGTTGAACAGCGGCGCCATGCAGGCCGACTCCCGCCAAACCGACGTCTGCTTCTATCTTTCCCTGATCCTTCTCGCTGGGCTGCTGTTGAATGCGCTGTTGGGATGGTGGTGGGCCGATCCCGTGGCCGCCTTACTCATGGTTCCGCTCGTGCTTCGCGAGGGCCTCAACGCGCTCCGTGGCGAAACCTGCTGCGATTCTCCGGTATGCTGTACCGAGACCGCATGCGCCCCTTCGACCACGTCACCGCCCCGCAAGACACCCACCAGCGCAAGCTGAGCGAGGGCTTCAGCCGCGCTCTCTCCTACGCCGCCGAGTTGCACTCGCGTCAGCTCAAGAAGGGAACTGGCGCTCCTTACATCGCGCACCTGATGGGCGTCGCCAGCCTGGTGCTCGAAGCCGGAGGCGACGAAGACCTCGCTATCGCCGCTCTTTTGCACGACG
>Ga0335076_10008115_pt1 | contig 10591 bp, 9 predicted proteins | sample Lox_Sample_25_FD_206717 | JGI IMG/M metagenome (GOLD analysis project Ga0335076, IMG submission 206717) | Soil microbial communities from Loxahatchee National Wildlife Refuge, Florida, United States - Lox_Sample_2.5 | ecosystem: Environmental > Terrestrial > Soil > Wetlands | place: USA: Florida...
GAATCCACCGACGCGGTCTGGGTGTGCAGAAGCCCGACCTGGTAGACCGGCAGAATGTCGGGTTCGAGCGCCGAGATCGCCTGACGATCGAGCAGCTCGCTCTTGATGCCGTACTCCGCGAGCGCGGCCTGCTGCGCTCTGGCCGCATCATGCGCGTCGCCGCGCCATGCCTTGAGCCATCCGGTCTCGCGGATGCGCTCGGAGATGCCGGCCTGCACCACCCATTCCCGATGCAGCTTCAGCGACGGCACGATCAGGCTCTGCAGCGCGGTCGCGCGCGGCTCGACGCGTGACGGCACGGCATTCGCCAGAAAGCGCGCAACCCAGCCGGCGTTCCGGATCGACCAGAGCGGATCCCAGCGCAGCGCGGGATGGCGGTTCATCACATATTTCGGCAGTGCGTCCCACAGCGAAGGCACATTGAGCGGAAAGATCGAGCCGCTCGAGAGAACCCCGGCATTGCCGTAGGACGTCTCGCTGCCCGCCTCTCGCCGGTCGACGAGGATCACCGAAAAACCCCGTTGCCGCGCGGCAATGGCCGTCGACACACCGACGATACCCGCGCCGAGCACGACAATGTCCGCGTCCTTTGTGGTGTTGTCCGGCATTCGGCCCGCCCCTAAAAAACTCACCTCAACGTCAAACCGCCGTCGACCGGCAACAGCGCACCCGTAATGTGGGACGCCTCTGCCGACAACAGAAAGACGACGAGCGCGGCCACCTCGTCGGGCTCGGCGAGCCGCGCCTGCGGATTGGCTTTGGCAGCGGCCTGCCAGGCCTGCGCGTCAAGAGCGCCGGTAAGTCCGGCATCTTTCCGCGTATAGCCGGGCACGACGATGTTGGCGGTTGCACCGGAAGGAGCAAGCTCGATCGCAAGACACTTAGTCAGCGCTTCCAGCGCGGCCTTGGCCGCCGCCGAGCCCGGATAGATCGAGCCCGGCGCGAAACGATGCGCTCCAAAACTCGAGATCGCGACCACGCGTGCCAACGGCCGCAAAAGGTCCGTCATCGCCGCGGCCGCGAGCTCATGGAACGAGGCGGCCATCACTGCAAAGGCGCGCTGGAGCTTTTCGGGCGGCAATTCCTGGAAACTCCGCCGGTCGGCAAAGCCCGCGGCATGCACGATCGCGTCCACCGGACCGAACGAGGCGCGCGATGCGCGAACGAGTGCGGCCGCGGTGCCTTCGGTTGCGAGATCGCCGAAGCAGATTTCGACCCTTGCGCCGGCATTCGCGCATTCCGTTGCAACCGCCGTCAACCGCCCGCGTCCGGCCTCGTCGGCCCCCTGCCCGTGCAACATCAGGCACTGATCGGCCGCCGCCAGCCGCCGCGCGACGGCAGCTCCAATCCCGGAGCCGCCGCCGGTGATGATCGTTGTCCGCATGAACGGTCGTTTCGAGCGCTCTTGAAGGGGCGACTATAGTTTTCCCGATTTCAAATGCCAATGATTGCACGCCACCGCCTTGCAAAATAGCGCAGCGTCGTGGAGCATGAGGATCAAGCAATCCGAGGGCGGGAGGACGACATGAAAGCTCAGCGATCAGCTGCGGGCGCGATGACGGTCGCAGCCCTTTTGTGCGCGACCCCCGGCGGCTACGCCCAGTCGACCGATCAGCCGACCTATCTCGTGACCTATATCGAAACCGCGCCGAAGGCCGCGACCGAGGCGCGCGACCTGATCGTCGCACGCTGCGCGAGCGCGCGTAAAGCAGCCGGCCTCGCGCAAGTCGAGGCCTTTGCCCGCACGGGCTATCCGAGCCAGTTCGCGATGCTGGAGCAGTGGCAAACCATCAAGGCAAAAGACGATTTTGCCGCGACCGATGACGCCAAGACCTTTCTCGCGCGGCTGTCGCCGCTGATGGTCGCGGGTTATGACGAGCGCATCCATGTGCCGCTCACTATCGGCGCATCGATCCCCGCGCCGGCCGATGCGGTGGTGGCATTGACCCATGTCGATCTGATTCCGACCTCCAAGGACGCCGGGGTCCCGATGGTGAAGGCGTTCGCGGAGCAAAGCCGCGGTACGAGCGGCAATCTCCGCTTCGACGTGCTGACCCAGGCGAGCCGGACCAACCACATGACGGTGGTGGAGAGCTGGTCGACGGCGGCGGCGAAGGATGCGCATATCGCGGAACCCTTCGTAAGATCGTTCCGCGAAACGCTGATGCCGATGAGTGGAAGTCTCTACGACGAGCGCGTGTACAGCCCTCTGCATTGCTGACCGAGGCGTGCCGGCCACGATCGCCGCACGCGCTAACGTCGCTTCCCGGCAGCGGACATCCGCTTGAACTTCACGCGCTGGCCGTCGGGCATGCGGGTCGCCACATAGCCCGCCGCCAGGCAGGCCTCGCGCTGCGGCATCTTCTCCTGCGGACTGCGCAGGCTGTCCCACCAGGACGCGCGCTGTGCCGCCCGCGGCAGCGCGGCGCCTATGATCTCCTCGACCTGCTCGAAGCTCAAGACCAGTTCGGGCAGGGTCTGCTTCTTCAGATAATCGCGCAGCGCGTCGTAGTCGTTCACGGCCTTCCCGTCGTTCGCTGGCTTTCACTCGTGGATCGCGTTTGTTTCTGATCCCTCAACCAATCGTTAACCGATTAACGCATGGTTGTCCTCATTTAAGGCGTTCGCAACGTTTGTGGCGCATCCAACCAGCCCGGGAGCTGAAAAGCAGATGCGATTTGGACGGCGCAAGGACAGGGCCAAACAGACGCCCAAACACCCCTGGCGACTATCGGCAAAGCTGCTGATCGCCTCGTCGATCGTAACAGTCCTCGGCTTTTCCGCGATCTGCGCCAGCATCATGCTGGACACGCGGCATGGCGAAGTGCAGCTGGCGCGTCAGTCCCTGGAAAACCTCGCGGCCACCGTCGACGCCGACATTGGCCGCAACATCGAGCTCTACGACCTGTCGCTGCGAGCCGTTGCCAGCAACATGGTGCTGCCGGAGATCAACGACGTCTCCAAGACGATCCGCCACCTCATCCTGTTCGACCATGCGGCGACCGCGAATTATTTCGGGTCGATCCAGGTGTTCGACGCCGAGGGACGGCTGCAGATCGACGCCTCGACGCTCGATCCCGTGGCGGAGAACCGCGCCGACGAGGAGTATTTCCAGGTTCATCGCAATCGGGACGACGTCGGACTCTATATCAGCCGCCCGATGCTGCACCGGGGCGCCTATGCGGTCGTGCTGAGCCGCCGCATCACGGCCGCCGACGGCCATTTCCTCGGCGTGGTCGCGGGCTCGATCCGCTTCAGCTATTTCCACGAGCTGTTCGGCCGCCTCAACCTGAGGGAAGGCGATACCATCTGCGTGCTGCGGCGCGACCGCACCATCATCATGCGCACGCCGTTCGACCTCGACGTCATCGGCAAGAAGCTCGGCGAGATGCCGCGCGGCAAGGTGCCGGCGTTGGCGGAAGGCAGCTCCTATTCCGGCGTCGGCCCGATCGACGATATCCCCCGCCTCTATGTCCGCCGCGCCAGCAACAACCCCCTCATCGTCGTGGTTGGCAAGCCGCTGGACGACATTTTGGAATTGTGGCGCAGGCAGGCGCTGCGGATCGGCGCCGCCGAGATGGCGCTGATCGCCTTCGTGCTCGGGGTGACGATGTTTCTGGCGCGCGAGATCGGCCGCCGCGCCGATGCCGAAGACAAGCTGGAGGAGCTTGCCACCACGGACGCGCTCACGGGTTTGCGCAACCGGCGCAAGTTCGACGTCACGATCGACAGCGAATGGCGGCGCGCAATGCGCTACAAGACGCCGTTGTCGCTGCTGATGATCGATGCCGACCACTTCAAGACGTTCAACGACACCTTCGGTCATCAGGCCGGCGACCAGGTGCTGGTCGGGATCGCGATCTGCATCTCCGATTCGGTAAGGCGATCCGGCGATTGCGTGGCGCGCTATGGTGGCGAGGAATTCGCCGTGCTGCTGCCGGGACAAACCATCAAGGAAGCGTGCCAGGTCGCCGAGACCATCCGCACCAAGGTGCAGGTCTGGTCGGACGACAACACGATCTCGACTGTCAGCATCGGGATCGCCGGCGTAACGCCCAGCGCCGGGATGGATTGGCATCAATTCATCCACGCCGCCGACAGCGCGCTCTATGCGGCGAAAGCCGCCGGGCGCAATCGCTGCGCTCTCGCCAGGGGGCCGGGCCTGTCGCTTGCGGCTTAGGCTGCCGAACACGTCATTGCGAGCGCAAGCCAAGCAATCCAGAATGGCACGGCAAAGACCGGATTGCTTCGTCGCTGACGCTCCTCGCAATGACGGTTAAAGCTCGAGCGCGCTCATCTCACTCATTGAAGTACCGCTTCATTTCCGCGCGCAAACCGTCGCGCAGATCGGCGCGCGCCATGCCGTAGGCGATGTTGGCGCGCAGGAAGCCGGCTTTCGAGCCGCAATCGTGCCGTTCGCCTTCGAACTCGACGCCAAAGAATTTCTGCATCCCTGCAAGACCGATCATGGCGTCGGTGAGCTGGATCTCGCCGCCCGCACCGCGCTCGTGCCTGGCCAGGATCGCGAAAATCTCCGGCTGCAGGATGTAGCGCCCGGTGATGGAAAAATTCGACGGCGCAGTCCCCTTCGCCGGCTTCTCCACCATGCCGTCCACCTCGAACATCCTTGCCTTGGCATGACGCTGGCCGACACCGCAGATGCCGTATTGATGCGCCTGGTCGGCGGGCACTTCCTGCACCGCGAGCAGGTTTGATTTTTCCGGCAGATGACTCGCGGCCTCGATCATCTGCGCAAGGCAGCCCGGCCTATTGAGCACGAGTTCATCCGGCAAAAGGACCGCAAACGGCTCGTCGCCCACGATGTCGCGGGCGCACCACACCGCATGGCCAAGGCCCAGCGGCGCCTGCTGGCGGGTAAAGCTCATGGCGCCGGCCTCGGGCTGGTCGCGCGCCAGGATCTCCTGCTCGGTCTTCTTGCCGCGGGCGGCGAGCGTGGCGTCGAGTTCGAACATGCGGTCGAAATGATCCTCGATCACGCCCTTGTTTCGGCCGGTGACGAAGATGAAATGCTCAATGCCGGCTTCCTTGGCCTCGTCGACGACATATTGAATCAGCGGCTTGTCGACGATCGTCAGCATTTCCTTCGGCATCGCCTTGGTGGCGGGCAGGACGCGGGTGCCGAGACCGGCGACGGGGAAGACGGCTTTGCGGATCTTCATGGCGATATGGCTGATACCTGAAGGTGGGCGGGGTCGCCGTTGGTAGCCGGTTTTGTCCGGGGAACAAAGGCAGAAACTGCCGGCCAAGACGAAAACTGAAGTTTTGCTAAATTGCTGCCTTGTTAAACTTTTGGAAACCGCAAGCGAAGCCTCCTGAAAGCCTCAAATTGAGGGCAGCGGGTGGGGATCATGAGTCAACCAGAAGGATATCGGTTCCTGGCGGCCGCCGCGATCGCGGCCGGCCTGCTGCTGTCCGGACAGGCGATGGCGCAATCCTCCGGCGGCGGACTTTCCAACCTGTTCGGCGGCATATTCTCCGGCCAAAGATCCGATACCCAGCCGCCGCCGCAAGCCGCGCCGGGGTCGACACCCTGGAGCGGCGAGGACGGTGCGTCCGGCCATCCCCTGATGACGGCGGCGGCAATCCGGAAGGCAGCCGCGAATTTCGACAATTGCGTCGCTTCCATGTGGCCGGAGGCCGCCCGACGCGGCATCACCCAGGACAATTTCCAGCGCTTCACGGCGGGCCTGTCGCCCGACCTTCGCATCATGGACCTGATGGATGCGCAGCCGGAATTCACCAAGTCGATCTGGGACTATCTCGACATCCTGGTCAACGACAACCGCCTTGCCAAGGGCAAGGAGGTGCTCGCCAGATACAAGACCCAGTTCGACGCAACCGAGAAGGCCTATGGCGTCGACCGGACGATCATCGCAGCGATCTGGGGCATCGAATCCAACTATTCGACCCAGATCGGCGATCGCAGTGTGCTGCAATCGACCGCGACGCTTGCCTGCATCGGCCGCCGCCAAGCCTACTTCAGGGAAGAGTTTTTGTCGGCGCTGGAAATCCTCAACCGCGGCGATCTGCGGGTGGAGCAGATGCGCGGCTCCTGGGCCGGCGCGTTCGGCCCGACGCAATTCATGCCGACCGCCTTCAAGCGCTATGCCGTCGATGCCAACGGCGACGGCCGCAGGGACGTCGTCGATGACCCCGCCGACCTGATTGCGTCCACCGCCAACAATCTGAAGAGGGACGGTTGGCAGACGGGCCAGACCTGGGGCTACGAGGTTACCGTTCCGCAGGGCTTCAACTACATGTTGGCTGACCGCTCCAGGATGATGACCATGACCCAATGGGAACATCTCGGCATCAAGCGCGCCAATAACCAGCCGTTCCCGCACCCCAACGACAAGGCCTATCTCCTGGCACCCGCCGGCGCCGAAGGGCCCGGCTTTCTGATGCTGCAGAATTTCCGCGTGATCATGAAATACAATCCGGCGGAGGCCTACGCGCTCGCAATCGGTCATTTTGCCGACCGGTTGCGGGGTGGACAGCCGTTCGTGCAGCAATGGCCTCGACAGGAGCGCGAATTGTCGCGGGCCGAGCGGCTCGAGCTGCAGCAGCTTCTGGCCCAGCGAGGCTTCTACCGCGGCACGCCGGACGGCCAGTTCGGTGGGGAAACCCGGCAAGCGCTGCGCAATTTCCAGGCCTCCATCGGCACGCCGGCTGACGGCTTTGCGACCGCGCAAGTGCTGGAGAAGCTGCGGGGAAACTGAAACCGGCGTTTTTCGTTATAAACGGACCCAAAAACCACGTTCGGACGAAAGTGGCGAGCTTCGGAACACAAGCCTTGACGGGGGGCCACGGGGCTCTCTTTATGAACAAGGAATCTGCCCGCGTGAGGCCTGATTCCGCTATTATCATTATCGCTGATCATCTTCCTTGCGACCGTCGCCAGCATGTTTAAACGAGGCCCCCTTCTCAAGGTGTTGACCGAGCCCGGTCCGTCGATCGTGCTTGTGGTGACGATTGCCCTCCTGGTTGGCATCGTCGGACCGGCCTCCGCGCAGTTCTTTGGCGGCTTCGGTGGCTTTGGTGGCGGCTTCGGCGGCCCGCCTCGCGGGGCGCAGCGAGGCGGCGGCGGATGGTTCGGCGGCGATATCTTCGCCCCTTTCCAGCAGCAGGCGCCGAAGCGCGTTTACCAGGATTTCTCGAAAGCCCCGCCGCCCGAGAAGCATGACAACAACACCGTTCCCGAACGCAACATCCTGGTGTTGGGCGACGGCATGGCCGACTGGCTCGCCTACGGCCTGGAGGACGCCTATAGCGAACAGCCCGACATGGGCGTGATCCGCAAGGCGAAAAACACGTCGGGCCTGATCCGGTATCAGCCCAAGGGCGATCCCGCGGATTGGGCCGCGGCGGCCAAAGGCCTTCTCGCCACCGAGAAGGCTGACGTCATCGTCGTGATGCTCGGTCTCAACGACCGTATCGCGATGCGCGAGCCGGAGAAGGCTGACAAGTCCGACAAGAGCGACAAGTCCGCCGAGAAGAAGAACGACAAGAAGGACGTCCGTGCCAAAGGCGATGCAAAGGGCGATGCCAAGCCCGCCGATGGCAAGCAGGACGGCAAGGCCGACGCGGCCAAGCAGGACAGCAAAGCCGTCGACAGCGAACTGCCCCAGGACGACGCCGACAATCCCGATGCGCCGCCGGTGATTGCGCCCGAGAAGAGCACGCGCTCGCCCAACGGCCTCTATGAATTCCGCGACGACCGCTGGGTCGAACTCTACTCGAAGAAGATCGAGGAGATGATCGCGGTGCTCAAATCCAAGGGCGTTCCGGTCATCTGGGTCGGCCTGCCGGCCATTCGCGGACCCAAGGGCCCCTCCGACATGCTGTTTTTGGATTCGCTCTATCGCGACGGCTCGGGGAAAGCCGGCATCACCTATGTCGACGTATGGGACGGCTTCGTCGATGAACGCGGCCTTCTTCTGCAAAAGGGTCCCGATTTCGAAGGCCAGATCCGCCAGCTGCGTTCCTATGACGGCGTCTACTTCACAAAACCCGGCGCGCGCAAGCTTGCGCATTATGTCGAGCGCGAGATCACCCGGCTGCTCGCAACGCGCTCGGCGCCGTTTGCGCTGCCGACCGAACCGGCAACGCCAGACGCCAACGCGATTCCCGGCCAGCCCGCGCCACGGCCGCTCGCGGGCCCGATCCTGCCCCTGGTTGCCTCCAGCGTCGGCACCGACCAGTTGCTCGGCGGTCCGGGCACCCGGCCCGCCGCGGTCGATGCGCTCGCCGCGCGCACCCTGGTGAAGGGCGAGGCGCTGATTGCGCCTGCAGGACGCGCCGATGATTTTTCATGGCCGCGCCGCGAGGTCGGACAAGAGCCGGCCAAGGGCGATGTGCCCGTAGCCGCTACAACGCCTGGCGGTGCGAGCGGCGCAGGCACGCCGGCGGCGCCCGGCGTCGCCGGCCTGCCGCAGCAAAAGCCGCAGGCGCCGCAGCAGAGGCGGCCGGTGCAACAGCAGCCGTTCGGCAACTTCTTCGGCTTTGGCAGTCCGAGCCCCGCGCCTCGCCAGTCGGCGCCCCCGTCGCCGCGCCCGTTCACGCCCGGCGCGCCGCGACCGCCGGCCGCCGTCGGACGCTCCGCCGCAGTGCCGGGTAATCCGACGCGATAGGCATCGAGCCGAAGAAGCGCGAGCCAAGCAGCGCGAGCCAAAAATCCGAGCCAGGATTCAAAGAATCAGCCCGCCATCGACCACGATGGTCTGGCCGATGATGTAGGACGACAATGGCGACGCCAGGAACAGCGCGGCGCCCGCCATGTCCTGGGGCGTGCCAAGCCGCTTCAGCGGTATGCGCTCCAGCGCGCTTCCGAGCCGCTTCGGATTTTCCGTGGTCACCTTGGTCATCTTGGTGTCGACGAGGCCCGGCGCGATGCCGTTGACGCGGATGCCGTCTTCCGCCCAGGCCTGTGCAAGCGTGCGGGTCAGTCCCACCGCGCCCGTCTTCGACGCGTTGTAGGCCGGATTGCCCATGGTCGCGTGGAAGGCCGCGGTCGACGAGACGATGATCAGCGTGCCCCGGCTTTCGCGCAGCAGGGCATGGAATTTGGTGGCGCAGGCCATCAGGCTGATCAGGTTGACCTCGAGTACCTTGCGAAAACCCGCCATCTCGAATTCGCCGCGCCGGTAGATCACCGCGCCCTGCGCCAGCACCAGCACATCGAGGCGATCGAAATAGGGATTGAAGCTTTCGACGGCGCCGACGTCGCTGACGTCGAGCCGCGTATAGTCGAGGCCGCCGAGATGCGAGCCTTCGTCGGCGCGATAGTCGCTGGCCGCAGCGCGCGTGCCGCAGACGGCGACGCGCGCGCCTTTCTTGCGAAAAGCCTGGGCGATGCCGTTTCCGATACCGCTCGAGCCGCCGACCACAAAAACCTGCTTGCCGCTGAAATCGAGCTCGTTCATCTCCCTAAACCTTCTTTCTGTCGTGTCCCATCCCTCTTAGGATTGGCGCCGGCCGTGTCAATCCGCGGGTCCTTCGATTGCCGCAGCGCACCGCGGACAGAACTCGAAAATGCATTCCTGGCTTCGTGTGCCCCGCGTTGACATCGCTGTCTTCGGGAGTAGCCTTTTCGGCGGAATCGAGCGGGATCAACCGCCGCGCATGGGATGAACCGTCGTTTCAGGAGAGATGTCATGGCAATCGCGATCCGGCAACTGCACAAGCATTTTGTCGGCGAGGTTTCAGGTATCGATCTGCGCAAGCCGCTTACAAGAGAGCAGGCCGCCGAGATCGAAGCTGGCATGGACAAATTTGCCGTGCTGGTATTCCACGATCAGGACATCACCGACGATCAACAGATGGCGTTTGCGCTGAATTTCGGCCAGCGCGAGAACCCGCGCGCCGGCAACGTCACCAAGAAACAAGACCTTCGCCTCGATTCAGGGCTGAACGACGTCAGCAACCTCGGCAAGGACGGCAAGCCGCTGGCCAAGGATCACCGCCAGCATCTGTTCAATCTCGGCAACTGCCTCTGGCACTCGGATTCGTCGTTCCGCGCCATCCCGGCAAAGTTCTCGCTCTTGTCGGCACGCGTGGTGAACCCGAAGGGCGGCAACACCGAGTTTGCCGACATGCGCGCGGCCTATGACGCGCTCGACGACGAGACCAAGGCCGAGATCGACGATCTGATCTGCGAGCACTCGCTGATGTATTCGCGCGGCTCACTCGGCTTCCTCGATTATACCGATGAGGAAAAAGCAATGTTCAAGCCGGTGCTGCAGCGCCTGGTGCGGACCCATCCGGTGCATCGCCGCAAGTCGCTTTATCTGTCGTCGCATGCCGGCGTGGTCCGCGGCATGAGCATGCCGGAAGGACGGATATTGCTGCGCGACCTCACCGAGCACGCGACCCAGCCGGAATTCGTCTATGTCCACAAATGGGCGCTGCACGACCTCGTGATGTGGGACAACCGCCAGACCATGCACCGGGTGCGCCGCTACGACCAGTCGCAACCGCGCGACATGCGCCGCGCCACCGTGGCCGGCACGCAGCCGACCGTAGAGCAGGAAGGCGTAACCGCGCAGCTCGCGGCCGTCGCCGAGTAGCAGTT
>Ga0335076_10008116_pt1 | contig 10589 bp, 7 predicted proteins | sample Lox_Sample_25_FD_206717 | JGI IMG/M metagenome (GOLD analysis project Ga0335076, IMG submission 206717) | Soil microbial communities from Loxahatchee National Wildlife Refuge, Florida, United States - Lox_Sample_2.5 | ecosystem: Environmental > Terrestrial > Soil > Wetlands | place: USA: Florida...
CCGTGCTTGTCGGCGAGCGCCAGCAGCCGGCCGAGGTCGGCCGGCATGCCGACCTGGTGCACCACCAGGATGGCGCGCGTGCGCGGGCCGATCGCGGCGGCCACCTGGTCGGCATCGAGATTGCCGCTGGCGAGCTCGACGTCGGCGAACACCGGCACGGCGTCGACATAGCGGACCACGTTGGCGGTCGCGATGAAGCTGTGGCTGGCGGTGATCACCTCGTCGCCGCGGCCGATGCCGAGCCCGGCCAGCGCGAGATGGAGCGCGGTCGTGCAGCTCGACACCGCGCAGGCGTGCGGCGCGCCGACATAGGCGGCGAACTCGCGCTCGAAGGCCTCGACCTCCGGGCCCTGGGTCACCCAGCCCGACAGGATGGCGCGCCGCGCGGCGTCCGCCTCGGCCTCGCCGAGCGCCGGCTTGGCGACCGGCAAGGGGTCGGGCGCCCGGCGCGGCGCGTTGGCGATCTTGTTCAACGTCAGCTATCCGGCTCAAAAGCGCGCGTCGTCGTCGCCACTGTCGACCGGATTGCTGAATTTTCGGTAAATTGGAGTCCGCCGCGAGGCACGCTCGATCCAGGCTTTCAGCGCCGAATCAAAGACTTAAATGCGAGACCTCACGCTCGGCAGAAGTTATATTAACCTTTCCCTCAAGAGATCCCTCTACTCTGCTGGGCGCAAGCCCCGAGCCTGAAGATGACGCTTTCCGAGATGACCACCCCGATGCGACCGCGCTCGGCGCCGGCGCTCGTCGCGCCCGCCGGCCAGCGGGCCGCCGAGGGCGACCGCGCCGCGACCTGACCGGCGCCGCAGCCGCAGACGCAGATGGCGCTCGCCAATATCCTGATCAACGCCCACGTCCGGCCCCTCGCGGACTACTACCGCAACCGGCTGCCGTTGCGATCGCCCGCCGAGCTCAATGCCGATCTCAAGGCCGGCCTGATGGACCAGATCAGGCTGTGCGCGGAGCGCTGCTCGGTCGGCGCGCTGGGCGCCGCGCTGTGGCACGAGGTCATCACCCTCTGCTTTCAGTTGATGGTGCGCGCCCATCCGGCGGGCGCGCGCGAGGTCGCCGAGGCGATCGCCGTGCAGCTGCCCGCGCTGCTCGCGGCCGACCTCTCGATCGGCGACAAGCTGTCGGTCTACGACATGCTCAAGAATCTGTTCATGATGTCCGCGCAGGACTATACGGCGATGCGGCCGTTCGATCGCCTGGTGGTGGCGCCGTTCGCCACCTGGATCCGCGGCCTCGACAGTGCGCGCCAACGGCGGGCCGCCCGGCCGTTCGATGGGACGCGCCCCCTGCGCGTGGGTTATCTGTGCAACTACGCGGTCGAGCTGGCGCCCGGCAAGCCGGCGGCGCCGCTCTTCCTCTCGATGATCCTCGATCACGCCGAGCATTTCGATCACGAGGTGATCGTCTATGCGTCCGGCGAGCCCGCTCCCGGCTGGGTCTCGCCGCTGGCGGAGCGTGGCATCGCGGTGCGGTCGCTGGCATTCACCGGCTATGCCGCGCGCGGCGACGTCGGCCTGCCGGCGTCGCTCGAGCGCTTGCGCGGCGACGACCTCGACATCGTGCTGACCGACGACAATCTGGCCATGCCGGCGTTTCTTTACGAGCACCGGGTGGCCCCGGTGCAGGTCTACGCCCCGATGACGATGACGTTCTGGGGATTGGCGAATCTCGATTACATCGTGACCGGCCCGATCGCCGCCGAGAGCGCGGGCGCGCATCTACCGCACGAGCGCCTGGTCGAAGGACGCTACTGCTATCATCCGCGCCTGCTCGACCGGCCGGCCGATCCCGAGCAGGAAGCGGCGCTGCGCGCGCGCATCCCGGCGGATCATCGGATCGCCGGTGTGTTCGCGCGCTTCATCAAGCTGAGCCCCGACTATCTGGCTGCGCTCGAGCGGATCCTCGCCGCCAATCCCAAGCTGAGCCTGATCATCGCCGGCGGCGGCGATCCCAGCCTGATCCTGGACTTCATCGCGCGCTCGGCCTCGGCCGACCGCGTCATCTTCTTCGATCACGGCGTCGACATCTTCACCCACGGCAGGGTGATCGACTTCTTCCTCGACAGCTTTCCGTTTCCGAGCGGCAACTCGACGCGCGAGGTGCAGTATTTCGGCAAGCCGGTGGTCAGCCTGCATCGCGACGAGTTCACCGCGTACTTCGCGCAGTCGCGCGATCCCGAGCTGGTCGGGCGCACCGTCGATGATTATGTCGAGATCGCCGGTCGGCTGGTCGGCGACCCGGGCTATCTGGCGGCGCGCAGCGCCGCCGCCGTGGCGATCGGCGCCGCCGAGGTGCGGCGCGGCGGCAACGTTCCGCTGCTCAGCGAGCTGCTCGGCCGTGCCGCCGCGGATCTGCGCGCTCCGTGCCCTACTCGACCTTGATGTCGCCGTCGTGGACCACCTTGGCCCACTTGTCGAGCTGGGCGGCGACGAAGGCGCCGAACTCGGCCGGCGTGTTCGGCCGGGTCTGGGCGTTGAGCTCGGTCAGGCGCGCCGCGATCACGGGGTCGCGGATCACGGCGTTGAGCCCCCGGTTGAGCTGGTCGACGATCGCGGCCGGCGTGCCGGCCGGCGCGAACACGCCGTTCCACTCATAGCACTCGTAGCCCGGCAGCGTGTCGGCGACCGGCGGCAGCTCGGGCAGCGAGGCGAGCCGGCCGACCCCGGTATGGGCGAGCGCCTTGATGGTGCCCGCCTTGACCATCGAGGTCGAGGCGGTCGCGTTGGAGAAGTAGAACTTGACCTGGCCGCCGATCAGGTCGCTCAGCACCGGCGCGCCGCCCTTGTAGGGGATGTGGTTGAGCGTGATGCCGGCCATCTGGCGGAACAGCTCGAGCGCCATGTGCTGGGCGCTGCCGTTGCCCGAGGACGGCCAGTCGAGCCCGCCCGGGGTCGCCTTGGCGAGCGCGATCACGTCGGCGACCGTGCGAACCTGCACCTGGTTGTTGGCGATCAGGAGATTGGGCACCAGGACGGTGAGGAACACCGGCGCGAACGCGGTGCGCGCGTCGTACGGCATGTCCTTGAACAGCGACGGGTTGATCGAGTGCCCGGTCGCGTCGTGCATCAGGGTGTAGCCGTCGGGCGCGGCGCGGGCCACCACGCCGCCGGCGATCATGCCGCTGCCGCCGGGCCGGTTCTCCACCGCGAACTGCTGGCCCATCGTGTCGGCGAGCTTGGCGAACAGGATGCGCGCCACCGTGTCGGCGCCGCCGGCCGGCGGGAACGGCACGATGACGCGCACCGGGCGGTCGGGATAGGCGGCCTGCGCCGCCGTCGCGGCGCCGACCGCCAGCGCGGCGGCGCACGCGAGCACCCGCCCGAGGCGGGCGATCAATTGATCAGGCCGTAGAACTTGCCGGCGTTCTCGCAGGTGATCATGCGCACGACCTCGGGCTTGAGGCCGGCGAATTGCTCTTCGATATATTTCGAGGACTCCGGCCAGATGCCGTCGGGGTGGGGATAATCCGAGCCCCACATCAGGGTCTCGGCGCCCATCTCCTCGACCATCTTGGTGCCGATGCGGTCGAACTGGAAGGTCGCCCGGCATTGGCGGCGCCAGTACTCGCTCGGCTTCATCTTCAGCCCGAGATCGCGGAAGCGGTCCTCCCACTCGAAGTCCATGCGATCGAGCGCGTAGGGCAGCCAGCCGATGCCGCTCTCGCCGAACGCGATCTTGATGTTGGGATAGCGCTCGAACACGTTGGAGGCCATCAGCGCCGCCAGGATGTTGATCAGGTTCATCTGGAACGCCGAGACACCGGTGAACATGGCGCGGCGCTGGATCTCGCGCGGATATTTCTCGCGCACGCCGGGCGCGGTCGCCGGGAAGGTGTGGAAGTGCAGCGGCAGCCGCACGTCGTTGACCGCCTTCCACAGCGGCTCCCACGACGGCGCCCACATCGGCTCCATGTCCCACGAGCACGACAGCTCGAGCCCGCGCAGTCCCAGCTTGGCGACCCGATAGACCTCCTTCACGGCGGCGTCGATGTCGCCATAGGGCAGGCAGGCGAGCCCGATCTCGCGGTCGGGATAGTGGCTGCAGAAGTCCTTCAGCCAGTCGTTGTAGATGCGCAGCATCTCGTTGGAGGCCTCGTGGTCGTTGAGCCGCGAGGCGGCGCCCAGGATGCCGTAGATCACCTCGGCGTCGACGCCGTCGCGATCCATGTCCTTGATGCGCAGGTGCGGGTCGCTCACCCGGCGGATGTCCTTCTTGCCGTCGTCGTAGAGGCCGGTCTCGGCCATCTTGTCGACGCGGTAATTCTGCCCGGGCACGAAGGGCGCGCCCGACGGCCCGACCATGTTCTTGAGCCCGAAGGTCGCGCCGTTCTTGGCCGTCCACAGCGGACCGTTGGGCCCGTCGGCGACGTAGGGCATGCGCTCCTTGAGGTGCTGGGGCGCCTCCGAGACGAACAGCTCGGGTGGCATCCAGGGCATGTCGAGGTGGCAATCGGCCGAGATCCTGCGGTACTGCATGACGCCCTCCGGAAATCGCTCAGTTCAATCTCAGATCGACAATGTGCTTGGGATCGGGCTTGAGCTCGCCGCGCTCGACCCGCTTGACGATGTCGACCAGCGCCGCGTTGGCGCGCGCCGCAATGCCGAGCTTCTCGCCCTCGCGCACCACGAAACCGTTGAGGAACTCGATCTCGGTGCGCCGGCCCTTCTGCATGTCCTGGCCCATCGACGGGCGCTGGCCGCCCGAGCTCTTCTTGCTGTCGGCGAGCCGGCGCTCCTCGAGCTGCTTCATCGCCGCCTCGTCGCCCTCGCCGGCGCGCGCGATCACCTCGGCCGGCAGGTGCAGGATCTCCTCGAGCTGATAGCCGTGCGCCTGGCCGATGCGGATCGCCTCGCTGCCGACGCGCGCGGAGAACCGGCGCAGCGGATCGCTCTGCACCATCTGGCCGCCCGACAGACCGGTGCACGCCGAGAGCCCGTTCTGCATCGAGTTGGCGACCAGCTTCGACCACCGCTCGCCCCACAAGTTCTCGGTCACCTTGGCGCTGTCGGCGTGCGCGACCAGCGCGCGCACACGCTGGGCGCGCTCGGTGATGCGGCCGTGCACCTCGCCGACCCGGAACACCGTGTGCTCGGCGCCGCCGCGGCCGGCGCCGCGGCGCACGTGGCCCGGCTCGCACAGCTCGACGCCGATGACGCTGGCGATGCACCCGAGTACCTTGCCCCAGCCGACCAGGTTGGCGATCGTCTCCTCGTTCATGCAGTTCTGCAGCGACACCACGAAACCGCCGGGCGCCAGGTACTGGCGGATCAGCATGGTCGCCCAGGCAGTGTCATAGGACTTCATGCACACGAAGGCGATGTCGACCGGCGGCTCCTTGCTGAGCTGCTGGGCCTCGGTCAGATGGAGCGCGCGCACCTTGACCGTGAAGGCCTCGTCGGTGGTGGCATGGCTGATGTGCAGCCCGTCGCGGCGCATCGTCTCGACGTGCTCGGGCCATGGATCGATGAAGGTGACGTCCTCGCCGGCGCGCGCCATGAAGGCACCGGCATAGCCGCCGACCGCCCCGGCCCCGACGATCGCGATCTTGGGTTTTCCTCCCATTTCGGCCTCTCCCGGGCTGGCGCTGGTCCCTGCCCACCCATAGTAGCAGGGGGTGGCGGTCCGTCCACCGGCTCGACCGGACGGGGACCCGATACCGCGGGGAGGGCCGGGCCGAGTTAATCTAATTTTGACTTGCCTGGCGCACGCTGGCGCGCGGCGCGCGGGATCCGCCGGGCGGCGCGATTCGGCATCGAAAGCACGTGAGATTGACCAGGCCCTCCAGCCAGACGCCCGCGACCCGCAGATCGCGGGGCAATGCCAAAAATTGTTGCGACCTGCGCAGCCGGCGGCTCCGCGGCGGTGAGGCATGAGCCTGCTCACCCGCCTGTTCGTCCTGGTGGCGATTGCCGTGCTGCCTGCCACCGCGATCCTGGCGTGGACGCAATTCGAGGCCTATGAGCGGCGGGTCGTCGAGGTGCACGAGACCGCGCTGCAGCGGGTCAAGCTGGTATCGAGCGAGCAGGACCGCCTGATCGACGGCGCGCGCCAGCTGCTGGTCGCGCTCGCGACCATGCCGATGATCGTCAACCGCGAGGTCGACAAGTGCACGACCTACCTGCAGGACCTCGTCCAGCGGTATGACGCCTACAGCACGATGATCGCGATCGCGCCCAACGGCTACACGTACTGCGGCAGCACGACGGTGTCGCAGCAGAACATCTATCTGGGCGATCGCCGCTACTTCAAGGAGGCGCTGCAGACCAACGGCTTCGTGGTCGGCGAGTTTCTGCAGGGCCGGCTGGTGCCCAACAAGGTGCTGGCACTCGCCTATCCGATCGCGCTCGCCAACGGCGAGCGCGGCGTCATGCTGCTGACCCTCAAGCTCGACTGGATGGTCGATTACGTCGCCAAGCGCTGGTGGACCCCGGAGCTCACGATCGTGATGGCCGATCGCGCCGGCACCATCCTGGTGCGCCTGCCCGACCACAACCGCTGGGTCGGCCGGACGCTCGGCGCTGAATACCGCCCGCTGCTCGATGCCCCCGGTCTCGGCGTCGCCGAGGTCCAGGGCGTCGACGGCGTCGCGCGCGTGGTCGGTTACAGCCCCCTCTCGGTGCCGCCGGCGGGCCTCTATATCGGCATCGGCGTCTCGAGTGAGGCGGCGTTCGGCCAGGTCCGCCGGGCGCTGTGGCTCGGGGTCGCCCTGCTGTCGGGCGGCACCGTGCTGGCCCTGATCGTCGCCTGGCTCGGCGGCATCGCGTTCATCCGCCGGCCGGTCGCCGCCCTGGTGCGGGCGGCGACGCGCTGGGCCGAGGGCGACTACAGCGCGCGCGTCCCGCTCAGGGACCGCCATTCGGAGATCGGCCAGCTCGGCGCCGTGTTCGACAAGATGGCGACCCAGCTCGACCTACGCGAGCGCGAGCTGCGCGAGGCGACGCGCGCCAAGACCCGGCTGCTGGCCGCCGCGGGCCACGATTTCAAGCAGCCGCTGCAAACCATCGCCATGAGCGTCGATCGGCTGACCGGCGATGCCGCGGTGCTCGACCGCATCAACCGCATGGTCGACCGCATCGGCCGCAGCGTCGACCAGCTTCTGGTCGCCTCGCGCATCGAGCTCGGCACGCTGCAGCCGGTCGTCCGCGAGGTCGCGATCGGCGACATCCTGACCGAGGTGCGCGACATCTGCGCGCCCGCCGCGCTCGAGAAGGACATCGTCTTCCGCATCGTCGGCTCTTCGGCGTGGGTGCGCACCGACCCCGACATGATGCTGACCATCCTGAGCAACCTGGTCGGCAACGCGATCAAGTACACCGAGCGCGGGCGCGTGATGGTCGGCTGCCGGCGCCACGCGGGCCAGCTGCGCGTCGAGGTGTACGACACCGGCGTGGGCATCGCCGAGGACCATCTGTCGGCGATCTTCGACGAGTTCCACCGCGTCGAGCGGCGGCGCGGCGAGGGCTACGGCCTGGGCCTGTCGATCGTGCGGCGGACCGCCGACCTGCTCGGCCATCGCGTCAGCGTGCGCTCCGTGCTCGGCCGCGGCTCGTGCTTCGCGATCGACCTGCCGCTGGTCGCCGCGCGCGGCCGGCCCAACGGCATGCCGGAGTTCTCGACCGCGGTCAGCTGAGAGGCGGCGCGGAAGGCGCGCTCAGCGCAGCGCCGCGTTGAGGCGCGCGAGCGCGGCCGCGCCGGGGATCAGCGCCTTCTCATCGAGCTGATTGAGCGGCGTCGCGACGGTGCCGAGGCTGGCGTGCAGGTCCGCCGGCTCGGCATCGACGTAGAGCAGCCCGGTGACGATCTCGCCGGCGGCGCTGCGCTCCTGCAGGTAGTTCATCGCGTGCACGCGGTCGTGCGGATCGTAGTCGGCGTGCAGCTTGCGCAGGAACAGCACGCTGCCGTCGTGCTGGGTGACCGCCTCGACCTCGCCGGGGGCATAATCGGCGGTGATCGGCGCCCGGCCGGTCATCACGTCGAGCCGGTTGACCGCCTCGTTGTGCTCGCGCACGAAGTCGAAGCTCTTGGTCGAGCCGACGTGGTTGTTGAAGGCGACGCAGGGCGAGATGCAGTCGATGAACGCCGCGCCCTCGTGCGCGATCGCGCCCTTGATCAGCGGCACCAGCTGGGTCTTGTCGCCCGAGAAGCTGCGCGCCACGTAGGTCGCGCCGAGCTGGAGCGCCATCGACACCATGTCGATCGCCGAGTCGTGGTTGGCGACGCCGCGCTTGCTTTTCGATCCCTTGTCCGACGTGGCCGAGAACTGGCCCTTGGTGAGGCCGTACACGCCGTTGTTCTCGACAATGTAGACCATGTTGACGCCGCGGCGGATCGAATGGGCGAACTGGCCGAGCCCGATCGAGGCCGAATCGCCGTCGCCCGAGACGCCGAGGTAGATCAGCTCGCGGTTGGCCAGGTTGGCGCCGGTCAGCACCGACGGCATGCGGCCGTGCACCGAGTTGAAGCCGTGCGACTGGCCGAGGAAGTAGGTCGGCGTCTTGGACGAGCAGCCGATGCCCGACAGCTTGGCGATGCGGTGCGGCTGCAGGTCGAGCTCGAAGCAGGCCTGGACGATCGCGGCGCTGATCGAATCGTGGCCGCACCCGGCGCACAGGGTCGAGACCGTGCCCTCGTAGTCGCGGCGCGTGAAGCCGAGCGCGTTGGTCGGCAGCTTGGGGTGGTGCAGCTTGGGTTTCGGGATGAAGGTCATGGCACGGCCTTGCGCAGCGGAACGACGTTGAGCCCGGCGAGCTTGTCGCCGATCGCGCGCAGGATGAAGCGCGCGGTGATCGGCGTGCCGTCGAAATGCAGCACGCGGATCAGCTTGGCGGGATCGATGTTGCACTCGTTGATCATCAGGGTGCGGAGCTGGGCGTCGCGGTTCTGCTCGACCACGAAGACCTGCTCGTGCGCCGCGACGAAGTCGACGACGTCCTGGTGGAACGGGAAACCGCGCACCCGCATGGTGTCGAGGTGGATGCCCTGCTCGTCGAGCACCTGCAGGGCCTCGCTCATCGCCGGGCTGGTCGAGCCGTAGTAGATCGCGCCGAAGCGCGCCGGCTGGGCGCCCTGGCGGCGGATCGGCCGCGGCACCAGCTGCTTGGCGGTCTCGAATTTCTTCAAGAGCCGCTGCATGTTGTCGGCGTAGACGGTGCCCTCCTCGCTGTAGCGCGCGTAGCGGTCCTTCGAGGTGCCGCGCGTGAAGAAGGCGCCGCGCTTGGGGTGCGTGCCCGGATAGGTGCGGTAGGGAATGCCGTCGCCGTCGACGTCGAGATAGCGCCCGAAATCCTTGCCGGCCTCGAGCTCGGCGGCGGTCATGACCTTGCCGCGGTCCATCTTGCGGCTGTCGTCCCAGGTCAGCGGATCGCACAGCCGCTCGTTCATGCCGATGTCGAGGTCGAGCAGCACGAAAACCGGGGTCTGCAGCCGGTCGGCGAGGTCGAACGAGAGCGCGCCGAACTCGAAGCACTCGCGCGGATCCTCGGGGAACAGCAGCACGTGCTTGGTGTCGCCGTGCGAGGCATACGCGCAGATCAGCACGTCGGACTGCTGGGTGCGCGTCGGCATGCCGGTCGACGGCCCGCCGCGCTGCACGTCGAACACGACCGCCGGGATCTCGGCGAAGTAGGCCAGCCCGAGGAACTCCTGCATCAGCGAGATGCCGGGGCCCGAGGTCGCCGTGAAGGCGCGCGCGCCGTTCCAGGCGGCGCCGATCACCATGCCGATCGAGGACAGCTCGTCCTCGGCCTGCACGATCGCGAACTTGTTCGCCTTGGTCTCGGGGTCGACCCGGAAGCGCTGGCAGTGGCGCTGGAACGCCTCGGCCAGCGAGGACGACGGCGTGATGGGATACCAGGCCGCCACCGTGGCGCCGCCGTAGACGCAGCCGAGCGCCGCGGCGCTGTTGCCCTCGAGGAAGATCTTGTCGCCGACCTTGTCGGCGCGCCTGACCGTCAGGCCGATCGGGCACGCCAGGTGCTCGCGCGCATAGTCTCGGCCCATGTGGAGGGCCTGGATGTTCGGCGCGATCAGCTTGTCCTTGCCCTTGAACTGCTCGCCGATCAGCGCCTCGACGGCGGTGATGTCGATGTCGAGCAGCGCCGCCAGGGCGCCGACATAGATGATGTTCTTGAACAGCGTGCGCTGGCGCGGGTCGCTGTAGGCCTTGTTGGTCAGCTCGGTCAGCGGCATGCCGATGACCGTGATGTCGTCGCGGAACTTCGAGCGCGGGATCGGGCGCGAGGAATCGTAGAACAGGTAGCCGCCCGGCTCGATCGACGCGACGTCGGCGTCCCAGGTCTGCGGGTTCATCGCGACCATCATGTCGACGCCGCCGCGCGCGCCCAGGTGGCCGGCTTCGGTCACCCTGACCTCGTACCAGGTCGGCAGGCCCTGGATGTTCGAGGGGAAGATGTTGCGCGGGCTGATCGGCACGCCCATGCGCAGGATCGACTTGGCGAACAGCGCGTTCGCGCTCGCCGAGCCCGAGCCGTTGACGTTGGCGAACTTGATGACGAAGTCGTTGATGCGCGTTATCGGCTGCGGCATGCCGGCCCCGCGTGCGTCATGTCGAGAAGGAA
>Ga0335076_10008118_pt1 | contig 10588 bp, 8 predicted proteins | sample Lox_Sample_25_FD_206717 | JGI IMG/M metagenome (GOLD analysis project Ga0335076, IMG submission 206717) | Soil microbial communities from Loxahatchee National Wildlife Refuge, Florida, United States - Lox_Sample_2.5 | ecosystem: Environmental > Terrestrial > Soil > Wetlands | place: USA: Florida...
TGATCTGCGAGCCCTTAGCCTCCCCGGGCCATGGACATCGCCCGGCGGCGGTGGCGTGCTCGCGGGCTCATCCCAGCGCCGCCCCGGGCCAGCCGCGCCGGGATCGCCTCCGGGCCGGCCCTGACCGGCCGGAACAGCCCTGTCAGGGTTTCCTTGACAGGGTGGCATTGTCAGGGCAGCCTTGACATCATGTCGGAACTCCTGTTCTACGGCATCCGCGAGGCGATACCCGGTCCCCGCTGGCGGCAGCTGTTCCAGGCCACCTGGCCGGGCTACCGGGCGTGGTACCTGCGCGAAGGCGAGCATGCCCGGCCGGGCCTGGCCAGGGCGCGGCGCCTCCTCAGCCGGCACATGCCCGAACTGGTGCCGACCTGGGAGCGGCTCGCCCGCCTCGCCGGCGACGACATCGCGGCCCGGATGCTTACCCTCTACGATCCGCCGCGCTTCCTGCCGGGCTGCTCCCAGGCGGCGTTCGGCGGCCCGGACCCGATGCTCGTCCGCAACTACGACTATCATCCCGGCCTGTGCGAGCGGGTCGTGTACTCCAGCGCGTTCACCGGCCGCCGGGTGATCGGCTCGGGCGACTGCCTGTGGGGCCTGCTCGACGGCATGAACGACGCCGGCCTGGCCGTATCCCTCACCTCCGGCGGCCGGCACGGCGCCGGCGCCGGCTTCGGCATCCCGCTGGTCGTCCGCTACCTGCTGGAGACCACCGCGACCGTGCAGGAGGCGGTCGGCGCGCTGTCCCGCGTCCCGGTGAGCATGGCCTACAACCTCACCCTGCTCGACCGGCGATCCGGCGCCGCCACCGTCTTCGTGCGACCCGGGGCGGCACCCGAGCTGTTCTCGCACCGTGCCGCGGCCAATCACCGCGGGACCGCTCCCGACGACCCGGCGCACGCGCGATCGCTGCGCAGCGCCGAGCGCCAGCACGCGCTGTTCGACCTGCTGGAGCAGCGCCCGGACCCGGCCACGGCGGTCGCGGCATTCCTCAGGCCGCCGCTGTACAACACGGCCTACACACGGGGGTTCGGCACCATGTACACGGCCGCCTACCGGCCCGCCCTCGGCGTCGTCGACTACGTCTGGCCGCACTCCAGGTGGCAGCGGCACTTCGATTCTCCCGACGCCACGCACACCGCGGTCTACCTGAACGGCCGGCAGGCGTCCCCGTGACCGTGACCCGCCCGGCTTGACACGCCCGTGGCCGGTACGGAGAGTTTAGCCATGTGCAGCCGCGACGACCTCGCTCGCGCGACCCCGGACGAACTGGCCGAGCTGGCCGAAGCCGCGATCGGTGCGCTAGCGCGGCGCGCCGACCCGGCCGCCTTCGAGCACCTGCTACGGCTGGTCCGGGTCACCGGCGAGTGCGTGGGCGTCGCGGCCCGCACCATGGCCGGGCAGACATCCTGGGCGGGGGTCGCCGACATCGCGGGCACCAGCCGCCAGGCCGCCTGGGAACGGTGGCGGACGCACTGATCCACCGGAGGGCCGGACGAGGCGGGGCGATGGCAGTGCACTCCCGGCACCGGGCATCCGGTCGTATGCCATTGTGCTGGCACAATGGCACGCGGTTACGCGATTAGTGTCGCTTGCGGCCTGACCCGGAGGTTCCGGCCGCCGGTACTGCCAGGCGATCGGCAACCTGAGCGGGTGATAGTTCCTCGATGAGCCGGTGGAGGGCATACCGCACGACCGCGCTGCCGCTGACGTCGGCCTTGCGCCTGATGGCCTCGATGCGGACCTCGCCGGGGTAGTCGTCGCAGCGATCGTCGAGGTAGAACTGTGCCGCCCGCAGCCCTGCGCCGGTTGATCATGAGGTACGGGCAGCGCGCTGAACTGCGGTGCCTTAATTACCTGGGTGCGGTGTCAGCGACCCGGTCGAGATGATCACCGTTCACGTGCCTGCGGTTGGTGTTTCTCCTGATCACGCGACTAGTAGTCAGCTCCGGACGGGAGGACGAGCTGGCCAGCGCCGGCCAGCGCCGGGCGCGAGGAGGCTGGTACGGGTCCGGCCCCGCCGGTGATCATGTTGTTAATCGATCGATTCTTGAACAGTCACGCTGCGTGCAGTGGGATGAGGTCCGGATCCTGCCGAAATAGAACGCTGTTTTTATGTGCCCCCGATGAAAGGTGCCTGACGGCGAGAAGGGCGCGTCCTGCCGGCGCGTGAAGGCTGGCGGGAAGCGCCCTTTCTGGGAGGCTGGCGTGAAGCCGTAATACCTGCTGGTCAGCTCGCCGCGCTGATGATGACCTCGCCATTTTGCACGGTGCCATGGTCGGGCGTGGTGGTGTCAGTGGTGATGGAGGGGCTAGTGAGCCCGGGAGCCGCAGAGGATCCGGCGCCGCCGCCGGCGCTGCCGCCGTCCAGGCCGGCGAGTCCGCCCTGGACGCCTCCGCCGCCGCCGCCCTGGCAGTTGTCGGCGGCGGCGGAGGCCTGACCCTGGGTGCTGGTGTTCGCGCCGGCCTGGCCGCCGCCGCCGGGGAACGGGCTGCCGTTCCCGCCGGTCCATGAGCCGCCCTCGCCGCCGTTTCCGCCCTTGTGCGGCATGTCGCATTCGGTGGCGATTTCGCCGTTCCCGCCGCCCCCGCCGGCCACCACCATTATGCTGCCGGAGCTCGAGCCGACGACGACGGTGGCCCCGCCCCCGGCGCTGGGGCTCCCCTGGTCGCCGGACTGATTGACGTTGCCGCCGCTGTAGTTGTCGCCGTTATAGGTCATCCCCCAGCCGCCGGAGTACCGGGTGGACATGCCGCCGCTGCTGGCGACGCCGATGAGCAGCGTTTCGCCCGGCGTCACCGCCGCGGTCCCGGTAACGTCAGCCCCGCCTGTCCCGTTGGTGCGGACGGCGGTGTTCAGGGTTCCGCCGCCGATCGCTTCGATCTTCAGCTGGGTCACGCCGGCCGGGACGGTGTACTGCACGGGCTGGCCGGTGTAGCTGAAGGTGCCCCCGGCTCGATGGTGTAGTTATCGGTCGGGTTGTAGCCCGAGCCGGCCTTGGCTGACACGGTGTAGCTGGCCGAGGAGGACGAGCCGGAGGCGCTGTTAGACCCCACGAGCGGCGTGATGCCTTGCAGCTTGAAGACGGCGCTGTCGTCTGCGCCTGTGTAGGTGAGGTCGATCTGCGCGTCGCCGGCGGAATAGGCTGAGGCATTCCCGGTGGCGCCGGGCGCCAGGGTTGCTGGCGGCTGCGTCTCCCAGTGCGCGTCCAAGCCGCTGCAAGAAGCCGCCGTCAGCGTCAGCATCTGGCCGGTCTTGTTGACGAATACCATGTGGACCTGCGTGGCCTTATCTGACTGCGGCAAGCTGTGATGGCCGCCCAGCTGCGAGCCGCCGGGCGCGGTGGACCTGCCGCCGTGCGGCAGCGCCGATACGCTGACGGGCAAGGGCTGGTGGATCTGCGCGGCGTCGGCGGCGCTGGGGACCAGCAGGCCCACAGTGGCCGCGGCTGCGGCACCGGTGACGACGGCCCAGGTGCGGAACCTGGACGGGCCACCGCCGGGCCGGCGCCAAGCCGGCGCGCTGGAGACCTTCTGGTTCGGAATGGAGGACTGAATGCTCATTAGGGTTCCTTGTCTCGGCTAAGTTGATCCGTGCGGACAGGTCCACTGTCGCTTTAACCGAGAGCAAAAACCCTGGAGAGAATCCCTAGTTCTCCTCCCCAGGGCCGGCCCTGGCCCGACACGACCCGGCCGCCGGAGGGTAGCAGCTGATCCGGCGGCTGCTGCGGCCCCTGGATGATGCCGGCGCCGCGCTGGAGTCCCCGCCGGCATCGCACCGCCGACGGGCGATGCTGGATGCGACCGCGGTGGTACTGCTGCGGTGCGCAGAATCCGGCCGGTCGTCCTGGGCATGGACCGATGAGCAGTGGGCCGGCCTGCTCGGCCGCGACCAGGACGGCTTCCGCAAGGCTGCCCCCGCCTGGGCGGACGACGCGGTCCGTCCCTACCTGGCGGCGCACGCCTTCCTTGCTGGCGGCTTCACCGCCTTCTGCCAGCTCGGCAGCTTCAGCCGCCTCACCCTGGCGTGGCGGGTGTTTCGGCCGCGACCGGGTGGACGCAGAGACCGGCCGCCTGCACCAGGTGCTGGCCGGGCGGGGTTACTGGCTCGGCCACCAGGACGACACGCTGCTGCCGATGATCGCCCGCCAGGTGTTCCTGCTCAACCGCAACTAAGGCGGCAGACGCGGTTTCCTCTGCATTGCACGGGATCTGCTCACATATCCGCCGGCTCGCCCCTGGCAGATGACTAGGCGTGGATGGAGCCGGGGTGATCCAGTCCCGGCATCGGCGGTTTATGCGGCAGCCCGGCGGCGCGCTGGCCGGTGATCCGCTGGCTGTAGCGGCGCCGGGCGGCAGCCACGTCGCGGCGGTAGGCGGCCTCGATGTCTTCCAATGCGCGGCGGTGGCCGGCCAGTGCGTCAGCGATGGCATGCTGCCGGGCGGCCTCGGCAATCTCGATGGCCTGGCGGTATGTGACGAACGAGGTGTCCAGGTCTTGCTGGGGTGCGCCCATGGCGATCACTTCTTCCCGGGGGTCGGACGGCGGGGCGGGGGGCGGCTCGGTCGCGGGCGAGCTGGCCGAGGCTGGCGAGCTGCTGCCGGGCGGGCGGGCCGGTGCCTTGCCGGTTCTTACGCCGCGGCGGTGGCGGGGTGGGGGGTTTTCTCCCACAGGAACGGGGCGCGGATCAGCTGGTACAGGCCGCGCCAGCTGGCGGTCCAGTGCATCGCCCAGTAGGCGGGCAGCAGCGGGGCGACCACGGCCGAGGTCAGCTTGTGGCGGCGGGCCGCGGCGGTGACCAGCGCGGTCCATACCGCGAGGACCGCCAGCTGGGTCATCGCCAGGGGAAGGCTGACCGGGAGGTTCCGGGCGGCCAGGCCGGTGTAGCCGCTGGCCCAGATGACCAGCACGATGGGCTGGGCGAGGTACAGCAGCGGGGTGCCGGCCATGAAGGTGAGCATGGTGATGGTGCCGGCCCGGCCGAAGGTGCGCCACGTGCGGGCCGGGTTGCGGGTGTGCACCAGCGCGGTGAGCATGAAGCCTTTCAGCCACCGGGTGCGCTGCTTGGTCCAGGCCTTGATCCGGTGCGGCATCTCCCCGTAGGTGTGCGAGTCGGCGACCTCGACCCGGTAGCCCAGCGCCGAGCAGCGCATCCCCAGGTCGGCGTCCTCGGTCACGTTCCAGGCGTCCCACCCGCCGAGCTCGCGCAGCACGCCGGTGCGGAAGTGGTTGCTGGTGCCGCCGAGCGGGATCGGCAGGCCGAGCCGGGCCAGGCCGGGCAGGGTGAGCTCGTAGCGCAGGCAGTATTCCAGCGCGAACTGGCGGGTGATGAAGTTCTGCCCGGCGTTGGCGACCATGAGCTTGGCCTGCACGCAGGCCAGCGTGTCGTCGGAGCTGAGGAAGTGCGCCGCCACGGTGCGGAGCTGGCCGGGGTCGAGGCGGTTCTCGGCGTCGTAGATGACGATCAGGTCGCCCTTGGCCAGCAGCAGCCCGGTGTTGGCCGACCGCGGCTTGGTCTGCGGCTTGCCCGGCGGGATCTCCACGATCCGGATGAACTCCGCCGGGTTCGCGTCGGCGATCGCCTGCTGGGTGGCGGTATCGCGCCGTTCGACCAGGATCAGCGCTTCGAGCCGGTCCTTGGGGCAGTCCAGGTTCTCCAGGCACCGGGCCATGCCGCCGATTACGTCCTGCTCCTGGTAGGCGGGGACCAGGATGGTGTAGCTGGGCAGCTCGGCGTCGGGGACCGCCGCGGCGTAGCTGGCGGCACCGGGGCCCGGCCGCCGCGCCGCGATCGCGATCACCAGGTGCGCGGCTGTGATCAAGGTGATCGCTGCGACCAGCACGATCCAGAGCACCGACGGGGCGATCGCGAACAACGCCACCGCGCCGGCCGCCGCCGCTGCGCCCGCGGCCCGCTGCCACACCGCAAAGCCGCTGCGGGCCGCCAGGTGCGGCCGCAGTCGCGAGAAATGGTTCGCCATGTGGTCGGCCACCGCCTCGCCGTGCTTCCGCAGCAGGCGGTCCTGCTCGCAAGACGGCACGCCGGCAATCGTGGCCAGCGGATTATCAGGGTGAGTATCACGGCTGCGGCGTGCGCCGGGCCGCTCGGTCATCGCGGGGCTGCTCAGAACGGACATCATTGCTTTCTCCATCCAGGTGATCGCGGAGTGCTCACAATGGATGGTGGCTCCGCCCGGGTATGTCAGTCCCTAGAGCAAATCCCTAGCCCGCCTCCCCAGGAAGGTTCCGGCCCGCCTCCTAGGAGGCTCCCTAGCCGTATCCGCGGTGGCGGCTTTCCTGGCTGCTCCGGGTGCGATCACGCTGGGAATGGTGAGCCGTCCCGCCAGCGGCTACGCTTTTACCCGTCCGTGTTGCCGATGTCACGGACAGGAGCGAGGTGGGGGCGTGCAGGACCGGCAGCCGCTGGACGCCTTCGTCGGCCGGGAGGCGGAGCTCGCGCGCGTCGCGGAGGTCATCGCTCACGTGGAGGCGGGGCAGCCGTGGCTGGTGGCCATCGAGGGTGATCCCGGGATAGGGAAGACCGCCCTGGCGCGGCGCTGCCTGGCCGGGGCCGCCGGCCTGCGGGTGCTGTGGGCCCGCGGCGACCAGGCCGAGGCCGATCTGGACTTCGGGCTCGCCGACCAGCTGCTCCGGGCGGCCGGAGCGGTCTTCCCGGCGTTCCCGCCAGCGGGCGGGACCGGCTCACCCCCCTCGTCGTTCGCTGTAGGCGCGCGGCTGCTGCAGGCGGTGGGAGAGCAGCAGGCCACCGGCGCGGTGGCCATCGTGATCGATGACGTGCAGTGGACCGACCGCCGGTCGGTGGAGGCCGTGACGTTCATGTTGCGGCGGCTGTCAGTAGACCCGGTCATCGCCATCATGATCTACCGGGGGCCTAGCGACCGCCTGCACGAGTCGGCGCAGCGGATGCTGCTGAGCATCGAGAACCGGCTGCGCCTGGCGCTGGACGGGCTGCGCTGCGATGACGTGGCGTCGCTCGCGGCCGCGCTCAACGCCGGACCGCTGGACGATGAGGCTGTCCAGCGGCTGTACCGGGGCACCGGCGGGCATCCGTTGTACCTGCGCACGGTGCTGAGCGAAGGGTCCGGCTTCAATCCCGGGGCTCCGGGGCGGCTCACGCTGCCCCGGTCGCTGGCCGCCGTCATCGGCGCTCACCTGAGGGTGCTGCCGCCCGAGACCCGCAGCATCGTGGAGATGCTGTCAGTGCTCAACCTCCGGATGCCCCTGCCCCAGCTAGGCCAGGCGGCCGACGCCGGCTCGCCCAGCGCGGCGATCGAGCCGGCGGTGGCCTGCGGCCTGGTCGACTGGTCGCCACAAGAGCCGAGCTGTCCCGTAGTGATCCGCCACCCGCTGGTCCGGGACGCCATCTACGCCGGCATCACCGCTGCCCGGCGCCACATCCTGCATGCCCGCGCCGCCGCCATTGTCAGCGAGTCGGCGTCCTGGGAGCACCGGGTCGCCGCGCTGGACCGGCCGGATGAGGCCCTGGCCGCCCAGCTGGAGCACCTGGCCGGCGAGGAGGCGGCCGGCGGCCGCCTGGCGCTGGCCGCCACGCACCTGCAGTGGGCCTCGGACATCTCCCCGGCCCGGGCCGACCGGGAGCGGCGGCTGCTGACCGCGGCGCTGCACCTGACGGAGGCCGAGGAGTCCCGGGACCCGGCCCTGCGCCAGGCGGTGGAGGAGGCGGCACCGTCCCCGCTGCGCAGTTGCGTGCTGGGCACGATGGCGTTCTCCGCGGGCCGGCTCCACCAGGCACAGCTGCTGTTCGGCCAGGCGCTGGCGGACGCGCGGGGCGACCCGCGCAGCCGCCCGCTGGCGGCGATGATCGCCGGCCGCCTGGCTCATGCGTACGCGCTGCTGGGGGAGGGAGACAAGGTACAGGCGTCCGGGCGGTGGGCGCTGGGCACCGGCTGCCTGGACACGGCCGCGGCCAGCCAGACCCAGACCCTGATCGCCATCGGCGCCTCCCAGGTGGCCGGCCCCCACCCGGCCCTGGCCGAGCTGGGGCACCTGGACGCCGACCCGGCCCGGGTCGGCCCGGCCGACGTGGACCGCTTGTCGTTCCGGGGATTGTTCCGGCTGCTGGCCGGTGACCTGGGCAAGGCGGTGAGCGACCTGACCGCCAGTTTGAAGATGGCGCGCCAGGGCGCCATCTTCACCCTGGGCCTGCGTGCCTACTTCTACCTGGCGCTGGCCCAGTACCTGGCCGGCGCGTGGGACGACGTGCTGCTGACCGCCGAGCAGGGATTCTCCGCCGCGGCCATCCATGCCCGCCGCTACGAGCTGCCGTACCTGCACCTGGCGGCGGGCTGCGTCCCGGCCGGGCGCGGCGCGGCCGTGGAGGCCGAACGGCACGCCCGGCGGGCCGAGGACGCGGCGGCCAGCCTGGACTACGGCCAGGAACGGCTGTTCGCGGCGATGGCCCGGGCCCTGGTCTGCCAGGCGGCCGGGGACTCCCCGGGCATGGCCGACGCGCTGGGCCCCTGGCAGGACGACGCGGCGCTCGACGGCCGCAGTCGGCTGTACGCGGTGCTGTGGCGGCCGCTGCTGGCCGAGGGCCTGATCGGCTCGGGCCAGCTGGAGCAGGCCGCCGCCGTGCTGGACCGGCTGCGGGCCGCCAGCGGCCAGGCCGGCTACCTGACCCCGGCCCTGGCCTGGCTGGACGGATGGCTGGCCGAGCAGCGCGGCGCCCCGGAGCAGGCCCGGCAGGCCTACCAGCGCGGCGAGGACACCGCCAGCCGGTCCAGCCCGATCTACACCGCCCGGCTGCTGCTGGCCCACGGCGCGCTCCTGCGGCGCACCGGCAACAGGAAGGACGCGGTCGAGCGGCTGCGGCGAACGCACGACCTGTACCGGGCGCTGCGCGCCGAGCCGTTCATCGCCCGCACCGAAGAAGAACTGGCGGCCTGCGATCTTCCCGGCAACCCGGTCCAGAAACAGTCCGTGCTGGCGCTGACCAGCCGGGAGACCGAGGTTGCCCACCTGGTCGGCAAAGGGCTGTCCAATCCCGAGATCGCGGCTGAGCTGTTCATCAGCCGCAAGGCCGTGGAATACCATCTGGGCAACATCTATGCCAAATGTGGCCTGCACGGACGGCAACAGCTGCGGCGCTTCGTCGGCCAATGGCGTCAGCCGGCAGCAGTTTGATCGGCAGGCCCAACGACCCCGGCGGGTGCGGTCGGTCTGCTGCCACGCCGCCAGCGCCTCGGTGGATGGCCGGGCGTACTTCCCCAGCGTCCTGATGCTGGCGTGCCCCGACTTGGTCATCAGCAGCGGCGCTGACGCCCCGTCTTCGGCGTAAGCTGTCCGAAAATCGAACGACTCTCGACATGATCAACTTCTGTCCGCCGGGCACTCCGATCACGGCCCGGGGGGCGTTGAAAACGTGTTGCAAATCCGGCGTGTCCAACAGTCCAGCGGGCGCCGGTTTCTTATACAGCCGCCATGGGGCCCGGCGCCCGTACCGAGGGCAAACTGGTCCATTGCGGGGCCGACCGAGATACGTGCGAAACGGGCCATGGGTTGATCTTGGCGTGACCGGCAGTGGCCTGACCTGCGGTTGGTGTTACCTCAGTGGTCGGTGGTGAGGTGGTTAAGCGCGTCGGCTTTGTCCTGTTCAGTGGGCAAGCTGTACTGCCGGGTGGTGTCCAGGCGGGAGTGCCCCATGAGCTCGGCGACCACGACCAGGTCGGTCTTGCCGCGCACCAGGCTGGTCGCGAACGTGTGCCTCAGGACATGGGCGGTCGGGTCGTCGTCCAGGCCGGCCTGCCCGGCCATGGCGGCGATGATGCCGCCAGCCGCGCGGGCCGACAGGCGTCCGCCCTTGGTGTTGAGGAACAGCGCGGGACTGGTGCCGGCGCCGGGCCAGGGAGCGCGTTCGGCCAGCCACTGCTCCAGCCCGGGCCGGAGTCTGGCGTGGATGGGGACCTCGCGGACCTTGTCGCCCTTGCCGTAGATGCGCAGGACGCCCTTGCGGGCCGAGCGGCGCACGTCGCCGACGTCCAGGCGCACGACTTCGCTGAGGCGGGCGCCGGCGTAGTAGGGGATGAGGGCGATGCACCGGTCGCGGGGCGAGGTGACCTGCTCGACCGCGCGCAGCCAGCGGATGCGGGCCTTCTGCTCCAGTGCGCGGGGTGCCTGCCTGGGCAGGTCGTCCCGGTCGATCTTGGCCGCGCCCAGGCCGCGCCGCAGGCAGAAGTCGTCGATCGCGGTGAGCGCGGAGTTGGCGTAGACGACGCTGCGCTTGATGGGTCGCTCGTGCAGCAGCCAGCGCCGGTAGTCGCGTACCGCGAAGTCGCGGGCCCTGGGTGAGGCGAGCGGGTCCTGATCGCCGGGGCTGCTGCCCCCGCATCCGCGGCAGGGACACCGGTGGAATGATCACCGGCTGGTGATCAACGGGATCTTCTTCCGGACCCGGACCGGGTGCCCGTGGCGGGACCTGCCGGAACGGTCCGGGAACTGGAAGACCGTCTATAACCGGCATCGCCGCTGGTCCGGGGACGGCACCTGGGAGATGATCCTGGACCGGCTGCGGGCCGGGTGCAATGAGGCCGCGGGCCAGGCGTGGAC
>Ga0335076_10008119_pt1 | contig 10587 bp, 11 predicted proteins | sample Lox_Sample_25_FD_206717 | JGI IMG/M metagenome (GOLD analysis project Ga0335076, IMG submission 206717) | Soil microbial communities from Loxahatchee National Wildlife Refuge, Florida, United States - Lox_Sample_2.5 | ecosystem: Environmental > Terrestrial > Soil > Wetlands | place: USA...
ATTATCTTGGGTGGAGCTTGGGTGGAGGAATTTTTGAAAAATCGTGCAAGTGCTTTGAAATGTGGTGGCCAGGGACGGAGTTGAACCGCCGACGCCAGCCTTTTCAGGGCTACGTTATGCTGTATTTTAAACAACTTAAGTGACTTCAGGTGGCCGCCGAAGTACTTGAGAAGTCGTGAGAGACACGAGAATCGTGGATGGAAATCATGGGTTCAAAACGGCCGGTCTTACAAACATCACGGCAGCCTTTGCCTCAAATTTCCATACGTGTCAATCACTTCGACGAAGCTGGGCCTGCTTGCTAACAAGTTGTCCGTAAAAACGACTACAGCAGTACCGCCCGTGATGTTCTTGGATGAAACATACCGGAGTCCGAGAACCCCACAATCGAAAGCTGCTTGACCCAGAATTTGGGTAGGGGCTATGCCTGAAACCGACTGTGTGTAAGCCCATTCCCCTGTCAGTTCGGCAGTCGTAGTTCCAAGCTGCCTCTGAACAGCGGCATCAGTGAGATCGACGATGTTTGAGAGAACGCCATCCACAGCTACCACGACCCAAGGGGATGTCCTGATTGTTATAGAAGGCCCATGGGGATGGCTGAAGACCGAAACCACCTCATGCAGGGCAGTCACAGGATCGTCAGCCAAGTACAGACTGTTGAAGCCTCCTTTGGGCGTAAACCTGGCTCCGTTTGATGCTGGACCTCCAGGCCACAACGGATGCGGCGAGGTCCCAGCAGGCGCTCCCGGTAGCGGTGCGTTCAGCAAGTGAAAGCCAATTGCTCTTGACCACAGCCCGTGGATCGTAATCCGAGGTAAAGTCGGCAGAACTTTCCTTAATCGATCTGGAGTCTCCATTAACTCGGAACTCCAGCCAACGCATTTTCCAAAAGAGAGGCCACCGCGCTGGCGTGACCTTCGAGAACTACGGAAATGGGAGTGCGGTTGCCCAAATCAAGATGAGGACTATTCAGCCAGGCGAGAACGGTTTCGCGCTTCCCCAACATCTCAGAGAGGATCACCAGAATTCGCTTAATCGTAGCGAGTGACGGCTGGACGGCAGCAGAATCCGGAGTTTTATGTAGTGTTGTGTAGTTCATACCAAGTGCCACAGCGAGTTTAGCGAGCGGGATGGACAAGTAGTTCGCCATCGCGGCCGCATCTAATTGGCCGGTCGGGCCGTGAAGATCGCTTAAAGGTACTTCAATCGAAACTCTGGTCTTCCGCGGTTGCGATTTGAGAGACCCGACACTTTTTACGGAACTTTCGGCTCGGGCACCGGACGGGGCATTTCGAAACCCAAAGTGATGCAAGCATCTCTCAACTCGAAATTGAAGCTCGAGTTTATTGAAAGGCTTCGCTAGAAAGTCTGTTGCCTCAACTGTAAGTGCCTCTTCCAAGATTGTGCCGGATTTCAGCGGTGCGAGGACGAGAATAGGTATCGTCGGCTCGACTTGTCGAAGCATCTTTAGTTCGGCAACGCTGGTGCGGCCAGCCTTAAGGTCATAGATGATCAAGTCTACAAACCGAAGTTTCTCATCGTCTCTCTCAATGTGGCCAGAAAACGTCTGAAGCTTGAACTTGCCTTCCAAGGCGCGCGTAAGGCCTTTCAAGACCTGTTTATCAGTATCTGCAACAGCCACAGTGGGCATATTCCCTCCACCTATAGTCTACCTATAATCCACTCGCAGTATACCAGAATTATGCTGCAAGCATATTCGCTTTTACTTCGCTATTCAGACATCGAGAGAAAGTCTTTACACCATTGTTGGCTCCAAAGAACATGACTGCTGCCGAGCTGCTAGTGCGAATCGTGACTGATCAGTATTGCCGTGATCCGTTTCATCGGTTTCGAGGCAGCAGTAAGATCTCCAGTTTATAGTCGGAGGATGAAACGCGGGAACCGGATCGAAGGCAACGGTAAACCGCCTGGATTCGCTGCGATTGGCGTTTTCTTATTCTTTGGCGCGACGATGGCGGGCCTTGCAGCGATAACTTTGCTCTTGCCAGGAACACCACTCGACCGTGCTTGGATTCTGAATCCGACGGCCCACAAGTCTCTCCCTTCTTTGGGAAGCAAGGTCAGCATTCTTTTCCTGCTCCTCGCTGTCCTCCTCCTCCTGTCGGGAGTCGGATGGTTCCAGCGTCGTCTCTGGGGATGGAGACTTGCCGTCGCTATTATCGCCACACAAGTGCTTGGAGACATCACCAACCTAATGCGGGGAGATTGGCTGCGCGGCGGCACGGGCTTCATAATCGCTAGTGCGCTGTTGCTCTACCTTTTAACGCCACGAGTCAGAGCTGCATTTTCTAGAATGATTGTTTGAATACGAAGGCACGCCTCTCGCGGACGAGCGAGCAGTCGGGGACTTATCGACGCCGCGGTGCTGTCGAATCGAGCTGGCAGCCTGGGGCCGCGCGGCTCGGCTATGAAAATAGCGTTCGCTGTTTGCGAGGGCCGAATAGTTGCGTCCGCGCGACCTCAGAAAGCTCGCCCATCAATTTGGAGGGCAGATTTGCAGCCACCGTTCCGATCCAGGCAGGAAGTCATCATCAACGCGCCTTTGGAAGCGGTGTGGTCGTTCAGCATGGATCTCACGAAGATCCCGGAGTTCCATCCTCGCGTAGTCAAGGTTGATCTTCTTTCTGGCAAGACACTCCGCGAACCAGGTGCCTCATATCAATGTCATCTTTCGGACGAGAAGCACAGGTGCATCGAGAAGGACATCGAAATTGTCCCGCTGCAGAAGATCGTCACTGTGTTGCCGGAGGACACATTCGGTATCAGCAAGATTCTCAGAGATTACAGAGTGGAAACGACGTTCCAAGCGCTCGGCGACCGGTCAACCAAGGTGGAAATTAGCCACTATTACTCGACGACAACCTTGAAAGCCAAGCTCCTTAACCTAATCGCAAAAGGCAAGATCGCCCGCGAGACCCAGGCAACGTTGAATGCTGCCAAGGCCACGATAGAGGCTACCTGCCGTGCAGGATAGAGCTAATCAGGCGGGTTCCGGATTAAGATGCCACGCGACTTTGGTGTCGCAACTGAACGGCGTTCGGTTGGCTTCTAAACCGGGACAGTGGTATGTCGCTAAGCGCAGCCCGGTGCGACGAATGGGAAGGCAAGACAGCGCTGGACGTGCGGGGCCTGAGTTCACGGGAGAAGTTCCACAAGCAATAGAGAAGAAATGGAATTCCAACAGCCAGAATTATCAGTAGCAAGTAGGCAGTCATGAGCTACTTCTCCTCAGTGCTTCTACACTCAATGATGAGCGGAAAAGCCTAAAGAAGTACTGGATAAGTCATGAAGATTCTATAAAGATTCCACCGTCCCCCTGAGACGGTATCCGACCCAGGGTTCGGTCATGATGTAATGAGGCTGTTCGGGATTCGGTTCCATCTTCTTTCGCAAGTTCTTGACGAAGACCCGCAGGTAGTCGACTTGATCTCCGTAGTCAGGACCCCAAACGGCTTGCAGCAGTTCGCGATGAGACAAAACCTGGTTGGCGTGCTGCGTCAAATAGCGCAGAAGATCCAGTTCTTTCGGCGTCAGGTGCGTGCTCACGCCTTCTCTCGACACGATGCGCTGCTCAAAGTCGATCACAATTTCGCCCACGCGAATCTTTTTTGGCGACGACTGCGCACTGGGCACTCTCCTGAGGGCGGCGCGGATGCGCGCCATGAGCTCCGGAGTACTGAACGGCTTGGTGACAAAATCGTCCGCTCCGGCGTCGAGCGCCGCCACTTTGTCTTCTTCGGAATTTCGGACCGTGAGCATGACTATGGCTACGTCGCTGTCCCTGCGAATCGCCCTGCATGCCGCCAATCCTCCCATCCCCGGCATATTCATATCGAGCACCACGAGATCTGGCCGCAGCTCCCGCATGTTCTCCAGTGCCTCTTCGCCGGTCTTGGCTTCATCCACTTCGTAGCCCTCCGCCACGAGAGTTGTGCGCATGAACCGACGAATTTTCGGCTGGTCATCGACAACGATGATACGACCCGCGCTCAAGCAGCCTCCTCTCGGTGGACTGGCAAGGTGATTCGGAAGGTCGTCAATCCTGGCCGGCTCGAAACCGTCAGTTCGCCATTGTGGGCTCGCACAATGCCATGAGCGATACTGAGACCCAGACCGGAACCCGGTATTTGACGCTTGACTGATGGACTTCGGTAGAACCTGTCAAAAATCCGCAATTGCTCTTCTGCTGGTATACCCTTACCGTAGTCAGTAACTTGCACGCTCAACACACCGTCTTCCACTTGCGCCCCTATTTCAACCGCAGTTTCCGCCGACGTGTATTTCAACGCATTATCCAACAGTTGGCGAATGGCTAGTTTCATAAGGCGCTTGTCGAAAGCCATCGTCGGCAGGGGGCCGTGTGAGACTACCCGAACAGGATGCTCATCGATTTCCGTTCGCATGGAAGAAACAACATCTTCGAGAGTGTCGTTCAAATTTCCCATCTCCGGATGAAGGTCGATTCGCGTGGTATCAAGTCGCGCCATTTCAATCGCGTCGTCAATCAACTCCCGCAAGTGCTCTGCTTCCTCGTCGGCAATCGTCAGTTGTTCCTGCCTGCTTTCCGTAGACACGTTCGGATTCGCGAGCAGTGATGTGGTTGCAGCCTTGATCAAAGTCAGCGGTGTTTTGAATTCGTGGGCCATGGCATCGATGAGCGTCGTTCTTAGCTGTTCACTTTGCCGCGCAGCTTCCACCTCCTGAGCCAGATCTTGCGCTCGTGCCCGTTCGAGACCGATCGCAACCAGATTCGCGACCCCCTGCAAGACGGACTCCGGCATAGTCGCACCACGCAAGGCCATGCTCGCGACCGGCTCCGAGCCGCTGCGGACACCGACGATCACGTATGGCGCACGCCCTTTCGTTGAAGGTCCATCGGATAATGCTGCAAGTCGAAGGTCGTCCTCAAATCCTTCGGGTCCCGAAGTCCCGACGCAATGAAATTCCCGTGCATGACGCTCGTACAATATGGCCGCCTGGAGATCGAAGACCTGTGCTAGTTTCTCGACCAGTTGTTTGCCAAAGGGAGCGCTTCGGTCGATCAACAACATTGCCCGACTGAACGTGTAAAGGCGCTCGAGATCCCTTTGGCGTTCAACTGCTTCAGACGCTCTCGTCTTAGCCTTGGCGGACAATCGGCTGGCAATCAGGGAGGTCGCGAGAAAACTCGAAAGCGCGACCCAATTTTGCGGATCGGCGATCGTGAATGTTCCGACTGGAGGGAGGAAGAAAAAATTGAACACGAGGGTGGCTAGTACTGAGGCCAAGGCAGCTTCAAGGAATCCCCATGTGCTCGCGACAATCAGGATCAGAAGCAAGTAGGCGAACCCAATCGTTGTAGCGTTGACGGGAATCAGGCGATAGCCGACATACGTGACGAGGACAACGCCACTCAATGCGACGAGCACGCGCACGGGACGCCGACGGAGCACGCCATTCTCCTCCAGCACGATATTCTAGGTCATCTTCGTCCCAGGGGCGCTGGCCCCGTGCCGGTCTTTCATCGGGACGCTCTTGGAAAATCGGCCATACGGTTCAACGGCTCCCATACGTCAGAATTCCAGTTTCACTTGTACTGCGATCATGCGTGGGCTGCTATCGCCACCCAAGCCCACGCCGAGCAAGCCAGTGGGCGGTGATGTCGTATAGGTGAGCGCTCCGAATCCTGTTTGCGTCGAGGAGTTCCCCGGAACGCCAGCTAGCACCATGCTGGGCAATCCGAAGTTGGGATGATTGAAGACATTGAAGAACTGTGCCTCCAACCTCATGGCAAGTTTTTCGTGAAGTGGGATGCGTTTGGTCAGATACACGTCGGACCAGAGGAATTGGGGACCACGGAACTGGTTCCTGCGGGAGTTGCCAAATTGGCAGTGGGCCGGATCATCTCCGCGGAAACAAGCCCCTGTACTCGGATCTACTGTGGAAACGAAAGCATCAGGGTTCACCCACTGCACCGTCCCAGGCTGTGTGACTCCCGGAATGTTGCAGTGACGACAGTAGGGGTCCACGCCTGGAACAAGACTTGCGAACTGAGGTCCGCTGCCTTGCACGATGCAATTGCCGTTCGCCGAATAGGGTGTGCTCAGGACTGAGAACGGAACGCCACTGTGCCAGAATACGCTGCCCGAAACCTGCCACCCATTCAGCGCATAACCAAGCGCATGGTTCCTCACCTTGATCGGCAGCTCGTACACATACTGCCCGGTGAGGTTGTGGCGAATGTCGTAATCGCACGAGCCGTAATCGCGGCGGAGATCTCCCGGCAGAGGAGAAAGAATCCCCCCAGCCGAAAACTGTAGGAAACCCCCATTCGAGACCGTGTCCAGGCAATGGCTCCAGGTGTAGTTGAGCTGTCCCTGAAGACCATGTCCGAGACGCTTCATGGCCGTGAGCTGCAGGCCGTGGTAGTGACTGTTCGCGCCCGTAGCAAACTGACTCACGGAGGCAAACCGGGGATCGGTCGGCTGTAGGTAAGGAAACGGGGCGAAGCATCCCTGGCACACAGTCTGGTATCCGTTGACCTGCGTGAGATAGGGCTGGTTCACCGCGCGAGTGCCGACGTATTGGGCCTGCAAGCTGGCCGTCGTTCCAAACTGATGTTCGATTCCCAAGCTCCACTGCATGAAATATGGCGCATGCAGTCTGCCATCCGGCACCGCTGTAATCGCCACGGGCGGGAGACACGTCGCGGGGTCGGCGAGCGGCGAAGCGCACGAAAGTTCCCCCTGCTTGAATCCGGCGCCAAAACTCTGGTTGGCAGCGACGGTTGCATCGACCGCACTGTTTGGCACTCCCGGCGCGATCATGGTTCCGCCCACGGTGCCCAATAACCCGCCCTGAAACGTCCTCACGTAAGGCGGATTGGTGCCGATCAAATCAGCGATGCTGCCCGGCATGATGTCACTGAAGATTCCGAAGCCGGAGCGGAGCACGGTGTTCGGTTCGAACTGCCATGCGACAGCCGCTCTCGGTTGAAGGATGGCGACTGGGGTCGAGGAAAACAGGTGGCCCAGATTCGTCTGAATCGCTGCATTGAGTGGCTGATTAACGTCGTGCGAAACGGAATTAAAAGACCCTCGAAGGCGGCCGATCTGCTGATGTGGATTGAGAGGATTCGAGTTGAAGGTATCGCGCAAACCGAAAGTCCAGGTGAGCTTCGGCGTGACTCTCCAGGTGTCCTGCGCATACAGATCGAGGTTGAGGAAATTGAAAGGCTCGTTTGCTGTCGTCGGGAAAGCCTTGGTCGCGGTTGACGCCACACCATAGATGAACTGCGGTAGCGTCGTGTAGGTCACGGTCGGCACCGTACCCTGACCAAAGTCGTAATCGTTGAGGCGAAAGATTCGGGTGTTGGTGCCGAACCTCAGTTCATGAGCACCATGGCTCCAGGCGAGGTTGTCGTTGATAAAGAAGCGGGATGCACGCCTTCCCTGGACCCACGTGTTATCCAGTCCTCCAATTGTGGTGAAAGGAGCATTCGCGCCACTGCCCTCCAGAACGATCGGGAAAGCAGCAAGAGTCTTCTCGAAGTCGCTTGGCCCGAACAGGCTCTCATACCACGAGAACGCCGGATTGAAGTAGTTCACAAGATTTTGCGAGAAAACGTGCGTATATCCCGCCGCGAAGGAGTATAGGGGCTGAGGAGAAATCGCGTTGAACACGGGATTAATGGGATCGGTGTAGGCGGCCTGGAGTCCGTTGTCGGTCTGAAATCGAAACCACGCGGTGTCTCGCTCGTTGATGTTGTAATCGATCCGAGCCGTCTGTACCTGTTCATGATCGGCGCTTGAATGGGAAATGCTCTGCCGGTTTGCGCAGCCGTTTCCGTCATTCGCAACGGCAGGCGGACCTCCGCCCACATCGAAGGGACAACCGAGAACCGCCAGTGGCGCACCCGCTGTGCTTCCGTAGAGCGAAAACATCTGTTGGTAGAACGGAACTAATTGCGGAGCAGGCGCATACTTTGCTCCAGAAACAGAATCCGTTCCACCGAGTGGAAGTTGCTGCAGCACATATTGCTGGAATGCGCTGCTCGGAACGGTCGTCGCTGTCACGATCGGCAACGATATCCGAACCCATTCGCTATCGAAGAAAAAGAACAGTCTGTCGTGGACGATCGGCCCGCCCACACTTCCCCCGAAATGGTTGACGTTCGATCGCGGCTTGTGATTGCCTGGCGTGGCGTTGGTAAAGTAATCCGCCGCGTTCAGGATTGAGCCATTCCACAGTTCGTAGAGATTGCCGTGAAACTGATTGGTGCCTGATTTTGTGACGTAGTTGACCTGTGACGCCCCGTAACGCCCCTGATCGACGGCATAGGAAAGGGTGTTGACCGTCACCTCTGAGATCGAATTCAGTCCCAACACGAGATTGGTGGCTAGGCCGCTATTGAGATTGGTGAGCGCGTCGTTCGTCTCCAGCCCATCGACGATGTAGCCATTGGAGAGGGCGGGGAGTCCGTTGAATTCCACGTTGCCGTATCCGTTGGTACCGCCCACAAAATCATTGCCGCTGCCTGCCGTATTGATGAGGGCGCCCGGAGCGAACTGCAATGGGTAGGTCATATCCCCACCGGGATTCGGCAGGTCCTCCAGTGCCGGCGCGCCCAAAGTCGTGGAGGTGTTTGCATTGCTCGGGTTGATGATGGGAGCTTCCGCGCCGACTTCCACGGTCTCCTTCGATCGCGCCACTCTGAGCGTGAAGTTGACGGTCTGCTTCTGCCCCAGGCCGGAGAAAACATTGTCTGCCTGTTGCGGCTCAAATCCCTCGGCTTCTACTCTGACCGCATACGTGCCCGGCTTGAGCTGCGGGAAGTTGAGGCGGCCTCCACTATCGGTCTTGATGGTGCGCTTTAGACCTGTCTCCTGATTGGTGATCGTCACCTTGGCATCGGGCACAACCGCGCCAGTGGTGTCGGTCACTTGGCCAACGATGGCACTGGTGGTTTCACCCTGCGCCCAGGCGGGGGCTTGCATGACCGAAACCACCGCCAAGGCAAGAAGTGCCAAGCTGAGTGCGTGCCACAAGGCGCACTCGAAACGCAATCCCACGGTTTATCCCTCGAATCCCCAGACCGAACGAAAGGCCTCGTTCGTCATCATCTGGCAATCAGGATACACTATCGGATGTTAACTATAGTAAATATATATATGGATATTATGATTTAGAGATCCAGATTCTCTCCGCAGCCGATGTGCCGAGACGAATCTGGTGCTTATCCACCGATAAGGAAACGGTGCGGTCGTAGTTTCGGGCCTCTACCGCAAGGCGAACGCCCGGACGGATGCCCTCTTTCTCGAAAAACTCCAGGAGTCTCCGATCACGTTCATAAACGCTCGCGACCACATATTTCGAACCGGCCTCCGCCTCGCTGAGCAAGCGCATGCCCCGTTTGCGGCGTTCCGCGGGGCTGCGCAGCGCCAACCCGTTTCCGTGAGGGCAGGTGTCTTTATGCCCCAATCTCTCGACCAACTTCTTCTCAAAGGCAGGGGAGACGGCATGTTCCAGTCGTTCCGCCTCGTCGTGGATCTCATACCAGGCCATGCCGAACATCTCCGACAGCATTCGTTCGATCAGATGGTGGCGAATCATCGTCCGTTCGGCGATCTCCCGTCCTTGCGAGGTGAGGCTGATATGCCCTTCCTTTTTTATGGAGACAAGCCCATCCTTCTTCAATCGCTTCAGGGCAAACGTCACCGCGGGTCTGGTGACGGAGAGCCAATGGGCAAGCGTCGCGGGTATCACGGTCTGCCCCTCTGCTTCCGCTTCCGCTATGGCTTTCAGATAGTCTTCTTTGGAGATCGTGATCATGGTCGCGTGAGAACTCTACCAAATGCGTGCAGTCTAACACTTTCACTTCCGACGCTCCGTATCGGCGCGGCATGCGGCACAGAACCTTCGCAGGTTTTGCTGGGTAGTGCTGTTCGTGGTGGACATCGGCCAAGGATTCTACCGACTCCAGGACTCCAAGCGAGTCAACACCTCGACGGGCGTCCCGAGTTCGACCGTGGGATTCTTCCGGAATAGTTGCGACGTGGCGGGCAAGGACGTGTCGCGCCGCACCAAGGGCTGACTTTAGTCGCCGTCGAGATGCAAGTAGCCGAGGACATATAGCAGCAGGGCTCCCATCGCGAGCGCACTGAGCACTGCCAATATCCAAAGGCCCTGCCAGTGAGTGAATTCCTCTATGACCCTTCTTCTGCCCTTGCCGTAGCAATATTTGCCCATAGGCGAACCGAGCCTCGAAAGACAAAATTATGAACGCGAGCAGCACCCTTCTACGCTTTAGCGTTCAGCCTTAAGGCATCAATTGTTCGGTGCGATCATCTCCGCGACGACATTGAATATCGAATATCGGTTATGGCAAATGGGGCTCTGGTCTTGAATCGACCAGAGCCCTCTCGCGCCTGGGGGTTAGAAGTGGAACCCAAGTTGAGCTGTCAACGAACGCGGTGTGACATAGTGTGTCCCGCTGAAGGTTGAAAGGAAGTTATACAGCGCCGTTTTGTTCGCGATGTTGACGGCGGTAAGCGTGAGACTCCATTTGTAGCGATCGCCTTTGAACAG
>Ga0335076_10008121_pt1 | contig 10587 bp, 9 predicted proteins | sample Lox_Sample_25_FD_206717 | JGI IMG/M metagenome (GOLD analysis project Ga0335076, IMG submission 206717) | Soil microbial communities from Loxahatchee National Wildlife Refuge, Florida, United States - Lox_Sample_2.5 | ecosystem: Environmental > Terrestrial > Soil > Wetlands | place: USA: Florida...
GGTGAAAGCGCAGGCCGAACTGGATCAGGATGAAGTGGACGACGCCAGGCAGGACTTGATTCGCGCCGGAGGCGACCCCGAAGGGCGCATCCAGGCCATGGCAAATGAACATGAGGCGTTGGGGCACAGCGCGCCGGGTATCGGAGCGCCGCCGCCGGCCCAGCCGTTTGGCCTGGTCTACCGGGTACAGCGCTGGTGGTTGCTGCACCAGAAGCAAATGGCGCTGTGGAAAGCAAAAGGAGAAGCGGACGCTCGAGCAGCTGCGCTGGCGGCTAGGCACGAAGCGGCTGACCTACTGGACAAGACCCAGCGCATCGCAGCAAACCAGAAAACCCTCGCGAGTTTCGACAAGCAGGTGCAAACGCAGCGCGATCTTTCCGACAACTACGCGCAGTGGATTCCCGTCGTGGCAGGGAAGCAGCGCGCGGTCGTGCATCGTTCATTGCTCGGAGTGCTCGCAATTCTGGGAATCGCGCTCATCGGCCTGTATTTCAGCAGCGTGCTGGACAAAGTGCTGGCGCGCGTGAAAATGGACCGCCGGCAGCAGGAAAACTTGCGAACCGTTGCGCGGGTGGCTCTGCAAGTGGCGGCTCTGTTGCTGATTCTGCTTGTGGTCGTTGGAATACCGGGGCAACTGGGCACGTTTCTGGGACTGGCCACTGCGGGACTCACCGTCGCGATGAAGGATTTTATCGTGGGCTTTATCGGCTGGCTGGTGCTCATGGGGAAAAACGGCATCCGCCTGGGCGATTGGGTGGAAATCAACGGAGTCACCGGCGAAGTCGTGGAACTGGGGATGTTTCACACCGTCCTGCTCGAGACGGGCAACTGGACCGACTCGAGCCATCCCACCGGACGCCGCGTGACCTTCACGAACAGTTTTGCCGTCGAAGGACATTATTTCAATTTTTCGACTTCGGGGCAGTGGCTCTGGGACGAACTGCAAGTGGTTTTGCCACCGGGCCAGGATCTGTATCCGATGATGGACGCCATTCAGCAGGAGGTACAAGAAGCCACCAGCGCCAGCGCGCAGGAAGCCGAAACCGAATGGCGTCGTGCCACGGGTTCTCGCGAGATGAGCGCGTTTTCCGTGGCACCCGCGATCAGCGTCAAACCCATCGTGGGCGGCGTGGAAGTCGCGGTGCGCTACATTACGAAAGCAAATCAGCGCTACCAGTTGCGCTCGAAGCTCAACCAGGCCATCGTGAAAATGCTCGGCGGCAAAGCGGCGGTGACCGTGGGACCGGATACGCCAATAGCACCCGCAGCGGCGGATTGAAATGAAGTGCAGCTTGCCCTACGCGATGCTGCGCGCGCGTACTTCTTCCGACGTCAAGCCAAAAATCGGCGGCGTCGCTACGCCAAGTATTCCGAGATACATGTAAATTTGCCCGCGATGGTGGGCTTCGTGCTCGGTCATGGCGCGCAGCCACTTCCAGGTGGAAATTTCCGTGCCGCCCGGTGTCTTACATTTTTTCCCCAAGTCCTCATCGGTAAGCTGCGCGAAGATCGGCACGGATTCGGCGTGAAGACGCTCCAGAAGGGCCATGCATTCTTCGTGCGTCGTGCCAAACTCCTTGCCATGCGAAGTGTAGCGGCTCGGGCGATTGTGTACGTTCTCAGCCCACATGTAGCGTTCGGTGACCGCAAGGTGACGAAGAAGGTCGCCGAGAGTGAAATGACCAGGCGCGCAGGTCCAATCGATTTTGTCGGGCGGAATGCAGCGAGCTACGCGCAGCGTGCGCTCGCGAACGTTGGTGAAATAGTGCAGGAAGGGCTGGATGCTGCGAATCTCCATCGTGCATGCCTCAAAAGAAGGATGGGTGAGAGTTTTGAGGATAGCGCGGTTGGAAAACGTCGCAAGTCAGAGTCGGTCGAGCGAAAACGGGCAAATTGGCCTCTACGGGAGCGATAGGAGTGTAGCCGAGTCAGAGGAGAGCTGGCGGGCGCGCATGGCGAAGATGGTGGCTACTGCATAGAGCAGAGCGAGGACGGCGTAGCCGGCAACAAGACCAGTGCGCTGTGCCACCCATCCCAGGCTGAAGCTCATAAGCAGTTGCACCACGGTAGTGAAAATGGCGATAGCGGATTGCGTCCGCCCCATGAAATGGCGCGGCACGATGGACATCAGCGCCGACTGCGCAACTACGCCGCCGAGCGCGCGACAGGAGCCAAAGATAAATTGCAGCAGCGTGGCTCCCGCGATGAAGGCTACAAAGGGCGTAGCCATGTGGCCCACCGCGAGCATTCCCGCGGCCACGACATACAGAGCCATGCGCGCTCTTTGCGAAAGCTGGCTGGTGATCAAGCCGCCGACAATGGCACCGGAAGCCCAGCCGGCCTCCAGAAAGCCGAGACCTCGCGCCCCGGCATGAAGAATATCGTTCACCAGAGCGACCAGGACCACATTCGCGCTGACCACTCCCGCCATCAGCGTGGCATGAGTAAAGCCGAGCGCGCGCACCAGCGGTTGCCGGCGGAGATAAGCAAACCCGGCTTTCAGGTCCGAATAGACCGCCAGGGAAAGCCCGGCTTCGGCCACTTCCGGATTTTCCGCGCTTTCCAGTGCTTGCGCAGTGGCCTCCGTCGCTTCAGAGAATTCGCGTGGATACTTCAGGTGGTCGCGCGGAGAGACGTATCCCCGTCGCAGTTGGTACAGGCAGAAGCAGGAAACGAAGTAGGTTGCGCCGTCAATCGCGAGAATACCCGCGATCCCGAAGCGGTCGTAAAAGAAACCCACGAATGAGCCGGCCAGCAGCATGCCGGACTGCACACCGATCAAGACGGCGGCGTTGCCACCGGCGAACTGGCTCGGCGGAATCACTTCCTGGACCAAAGCGTTGACCGTGGACCAGTACATGGCGGAGCCGGTACCTGTAATCAGCGTCATGACGTAGAGGTGCCAAAGGTGCAAGTCGCCTCTCCACGCGACAAGAGCCGTGCCCAGCACAAACAGGCCGCGCGCGAAATCGAGTGCCATTCCCAGATAGCGGCGGTCGAGCCGGTCGATGAGTACGCCGCCCACAAAGGGCACCAGCAGGCCGGGAGCGGTCAAAACCATAACCTGCAAGCTGACCTTCAGCGTGGAGTGCGTAGCGGAGAGGATGAACCAACTCACCGCGACGAAGTTCATGCCGCTCCCAAACAGCGACACGAACATGGCCACGAAAAAGTAGCGGAAGCCGCGCTGCGACCAGATGAGGTTCCAGTCGACGCGGGTTGATGCAGCGGTTGCCATGGAACCTACTAGCTTACTATCGTAGGCTAACGCTGCAGGCGGCAGCGAAGGCGCGTGCTGCGGTTCCTGCACGGAGAACGGAGCAGCTATGGGCAACGAAGCGACATGCGTCGTGCGATATGGCAAGGAGAAGTCGAAAGGTAAAGCGCTCCTCGAGACCAACGAACTGATTTTTCGTGGCGGCTTCCGCCTCAAAGTGCCCTTCGCGTCGCTTAGGTCCGCGAAAGCCGTGAACGGCAAGTTGCGCCTCGAAACGCCCGATGGGCCTGCGATATTTGAACTGGGCGAACAGGCGGCGAAGTGGTGCGAGAAAATTCTGCACCCGAAATCGCGCATCGAGAAGCTGGGCGTGAAAGCGGACGCGCGGGTCGCTTTGTTGGGTGGGTTCGATCGCGACTTTCTGGAGGAACTTGCCAGGTCGACCGCGAACGTGGCGAAGCGTGGCGCCACTTCCAAGGCCCAATGGATTTTTCTACACGCTGGCGTAAAGAAAGACTTGGCGGAACTTGCCAAGCTCGCAAAAAGCATGCCGCCGGCCTGCGGTCTGTGGGTTGTCTATCCGAAAGGTCTGAAGGAACTGACGGAGAACGATGTTCTCTCAGCCGGACGCCAAGCCGGGCTCAAAGACGTCAAGGTCGTTGCCTTCTCGGCAACCCACACCGCATTGAAATTTGTGGTGCCTCTCGACCGCCGGTAGCGGTTTGTATTGTTCACGGTTCCCGCACCGCCGCAAGTTCCGCCCTTTCCTGGCGCCGCGCCTCATGTCTATGATGAATCCATGGCCGCCTTGATCGAATTGCGCGGACTCACCGTCGAATTGCCGGCGCCCGCGGGCTGGATCCGCCCCGTCAACGATGTGTCCTTGCGCATCGATTCCGGCGAGTCACTCGGGTTGGTTGGCGAGTCCGGCAGCGGCAAAACGATGTTGTCGCTCGCTTTGATGGGACTCTTGCCTCCGGGCGCGCGGGTGAGCGGCGGGGCGAGGCTCTCAGCCCGCGACGCGGAAAAGGATTTGACGTGCTTGCCCGAGGACGGATGGCGGGGCGTGCGTGGCCGCGAAATCGCCATGATTTTTCAGGAGCCGATGACTTCGCTGAATCCCGTCATGCACATCGGTGCGCAAATCGAAGAAGCCATTCAAGCGCACGAGGAGCGGGCACGAGCGGAAGACGTGCGGCGCAGGTCATTGGAAGCGCTCCGCCTCGCCGCCGTGCCGGAGGCTGAGATGCGTGCAATGCAGTTCCCTCACCAGCTTTCCGGAGGCTTGCGGCAACGCGCCATGATCGCCATGGCATTGGCGGCCGGTCCGCGCCTGCTGATCGCCGACGAGCCGACAACGGCCCTTGACGTCACCGTGCAGAAACAAATTCTGGAATTGCTGCAAAAACTCCGGCGCGGATTGCAACTTGGTTTGCTCTTCATCACTCACGATTTGGGCGTAGTCGCGCAGGTCGCGGACCGCATTGCCGTCATGTACGCGGGCCGCATCATCGAAGAAGGTCCCGCTCGCGAAGTGCTCGCCGCGCCTCGCCATCCGTACACGCAGGGTTTGCTCAGAGCCTCCCCGACTCTCGAGCGCGGCAAGCTCACGCCCATCCCTGGCTCGGTACCGCAATTACTGGCGCTGCCGCCGGGTTGCGCCTTTGAACCGCGCTGCGACTTCCGCCGCGGCGAATGCAGCGCGGCAGTTCCTGGCCTTCGTCCTGCTTCGCCGGAACATGCGGCGCGATGTGTGCTCGTTTGAGCGCCGGCCCAGGCGAGATGGATATGACCGCCGGGAATTTTCTCGAAGCGGATCATTTGACGAAGCGCTACGCGCGCTCCGCCGGCCTGTTCTCCGGCGCAGACAATGGCGCCCGATTTGCCGCCGTCGATGACGTCAGCTTCGCCGTCACCCGCGGCGAGACCTTCGCCATCGTCGGCGAAAGCGGTTGCGGCAAGACCACCCTCGCCCGCATGCTCCTCCGCCTGATTGACCCGGATTCCGGCCAACTGCGTTTCGACGGCCGCGATCTGCTGGCGTTGCGTGGCGGGGACCTGCGCGCCCAGCGCCGCCACATGCAAATGATTTTTCAGGATCCCTTCGCGTCGCTGAATCCCCGCATGCGCGTCGGCCGGATTGTGGCCGAGCCGCTGGCCATCCACGAACCTCAATCCTCCGCTTCCGAACGGAGCGAGCGAGCCGCCGCAATGCTGCGGCGCGTCGGCCTCGCCGAGGATGCCGCCAACCGCTATCCCCACGAATTCTCCGGCGGGCAGCGCCAGCGCATCGGCATCGCCCGCGCGCTCATTCTGCGCCCTAACCTGATCGTGGCCGACGAGCCGGTTTCCGCGCTGGATGTCTCTATCGGCGCGCAAATCCTCCTCCTGCTCCAGGAACTCCAGCAGGAGTTCGCCCTTACCTATGTTTTCATTTCCCACAGCCTGCCCGTGGTGGCCCAGATTGCCACCCGTATTGCCGTCATGCGCGCCGGCAAGTTTCTCGAAATCGGCCCGGCTGCCGCGATCCTGCATCATCCCAATCACCCCTACACCCGCGAATTGCTGTCCGCGGTTCCCGCGCTCCCCGCCTGAGATCTTTTGGAAGCCACCATCGAGCCACGGCGTTACAATCGGCGTACTGAAAGATTCAGGTTGCCCCTGCGTACTAAAAACAGGGTGGGTCCCATCTCAAACTGTGGTGGAGGAGTCCTCGATGTCTACTGTCATGGCGCCGCCGGCGCCCGGTTCCGAGCCTTCGCAGCCTTCTATGAGCGCACTCTCGCGTATCTTCGGCGTCTTTTTCTCGCCAAAAGCCGCTTTTGAGGATGTTGTGCGCAAGCCTTCGTGGCTGCCGCCTATCGTTCTGCTGACGTTGCTGAGCTTGGCCGTTAGCTTTTCGCTGAATCAGCGCGTCGACTGGAGAGAGGTGGCTTCACAGCGAATCGAAAAGAGTTCCCGTGCCTCGCAGCTCTCCGCCGAACAAAAGGAACAGCAATTGGCAATCAGCGCGAAGATCTCGCCGGCCATCTCTTATTGCTTCGGACTGCTTGGGCCGATTCTGGACGCGCTGATCATCGCACTCATCATGATGGGTGTGTACAACCTCATGGCCGGCGCGGGCGTAAACTATGGAACTTCCCTGGCGATTACCTCCCATGCTTTTTTGCCTGGACTTCTCAGCAGCCTCATCTTTCTGCTCGTCTTATGGATCAAACCACCCGGAACCATCGTTCTCGACAACCCGGTCGCCACAAACATCGCCGCCATCCTGCCCGAGGGCACTGCGCCCTGGCTGATGGCTCTGTGCAAGAATCTCGACGTCTTTGTCTTCTGGACGCTGATTCTGATTGCCATCGGCTTCGCGGCAGCGGCCCCCAAAAAACTCAGGGGCAGCAAGGCCTTTACTCTCGGCTTCTCCGCATTGGCCGTTTGGATCGTCCTGCGCGTTGGCCTCGCTTTCATCTTTTCTTGAGGCATCGAGCGTCTTGATACACTGACACGGTGAGTTTTTCCTTCACCGTCACCAAAACCGATCCCACCGGCGCGCGCTGCGGCGTCCTGAACACGCCGCATGGCGCGGTGCAAACGCCTTTCTTCATGCCTGTCGGCACCCAGGCCACGGTCAAGGCGCTGCGGCAAGAGGCTCTCGAGGAGCTGGGCGCCGAGATCATCCTCGCCAACACCTATCACCTGTATTTACGTCCGGGTCACGAACTCGTCCGCAAACTCGGTGGTTTGCACCGCTTCATGTCCTGGACGCGCGCCATTCTCACCGATTCCGGCGGCTACCAGGTCTTCAGTCTTTCCGAGTTGCGCAAAATCACTGACGAAGGCGTGCGCTTCCGCTCGCATCTCGACGGTTCCGAACACCTGCTTACGCCGGAAAGGGCCGCGGAGATTCAGCTCGCCCTTGGCTCCGATATCGCCATGGTTCTCGACGAATGCATCGAGACGCCTGCCGAACGCGGCAAAGCCGAGTCCGCCGTCCGTCGCACTGCGGCCTGGGCCAAGCGCGCGCGCAGCTATTTCCTCGAACAAGCTACCCGCAACGGCGCTCATCTGCCGCAATGGCAGTTCGGCATCGTGCAAGGCGCGACGTTCCCCGATTTACGCCGTGAAAGCGCGCGCCAGCTTCTCGAAATCGATTTCCCCGGCTATGCCGTCGGCGGCCTCGCTGTCGGCGAACCGCACGAGGTCACTTGCGAAATGACCGCCCAAGTCGCCGCTCTTCTGCCCCACGACCGTCCGCGCTATCTCATGGGCGTTGGCCGCCCCGAGCAAATCGCGGACTACGTGGCTCTCGGCATCGACATGATGGATTGCGTGTTGCCCACGCGCGCCGCGCGCCACGCCTGCCTCTACACCACAGCGGGCCGCTTGCTCATCAGGAACGCGCGCTACGCGCACGACGAAAATCCCGTCGACGCCAACTGTTCCTGCTCCGTCTGCCGCCGCTACTCTCGTGCCTACCTTCGGCATCTCTTCGCCGCAGGCGAGATCACCGCCGCGATTCTTGCGTCCCACCACAATGTCCACTTTTACCTTGACATCATGCGGCAAATCCGCGAGGCTATCGGGTTTGGGAACCTAGCGAAATTCTCATCCGAGATGCACGCGCGCTATTCTGCAGGGGTAGCCTGAACGGCTAAATCCGGCGAGTTTGCGGGTTGTGAGCGCGGGAGCGTTTTGCCCGGCGCGTTGCTTCTGTCTCATGGCAGGCAACGCGCACCGGGGCTGCCAGGTTCAGACATGCGGAAAGGGCTGGTCGAATAACGAAGATGATGGGGTCGCTCTTATTGCAAATTGGTGGCGGAGCCGGAATGGGCGGCTTCCTGATTCCGCTCGTGCTGATGTTCGGCATCATGTACCTCCTCGTGATTTTGCCCCAGCAGCGCCAGCGCAAAAAAATGCAGCAGATGCTCAGCGAACTCAAAAACGGCGACAAAGTCGTCACCAACGGCGGCATCTACGGCGTTATCAACGGCATCGACGGCGACACGGTCATCCTCAAAATCGCCGATCAGGTAAAAATTCGCATAGCGCGCGCGGCTATCGCTCAGGTGGAGGCAACCGAAGACGCCAAGTAAGCCCACCTTCGCGTGACGGCGCGTCTCACTTTCTGACATGAATCCCAATTTGAAGTGGAAACTCCTGTTCATCGTCGCGGTCATTCTGCTTTGCATTTTCACTCTTATCGGCCTGCCGACCTTCCCCACCTCCCTGCAACAGGTCAAGGACAACTTCGCTCACCAGATCAAGCTGGGACTTGACCTGCAGGGCGGCACGCACCTGATCTTGCAGGTCCAGGTACAGGAAGCTGTCGCACAAGAAACGGATCTGGCCGTCGACCGCCTCACCACGCAGCTTCGGCAGAAAAATATTCACTACGACGAAGTCCGCCGCGCCGACGACACGCACGTGCTCATCCGTGGGCTGGATTCCTCGCAAGTTTCCGCGTTTCGCGATATCGTCACCGCGCAATTCGGCAACAACTGGGATTTGAGCGCTGCGCCCGGCGAAGCCTCCGGCTACCTGATGACCCTGCGGCCCAGCACCATTGCCGCCATTCAGGAATCCACCATGAGCCAGTCGCTCGAGACCATCGAGCGCCGCATCAACGCCCTTGGTTTGACCGAACCCACCATTCAGCGCCACGGCCGCAAGGACAACGAAATTCTCGTGCAGCTCCCCGGCGAAGGCGACCCCACTCGCGCCAAAGGCGTGATTCAGGCCGGCGGCCAGCTCGAATTGACCCTTGTCGAAGATCCCGGCCCCTATCCATCCGAGGCCGCTTATATGGCTGCTCATGGCGGCGTGCTTCCTCCCGGCACGCAGCTCGTTCCGGATTGCCCTACGAGCCGCGCCCGCGGCAGCCGCCCGGATTCCGCCGAAAATTTCTATCTTCTCAGCCGCGCCCCTGCCGTCACAGGCCGCGATTTGCGCAGCGCCACAGAAAACCGTAACACCAACAATCCCGGCCAATACCAGGTGAACTTCACTCTATCGGCGGATGCGGCGAGAGTCTTCGGCCCCTTTACCGAGCGCAACCTCCACCGCCAGATGGCCATCGTTCTCGATCACTGCGTCTACTCCGCGCCTACAATTAATGGCCGCATTGACGACTCCGGTGTCATCGAAGGCAGCTTTAGTCAGGAGTCTGCTCACGATCTGGCGTTGGTCCTTCGCGCCGGCGCTTTGCCCGCTTCCATTAAGTACCTTGAGGAGCGCACCGTTGGCCCCTCCCTCGGCGCGGACTCCATCCGCCACGGCGTCCAGGCATCCGTCCTGAGCTTGCTCGTCGTTATGGTCTTCATGGTCATCTACTACCGCCTGTCCGGCGTGAACGCCGTAGTTGCCCTCATCCTCAACTTGTTGATTCTCTTGGCCGCTCTGGCCACGTTCGGCGCCGTCCTCACCTTGCCCGGCATTGCCGGTGTCATCCTCACCATCGGCATGGGCGTGGACTCCAACGTTCTGGTCTTCGAGCGTATCCGCGAAGAACTGCGCAACGGCAAATCCGCAGGCTCTGCTGTCGAAGCCGGCTTTTCCAAGGCTTTTCTGACCATTATCGACACCCACGTCACGACGGTCGTCTCCGCTTTCTTCCTTTTCCTGTTCGGCACGGGCCCTATCCGCGGCTTCGCCGTGACCCTGACGATCGGTCTGATCGCTAACGTGTTCACCGCGATCTACGTTTCCAAAACGATTTTCCAGTATCACCTGGGCAAGATGGACCGCCAGGCGCAACTGAGCATTTAACGGTTGGGAGCGCCACCAGGCGCGTACTAGAACTCTTGGGATACACGGTTCACTCGCTGCAAAACGAGTGTTCTGTAGGTTCAAACTCGCCACTTGAGGTAGCCTTTCCGCCGCCTCCCGTGCCGGGAACAAAGCCCAATCCCTTGGAGTCTAAGGAAGGGAAGCAAAAACTGGCATGATTGAGTTCTTCAAACAGCCCAACATCGACTGGATGGGCAAAGCCAAGTATTTCTATGCCCTTAGCGGTATCCTGCTGGTCATCGGCTGGACCTCCGTCTTCCTCAAGGGCGGCCTCAAATACAGCATCGACTTCAAGGGCGGCACCAACGTCGATGTCCGCTTCGCCCAGCCCCCCAATATCGACAAGCTTCGCAGCGGTCTCTCCACCCAAGGGCTCGGCAACAGCGAAATTCAAAGCATTAGCGACATCGCCAATCCCAACTCCAACGAAGTCCTCATCTTCGTCGAGCAGAAAGGCACCGGAGACGAAGCCGGCGATGCCAGCAAGACCCAAGTCATCAACGCCCTGAACGCTGTCTACGGCCTCAACAACTCCGCCAAGCCCGACTTCAACGCCGCCACTCCTATCTCCCTCGCGGCCTTCCTCA
>Ga0335076_10008122_pt1 | contig 10585 bp, 5 predicted proteins | sample Lox_Sample_25_FD_206717 | JGI IMG/M metagenome (GOLD analysis project Ga0335076, IMG submission 206717) | Soil microbial communities from Loxahatchee National Wildlife Refuge, Florida, United States - Lox_Sample_2.5 | ecosystem: Environmental > Terrestrial > Soil > Wetlands | place: USA: Florida...
ATGGCCGGCAATTTGACCGGCCAGGTGCGCAACATCGCCGAGGTGGCGACCGCCATCGCCAACGGCGATCTCTCGCGCAAGATCACGGTCAACGTGCGCGGCGAGATCCTGCAGCTCAAGGAAACCTTGAACACCATGCTGGATCAGCTGAACGCCTTCGCCTCCGAGGTGACCCGCGTCGCCCGCGAAGTCGGCACCGAAGGGCGGCTCGGCGGCCAGGCGCAGGTGCCGGGCGTCGCCGGGACCTGGAAGGACTTGACCGACAACGTCAACTCCATGGCCGGCAACCTGACGGCCCAGGTGCGCAACATCGCCGAGGTGACGACCGCGGTCGCCCGCGGCGACCTTTCCCGCAAGATCACGGTCGATGTGAAGGGCGAGATCCTGGAGCTGAAAAACACCATCAACACCATGGTGGACCAGCTGAATGCCTTCGCCTCGGAAGTGACCCGCGTCGCCCGCGAGGTCGGCACCGAGGGCAAGCTCGGCGGCCAGGCCGCCGTGCCGGGCGTCGCCGGCACCTGGAAGGACTTGACCGACAACGTCAACTTCATGGCCTCGAACCTGACCGGCCAGGTGCGCAACATCGCCGAGGTCGCGACCGCCATCGCCGGCGGCGATCTTTCCAAGAAGATCACGGTCGACGTGCGCGGCGAGATCCTGCTCCTCAAGGAAACCTTGAACACCATGGTCGAGCAGCTCCGCTCCTTCGCGGCGGAGGTGACCCGCGTCGCCCGCGAGGTCGCGACCGAGGGCCGGCTCGGCGTGCAGGCGGTGGTGCCCGGCGTCGGCGGCACCTGGAAGGACCTGACCGACAACGTGAACCTGCTGGCTGCGAACCTGACGACCCAGGTGCGCAACATCGCCGAGGTGACGACCGCGGTCGCGCGCGGCGATCTCTCGCGCAAGATCACCGTCGATGTGAAGGGCGAGATCCTGGAGCTGAAGAACACCATCAACACCATGGTGGACCAGCTGAACGCCTTCGCCTCCGAGGTGACCCGCGTCGCCCGCGAGGTCGGCACCGAGGGGCGGCTCGGCGGCCAGGCGCAGGTGCCTGGTGTCGCCGGCACCTGGAAGGACTTGACCGACACCGTCAACGTCATGGCGGCGAACCTCACCGAGCAGGTGCGCGGCATCGTGAAGGTGGTGACCGCGGTCGCCGACGGCGACCTGAAGCAGAACCTCACGGTGAAGTCCAAGGGCGAGGTCGCGGCCCTCGCGGAGACCATCAACAACATGACCGACACCCTCGCGACCTTCGCCGACCAGGTGACCTCGGTCGCCCGCGAGGTCGGCGTCGAAGGGCGCCTCGGCGGCCAGGCCAACGTGCCGGGCGCCGCCGGTACCTGGAAGGACCTGACCGGCAACGTGAACCTGCTGGCCGCGAACCTGACGACCCAGGTGCGCGCCATCGCCGAGGTGGCGACCGCCGTCACCAAGGGCGACTTGACGCGCTCGATCCAGGTCGATGCCCGCGGCGAGGTGGCGGAGCTGAAGGACAACATCAACACCATGATCGACAACCTCCGCCTGACGACGGAGCGCAACACCGAGCAGGACTGGCTGAAGACCAACCTCGCCCGCTTCACCAACATGCTGCAGGGCCAGCGGGATCTCACCACAGTCGGCCGCATGCTGCTTTCCGAGCTGGCGCCGCTGGTGGGGGCGCAGAACGGCGTCATCTACCTCGTCGAGAGCAACGAGGCGCAGGGCCTGCGCCGGCTCTCCGCCTATTCCGACCAGGGCCTCGACGGCCACCGCGAGCGCCTCAGCCCGGGCGAGGGACTGATCGGGCAATGCGCCGCCGACGGCAACCGCATCCTCATTACCGAGATGCCGGGCAACGTCGTCCCGATCGGATCCGGCCTCTTCAAGGCGCTGCCGCGGAACGACATCGTCCTCCCGGTCCTGTTCGAGGGCCAGGTGAAGGCGGTGATCGAGCTCGCTTCGCTGAACGCCTTCACCGAGCTGCAGATCTCGTTCCTCGACCAGCTGACCGCCAGCATCGGCATCGTCTTGAACTCGATCGAGGCCACGATGCAGACCGAGGGCCTGCTGACCCAGTCGCAGCAGCTCGCCGGCGAGCTCCAGGCCCAGCAGAAGGAGCTGCAGCAGACCAACGAGCAGCTGGAGCAGAAGGCGCAGCAGCTCGCCGAGCGCAACGTCGAGGTCGAGCGCAAGAACCAGGAGATCGAGCAGGCCCGCCGCGCGGTCGAGGAGAAGGCCGCGGAGCTCGCCCTCACCTCCAAATACAAGTCCGAGTTCCTGGCGAACATGTCGCACGAGCTGCGCACGCCATTGAACAACATCCTGATCCTCGGCCAGCAGCTGGCCGAGAACCCGGATACCAACCTCACGCCGAAGCAGGTGGAGTTCGCCCGCACCATCCATGGCGCCGGCACCGACCTCCTCAACCTGATCACCGACATTCTCGATCTTTCGAAGATCGAATCCGGCACGGTCTCGGTCGATGCCGGTGAGGTGCTGTTCAACAATCTGTTCGATACGGTGGTGCGGCCGTTCCGGCACCAGGCGGAGAACCGCAAGCTCACCTTCGACGCCACGATCGATCCCAATCTCGGCCGCAGCATGATCACCGACGCAAAGCGGCTGCAGCAGGTGCTGAAGAACCTGCTCTCCAACGCCTTCAAGTTCACCGAGCATGGCGGCGTGCGGCTCTCGATCTCCGCGGTGGCGTCGGGCTGGACTCCCGATCATCCCGTACTGAACCTCGCCTCCGGCGTGGTCGCCTTCGAGGTTGCGGATACCGGCGTCGGCATCCCGGCGGAGAAGCAGAAGATCATCTTCGAAGCGTTCCAGCAGGCCGACGCCTCCACCAGCCGCAAGTTCGGCGGCACCGGCCTCGGCCTCGCCATCAGCCGCGAGCTCTCAACCCTGCTCGGCGGCGAGATCCAGCTCCGGAGCGCGCCGGGCCAGGGCAGCACCTTCACCCTCTACCTGCCGCTCAAATATTCCGGCCCGGTGGAGCAGCCGCGCGCCGCCAGCGCGCGCATGTCGCGGCCGCAACTCGAGGTGCTGGCGACGGTGAAGCGCACCGAGGCGCCGGTCGAGCAGGTGCCCGACGACCGCGCCGCGCTCGAAGCCGGCGACCGGATCTTGCTGATCGTCGAGGACGATCCCAACTTCGCGCGGATCATGGCGGACCTCGCCCATCAGCACGGCTTGAAGGTGCTGATCGCCCATCGCGGCGCCGAGGCCCTGCCGCTTGCCCGCGAATACCAGCCGTCCGCGGTCTCGCTCGATATCTTCCTCCCCGACATGCTGGGCTGGTCGGTGCTGGGACAATTGAAGCAGGATCCGCTGACCCGCCACATCCCGGTGCAGATCGTGACCCTGGAGGAGGACCGGCAGCACGGTCTCGCCCGCGGCGCCTTCAACTTCGTCACCAAGCCCTCCAACGCCGAGGGACTCGGCCGGGCGCTGACGCGCCTCACCGAGTTCAGCAAGCCGCGCCGCAAGAGGCTGCTGGTGGTCGAGGACAACGCGGCGGAGCGCTTCGGCATCACCGAGCTCCTGGGCCATGACGACATCGACATCGCCGCGGTCGGCTCCGGCGCCGCGGCCATGGAGGCGTTGCACCAGGAGACTTATGACTGCGTCGTGCTCGACCTCCGGCTGCCGGACATCTCGGGCTTCGACCTCCTCTCCAAGATCCGCGACGAGGAGGCGCTGGCCGACGTGCCGGTCGTCGTCTTCACCGGCCGCGAGCTCTCGCCCGAGGAGGATGCCCAGCTCCACACCATGGCGCGGAGCGTCGTCGTGAAGGGCGTGGAATCGCCGGAGCGGCTGCTCGACGAGACCGCGCTCTTCCTGCACCGGGTGGTGCGCGACCTGCCGGCCGAGAAGCAGCGCATGCTGGAGCGGCTCTACAGCTCGGACGAGGACCTGCTCGGCCAGGCAGTCCTGCTGGTGGACGACGACGCGCGCAACATCTTCACCCTGAGCAGCGTGCTGGAGCGCCATGGCATGCGGGTCCTGACCGCGACCACGGGCAACGAAGCGATCACGCTCTTGGATTCGACGCCGGACGTCGCGATCGTGCTGATGGACATCATGATGCCGGAGATGGACGGCTACCAGACCATGCAGGTGATCCGCGGCAAGGCCGAGTTCCGGCGCCTGCCGATCATCGCCTTGACCGCCAAGGCGATGAAGGGCGACCGCGAGAAATGCCTGGAGGCCGGCGCCTCCGACTACCTCGCGAAGCCGGTCAACACCGAGCAGCTGCTGTCGGCGCTGCGCATGTGGCTGCATCGCTAGGAGGCGACCCATGAATCCGGTGGAGCCGGTCAACATCCTCCTGGTGGACGACCAGCCGGCCAAGCTGCTTGGCTACGAGGTGGTGCTGAAGGAGCTCGGCGAGAACCTGCTGAAGGCCGCGTCGGGCCGCGAGGCGCTGGAGCTGCTGCTGAAGAACGAGGTCGCGGTCATCCTGGTCGATGTCTGCATGCCGGATCTCGACGGCTTCGAGCTTGCCGGCATGATCCGCGACCATCCGCGCTTCCGCTCGACTGCGATCATCTTCGTCTCCGCGGTCTCGGTGACCGACCTCGACCGGCTGAAGGGTTACGAGCACGGCGGCGTCGACTACATGCCGGTGCCGATCGTGCCCGACCTGCTGCGGGCGAGGGTCCGGATCTTCGCCGAGCTGCACCGCAAGACCCGCGCGCTGGAGCGGCTGAACGCCGAGCTCGAGCGCCGGGTCGAGGAGCGGACCGCGGCCCTCGCCGAGATCAACCAGCAGCTGGAGCAGCGGGTCGAGGAGCGGACGCGTGAGCGCGAGCTGGCACTCGCCCAGGTCCACGAGATGCAGAAGATGGAGAGTCTCGGCCAGCTCACCGGCGGCCTCGCCCATGACTTCAACAACCTGCTGATGGGGATCCTCGGCAGCCTCAACTATCTCGCCAAGAAGATCCCGGACGACGCGAAGTCGGTGCGGTTCCTGCAGGCGGCGCAGGAAAGCGCCGAACGCGGCGCCGCCTTGACCAGGCGCCTCCTCGCCTTCGCACGGCGCCAGGAGCTGCATCCCGAGACCATCAAGCTCGACGGCCTGATCGACGGCCTCGCGGACATGCTGCGCCGCTCGGTCGGGCCGACCATCCGCATCGACCTCGACATCGGCGCCGATCTCGAGATGATCCGGGCCGATCCGAACCAGGTCGAGCTGGCGCTGCTCAACCTCACGCTCAATGCCCGCGACGCCATGCCGGACGGCGGCCGGATCACCATCGCCGCGCGCAACGCCGATCCCACCGATTCCGCCCTGGCGCTCGCCAACGGCCGCTATGTGCGGGTCTCGGTGACCGACGACGGCATCGGCATGGACGAGACCACGCTGAAGCGCTGCATCGAGCCCTTCTTCACCACCAAGGAACCGGGCAAGGGCACCGGGCTCGGCCTCTCCAGCGTCCATGGCATGGCGGTGCAATCGGGCGGCGCCATCCAGATCAGCAGCACGCCCCATCTCGGCACCACGGTCGATCTCTGGTTCCCGGCCTCCTCCGAGGCGAACGGGATCGCGGTCGTTGCCGATGAACGGGTCGGCGGCGAGACGGCCGGCAAGCTGCGGATCCTGGTGGTCGATGACGAGGCACTGATCGGCCATGTGACCGCGACCATGCTGGAGGATCTCGGCCATTCCGCCCAATGGGTGCCGTCGGGCGCCGAGGCCCTGGAGATCATCAAGGCCGACGGCGGGATTGACCTCATCATCACCGATCACGCCATGCCGGGCATGACCGGCGGCGCGCTGGCGGAGGCCATCCACAAGCTGCGGCCCACTTTGCCGATCGTGCTGGCGACCGGCTTTGCCGACGTGCCGGGCAGCAGCTTCGCGCGGAACCTGCCGCGCCTCGCCAAGCCCTACGGTCCGGACGAGCTCGCGGCGATGCTGGCCTCGATCGAGCAGCAGCAGCACGCCGCGGTTCAGGGATAATCGCTGGGGATAAGAGGCGGGCTACTCCGCTTCGCCGAGCCGGGTGTTGAGCGCCGCCCGGATGTCGCGCTCGGCGTCGCGCAGATGGGCGCGCATCGCCTGGGCGGCACCCCGGCCGTCGCCGGTGCGCACCCGCTCGAAGATCTGCTCATGGGCGGCGATGGTCTGCTCCGGCGTATAACCGCGCAGCCGGTGGCCGTGCAGCGAGAGCCGGAAGGAATCCCGGAGCGGCGTCGCGATCGCCTCCAGGAGATAGGCCAGCATCCGGTTGCCGCTGGAGAGCGCCAGGGCCTCGTGGAAGCCGACGTCGTATTGATGGTAGTCGAGCTCCGCCGCGGCGTTGCGGGCGTTCTTGCGCATCTTCGCCGCCGCCTCGCGCATGCCGGCAAGCGTGCCTTCGATTGCCGCGGCGCCGGCCCGGTTCATGCGCTTCGCCGACAAGACCGCCGACTGGATCTCCAGCGCCTGGCGCACCTCCAGGAGATCGAACAGGCCCTTCGGATCGTGCTTCATGGCGGTCGCCAGGAAGTCGCCGAAGGCGGAGCCGTCCGGCTCGCGGACGACCGCGCGCCGGCCGCGCGAGACCTCGAGCAGGCCGCGGCCCGCCAGCACCTTCACCGCCTCGCGGATGGTGAGCCGGCTGACCGCGAAATCGGCGGCGAGCGCCGCCTCGCTCGGCAGCTGCGCGCCCGGCTGGAGGTCGCCGAGGATCAGATCCATCAGTCGCGCCACCACGCGATCGACCGCGGAGGTCTGGGCCGCGGCCGGTGCGGCGGACGACACCAGGCTCTTGCTGCGGGAACGCTTCCTCGGGTTCTTCATAGCGCAAACTTATCAGACATGTTTTGGGAGTCAAAGCGGGAAACATCCGGCATTGCTCACGTCTGTGAGCGGTTTACCACCGCCATGAAAGCGCTAACGCCGACCCAGCTTTACAAGGGTATCTGATTCCCATAGGGTTTGCCGCACAAGTCCGGCGGGGAGCCGGCAGGCATCAAGGGAGGAACTCATGGGGACTCAGATGATCCGGCGCGCCGTCATGGCGGCCGCCGCACTCGGCATCGGCGTCGGCCTGGCGAGCAACGCGATGGCGCTCGACCCGCAGGCGAAGTGGTGCAGCGGCGTGAAGATCGCGGCCTTCCCGGGCGGACCGCAGGGCGGCGTCTTCGCCAACAACGTCTATAACGGCTTCAAGCAGGCCGAGCTCGATCTCGGTCCCACCGTGACCTACTACTTCTCGGATTGGGATCCGAACAAGATGCTCACCCAGATCAAGCAGGCGATCGCCACCAAGGTCGACGGCATCGCGACCTACGGCTTCGGCGGCGACGATGCAACCGATCCGCTGGTCGATGAGGCCTATTCCAAGGGCATGATCTTCACCAGCCTCAACACCTCGCTGCCCGAAGCGCAGAAGAAGTATGCGCCGAACGGCTTCGGCTATGTCGGCGCGCCGAACTACGGCGCCGGCTTCGCCCTCGGCCAGGAAGCGGCCAAGCGCGCCGGCTTGAAGAGCGGCGACAGCGTCTTCGTCTGGGGCCTCAAAGGCCAGGGCGGCGACCGCGGCCAGCGCACGGTCGGCGTGATCGACGCCTTCGAGAAGGCGGGCGCCAAGGTGGTCTACCAGGAGATCGACGCCGCCACCAACGCCGATCCCAATGCCGGCACCGCGACCTTCGTCGGCGTGATCAAGAGCAACCCGGGCATCAAGATCGTCGTGACCGACCACGGCGGCCTGACCTCCAACGTCGGCGTCTATGCCGCCGCGGCTTCGCTGAAGCCGAACCAGGTCTATTTCGCCGGCTTCGACATGTCGCCGAACACCTCGAAGGCGATCCAGGAGGGCTTCCTCAACCTGGTGATCGACCAGCAGCCCTACCTGCAGGGCTACCTGCCGATCCTCAACATCTGCCTCACGAAGAAGTTCGGCTTCGCCGGGCTCGACATCAACACCGCCGGCGCCTTCGTCGACAAGGACAACGTCGATGCGGTGGCGCCGCTGGCCGCGAAGGAAATCCGCTGATTCCGCGGCCATAAGGTCTAGAATGACCTGAGCTGAGCGGGGCCGCCGGACCCTGGTCCGGGCGGCCCCGCGATTTTTCCGACCCATCACATCCGAGAGCTGCGCCGCAATGCCTGCAGTTTCCGCCGCCAGAGAGACCGCCACGGGCGACGCCCCCCAGCCGGTTCCCGGCCGCACCCCGATCATCGAGCTGCGCAACGTGTCGAAGACCTTCGGCGAGGTGCGCTCGCTCTCCGCGGTGGATTTCAAGGTCTATCCGGGCGAGATCGTCGGCCTCTTGGGCGACAACGGCGCCGGCAAGTCCACGCTGGTGAAGACCATCATGGGCTATCACAGCCCGGATGCCGGCGGCGAGATCTTCTTCAACGGCGAGCGGATCCACGACTGGTCGGTGGCGCGCGCCCGCGCGCTCGGCATCGAGACCGTCTACCAGGAGCGGGCGCTCGCCGAGAAGCAGCCGATCTGGCGCAACCTCTTCATGGGCCGCGAGCCCAGGAACCGCTGGGGCCTGCTCGACGTCAGGCGCATGAAGGCGGAGGCCTCGCGGCTGATGAGCGCGCATATGGGCTTCACTTCGGCGGCGGTCCATCCCGACAACGTGGTGATGACGATGTCGGGCGGCGAGAAGCAGGGCGTCGCCATCACCCGCGCGCTCTATTTCGACGCCAAGCTGGTGGTGCTGGACGAACCCACCATGGGGCTCTCCCTGAGCGAGACCAAGAAGACCCTGGACTTCGTCCAGGGCATCAAGACCGTCGGCAAGTCGGCGATCTTCATCGACCACAACATCTTCCACGTCTATCCGGTGGTCGATCGGCTCTATGTGCTCGACCGCGGCAAGGTCGCGGGCGTATTCCTGAAGAGCGAAATCACGATGGAGCAGCTGATCGACCGGCTCTATCACGTCGCCCGCACCGGAACGATCGACTGAAGGCCCGAGACATGACCAGCGACACCGCCTCTTCCGCAAAGACCGCTCGCCCCGGCGACAATCGCGTGGCGCCGCCCTCCATGCTGCGCCGCTACGGCTCGCAGATGGGCATCATCGGCGTCGGCATCGCCATGTGGATCGCCTTCATCGTGGTGGCGCCCTCGGTGTTCCTCGACTGGGATATCTACAAGGCCTTCGCCGAGACCACGCCGCTGTTCGGCGTCCTCGCCCTCTCCCTCACCTTCGTGGTCATCACCGGCGAGATCGACCTTTCCTTCCCCTCCATCATGGCACTCGGCACGGCCATGTTCTGCCTCACCGCGGAGGCCGGCTGGCCGCACTGGCTGGCCCTGGGAGCGGGCTTCCTGACCGGCCTCGCCTGCGGCTGGATCAACGGCGCGCTGGTCGCCCGGCTCAGCATCCCTTCGCTGGTCATCACCATCGGCACCTCGTTCCTCTACCGCGGCATCGAGCTCGTGCTGATGAACGGCACCGGCGTCGCGCTGACCAAGGCCAAGTACGGGGCGATGCTCGATCTCTTCACCGCGCACCCGTTCGGCATCCCGGTCGAGACGATCTGGGCGATCGGCATCGCCATCGTGCTGTGGATCCTGCTGAACCGCACCAAGTTCGGCGCCCATGTCTTCCTGGTCGGCGACAACCCGACCAGCGCCGACCTGATGGGCATCAACGTGGTCAGCGTGAAGACCCGCGCCTTCATGCTGATGGGCGTGGTCTCGGTGTTCGCCGGGCTGATGACCTCCTTCGTCGGCTTCTACTTCTGGCCGACCACCGGCGACGGTGCCCTGCTCTCCACCATCGCGTCGGTCTTCCTCGGCGGCACCTCCGTCTTCGGCGGCACCGGCAGCATCGTCGGCTCGCTGGTCGCCTCCTACATCATCGGCGCGATCAATGCCGGCATCGTCTCGGCCGGGATCAACGCCTTCTACACCCAGCTCGCCTTCGGCCTGGTGATCGTGGTCTCGGTGGTGCTGCAGACCATCATCGCCCGCCGCGTGCGCCGCCAGTCGATCCGCGGCAAGTAACCCGGAGGACGACCGGCGCAATGAAGATTGCCGCAATCAAGACGGTCGTCGTCAACGCGCGCCTGCGCAACTGGATCTTCGTCCGGGTCGAGACCGACCAGCCCGGCCTGGTCGGCCTCGGCGAGGCGACCCTGGAGTTCCAGACCCAGGCGGTGACCGGCGCCGTCGCCGATCTCGCCCCGCTGATCCTCGGCGAGGATCCGCGCGACATCGAGCACATCTGGCAGGTGCTGTTCCGCCATCCCTTCTTCAAGCGCGGCATCGTCACCATGTCGGCGCTCTCCGGCATCGACCAGGCTTTGCACGACATCAAGGCGAAGCTGTTCAACGTGCCGCTGTGGCAGCTCCTCGGCGGCCTCGCCCGCAAGAAACTCCGCATGTACGACCACTTGGGCGGCGGCGATTCGACCGCGGTCTACAACGACGCCGCCACGACCTCCTTCGCCGAGCGCGCCGCCAAGAGCCGCGAGGACGGGTTCAGCGCGGTCAAGATCCTGGCCGTGCCGAAGACCGCGCCGCTCGACGGCCATGCCGCGTTGAAGGAGGCCGAGACCCTGATGGCCGCCGCGCGCAAGGGCGCCGGCGAAGAGATGGACATCATGGTCGATCTCCATGGCCGCACCGGC
>Ga0335076_10008123_pt1 | contig 10584 bp, 11 predicted proteins | sample Lox_Sample_25_FD_206717 | JGI IMG/M metagenome (GOLD analysis project Ga0335076, IMG submission 206717) | Soil microbial communities from Loxahatchee National Wildlife Refuge, Florida, United States - Lox_Sample_2.5 | ecosystem: Environmental > Terrestrial > Soil > Wetlands | place: USA...
GAGGAGGCCGGGATCCGGGCGGCCACCTGGTCGGTGCTGGCCGACGTGTTCACGTCCCCTGGGATCAGCACCGAGCGGCTGAGGATCTTTCTGGCCCGGGACCTGAGTGAGGTCCCCGAGGCCGAGTTGTCGTTCGTGCGCGAGCACGAGGAGGCGCACCTGGTGCTGGCCAGGATGCCGCTGGAGACGGCCGTCGCCCGGGTTCATGCCGGTGACCTGCACAACGGCGTCACCGCACTGGGTATCTTGTCCGCGTATGCGGCGCGTCAGGACGGCTTCGCGATGTTGCGGGCTCCGGATGCCCCCGAGCGCTGACCGACGGCCGCGGCGCATGCCCGGAGCGGACCTGGCCGGCAATGGGGCCGGCCGGGCCGCCTCGACCAGGAAGGACTGGATGCCATGAAGGTCGGCATTCCCAAGGAGATCAAGAACCACGAGCACCGGGTGGCGTGCACCCCGGCCGGCGTGCACGAACTGGTCCGTTCCGGGCATGAGGTGTTCGTCCAGCACGACGCGGGATCCGGCTCGCTGATCCCGGACGAGGACTTCGCGGCGGCCGGGGCGACGATCCTGCCCGACGCCGAGGCCGTGTGGCAGACCGGCGACCTGATCCTCAAGGTCAAGGAGCCGATCGCCGGGGAGTACCACCTGCTCCGCAAGGGCCAGGTGCTGTTCACCTACCTGCACCTGGCGGCCGACCGGGAGCTCACCGAGGCGCTGCTCGGCTCGGGCAGCACGGCGATCGCATACGAGACGGTCCAGCTGGCCGACGGGTCGCTGCCGCTGCTGGCCCCCATGTCCGAGGTGGCGGGCCGGATGGCCCCGCAGGTCGGCGCGCACCACCTGCAGCGTGACGGCGGCGGTCGCGGCATCCTGATGGGCGGGGTCTCGGGCGTCTACGCGGCCAAGGTGGTCGTGCTCGGAGCGGGCGTGTCCGGCATGAACGCCGCGGCGATCGCGCTCGGCATGCAGGCCGAGGTGCTGCTCATCGACAAGAACATCGGCCGCCTGCGCTCGGCGGACGCGATCTACCAGGGGCACCTGCAGACCATCGCGTCCAACGCCTACGAGGTCGAGCGGGCGGTCATCGACGCCGACCTGGTCATCGGGGCGGTGCTGGTCCCGGGGGCCAAGGCCCCGACCCTGGTCTCCAACGACCTGGTGGCCCGGATGAGGCCGGGCTCGGTGCTGGTGGACATCTCCATCGACCAGGGCGGTTGCTTCGAGGACTCCCGCCCGACCACGCACGCCAGCCCGACCTACAAGGTGCACGATTCGGTCTTCTACTGCGTCGCGAACATGCCGGGGGCGGTGCCGCACACCTCGACGTACGCGCTGACCAACGTCACCCTGCCGTACGCGGTGGAGATCGCCAACCGCGGCTGGCGCGAGGCGCTGCGCAGGGATCCGGCCTTCGCGCCGGGCCTGAACACGCACGAGGGCGTGCTCACGTGCGAAGGCGTCGGTGAGGCACACGGCATGGCGTGGACAGCCGTCAGCGAGGCGCTCAACTGAAAGCCGCGCAGCCTGTCACGCCCGACGAGGCGATCACCCGTTACCTCGACCACCTGATGGTCGAGCGCGGCCTGGCCGAGCACACGCTGCAGGCCTACCGCAGGGACCTGCGGCGTTACGCTGCGGTGCTCGGCGCTGTCGGCCGGACCGGGATCGGCGACGTGACCACGCAGGACGTGGCCGCGTTCCTGGCCCGGCTGCGCGAGGGCGACGACAACCATCCGCCGCTGGCGGCCAGCTCGGCCGGGCGGGCGGTGGTCGCGGTGCGCGGCCTGCACGCGTTTGCCATGGCCGACGGGCTGGCGCCGTCCGATCCGGCCCGGCCGGTCCGCCCGCCCGCCCCGCCGCGGCGGCTGCCCCGGGCGATTCCGGTGGCCGATGTCGAACTCCTGCTGGACGCGGCCGGGGCCGGCGATGGCCCCCGGCCGCTGCGCGACCGGGCCCTGCTCGAGCTGCTCTACGCGACCGGGGCGCGGATCTCCGAGGCGACCGCGCTGGACGTCGACGACCTCGAGCAGGCCACTATCCGGCTGTCGGGGAAGGGGGACCGGCAGCGGATCGTGCCGGTCGGCAGCTTCGCCCGGCAGGCTCTGGACCAGTACCTGGTCCGGGCCCGGCCGACGCTGGCCGGCGCGGCCCGGCGGACCTCGGCCAGCCCGGCCGTGTTCCTGAACGCCCGCGGCGGGCGGCTGACCCGGCAGGGAGCCTGGGCCGCGTTGCGCGCCGCGGCCCGGCGGGCCGGGATCGCCGAGGTGTCGCCGCACACGCTGCGCCATTCCTTTGCCACCCATCTTCTGGACGGCGGAGCCGATGTCCGGGTGGTACAGGAATTGCTCGGCCACGCCTCCGTCACCACGACGCAGGTCTACACTCTGGTGACCGTGGACCGGCTGCGCGAGGTCTACGCCAGCGCGCACCCCAGGGCGGGTGCCGCGCCGACCATTTCCATGCAAACGGTGAGTCGGCTTGCCGCCGACATTCCCAGGCCCTAGCCTCGCGCTAGGGTCCGGGTTTTTGGCGGGCGCATCACGGGCGGTCCCGGTACATGGGTCTCCGCCGGAAAGGGGCCCCCGCCGGGGAGGTGCAGTAACTTTGGCAGCGTCCCGAGTGCTGGAGGTCAGGCCCGGCAGGCTTGGCCCGACCGGCCGGCCGATACCGGTCTTCCCCGACCCCGAACCCCTGCTGCGGCACGGCCCGGCCCGGATCGCCGCGGTCTGCAACCAGAAGGGCGGCGTCGGCAAGACCACCACCACGATCAATCTCGGCGCCGCGCTGGCCGAGCAGGGGCGGCGGGTGCTGCTGGTCGACTTCGACCCGCAGGGCGCGCTCTCGGTGGGCCTGGGCATCCAGCCGCACGAGCTCGACGCCACGGTTTACAACCTGCTCATGGAACACGGGCTGTCCGCGCGCGACGTGCTGATCAAGACCAACGTCGACGGCATGGACCTGCTGCCGAGCAACATCGACCTGTCCGGAGCCGAGGTGCAGCTGGTGCACGAGGTCGGCCGGGAGTTCGTGCTGGGCCGGGTGCTGCAGCCGGTGGTCCCCGACTACGACATCATCCTGATCGACTGCCAGCCGTCCCTCGGGCTGCTCACGGTCAACGCGCTGGCCTGCGCGGACGGAGTGGTCGTGCCGCTGGAGTGCGAATACTTCGCGCTGCGTGGCGTGGCCTTGCTGATGGAGACCATCGACAAGGTCTCGAGCAGGATCAGCCCGAAGCTCGTGCTGGACGGACTGCTGGCCACGATGTACGACTCGCGCACGCTGCACACCCGCGAGGTGCTGGCCGGGGTGGTGAAGGGCTTCGGCGACAAGGTCTACCACACGGTGATCAGCAGGACGGTGCGGTTCCCCGATGCCACCGTGGCGGGGGAGCCGATCACCCGCTTCGATCCCACGTCCAACGGGGCCAACGCCTACCGGGAGCTGGCGAAGGAGGTACTGCATCGGTGGCACCAGGCAGGCCTCGAGCTCCACGGTCACGGCGGGTAAGCCTGCCGGGAGTCGCCGAGCTGCTTCGCCCGGCTGGCCGGGGCCCCGCCGTTGAATCCCAGCGCCAGGCGAGCGGCCGCGAGCGTCATCCGCAGAAGATCACGGTCTACCTGTCCGGCAGCGAGCTGCTCGACCTGGAACGCGCCCGGCTCACCCTGCGCGCCCTGGGCATTACGGTGGATCGGGGGCGGATCGTCCGCGAGGCGCTGGCCGTGCTCCTGGCCGACCTGGATGCCGAGGGCGGCAAGAGTCTGGTGGCGCGGCGGCTCTGCGACGGGACGCTGGCGGATTGACGGGTCGGCGTCGCGGGCCGGCGGCGGCAGGGCGATGCTGATAGCGAGGGCGAGGGTGGATTTGTGCGAGGGCGGGTTGGGCGGGGATAAGCAGGGTCACGGATGACCACGACAATGACCGACGAACCGGGCGAGACCAGGGCGGCGGGCGGATTCGAGGTCCACCTCGACGTCTTCGAGGGGCCGTTCGACCTGCTGCTCGGCTTGATCTCCAAGCACAAGCTGGACATAACGGAGATCGCGCTGTCCAGCGTCACCGACGAGTTCATCGCCTACATCCGGGCCAAGGCCGACGGGTGGGACCTGGACCAGGCCAGTTACTTCCTGGTCGTGGCCGCGACCCTGCTCGACCTCAAGGCGGCCCGGCTGCTGCCGGCGGGCGAGGTCGACGACGAGGAGGACCTGGCCCTGCTCGAGGCGCGCGACCTGCTGTTCGCCCGGCTGCTGCAGTACCGGGCGTACAAGGAGGTGGCGGCGGAGCTGGCCAGCCGGATGGCCGCGGCCGGGCGCCGGTTCCCTCGCCGGGTGCCGATGGAGCCCCGGTTCGTCGAGTTGCTGCCCGAGGTGCTGCTCGGCCTCGGCCCGGTCGAGTTCGCGGCGATCGCGGCCCGCGCCCTGACGCCGAAGCGGGCGCCCGTCGTTTCCACAGAGCACCTGCACTTGCCGCTCACCAGCGTCCGGGAGCAGGTGGGCCTGCTGTCCGGGCGTCTGGCCCGGCTGCGCCGGGCCACGTTCCGGCAGCTCACATCCGATTGCGGCGGGACCTATGAGGTCATCGCGCGGTTCCTCGCGGTACTCGAGCTGTACCGGCGCGGCCGGGTCGCGCTCGACCAGGCGGCCCCGCTCGGCGACCTGTACGTGAGCTGGACCGCGCCCGAGGAGGACGAGGGCGAAGCAGACGACCAGAAAGCCGGCGAGTAACCGATGCAGAACGGATCTGGCCCCGGCCCGGAGGAACCGGGCGAGGTGCCCGAGCAGCCAGCCCCCGCGCAGGCCGGGACGGCCGCGGAGGAGGCGCCCGGGCCGCCGCCCGGCGGCCACGGCGGCCACGGCGGCGACGGCGGCGACGGCGGCGACGGCGGCGACGGCGGCGACGGCGACGGCCACGGCGGCGGCGACGGTGGCCACGACGGCGGCGACGGTGGCCCCGGCCTGCGGGCCAGCCTGGAGGCGATCATGCTCGTGGCCGACGAACCGGTGTCGGAAGTGGTGATCGCGCAGGTCCTGGAGCGGCCGCGGGCGGAGGTCGCGGTGGCCCTGCGCGATCTGGCCGCCAGCTACGGCGGGGAGGGGCGCGGCTTCGATCTGCGCGAGGTGGCCGGCGGCTGGCGTTTCTACACCCGCGAAGACTGCGCTCCGGTGGTGGAGCGGTTCGTGAGCGACGGCCAGGAGGTCCGGCTCACCCAGGCCGCCCTGGAGACCCTGGCGGTCGTCGCCTACCGGCAGCCGGTGAGCCGGGCCCGGGTCTCGGCCGTACGCGGTGTCAACTGCGACAGCGTGATCCGCACCCTGGTGCTGCGCGGGCTGGTCGAGGAGGCCGGCACCGATCCCGAGACCGGCGCGATCCTGTTCGCGACGACCGGGTACTTCCTGGAACGGCTCGGGCTGCCCAGCCTGGAGGCCCTGCCGGACCTGGCCCCGTTCCTGCCCGAGAACGTTGACGACGAGCCTGACGCGGGCCATGAGTCAGCAGCATCGTGACCACGAGCCCGACGAGGGCCACGACTCGCTGATCGACGTGCCCGGCGGCGTCCGGCTGCAGAAGGTGCTGGCCGCCGCGGGCGTGGGCAGCCGCAGGCACTGCGAGGAGATGATCGCCGACGGCCGGGTCGAGGTCGACGGCGAGGTCGTCCGCCGGTTCGGCGCCCGGGTCGATCCGCAGCACCAGGTCATCCGGGTGGACGGGCGCCGCATCCCGGCCCGGGAGGACCTCGTCTACGTCGCCTTGAACAAGCCCGCCGGGGTGCTGACCACGATGTCGGATGCCCGGGGCCGGCCCACCATCGCCGATTACCTCGGCGACCGGGGGGAGCGGCTGTTCCACGTGGGACGGCTCGACTTCGACACCGAGGGCCTGATGCTGCTGATGAACGACGGGGAGCTGGCCCACCGGCTGGCGCATCCCCGGTACGGCGTGCTCAAGACCTACCTCGCCGACGTGGCCGGACCGCTGCCCAGGGACCTGGGCCGGCAGCTGATCACCGGGGTCGAGCTGTCCGACGGGGTGGCGACAGCCGACCGGTTCCGGGTCGTGGAGCGCGCGGGCAACCGGGCGCTGGTGGAGATCGCGCTGCACGAGGGACGCAAGCACGTCGTGCGCCGGATGCTGGCCGAGACCGGGCATCCGGTCAGCCGCCTGGTCCGCACCCATGTCGGCCCGGTCGCGCTCGGCTCGCTCCGGCCGGGCTCCACCCGCCGGCTCACCGCGAGGGAGATCGGCGAGCTTTACGCGGCCGTCGGTCTATAGCCTGGTAACCGGCTTGCCTGCCTATGGGGCGCGCGGGGCGCGCGGGGCGCGCGGGGCGGGAGGCAGGAGCGGGACGGGCGGGAACGAAAGGCGGGCAGGTGGCAGTCAGGGCAATCCGGGGCGCGGTGCAGGTGGAGGCGAACGAGAGCGCCGCCATCCTTGAGGGCACGTCAGAACTGGTCACCGAGGTGATGCGGCGCAACCAGCTCACGACGGCCGACGTGATCAGCGTGGTGTTCACCGCCACCCCCGACCTGAACGCCGAGTTCCCGGCGCTGGCCGCGCGCAAGCTTGGATTCCAGGACGTGCCGCTGCTGTGCTGCACCGAGATCGACGTGCCGGACGCGATGCCGCGCGTGGTCCGGCTGCTCATGCACCTGGAGACGGCCGCTCCCCGCTCCGGGATCCAGCACGTGTACCTGCGCGGCGCCGCCGCGCTGCGCATGGACATCGCGCAGTGAGCGGATCTGCCGCCGGAGCCGGCCCGCCCGTCCCCGGCCAGGTCGTGGTGATCGGCACCGGGCTGATCGGCACGTCGGTGGCGCTCGCGCTGCGCGAGCGGGGCATCGTGGTCTGGCTGGCCGACGCCGACCGGGTGGCGGCCAGGCTCGCGGCGGACATCGGGGCGGGCACCGAACTCCCCGACGCCGGCCCGCCGGGCGGCCCCGCCGACCTGGTGGTGCTGTCCGTGCCGCCCGAGGCCGTCGCCCCGGCCCTGGAGGCCGCGCAGGCCCGGCGCCTGGGCCGGTGGTACACCGACGTGGCCAGCGTCAAGGAGCTGCCGCTGGCCGGCGTGCGCGCGCTCGGCTGCGACCTGGCCACGTTCGCGGGCGGGCACCCGTTCTCCGGCCGCGAGCGGTCCGGGCCGGCCGCGGCCCGGGCCAACCTGTTCCTCGGCCAGCCGTGGGCGATATGCCCCCTGCCGGAAACGGCGCCCGGCGCGGTGTCGGCGGCGGCCGGCCTGGCCCGGGCGTGCGGCGCCCAGCCGGTGCTGATGTCCGCCGATGATCACGACCGCGCGGCCGCCCTGATCTCGCACGCGCCGCACGCGGTCGCCGCGGCCATGGCCGCCCGGCTGGAGCGGGCGCCGGCGGGCGCCCTGGACCTCGCGGGCCAGGGGCTGCGCGACGTGACCAGGATCGCGGCCGGGGATACCGGCCTGTGGACGCAGATCCTGGCCGCGAACGCGGCGCATTCCAGCGAGGTGCTGGCGGCGGTGGCCGCCGATCTGGCCGCCGCGGCGGGCGCCCTGGCCCGGATCGCCCGCGGCGACGAGGAATCGGTCAAGGACGTGGCCGGGCTGCTGGAGCGCGGGGGAGCCGGGGTGGCGATGATCCCGGGGAAGCGGGGCGGGCCAGCGCCCGACTACGCCATCGTCCAGGTGGTCATCGGCGACCGGCCCGGTGAGCTGGCCCGGCTGTTCCAGGCGGCGGGCGAGGCCGGGATCAACATCGAGGACGTCCGGATCGAGCACTCGCCGGGGCTGCCGGCCGGCGTGGCCGAGCTCGCCGTCAGGCCGGAGGCCGCTAGCCGGCTTGTCGAGGCCCTGGCCGCTGGCGGCTGGCCGGTAGCATCGCCTTCGTGATGAAGCACCCCGCCGAACCCGCCGCCGGGCCCGGCGCCGGACCCGCCGCCGAATCCGCTGTCGACCCCGGCGACACCGCGCGTGCCGGCCTGATCATCGCGGTCGACGGCCCGGCCGGCTCGGGTAAGTCCACGGCGGCGCGAGGGGCGGCGCGCGCCCTGGGCCTGCGCTACCTGGACACCGGCTCGACCTACCGCGCGCTGACCTGGTGGCTGCTGGCACGCGGGACCGACGTGTCCGATCCGGGGGCGGTGGCGGCTGAGGTCGCCAGCCCGGCGATCGAGGTCGGCACGGACCCGGACGATCCCGCCATCCGGGTGGACGGCCGCGACGTGGCCGCGGAGATAAGGACTCGCCAGGTATCCAACGCGGTCAGCGCGGTCGCCTCGATACCGGAGGTCCGCAGCCACCTGGTGGCCATGCAGCAGCGGATCATCGCCGACACGCTGGCGGCCGGGGCGGGGATCGTGGCTGAGGGCCGGGACATCGGGACCGTGGTGGCGCCGCACGCGCCGGTCAAGGTGTACCTGACCGCCACCGAGGCGGTCCGGGCCCGCCGGCGCACCGCCGAGCTGTCGGCTGACGCCGGCGCCACGGTCGCGGTGACCCAGGCCGAGCAGGCCCGGCGGGACCGGTCCGACGCCCCGCAGATGGCCATGGCGGACGACGCGGTGGAGATCGACACCACCGGCCTGGACGCCGGCGAGGTCGTCGGCGAGATCGTCTCCCTGGCGAACAGCAGGACGGCGGGCGCGTGGACCAGGTGAGCCCCCCGGCCGCGGCCGGGCCCGCGCCGGTCCTGGCCGTGGTCGGCCGGCCGAACGTGGGCAAGTCGACGCTGGTGAACCGGATCCTCGGCAGCAGGCAGGCGGTGGTCGCGGACACCCCGGGCGTCACCAGGGACCGGGTCGCCTACGACGCGAGCTGGCGCGGCCGGGCGTTCACCCTGCTCGACACCGGCGGCTGGGAGCCCTCGGCCGAGGGCCTGGCCGCCCAGGTCGCGGCCCAGGCCAGGATCGCGGTGGAGGCGGCCGACGCGGTGCTGTTCGTCGCCGACGCGGTGGTCGGCATCACCGATGCCGACGAGGCGGTGGCCGCGGTGCTGCGCCGGTCCCGCAAGCCGGTCGTGCTGGCCGCCAACAAGGTCGACGACGCGCCCGCCGAGCCCGCGGCCGCCTCGCTCTGGTCGCTGGGCCTCGGCGAGCCGGTGCCGGTGAGCGCCCTGCACGGCCGGGGCAGCGGCGACCTGCTGGACGCGGTGCTCGAGGTGCTGCCCGAGGCGCCGCGCGAGCAGTTCGACGCCGAGGGCGGCCCCCGCCGGGTGGCCCTGCTCGGCCGGCCCAACGTCGGCAAGTCCAGCCTGCTGAACAAGCTCGCCGGGCAGGAGCGGGTGCTGGTCGACGCCGAGGCGGGGACCACGCGCGACCCGGTCGACGAGCTCATCGAGCTCGGCGGCCGCGAATGGCGGTTCGTGGACACCGCCGGCATCAGGCGCCGGGTGCGGGAGACGCAGGGCGCCGACTTCTTCGCCGCGATGCGCACCGAGCGGGCCCTGGAGCGCGCCGAGGTCGCGGTCGTGCTGGTGGATGCGAGCGAGCCGCTGGCCGAGCAGGATCTGCGGATCATCGGGGCGGTGATCGAGGCGGGCCGGGCCCTGGTCATCGCCTACAACAAGTGGGACCTGGTCGACGAGGATCGCCGGCACTTCCTGGAGCGGGAGATCGACCGCCAGCTGCACACCGCCCGCTGGGCGCCGCGAGTCAACATCTCGGCCAAGACCGGCTGGCACGTGGACCGGCTGGTCCGGGCGCTCGAGCTGGCCCTGGCCGGCTGGGAGACGCGGGTGCCGACCGGGCGGCTGAACACCTGGCTGTCCGCCCTGATCGCGGCGACCCCGCCGCCGGTGCGCGGCGGCAAGCAGCCGAAGATCCTCTTCGCGACCCAGGCCGGGATCCGGCCGCCGCACTTCATCCTGTTCACAACCGGCTTCCTGCAGGCCGGTTACCGCCGCTTCATCGAGCGCCGGCTGCGCGAGGAGTTCGGTTTCGACGGAAGCCCGGTGCACCTGTCCATGCGCCTGCGGGAGAAGCGCGCCGGACCGCCCGGCCGTCAGGCCCGCGGCGCGAGCCGCTCCTGAGGTCCGCGCGGGCGAGCGCGCGACGCCACGTTACCGGCGCGGACTCCGGCATATAAGGATTCCTGAACGCGCCGTCACGGCGAAATGGCCCTCCCGAGCCACGATCCTGGTGACGAGGTCGCGTGCGGTGGCGAGCATGGCGTCCCAGCTGACCCCGCCCGGCAGCCGGTCCTCACGGCTGGCCCTGGTGCTGTCCAGGTAGGCGATGACCGGCCCGGGCTCCGGGATCCGGACCGCGCTCTCCCAGGCGGCCGGCTGCACCGATGCGAAATGGCGCCCCAGCATGGCCGCGCCATTCTCCAGGCGGAACCGGTGCCCGAAGCCTGGCTCGGGGTCAACGGTCGCGTCCGGCCGGAGCGCCCGCACGGCATCGGCGAACAGCGCACGGAGTTCGCGCATGTGCCCGTCGCGGTTGGCGGCGGCCAGAGCGGTCCCGTCCGGGCGCAGGATCCGGGCCATTTCACCGATGGCCCGGTCGATGTCCGGCACGTGGTACAGCATGTGCATGGCCAGCACCGCCCCCGCGGTCGCGTCCGGCAGCGGCAGAATCTGGGCATCGGCGACGACGGGCGGGCGCATGCCCGGCGACAGG
>Ga0335076_10008124_pt1 | contig 10584 bp, 7 predicted proteins | sample Lox_Sample_25_FD_206717 | JGI IMG/M metagenome (GOLD analysis project Ga0335076, IMG submission 206717) | Soil microbial communities from Loxahatchee National Wildlife Refuge, Florida, United States - Lox_Sample_2.5 | ecosystem: Environmental > Terrestrial > Soil > Wetlands | place: USA: Florida...
CCGTTATCCGTACGACACCGGCATCGTGAGCGAACAGATTTATCCCTCCAGCCAGATGCTGGGCGAGATTACGGGCGTGCCGGTGCAGCCGAACAAGGCGATCACCGGGCGCAATGCTTTCGCGCACGAGGCCGGCATTCACCAGGATGGCGTGTTGAAGAATCCGCTGACCTACGAAATCATGACGCCGAAGTCGGTGGGCGTGCCCGACTCGAAACTGGTGCTGGGCAAGCACTCGGGACGCCATGCGTTGGGAATTCGCTGCGAGCAGTTGGGGTATCAGTTTGACCGCCGCGCGCTCGACGATATTTATCGCCGCTTCGTTCGCCTGGCGGACAAGATCAAGCACGTGGAAGATCGTCATTTGCTGGAGTTGATCCGCGACACGCACAAGCCGTCGGGCTCAGCAACGCCGTTGATCGAGCCGATCGCGCCGGTGAAGCCGGCCGCCGTGAATGCATCCGAGGCCAATGTCTCCGAGCAGAGCGAAGCGGCGGCGCAGCCTGCTCCCGAGCCCGTGAAGCCGTTCCCGGCCGGTCCGCAGACGAACCCGTTCGGTTTACCCCTGAGTGGGCATGGTGATCCTCATCATGAGCACGGGCAGCAGGAAGACTATTTGTGGGGCGTGTAGCCGAGTTCGTAATCGGGTAATTTGGTAATCGAGTAATTGAAAAATCGATTAAAGAGCCGCCGCATCTTTGATGGCGGCTTTTTCTTTTACAATTACCCGATTACCAAGTTTGCCAGTTACCCAATCTTATGAACTTGACGATTACTGTTCTACCCGGCGATGGCATTGGGCCGGAAGTGACCGAGCAGGCCGTGCTGGTCCTGCAGTCGGTTGCGGATGCATTCGGTCATCCACTGCAGCTTCAGGAAAAACCGGTCGGCGGTGCTGCCCTGATCGCGGCCAATGATCCGCTGCCGGCCGATACGATCCAGGCTTGCCAATCGTCAACAGCCGTGCTGCTCGGAGCGGTGGGCAGTCCAGCCTTTGATCACAACCCCGGACATCTGCGTCCTGAGGCCGGGTTACTGCGTTTACGACGCGAGTTAGGCGCGTACGCGAATCTGCGCCCGGCGGTGTTCTTTCCCGCCCTGGAAGATTGTTCGCCGTTAAGAGCGGAAATTGTGCGCGGAGCCGACATTATGATAGTCCGGGAGTTGCTTGGTGGCGCGTACTTCGGGCAACCGCGCTCCATCGAAGGTACGGCGGGCTCGAGGGTTGCCGTGAATACGATGCGCTATGGCGAGTGGGAAATTGAGCGCATCGCACGCGTGGCATTCGAACTGGCAATGAAAAGACGGCGCAAGGTCCTGTCGGTCGATAAGGCCAATGTGCTGGAGTGTTCGAGGCTTTGGCGGGACGTTGTGACGCGTATCGGAAAGGATTATCCCGAGGTGAAGCTCGGGCATCAATATGTCGATTCGGCGGCGATGCTGCTCGTGCAGCGTCCGACGGACTTCGACGTCGTGCTCACTGAAAACATGTTCGGCGACATCCTTTCCGATCAGGCTGGCGGCGTTGTGGGTTCGCTCGGGTTGTTGGCCTCGGCAAGCATCGGCGGGCCGGTTGGATTGTATGAACCGGTGCATGGATCGGCTCCAGATATTGCAGGGAAGGGAATTGCGAATCCGCTGGGTGCGATTTTGTCAGTAGCGATGATGCTGCGGCATTCATTTCACCTTGAAGCGGAAGCGGCATGCATCGAACGGGCCGTTTCAGACGTGCTGGAGAGTGGGGCGCGGACCGCGGATCTGGCGCGAAAGCAACAGCCGTCCACTTCGACCACAGATATGGGAGAGCGCGTGGTCGCGGCCGTGAAGAGCGCGGCGGCGAGTCAGGTGGTGAAGTCGGCGTGATTTTGGAAATCCCGATAGAAAATCCCACTTCTGGCAACGTCGACCAGAAGTGGGGCACCCCGTTCAGATTTTAGGAACGCACCTGAGTCAAGCTCTGCGGCGGCGGGATTCTTGTAAAGCTTCAGCGGGCGGTGGAGTTGAGGCGCCGTCGTATTTTCCCGTCAGGTCGTACCAGCGCACGCGCAGCATTTCCTGAAACATCCGGGAGCCATCGACCACGGGATTGATGCGCGTTCCGCCGCTGTGTCCCCAGGCGACGGGCACTTCCTTCACTTTGAAGCCGAACTTGCGGGCAAGGAAGAGAATTTCCGGATCGAATCCCCAGCGCTCAATTTTCTGCAACGGGAATATGGCCTGAGCGGCGGCCTGTCGGAAGGCTTTGAAGCCGCATTGTGTGTCGGCAAATTGCAGGCCGAGACTGGCGCGCAGCATCAGGTTAAAGATCCGACCGAAAAGCTGGCGATGCAATGGCTGACGCTGGGTCTGCAACTCGGCGCGCAGCCAGCGCGAGCCGATGGCAATGTCCGCACCGTCTTCGATGGCCTTGAATAGCTTGGGTGCCTCTTCAATTGGCGACGATAGGTCAGCATCGGTGAACAGCACCAACCGTCCTCGGGCATTCAGCATGCCATTGCGGACGCTGTAGCCTTTGCCCCGGTTGCCAGGATTTTCTACCAGGCGGAGAATGGGATCCTTTTCTGCGAAGGCGCAAACGATTTCTGCCGTGTTGTCGCGCGAGCCGTCATTGACGACAATGACTTCCGCGCTCCAGCCTTGCGCGCGGACATAGGCCAGTACTTTTTCGAGCGTCGCTCCGAGCCGGGCGCTCTCGTTGTAGGCCGGAATAACGATACTGTAAAAGGGCTCCAAGTCAGTACTCAGTCGGTGCTCAGTTATCAACGGACACCTGATTCTTTAGATGCTCAGGATCATCCTCGTGCATTGTACTGGCTGGCCGGGCGTTAACGGAAATCGGGATAAGGCTCGAACTGAAGGGCGGAAAGGCCGTAGCTGGCGGGTGAGAAGGGATTACGCGACCTGCCGGTGCTGTTCCAGCATGGAGAAATATTCGTCGACGAGCTCGGCATCCCAGAGGCCGCGGCGGGCCTCATCGCGCATCGTCTCGGCAGCCTGCTCATGAGTCTGGGCTGGCTTGTAGGAGCGGGCGGTTCGCAGTGCATCGTACACGTCAACCACCTGCAGCACGCGAGGCAGCACAGGGATATCTGCTGCGCCCAGACCGTCTGGGTAGCCGGAACCATCGGAATGCTCATGGTGGTGCCGGATGATCGGCAGAACCAGCCGCAGAGAGCGCAGGGGACGGCAAATATTCTCGCCCGTGATGGGATGCAACTTCATGACCTCCCACTCCGCGGGAGTGAGGTCGCTGCCTTTTTTCAGAATTTCATCGGGCACGGCGATCTTGCCAAGATCATGCAGATAGCCGCCTCGTTTGAGAGCGAGGATGGAGTCTTCATCCATGCCAAGATGGCGGCCAAGATCGGCGGCGCGGACCGACAGCCGCTCGCAATGGCCCTCGGTATAAGGGTCGCGCCCCTCAACGATCAGCCCCAGCGTGCAGAGTACAGAATCGGCAGTCTCCAGTTCGTCGGTGAATTCTTTCAGCCGAAGCAGTGATTTCACGCGGGCGATCAATTCTTCGGCGAGGACCGGCTTGTTGAGGAAGTCTTCTGCGCCAGCTTCGATGCCGCGGACCTTGTCGCTGCTATCGCTAAGCCCGGTGATAAGGACAAACGGAATCAGGCGGGTCGCAGGATTGTCTTTCAGGGAACGGCAGAAGTCGTATCCCGAGCGGCCCGGCATCATTACGTCAGAGAGAATCAGGTCTGGCTGGTGCTGGCGCACTTCGGCTTCTGCCTGCTCCGCGCTCGAAGCCGTGACTACGTCGTAGCCGCGCATACTGAGCAACTGGCTCATCAGACCGGCGATACTTGGCTGATCGTCGACTACCAGAATGCGCGGCGCTCGACGTCTTGGTAGAAGATCTCCCATCTCGTTATAAGACGCGGCTTCCCCCTTCGCCGTTGCACGATCTTCCAGCCGCGCCAGCAGACGAGAATACGAAGAAGAGGTCACCGCGTTACACCTGTCCAGAACTTCTCATTTTACTGCGATTTACGAAAGATCGGGCAGTGTTCCATCCCATGAAAGTAGCACCTTTTTGCATATTCGAATATTTCCCACTCTGGAACTCGGATCTCGAGAATGTGACCTGTAGTCTTGCCACGGCTTCCGGTTCGTGCCTAGGCTCAAGACATGCGTACCCGCGACATGCAGTTCATGGCTTTTGTGCTTTGCGCTTTTATATCCACGTTCAGCGTGGCCGCGACCAAGGTGCACGTCATCGCGTTCGGCAAGTGGAGTTCGGTGCAATGGTTTCCAGGTTACGGCGCGGCAAACGAAAAACCATTGAGCTTGAAAATCCGCGCGTTAATCGTGGATGGCCGCGTCAAGGAATACGTGTCAGGGCCGCCCCATGATGTGACGGAGAGGCTATTCACAGTGCGGAGAGCATTCCGGGTCAATGACAGCTTGCCGGAAGATAACGTTCCGCACTGGCAGTGGCAGCGCGGTGGCTGGCTGCTGGTAGATCGAGTGACGGGGAAGATTTCGACCCTCAACCTTCCGGAGTTTGATGCTTTCTATTCGGCAGTGGCCTGGTATCGAGATTATGTTGCGTACTGCGGGGTCTCAGATGATGGCAAGAAGATTTACGCGATGGTGGCGCAGATCAGCCGCCGCAAACCCGTGCTAAAGAAGCAAGCAGCAGGGGATGGCCTGGCAGACGAAACGGTGCCGGATTCGGCATGCCCAGCGCCAGTATGGCAGCGAAACCCGGTGCGAGTGAGCTTTGACACTACGGGCAAGGGAGGCGAGACCTTTGCCATCCGCGGGCACGTGGTCGATACGGTTGACGATTCCGAAGAAGACGAGGGGACCAAGTAGCGGAAGGCAGAAGTTAGAAGTCAGAATGCAGAAGTAAGAATGCAGACGGCAGAACTGGAAGTTCGATTTTAGATTGAAGATTTCAGATTGCAGATTTTGCATCGGGCGCTGGGCGCTGAAGCAATCTGCAATCTGAAATCTAAATTCTGCAATCTGACCTCTGACCTCTGACCTCTGCCTTCTGCCTTCTGACCTCTGCCTTCTGACCTCTGACCCTCTGCCTTCTGACCTCTGACCTCTGACCTCTGACCTCTGACCCTCTGCCTTCTGACCTCTGACCTCTGACCTCTGACCTCTGACCTCTGACCTCTGCCTTCCCTAGTCGCCTGCCGCCTCGACTGCCGGCATTTCCTCGGCTACCGGCTTCTCCTTCACCTTGGCGCTGGTCACGAGAATCACCGATAAAACGACAATGGCGCTTCCCGCCAGGATGAAGCGATCGACGCGCTCATGCAGGATGAGCCAGCCCAGGAACACCGCAACCACCGGATTGACGTACGCGTAGGTCGAGACTTTTGACGTCGGCGCGTGCTCGAGCAGCCAAATGTATGCGGTGTAGCCGATCCAGGAGCCGCAGACGACGAGGTATCCGACTGCGCTGAGCCCGCGGACCGTCCATCGCACGTGCGAGAAGTCTCCATTGAGCAGAGCGAAAATGAAGTTGGCAGCGCCCGCCGCGGTTATCTGCCAGCCGGTGGCGCTGAAGACGTCCATGCCCGACTGCCAGCGCTTCGCAAGGACCGAACCCAGCGCCCAGCTGAATGATCCGCCGATAAGGCTGACGGACGCCCAGAGTTCGCGGCGTCCCAGAGCGCCAGCCTGCAACTGCGGCCATACGAGCACGAACAGCCCCACGATGCCAAGCACGAGGCCAGCCTTGCCGCGTCCCGAGATGTGATGGTCGCCGAGCAAGAGCGAATTCAGCACGAGAAACCAGAGTGGCGTAATGGCAATGATGAGTGCGGCGAGTCCGGAAGAGACCGACAGTTCAGCATAAGACAGGGTCAAATTTCCGCCCATCAGGAGCAGGATTCCGACGACAGAGCAAAGCGCAATTTGTCGGGCCGAATACAAAATGGGGCGTCCAGTGGCTGCACACACGGCGAGCATGATCGTTCCGGCGATCGAGAACCGTACCCCGCACATCAGGGCAGGAGGAATCGTCTGCACGGCGATGTCAATGCCCAGGTACGTCGAGCCCCAGAACAGGTACACGAGCCCGAAGGCAAGAACCAACATCCACCGGCTTGGGCGCTGTGTCTGCATTGGCTGGGAACAACAGGGAAAATCCAAGATATCAGACGAGCGCGGATGCGCCTGGGATTCCAAAAAATGAGCAATGGGCTATTTACAGTACCGGCACTACGGTCAAGCGGTCGATGACGGCGCAAATTGGCGTTAGTCGGGTTTGGGATTCGCGCCTGACAATTGCTGCTATGTCAGCGCACAGGCTTCCCCCGCATCTGATTTCCGATGGCGACACCAAGCGTTGCTCGGCATGTAATGAGATTTTCACGACAGACGGCGACGGCTCGCTAAGCCGGAGATTTGCGCACCACGTTCGCACCCAGCATAAACCGAAGTCGAAGGACGAAAGAGGGGAGAAGTCGAATCCTCTTGAATCGAAAGCGAAGTAACAAGCCCGGCAATTCTGACCGCTACTTCAACTTGTCGTATTCCGCTTTGGCCGCTTTGAGAACAGGAATGTCGGCATCAGCGTCCTTCCAGAGGGCAAAGAAATCCTGATAGGCAGTGCGTGCCTTTGCGGAGTCACCCTGCATAACGTAGGCTCGCGCGAGATTGAGGCGCGCCAGCGGATACTCCACGGCAAAACCCGCTGCTCCCCGGTGATCAAGCACTCGCTGGAACTCGGCGGCCGCCTTGGCGCCATCGCGCATCTTCAGGTACGCCTCTCCCCGCGTGAAGACCGGGAACACGCCGGCCGCGCGAGGTCCGGTTCCAAATTCGTAAGGACGCACAGCCTCAAGCGTAGCGATCGCTTCCGGAAGTTGATTCTTGGCGAGCTGTTGGAGGGCCACTGCCTCGGGAATGGAAACTGATTTAATGAACTGATTGTCAGGGAAATCGTGTTGCAGGCTCGCATCTAACGAAGCAGATTTCTGCACGTCGCCCAGGGCACCGAATGTAAGGGCTGCGCCCCAACGCGCATCGGGATCATCCGATAACTGCAGCGCCTGTGAGACCGCCTGCCGAGCGTCGGACTCGAATCCGAATAAAGCGTCGTCATAGGCCTCGAGAGTCCAAATGACGGCAGCAAATTCTTTGCCGCCGCCGTCGATACTTTCATGGCGCGCCCGCTGCCAGAGTTCCAGCGATTCCTTCCGCTTGCCCAAGGCCTGCTGCCAGGCAGCATTGAAAAATACGATAAACGGCTCAAAAGACGAACCCTTCATTGACTCGAGTTCGTGCTCGTACGCGGCGCGGTCGCCACGCATGTATGCAAGATCGGTGAGCACGAAGTGCACCCCTGTTCCATCGGCCTTTGCGGCGATGGCCTGTTCGGCGACACTCTTAGCTTCATCGAAACGATTCATCGCCTCGTAAGAAGAGGCCACATTGTCGAAGGCGTAGAAATCGTGTGGATTGATGCGTAATGCCTGGCTTGCCAGATCGAGCGCTTTTTCGGGTTGTCCCAGAGCGTTATAGGTGAGCGCGGCGTTGACGTAAGGCGTCGTGTCGCGAGGGTACGTCTGTCGCCAATCGGCGTAGACGGCGAGGGCCTTCTCCGAATCGAGAGTCACTTCGGTGTTGTAATGGGCTTGAATATAGAACTTCTCCCGCTCGCTGGCGCGGTCTCGCAGCTCATAGGCTTTCTTGATGGCGGTTATTCCGTCAGTGTTCCGACCGAGATTGGACATAACGACGCCGAGTGTCGCCCACGCCATGGCGAAATTCGGATCGAGCTCCACCGCTTTCTTCAAGGACGGGATGGCGGCATCGTCGCGCATTTTTTGATGGTCTTCATTACCCTGGCTGAAGGCCTGCAAGGCTTCGAGCGACGATGTGGTCGCCTGCTCCAGCGGCTTCGCGAATTGCTGCACCGACGCCAGAGACTCTCCCATTTTCTGGCGAACGCTCGATGCCGCCTTGTCGAGCGATTTCAATACCTGTTCTTTGCTGTCGGCTTCGACCTGCTCCCGTGCCAGGGAGTCGCCAGTGGCGCCGCTTAGAGCAGTCAGCGTCACGACGTAGTGATTGCCAAGGCTGGCAATGGTTCCCGTCAGCATGGCTTTGATGCCCTGGCGCTGGCAGATTTCGCGGGCGATGTCGTTCGTGATCCGCTCATCGGGCGGACGGCCCATGAAGCGCAGAGCTTCGCGGATCTTCGATTCAGGCACGATATTGAGGTATGGCGACTGCTCCAGCTGCACGGCCAGCGCCTGTTTGAGAGTGCCGTCGAAGACGGAATCGCCGGTCGTGTTCACGAAGTCGACCAGCAGGACGCTGTCTTTTTCGGTGAGCTTGGCCGACGAGCGCGAGCGGAAGAAGTAGATTCCGCCAACGATGAGCACGGCCAGGACGACTGCCGCAGAAATTCCGATTAGCCTGGAGCGCGACGAGGAAGAAACCGATGCAGCTGAAGCCTTTATCGAAGGAGCTGACGGAGCCCCGGAGGCCACCGTCCGGGGTGTCGACTGTAGTTCAACTGCTTCCTGCTGGGCAGGCACCCGATGCGACGAACTTATGACCGCTTCTGAGGCGGCGGAACTGCGCTCCGACGGGCGGACGGCGGCGTCCGCCACTCCATGACCCGAGGTAATGGCCATGGCGCGTCCGCTGTCTGTATCGCGCTTCAGCCGTTGCAGGTCCGCGCGGACGTCGGCCGCGCTCTGATAGCGCAGGTTGCGGTCTTTCTCGAGGGCCTTATTGACGATGTCCTCAAGCTTGGGAGGCAGATCAGGATTCAGTCGAATTGGCGACACAGGCGCGCGATTGAGGATGGCTTCGAAGATCAGTGCCGAGGTTTCGCCGCGGAAGGGCAGCGATCCGGTCGCCATCTCGTAAAGCACTACGCCAAAAGAGAAAAGATCAGTACGAGCATCGAGTTCCTTGCCCTTGGCCTGTTCCGGCGACATGTAGGCAACGGTGCCCAGCGTCGAGCCCGGACTGGTGAGATGCTCTTCGACCACCACCGCAGTTGGAGCCGTGACTTCAGCGCTCTGCGGCAAGCTTTCTGCCCCTGCTTTGACCTTGGCCAATCCGAAATCGAGAATTTTTGCGTGGCCGCGCTTGGTCACGAAGATGTTCGCGGGCTTGATGTCGCGGTGAACTATGCCGCCGGCATGCGCCGCGTCGAGGGCGTCGGCGATTTCGATGCCGAGGGAGAGAATCGTTTCCAACTCCATCGCTCGATTGCCGATCAGATGCTTCAGAGTGGCGCCGTCAAGGAACTCCATGACGAGGAAGGTCTTGCCGCCTTCCTCGCCGATGTCATAGATCGTGCAGATATTGGGATGGTTCAGGGCAGAAGCGGCCTTGGCTTCGCGCCGAAAGCGCTCCAGGGCGGAACGGTCTTGCGCGAGATCATCAGGAAGGAACTTCAGCGCGACAAATCGACCCAGGCGAGTGTCTTCCGCCTTATAGACGACACCCATCCCTCCGCCGCCGAGCTTTTCGATGATCCGGTAATGCGAGATGATCTGATCGAGCAAGGGTATCCCCGGGAACCTATTGGAAAGCCATGCTAAGCGGCACGTGGTCAGAAGTAAAGAACGGGTTTCGCAGATTTTCGACTAAAACCAGTCTGAGCATGACTGGAAGTGGCCATTTACTTCGCATGGAGTGCCCTGAGGCGGGCAGATCACCTTCGGCCTGACGTCGATGAGAATATTTACCAGGCCTTCGCGCTCGTCGAGATCTGTTTTGATGAGCAGAGGGTCCAAAACCCAATTCCCGGTAATGTGTCCGTGGAAGGCACTCGGATCGTAGATGTCGCCGGGCTTTGCGTCCAGATGATTCAGTAGCCGCGCTTTATCGGCGGCATTTAAGCCGATCACATCGATGTCTCGAACGCGAAATTGCTTGCCTTGGTCGATATCGATTCGCAAGTTTGCAACGGCGAACTCGTCGTCGAATTCCGTATTGGGTACAGAGACGAAGTTAACGTACCCATTCGCGGCGTAGAGGCGCCTCATCTCCTCAAGCCCGGCTGCGATTTTGTTACGGCTGAAGATTTCGCCCCGCTGAATCGGGAAAAGATCACGCAATCGCTGCTTGGAGAAGAACATTCCATTCCTAACATCAATTTCGCCAAGACGGTATTGAGGGCCGACGGCGCCGACCTGGACGACGACGTTGAATTGAGGACTATCCGGGTCAGCCTTAACGACTCTTGCGGTGACCTCAGCGTTGAAGAAGCCGGCGTCTTGGTATGCTGCGCGGACCCGCTCCGCCGTCTCGTCAGCGATGGAACTCCAGTCTGATAAGTTGGAGCTATACGTCTGATTTCGCTCAGCGTCGACAATCGCTGACTCCCTTTCCCTGCCGAGATAAGAGTCGTTTTGAAAAATAATATCGCGGATCGGCGCCGTTACTGTCCCTGGCGATTGGGCCGCCGGAACACAGCGCTGAGCGTAAACACACGCTATCAGCTGGGAGAAACAGACTAGCCACAGGAGGCGCTTCCGCAATCGCCACCTCTCAAGAAAGCACGACGACTGATTATATGCGCTTAGAATCAAAACCGTTGCCCACACAAGAGCACACGGCCGTCAGAACCAAGCGATCTCAGCC
>Ga0335076_10008125_pt1 | contig 10583 bp, 10 predicted proteins | sample Lox_Sample_25_FD_206717 | JGI IMG/M metagenome (GOLD analysis project Ga0335076, IMG submission 206717) | Soil microbial communities from Loxahatchee National Wildlife Refuge, Florida, United States - Lox_Sample_2.5 | ecosystem: Environmental > Terrestrial > Soil > Wetlands | place: USA...
ATCACGCAGCACACGGCGCGCGAGCCGCCCAACGAGAAGGGTGTTGAGCAGGTGCAGACCGAGCGACACCAGATGCATGGGCGCGGCCGCCGCATCGGAGAGTCGCGATTCGAGCGTGAACAGGGCAACGCCGAGGGGACGAAAGAAGATTCCCCAATCGGCGAAACCGTGCATCGCAATCTGCAGCCACTGTCCACCTTCGCGCAGCCACGCGCGATCGTGCAGATAGAACTTGTCGTCCCACACGAGCGCCGCGTCGTGCAGCGGCCAGTAGACGGCGCCGACAATGCCCAGCACGATCAGGACCCACGTACGCCCGTACGCCAGCCGCTTCACTTGGTTCCTGCTAGGCGCACCGCAGCGCAGACGTCACGGCTTGTCCTGTGGCCGCAGCCCGTGCACGTCGGCGGCGGTGATCGCGTCGTCGTAGTGGTTGTCGAAGTGGGTGCGCACGTAGTTCACGACCGTGGCGACCTGCTCGTCGGTCATCATGAACGAAAACGGCGGCATGTTGCCGCGGCCGAGTGCGACCGTTGTCGCCGTGTACGTCGCACTGGCGAGGCGCGGATTACCGGCCAGCGCCGGGTAGGCCGCGGCGCCCTGCGCGCCGCGGGCATCCGGCATATGGCATCCCTGGCAGACCGAGCGGAACAGCGTTGCGCCGTCCTGTGCCACGAAGCGGCCGAAATCGTTGAACGTCCCCGGCGGCGACATCGGTGGCGGCTCGTCGGCGGCGCTGGCGGCTGCCAGCGCGAGTGCGGCGAGAGCGAGGCCGCGGCGAATCAGGGCATGGGTATACATTTTCATGCTGCCCCGGCTTTGGCGATGGCGCGCGCGTGAATGCGACGGATGGCATCGAGCGAGGACAGCACGGCTCCCTCCTGCCAGGCGGGCAGGCGCGACGCATGTTCGCCGGCCAGCGCGATGCGGCCGTCGATCCGGCACAGATTCTCGTAGTGCTGCGCACGCACGTCGTCGAGCCAGAGCGCGAAACAGCCGAGCGTGAAGGGCGAGCGATGCCAGGCAACCGCGACGCCGTTCTCGAATTCCACCGGGTATTGCGGATGGATCTGCGCGCCGAACTCGACCGCCTTGCGCACGCGTTGCTCCGGCGTCATCGCGGTGAATTCGAACGCGCTGTTGCCCCACGCGTAAGCGCCGAGCAGCACGCCTTTGCCGGACGTGTTCTGGCCCATCGACGGATACGCGATCTGCTGGATGGGCAGATCCGTGTAGGTGATGCCGCCGTAGATCCTGTCGTCCTCTTCCCAGAAGCGCCGCTTGAATTGCAGGCCGATCTTGACCGAGCCGAGATACATCACCGCGCGGATCGCGTCGTGCATCGCCGCGCCGACCTTCAGCTCGATCTGGCTCAGGATCGACAGCGGGATCGTGCACAGGCACCAGTCCGCCTTCGCGACCAGCGGCGTGTCGCCGCGCTTCGTGTCGACATAGCGCACACTGACGCCGTGATCGTCCTGGTCGATGCCGACGACCCTGGCGCCGAACTGCACATTTTGCGCGACCTCGCGGTAGATCGCCTGGGCGATGCGGTCCATGCCGCCCACCGGTTGCAGCAGGGAAGGATTCAGGTCGTAGTCGAGCGGCGTGGTGAGATACGACCACAGTCCGGACTGGAGCAGGTCACGCAGCTCGATCGGCGAGGAAAGCTTCGGCACCGACCCGAGTCCGCCGCCGGGATCGACGTCGTATCCGCGCGTGTCGCTGGTCTGCTGCGACATGCGATAGCGGTAGTCCTTGTCGAGGACTCCCCATGCGCGCAGCGATTCCAGCAGCTTCTCGCGATCTTCCCTGGTGACGTCGGCATCGAGCGCGCCCCGGTTCGTGGCTTTCGCGAGCAGGTCGGCGACATGGCCGTGGTAGTCGGCATGGATGTGACGAAAGCGCTGCGGCTTGCCGCCGAACGCCTTGCTCGAATGCACAAAGGCGTTGAAATTCGTCTGCACGAACGGTTCGAGCGCCACCTTGAAGCGCTTGGCGTAGTCGAGCATCCCATGATGGTGATACGGCAGCCGCCACGGACCCGGATTGATGTAGAAGCCCGGATCGAACTCGCAGCGCTGGCGGAATCCGCCGAGTTCGGTGTACTCGTCGCCACCGCGCAACGTCCACGAGCGTCCTCCGGCGCGCTCGTTGTACTCGAGAACCTTGACCTTGTAACCGGCGCGTCCGAGTTCGTAGGCGGCGACCAGCCCGGCCATGCCGGCACCGAGAATCAGCACGGAGGCATCGCGTGGAGCGGCCCCCAGATCGATCGCGCCGGAGTAGTCGGATTCTCCGGCGAGACCGAGCGCGGTCATGCTCTGGTACAGCACGGCTGCACCCGCGCCCTGGCCGATGCGCCGGAGCAGTTCGCGCCTGCTGATGGATGGATCGCCGACGTTGCCGGGCATCTGTTCAGCACCGATGCGGTATCGTCGGGCGAGTATGCCCAAAATCGGCAGGCAGTACATCTGCATTCCGGGGAAGTCGGTACACTAGCCGCGCAAACTCTCGAGGAGGAGCGCATCATGCTGTCACGCTTGCTCGCAATTGCTGCCGCCGTGTTCGTGCTGGCCACGCTTCCGGTGACACCGGTCCGCGCTCAAGGCTATGGCTACGATCCCAGGGTGACGTGCGAAAGCCGCAACTACAATTTCCAGCGCTGCCCGATGCCTTGGCAGTGGGCCGATGCACAGCTGATCCGGCAGACCTCCGGCGCACAATGCATGCGCGGCCGCACCTGGGGCGTCGATCGCGGCGGACTGTGGGTCGATCGCGGCTGCGGCGGCGTGTTCGCGCCGGTCGGCAGCGGGCCCAACGGCTGGTATCCCCCGCCGGAATGGAACCGGCGCTTCACCATCGGCTGCAGCAGTTCGGGCTACCAGTACCAGTTCTGCGGCGTCGACGTCGGCGGCGGCGGACGCGTGCGCCTCGACCGCCAGACTTCCGGCTCCGCGTGCATCGAGGGACGCACCTGGGGCTGGAACCGCGCGGGAGTCTGGGTCGACCAGGGCTGCGCCGGCGTCTTCACCATCGACCGGCGCTGGTGGTGATCGACCGCAGCCGAAGCACCCGCCTCCCGGCGGGTGTTTTGTTTGCGGTGCAGCAAAATCCTTCGTAGGATGGGTGGTTCCGGCAACCGGGCCGCCAGATTTCGGCTCGCCGGCCGAACGACGACTACGAGGAAGTTCTTGCATGCGCTCGCATTTTTGCGGTCTGGTGGATGAAGGCCTGATCGAACGGGAGGTCGCGCTGTGTGGCTGGGTCGACACCCGGCGCGACCACGGCGGCGTGATCTTCATCGATCTGCGCGACCACGAAGGGATCGTCCAGGTCGTGATCGAGCCGGACAACGTGACTGCGTTCGCTGCGGCCGAACAGCTGCGCTACGAGTATTGCCTGCGCGTGCGCGGCAAGGTTCGCGCGCGGCCGGCCAGCCAGGTCAACGACCGCCTGCACACGGGCAAGATCGAAGTCCTGGCCCTGACCGTGGAGGTGCTGAATGCGTCGGCGCCGCTGCCGTTCATGCTCGACGATGCCGCGGGCGAGGAGCCGCGCCTGCGCTGGCGCTATCTCGACCTGCGTCGTCCGGACATGCAGCGCAAGATGCGCCTGCGCACGAAGCTCGTCGCCGCGCTCAGGCGCTACCTCGACGCGCGCGGCTTCCAGGATCTGGAAACCCCGATCCTCACGCGCGCGACACCGGAAGGGGCGCGCGACTTCCTCGTGCCCTCGCGTGTGCACCCCGGCGAGTTCTATGCGCTGCCGCAGTCGCCGCAGCTGTTCAAGCAGATCCTGATGATGGCCGGCTTCGACCGCTACTACCAGATCGCGCGCTGCTTCCGCGACGAGGCGCTGCGCGCCGACCGTCAGCTGGAGTTCACCCAGCTCGACATGGAGTTCGCGTTCGTTCAGGAGCGCGATGTGCAGGATACGGTCGAGGCCATGATCCGCGACGTGTTCCGCGAGGTGGCCGACGTCGAACTCGGCAATCCGTTTCCGCGCATGACGTGGGAGGAAGCGATGCGCCGCTATGGCTCGGACAAACCCGATCTGCGCATCGCGCTGGAGCTCGTCGACGTCGCCGCACACGTCAAGCACGTCGAGTTCAAGGTATTCAGTGGCCCGGCCAACGATCCCGGCGGGCGCGTCGCTGCGCTGCGCCTGCCCGATGGCGCCAGGCAGCCGCGCAAGTACCTCGATGACCTCGGTCCCTACGTCGCCAAGTTCGGTGCAAAGGGCCTGGCGTGGATCCGCATCGACGATATCGCCAGGGGCCGCGACGGCATGACTTCGCCGATCATCAAGTTCCTCGACGATGCGGCGCTCGAGGGCGTGCTCAAGGCGGTCGGCGCCCGCAGCGGCGACGTGATCTTCTTCGGCGCCGGTCCGTACAGGACGGTGAGCGAGTTCATGGGCGCGTTGCGCCTGAAGGTCGCGCGCGACAACGGCCTGGTGGACAACGCGTGGAAACCGCTGTGGGTCACGGACTTCCCGATGTTCGAGTTCGACCACGAAGCGAAGCGCTACGTCGCCCTGCATCATCCGTTCACGGCGCCGAAGATCGACGACGTCGACGACCTGCGCGCGAACGCGGCGAATGCCGTCTCGCGCGGCTACGACATGGTGCTCAATGGCAACGAGATCGGCGGCGGCTCGATTCGTATCCATCGTCCGGAGATGCAGAGTGCCGTGTTCGAACTGCTCGGCATCGGCGCCGAAGAGGCGCAGGAGAAGTTCGGTTTCCTGCTCGAGGCGCTGCGTTACGGTGCACCGCCGCATGGCGGCATCGCGTTCGGCATCGATCGTCTCGCCGCACTGCTGGCCGGAACCGAATCGATTCGTGACGTGATTGCGTTCCCGAAGACCACAACCGCGCAGTGCCTGATGACAGCGGCGCCATCGCCCGTGGCAGAGGCGCAGCTGCAGGAACTGCACATCCGCGTGGTCAAGCCCGTCAAGGCCTGAGGGACATTGCGCGCGGCCATGGACAGGGGACGTCGCCCGTTCGGCCTTGCGGTCGCACTGGTCCTCCTGCTCGCCGCACTGGTGCGCGTCGTCTACGTGCTGGGTGCACAGGTCGATCTGCCCATCCGCGGTGACGTCAACCAGTACGTCCTGTACGCCTGGAACCTGACCCATCGCGGCGTATTCTCGAGCGCCCTGCCGAGCGCCGCAGGGATTCCCGACAGCTATCGCGGACCCGGCTACCCGTTGTTCCTCGCGTTGGCGATGTGGCTCGCCGGACATTCGGATCTGCCTCTGCGCGAGAGTCCGCAAGGCGTGGTGCTCGGCTATGTCACCGACACCTGGATGCAGTACGCACTTGCCGCGCAAGTCTTCCTGGGCACGGCTACCGTGCTCGTGTCCATCGTGCTGGCGCGCCTGTGGCTCGCTCGTGCAGCGGCGCTCGCAGCCGGCCTGCTGGTGGCATTGTGGCCCCATCTGATCACGTTTTCCGGAACCTTGCTCAGCGAGACGCTGTTCTGTTTCACCGGCGTCGTTTCGCTCTACCTTTGTGCGCTGGCGGAATTCAGGCGCCGCCCCGGGATTGCGGCCGGCGCGGGCCTTAGCTTTGGCTTTGCCTACCTGGTGAATCCCCTGATCGGCTTGCTGCCGCTGCTTCTGTCAGCCGTCCTGTGGCTCCGAGGCCAGCGTCGGCTCGCGATCGCTTTGCTGGCCGCCTTTGCCATTGCACCAGGGATTTGGGCGATACGGTGCGCGACCGTCACAGGTGCAAGCGGCTCTACGGAGCGTGTGGCGCTCAACTTCGTCGTTGGTTCGATTCCGCAGTACTTCACGGCGTACAACTCGCGGTTCGACAACGCGATCTCGAAGCAGATCGTCGATTTCGCGTCCACCGAAGCCGGGCTGCTCGTTGCGGATCCCATTGCCGGTGCGGCGGAGATTGCGGAACGGATGGGCCAGGACCCCGGCTTCTACGCGGCGTGGTACCTGTGGCACAAGCCTTATCTGTTGTGGGACTGGGCGATACGAATCGGCTCCGGCGACATCTATTTTCTCGAGACCGGGCGTTCGCCTTTCGAACGGCTGGCTGCACTGCGGCTCATCAAGAGCGCGGCAGAGGTCCTGAACCCGCTGCTGTTCGTCCTCGCCCTCGTCGCGGCGCTGCGGACCGCCTGGTGCACGTTGCGCCGAAGCCCGGTCGAATTCCCGATGGTAGTGCTGACCGTTTTCTTCGTGTACGTCACCGTGGTGCACGTCGTACTCCAGGCCGAACCGCGGTACTCCATCGCGTACCGTCCGGAACAGATCCTGCTGGCGCTGGGGGCGGTCGCCGGGGTCTGGGACTGGTGGCGAAAGCGGATAGAATCGCCCGCCGCTGCCCGCGACGCGACCGCTACGTGATTGAGGCCAATCTGGATGAATGAGCACGTGATATTGCTGCATGGGCTGTGGATGCGGGGTTTCACGCTCGTTGCCCTGAGGCATCGGCTCGAACAGGCCGACTTTTCGGTAGAGCTTTTCGACTACGCCAGCGTGTTCCGCAGTCCCGAAATCAGCGTCGACAAGCTGGTGCGGCGGGTGCAGGAAACACAGGGGCAACGGGTGCATCTGGTCGGCCACAGCCTGGGCGGACTGATCGCGTTGCAGGCGCTGCAACGCGACCCGAACCTGACACGCGGGCGCGTGGTGTGTCTGGGGTCTCCGCTGCGCGGCAGTGCGCTCGCGCGGGGTGTGGCGCGCCTGCCGGGTGGTTCGCTCGTCATCGGCAAGAGCATGGAAATACTGCGTGACGGCATCAGGCGCTGGGAAGGCAAACAGGAGGTCGGAGTCGTTGCCGGACGCCTGCCGATCGGATTGGGGTTTGCCGTCGGCGCACTGTCGTCGCCTCACGACGGCACGGTGAGCGTGGCAGAAACCGAACTTCCCGGCCTGACCGATCACTGCGTCGTCCCGGCAACGCACACGGGTCTGCTGTTCTCCGACGAGGCGGCCGGACAGGCGATCGCGTTTCTGCGCACGGCGCAGTTCGCGCGCAGCAGCGCCGCCCAATTCAGCGACGACGGGCCAGGCAGAATGCGCTCAGGCCGAACCAGCGATTGTGCCTGAGCAGAGGCAACTCCATCCGGCACAGCGCCAGCAACGCGGCGTTCGTGAACCTGTTGTGCCGATGCAGATCGGTGGTAGCGCTGCCGCCGCTCCGTGTGAATCGACGGATCAGGCGAACCATCGCGGCCATGGGGAATATGGCGCCGAAGTAGTAGTTGCAGGAGCAAACGCGGAGCCCGGCGCGCATTACCGCAGCCTCCAGCGTGCCCAGGTTGTAGCGGCGGCGGTGTCCGAGAAAGTCATCATGCGTGCTCCACAGCCACTGAAAAGCGGGGACAGAAATGAGGAACGTCGCATTTTCCGGGCACATTTGCGCGTACTCGCGGATGATGGCGGAGTCGTCGTCCACGTGCTCGACGACGTCCATGAGCAGGACGAGATCCGCCTCACTGCGAACGACCTTGCGTACGAAGAACAGCTCCTTGCCGGCGACGGACTCCGCGGACTCGCCCGGATAGTTCGGATCCACGCAGTAGGCGACGCGCGCGCCGGTGTTTCGCAGCAGGTGCCTGCTGAAGTAGCCCGAACCGGCCCCGACATCCAGCACCGACGTGAATGCGACGTCCCGCAAATAGGATTCGAGCGCGAGTGCCTTCGCGCGATAGTACCAATGGTCGCCGATGTCGGGACCGAGTATCCCGACTTCCTTGAGGTCCATGCGATTCCCCGATGAACCGGCATTATGCACGTTCACGCCGGCGGGGTCGCCAAGCCCTCGAATCTTCGCGTGCGTGATAAAATCCAGTGCCGAGAAACTTCGTATCCTGTCATGGCCGGTCATTCCAAGTGGGCGAACATCCAGCATCGCAAGAATGCCCAGGATGCCAAGCGCGGCAAGATCTTCACCAAGCTGGTCCGCGAGATCACGATCGCCGCGCGCAGCGGCGGCGGCGATCCCGCGACCAATCCGCGCCTGCGCCTCGGCATCGACAAGGCGCTGACCGCCAACATGACGAAGGATTCGATCGAGCGTGCAGTGAAGAAGGCCACCGGAGAGCTCGAGGGCGTGACCTATGAGGATGTCCGCTACGAAGGTTATGCGCCCGGCGGCGTCGCGGTGATCGTGGAATGCACCACGGATAACCGCCAGCGCACCGTGGCCGACGTGCGCCACGCGTTTTCCAAATTCGGCGGCAACCTCGGTACCGACGGCTCGGTGAGTTATCTTTTCAGGAAAGTCGGCGTTCTGTCGTTTGCGCCCGGCGCGCCCGAAGAACGCATCATGGAAGCAGCGATCGAGGCGGGCGCCGACGATGTCATCGTCAGCTCCGAAGACGGTTCGATCGACGTGCTGACCGCGCCGGACGATTTCGAGAAGGTGAGAAACGCGCTGCAGGCCGCCGGACTGAAGGCGGACGCGGCCGAGATCACCCAGCGCGCCGACAGCGACATCCCGCTGACCGGCGAAACCGCGCAGACCGTGGCGAAGCTGCTCGACTGGCTCGAGGATCTCGACGACGTGCAGAACGTCTACTCCAACGCCGATCTGCCGGCGGAAGCCTTTGCCTGATCCCCGACGCCGGAGGATCCGCCGGCCCGCGCCATGACCCGCATCCTCGGCATCGACCCTGGTTCACAGCGCACCGGCATCGGCATCATCGATGCGGATCCCGCCGGGCGCACGCGCCACGTGTATCACGCAGCGCTCGAACTGCTCGACAACGAGACGTTTCCGCTGCGTCTGAAGCAGATCTTCGACGACCTCTGCGCGCTCATCGACGAACACCGGCCCGATGAGGTGGCGATCGAGCGCGTATTCATGGCACGCAATGCGGATTCGGCCCTCAAGCTGGGTCAGGCGCGCGGCGCGGCCATTTGCGCGGCCGTGCACAAGGGCCTGGCGATCACCGAGTACGCGCCCAAGGAGATCAAGCAGGCCGTGGTCGGCGGCGGCGGCGCAGACAAGGCGCAGATCCAGCACATGGTGGGGGTTCTGCTCAGCCTCGCCCAGAAGCTGCAGGCCGATGCCGCGGACGCACTCGCCGTGGCGCTGACGCACGCGCACACGCGCGCCAGCGTGCAGCGCATCGGAATTCCCCGCACCGCCTGGCGCAGACGCAGATGATCGGCAGGCTGAGGGGAGTTCTGGTCTCGAAGCAGCCGCCGTGGCTGGTGATCGATGTCGGCGGAGTCGGTTACGAGCTGGAAGCGCCGATGTCGACGGTCTTCGATCTGCCGGAGGCAGGGCGCGAGGTCGTGCTGTTCACCCACTATGCCGTGAAGGAAGACACCGCGGTCCTGTACGGGTTTCTGCGCGAAAGCGAACGTATACTTTTTCGGACGCTGCAGAAGGTGAGCGGAATCGGTGCAAAGACGGCGCTTGCGGTGCTGTCCGGCGCCTCCGTCGACGAATTTGCGCGACTGGTGCAGACCGGCGACATCGCCGCGCTGACGCGCATTCCCGGCATCGGCAAGAAGACGGCCGAGCGCATCGTGGTCGAGCTGCGTGATCGCGTCGACGGCATGGCGATGGCGGTGCCGGGTTTTGCCGAGGGCAGCGTGCCGAAGGACGCGGTGAGCGAGGCGACGGTCGCCCTGCAGCAACTCGGCTACAAGCCCGCCGAAGCGGTGCGCCTCGTCAAGGAGGCGGCGCAGTCCGGCGACGCCGCGGAAGCGATCATCCGCAAGGCCCTGAAGGCCGCATTGCGATAGGGGAGCGCACATGGAATCGAACCAGCCGACAGACACGAAGGCGTTCGCGCGGCTCGCGATCGGCGCGCTTGGCGTCGTCTTCGGCGACATCGGCACGAGTCCGCTGTACACGATCCACAGCACCTTCGTCGACGAGCACCTGGCCGTCAACGAAGCCAACATACTCGGCGTGCTGTCGCTGGTTTTCTGGCTGCTCGTCGTCGTGGTGTCGCTCAAGTACGTGGTTTTCGTGATGCGCGCCGACAACCGCGGTGAAGGCGGCATCATGTCGCTGATGGCGCTGGCCCAGCGCGGTGCGCGCAACAACGTGCACCTGCGCCGCTGGGTCGTGGTCGCCGGCCTGCTCGGCGCGTCCCTGTTCTACGGCGACGGCGTGATCACCCCGGCGATTTCCGTGCTCTCGGCGGTCGAAGGTCTCAAGGTGATCGCGCCGACGCTCGAGCACTCGATCGTCCCGGTGACGATTGCGATCCTCGTCCTGCTCTTCGTCGTGCAGAGCCGCGGCACCGGCCGGGTCGGCGTCATGTTCGGACCGGTCATGCTGGTCTGGTTCGTCGTCATCGGCTTGCTCGGCATCCGCGAGGTGGTCACCCAGCCGCACGTTCTGTACGCCCTGAATCCGCTCGAGGGCCTGTTCTTCTTTCTGCACAACGGCTTTCACGGCTTCCTCGCTCTTGGAGGAGTCGTGCTCGCGGTCACGGGGGCCGAGGCGCTTTACGCGGACATGGGGCACTTCGGCAAGAAACCGATCCGCGCGGACTGGTTCGGCCTGGTCTCTTTTGCGCTGGTGCTGAACTACTTCGGCCAGGGCGCGCTGCTGCTGAACAATGCGGGCGCCGTCGACAATCCCTTCT
>Ga0335076_10008127_pt1 | contig 10583 bp, 7 predicted proteins | sample Lox_Sample_25_FD_206717 | JGI IMG/M metagenome (GOLD analysis project Ga0335076, IMG submission 206717) | Soil microbial communities from Loxahatchee National Wildlife Refuge, Florida, United States - Lox_Sample_2.5 | ecosystem: Environmental > Terrestrial > Soil > Wetlands | place: USA: Florida...
TCCAGCATGCCTCCTCAGAAATTTGCACGTCACCCCGAAGTGCCCGGTCTGGCGGCACGGCGGATCGCGGCGGATATTCTGGACGGCGTCCTGCACAAGCGCCGCACGCTTGACGACCAACTGGAAGGCACCGCCGCCCATCCCGGCCTGAAGACTTTGGTCGATCGCGATCGCGCGCTGATGCGCCGGCTGGTCGCGACCATTCTGCGCCGGCTCGGCACGCTCGGCCATGTGCTGTCCCGTCTGCTCGATCGCGGCATTCCGACCGACGCGCCCCGCGCGCAGAGCGCGCTGTTGATCGGCGCCGCGCAAATCCTCTGGATGGACGTACCCGATCATGCCGCAGTCGATCTGTCGGTGCGACTGGTGCAGTCGGATCGGCGGGCGGCGAAATATGCCGGTCTCGTCAACGCCGTGCTACGCCGCTGCGCGCGCGAGGGCACGAACCTGGTCGACGAGGTGAAATCGCAAACGCTCGATCTGCCGCCCTGGCTGATCGCGCGCTGGATCACGCACTATGGCGAAGCAGTCGCGCGAGACATGGCGCTCGCCATCGGAAATGAGCCCTCGCTCGACCTCACCGTGAAATCCGATGCCGCGCAATGGGCGAGCCGCCTGCACGGCGAGATGCTGCCGACCGGCACGGTCCGCACGCTGCTGCAGGGATCGGTGACGGTGCTGCCGGGTTTTGCCGAGGGCCAATGGTGGGTGCAGGACGCAGCCGCAGCGCTGCCCGCGCGACTGTTCGGCGACATCAAAGGCAAGACCATCGCCGATCTCTGTGCCGCACCCGGCGGCAAGACCGCGCAGCTGGCGCAGGCCGGTGCGCGCGTGATCGCGGTCGATCGCTCGCCGGCACGGATGGCGCGGCTGCGCGACAATCTGGCGCGGCTGTCGCTCGCCGCCGATACTGTGGTCGCCGATGCAACCGAATGGGCGGGCGAAAGCGGCGGCCTCGACGGCATCCTGGTCGATGCGCCCTGCACCTCGACGGGCACCATCCGCCGTCATCCCGACGTCGCCTGGCTGCGGCAGGAGGCCGATATCGCGACTCTCGCCGCCCTCCAGAAGCGCCTTGCGCAAAAGGCAGCGACCCTGCTGAAGCCGGGCGGCATGCTCGTCTACTGCACCTGTTCGCTGGAGCCGGAAGAGGGCGAAGCAGTCATCGCAACTCTTCTTGGGGCCGAAAATGGCCTCCGGCGGGTCCCGATCGAGGCCAGCGAGGTCGCGGGCCTTTCCGAAGTGATCACCAAAGAGGGCGATCTGCGCACCCTGCCCTGCCATCTGCCGAAGGCCGACCCCCGGCTTGGCGGGCTCGACGGGTTTTATGCCGCGAGACTTGTAAAAGGGTGATTTTACACCACATTTTGCCTCCAGATGCGGTGATTCGCGCCCATTCAAGAGGGTGTCACGCCGACGTTTCCGGATTAAAAGGATTCGCTGCAGGAATCCTCCCCCCTTACAAGGCACGGCGTGTCGGTCGCCCAACGCAGACGCATTTCGACCCTGGTCATGGGCCGCTTCGCGCGGAACGTGATGGCGCGCGCGTCCGGCGGTTCCCTGACGCTGACGCGGCTGTGGCCGGGCCGCGCCGACCGTCTGATCATTGCCCCTCATGACCTGCGTACGGCAGACGCCACCCGCGCTGCCGAGATCTATGCCGGCCGCTTCGTGTTTGCTGGCAAGATCGTGACCAGCCACGGCCGCTCGGTCTTCGATCTCGAGCCGCCGTCGGAAGATTGGGAGGTCGCGCTGCTCGGCTTCGGCTGGCTACGCCATCTGCGCGCCGCCGATACCGCGCTGACCCGGGCCAACGCTCGCGCGCTGGTCGACGACTGGATCTCCAATCCGTCGCACAGGCGGCCGATCGCACGCCGCGCCGACGTTTTGGCGCGGCGGGTGATCTCGCTGCTGTCGCAGGCCCCGCTCGTGCTCGGCGACACCGACAACAAATTCTATCGCCGCTATTTGCGCGCGCTGACGCGGGAAATCCGCTACATGCGCTTTGCCCTGATGGACATGCCCGACGGCGTGCCGCGGCTGCAGGTGCTGATCGCCCAATGCTACGCCTCGCTCTGCCTTGCCAACCAGGCGCGGCACATCCGCTCCGCGAGCCGAAAACTGTCGGACGAGTTGCAGCACCAGATCCTGCCCGACGGCGGGCACATTTCCCGCAATCCCGGCGCGCTGATCGAGCTCCTGATCGATCTGTTGCCGTTGCGACAGACCTTCGCCGCCAGGAATATCGCGCCACCGCCGGCGCTGCTGAACGCCATCGACCGCATGATGCCGATGCTGCGTTTCTTCCGCCATGGCGACGGCACCATTGCGCTGTTCAACGGCATGAGCGGCACGCCGTCCGACCTGCTCGCGACGCTGCTTGCCTATGACGATACGCACGGCACGCCGATGGCGAGCATGCCGCACAGCGGTTTCCAGCGCCTCGATGCCGGATCGACAGCCGTGATCATCGATACCGGTCCGCCGCCGCCACCGAATGTCAGCCACGAAGCACACGCCGGCTGCCTCTCCTTCGAGCTGTCATCGGGCCCAAGCCGCATCGTCATCAACTGCGGCATGCCCACGACCGGCCGAGAGAATTGGCGCGCATTTGCGCGCAGCACGGTGGCGCATTCGACCGTGGCCTATCACGAGACCTCCTCGTGCCAGTTCATCGAGATGTCGGCGATGAAGCGATTCCTGCAGGGCGCGCCGATCGTCGCCGGCCCCGCCAATGTCGAGAATTTCCGCGAAGCGGTCGCCAACGGCCAGCTGCTCACCACCTCGCATGACGGTTACGTTTCGCAATTCGGCATGGTTCATCGGCGCGTGCTCATGATCTCGCAGGACGGTATGCGGCTCGAAGGCGAGGACACGATTTCGCTCGCCCCGGGCGGCCGTATCCGCGGCAACGAAGGCGATTATGCGATCCGCTTTCACCTGCACCCCGCAGTGAAGGCGAGCCGGCTCTCCGACGGCCGCGGCGTGATGCTGGTGCTGCCGAACCGAGAAGTCTGGACCTTCGAGGCGCTCGACGACCGGGTCGAGCTCGAGGACAGCGTGTTTCTGGCCGGCAACGACGGTCCCCGCCGCAGCGCCCAGATCGTGATCCGGCAGGATGCGCGGCAGGTCACCTCGGTGCGCTGGAGCTTCGTGCGATCGACGAGCTCGCCGTCCGCCACCTCCGCCCGCCGCAATTCCCGCCGTGAGCCGGAACTGCCTCTGTAATATTGTGGCCAACGCAAAAGCCGCTGCTCCGCGCCTGTTTCGGCGCAGGCAAAACCGTGCTACCCGGCGGCCTCAACAGCCAGGGATATTGCCTATGACCGACCACCCTCGCCGCGTCACCCGCGCTTTGCTGTCCGTCTCCGACAAAAGTGGCCTGATCGATTTCGCCCGCGCGTTGGCCGGTCACGGCGTCGAGCTGGTCTCGACGGGTGGGACGGCCAAGGCGATTGCGAATGCGGGGTTGAAGGTCCGCGACGTCTCCGAGCTGACCGGCTTTCCCGAGATGATGGACGGGCGGGTCAAGACGTTGCATCCGAAGGTGCATGGCGGCCTGCTCGCGATCCGCGACAACGCCGCCCACGCAGAGGCGATGAAGACCCACGGGATTGCCCCGATCGACCTCCTGGTCGTCAATCTCTATCCGTTCGAGGCGACCGTCGACAAAGGTGCGGACTTCGAGGAGTGCATCGAGAACATCGATATCGGCGGGCCTGCGATGATCCGCGCCGCCGCGAAGAACCACGACGACGTTGCCGTCGTGGTCGAAGCCAGCGATTATCAGGCCGTGCTTGAAGAGCTCGCGGCCCACAAGGGCGCGACGACCCTGTCACTGCGCCGGCGTCTTGCCGCGAAGGCCTATGCGCGCACCGCCGCCTATGACGCGGCGATCTCGAACTGGTTCGCCGGCGAGCTCAATACCGAGGCGCCGGATTTCCGTAGCCTCGGCGGACGACTGATCCAGCCGCTGCGCTATGGCGAGAACCCGCACCAGACCGCCGCCTTTTATCGCCTGCCCGACAGGCGGCCCGGCGTCTCCACCGCGCGGCAATTACAGGGCAAGGAACTGTCCTACAACAACATCAACGATACCGATGCGGCCTATGAATGCATTGGCGAGTTCGATCCGAAGCGGACTGCCGCGTGCGTCATCGTCAAGCACGCCAACCCCTGTGGTGTCGCGGAAGGACCTGACCTCGTGAGCGCCTACCGCAAGGCGCTCGCCTGCGATTCCACCTCGGCCTATGGCGGGATCATCGCGCTGAACCGGACGCTGGACGCGGACACTGCGCGCGCCATCACCGGCATCTTCACCGAGGTCATCATCGCTCCCGACGCGACGGACGAAGCGATCGCCATCATCGGCGGGCGGAAGAATCTGCGCCTGCTGCTGGCGGGTGGCCTGCCCGATCCGCGCAAGATCGGCCTCACCGCCAAGACCGTCGCCGGCGGCCTCCTGGTGCAAAGCCGCGACAACGCCGTGGTCGACGACATGGTGCTGAAGGTCGCCACCAAGCGCGCGCCGACCGAGGCGGAGATGCGCGACATGATGTTCGCCTTCCGCGTCGCCAAGCATGTGAAGTCCAACACCATCGTCTACGCGAAGGATCTCGCGACCGTCGGCATCGGCGCGGGCCAGATGAGCCGGGTCGATTCGGCGCGCATCGCCGCGCGCAAGGCGCTGGATGCAGCGGCTGAATTGAAGCTGGCCGAGCCGTTGACCAAGCGCTCGGTCGTCGCCTCCGACGCGTTCTTTCCCTTCGCCGACGGCATGCTCGCCTGCATCGAGGCCGGCGCCACTGCGGTGATCCAGCCCGGCGGCTCGGTGCGCGATGACGAGGTGATCAAGGCCGCCGACCAGCACAACATCGCCATGATCTTCACGGGCGTGCGGCACTTCCGGCATTAAACCCGGCTCGGATGAACCCATTGCGCGTGCCGCCATCGAAAATCTCATCCGAGATCACGTCGCCGCGTTTTGCTATTCGGCGCCTCGGCCCCATATAGGATCGAACCACTTTCCCGGGGGCGGACGCGATGATCCGGTTTGCGGCCACACGACGGACGATCCTCGCGTCACTTGCGCTTTTCGCGGCCTTTGTCGCATCCGCCGTCGCGCAAGAAGGCCGCAGCTCCTACAAGCCGCCTTCTGCCGGAACCTATCAATCCGTGCATGCCGAGCACGGCCTGGTCGTGGCTCAGGAGAAGATATCCGCTCGCATCGGCGCCGATATATTGAAGCGCGGCGGCAATGCGATCGATGCCGCGGTCGCAACCGGCTTTGCCATGGCGGTGACCTATCCCCGCGCCGGCAATATCGGCGGCGGCGGTTTCATGGTGATCCATCTTGCCAAGTCCAGCGAGGATATCGCGATCGATTATCGCGAGACCGCACCAGCGGCTGCCACGCGCGACATGTTCTTAGGGACGGACGGCAAGCCCGATCCGGCCAGATCGCGCGACTCCGCGCTCGGCATCGGTGTGCCCGGCACCGTCGCGGGACTTGCGCTGGCGCTGGAGAAATACGGCTCGGGAAAATTCACGCTCGCCGAATTGCTGCAGCCCGCAATTGCGCTGGCGCGCGACGGCTTCGTCGTCACCGACGATCTCGCCGACACGCTGCCGCAATGGTATCGGCGGCTTGCGAAATGGCCTGCGTCGGCGAAGATCTTTTCGCGTCCTGACGGCAGCTCGCTCCGCGAAGGCGACAGGCTGGTGCAGGCCGATCTCGCCGCCACGCTGTCGGCGATCGCTGAGCAGGGCCCGCGTGGATTTTACCAGGGAGCGGTTGCCGAGAAGCTCGCCAAGGCCATCAACGATGCCGGCGGCATCATGACCGCGGACGATCTCAAATCCTATGCGGCGGTGGTGCGAACGCCGATGCGCGGCAGCTATCGCGGCTATGACATCGTCTCGATGCCGCAACCCTCCTCCGGCGGCGTGGTGCTGCTGGAGACGCTGAACATCCTCGAAGGTTTTGCCCTCGCCGACATGGCGCAGGGCTCCGCGCCCTCGCTGCACCTCTTGATCGAGGCGATGAAGCGCGGTTATGCCGATCGCGCGCGCTATCTCGGCGATCCCTCCTTCGTCAACGCGCCGATCGCGACCCTGATCTCCAAGGATTATGCGGCCAAGCTACGCGCGGGCATCGACCTCGACCACGCGACACCGTCGGCCGATCTGCAGGCCGCGGCGCTGCAACCGCATGAGGGCAACAACACCACGCACTTCTCCGTTGTCGACGGCTTTGGCAACGCGGTCGCCAACACCTATACGCTGAATTTCAGCTATGGCGTCGGCCTCGTCGCCGAGGGAACCGGCGTGCTGCTCAACAACGAGCTCGACGATTTCACCGCCGCACCCGGCGCCGCGAACGCCTTCGGCCTTGTCGGCTACGAGGCCAACCTGCCGGGACCGGGCAAGCGACCGCTGTCCTCGATGTCACCGACCATTGTGCTCAAGGACGGCAAGCCGGTGCTGGTGACGGGCTCGCCCGGCGGCAGCCGCATCATCTCGACCGTGCTGCAGGTGATCGTCAACGTGCTCGACTACAGGATGGACATCGCTGACGCAGTTGCCTCCCCTCGCCTGCACCATCAGTGGCTGCCGGACGACGTGCGGGTCGAGCCTGGGTTCCCTGACGATGTCCTGACTGCGCTGAAAGCAAAAGGCCATCGCGTGACGGAATCGATGGGCTATTCCTCGGCCAATTCGATTTCGGTCACCGCCAACGGTTTGCTCGGCGCGCCCGATCCGCGCACCCGCGGCGCCGAAGCTGCCGCGCAATAGGCAGTTGACTTGAGCGTCGCGCGAAAACTGATCGTCGGCGCGATGATCGTCGCCGTGCCGGCCGTGCTCTGGGCCAAATATCGGCCCGACCGCGCCATTCGCGTCGCCACCGGCTATGTCGCGCATAACCTCTGCAGCAAGACGTTCGTGTCGGGGCTCGATCCGCAAACCGTGTTTGCGGAGGCAAGCGACCGCGCCGGCATCCGCGACCTTCGCTGGTTCTTGCGCTATCAGCTCGACCGCACGGCAATGACCGCCGATGCCTCCGCGCTCGGGCTGTTCGCAAGCCATGCCGCATTTCACGAAGGGTTTGGCTGTGTGCTGGTCCATGGATCGGAGCCACCTTATCTGCTCAAGAGCGATCTGGTGGCGCTCAAGACTCCGAAGACGCCGCCGCTGCTGCCCGAGATCGCCGGTCCGGATGTGGTCGAGCCGTCCGATCCCGCGCTGAGAGCGGCGCTTGATCGCGCCTTCGAGGAACCGGCCGAACCGCCGTTTCGCAGAACCAAGGCCGTGGTTGTGGTGCATGACGGCCGCATCATCGCCGAGCGCTACGCAAAGGGTATCGGCATTGAGACGCCGCTGATCGGCTTCTCCATGACCAAGTCCGTGGTCAGCGCGCTCGGCGGCATCATGACGCTGCAAGGGCTGACCTCCCCTTCCCTGCCCGCGCCAATCGCCGAATGGCACGGCGCAACCGACCCGCGCCGCGAGATCGAGGTCGGCCATCTGCTCCGCATGACCTCAGGGCTGGAACTTGACGAAACCAATTCCGGCTTCGATCCCTCGAGCCAGATGGTGTTCCTGCACAACGACATGGCGGGCTTTGCGATCAAGGCGCCGCTGATCGCGCCGCCCGGCACGCGCTGGCACTATTCCAGCGCCACCACGGAGATCCTTGCGAAGATCATCCGCGATGGTGTTGGCGGACCCGAGCAGACGCTGGCCTATGCGTGGCGAGAGCTGTTCAATCCGCTTGGCATGCGCGATGTGACGCTGGAGTTCGACGCCTCAGGCACGCTGCAGGGCTCGGCTTTCATGTTCGCCAGCGCGCGCGACTGGGCGCGCTTCGGATTGCTCTATCTCGATGACGGTGTCGTCGGCGGAAAGCGCATTCTGCACGAAGACTGGGTGGACTATTCCGCCGCGGCGACGCTGGATACTGACTATGGCGCGGGCTTCTGGACCAATCGCAGCGAAAACGGGCGGGCCAAAAACCGCGTCCGCTTGGGCATTCCGCGCGATGCATTCTTTGCCTCCGGCGATCTCGGCCAGCGCATCGTGATCATCCCGTCGCAGCGGCTGGTCGTGGTGCGGCTTGGCGATTCCGTTGAGCCCGGCGGCGATATTCGCGGCCTCGCGCGGCTGGTCAAAGAGGTGATCGCGGCGACTGAGCAATGAGTAGTCATTCCGGGGCGATGCGCCAGCATCGAACTATGGTGCGCAATTGCGCACCTGAGAATCTCGAGATTCCGGGTCTGCGCTTCGCGCATCCCGGAATGACACTACCGCCCCACCTCGTAAGGTCCGCCCTTCTCCAGCGCGCGTTGGTAAGCCGGTCGCGCATGGATGCGCTCCAGGAACGCCATCGCCTTGGGATGCCCGTCCTCCAGCCCGCCGCGCGCCGCGGCCGCTTCGAGCGGAAAGCTCATCTGGATATCCGCCGCGCTGAACTCATTGCCGGCAAACCAAGTGGTCTTGGCGAGTTCCTCTTCCCAGAATGCCATGTGCTGCTTGAGCTGCGGATTGACCAGCGTCGCGAGCGCCTGCGACGACACCTTGCGCACCAGCGGTCGCAGCAAGGCCGGCGCGCGCTTGGGCATCAGCGTGAACAAGAGCTTCAGCAGCAACGGCGGCATCGCCGAGCCTTCCGCATAATGCAGCCAATATGTGTAGCGCAGCCGTTCCGGCGTGTTCGGTCTCGGGATCAGCCGGCCGTCGCCGTAATTTTCGGTGAGGTATTCGACGATCGCGCCGGACTCGGCGATTGTCTTGCCGTCGTCGGTGACCACAGGCGATTTGCCGAGCGGATGGATGGCGCGCAACTCCTTTGGCGCGCGCATGTCGGAGCCGCGCTGATATCGCACGATCTCATAGGACAGGCCGAGCTCCTCAAGCAGCCACAGCACCCGCTGTGAGCGCGAGTTGTTGAGATGATGAACGGTCAGCATCCGATGTCCCCCGGCGGATCGATGGCCGTTCCCGTAACAGGCCGTCACGGGGTTGGCGATGGGTGCGCCCTCTTTTATTACCCGGATAATATTGACAAGGTAAATTTGCCCGGGTATTAACGGGGCCGATGTGCAGGAGTGCTTCCAAATGACTGAAATCTTTACTGCTTTTGAGGGCGCGCGGCGCCTGGCGTCGGGCCCGCTGGCCGAAGTCGCCTTGGCCATCAAGGCCATCACACGGCCCGTCGCCAGCCCGATTCAGGTTTTCAGCGACGCCACAGGCCGGCCGATCGATCTCGATCTGCGCGGTTCGACAGCCGAAGTTGCGGCACGGCATGGGGCCGGCGAGCAGGCGACACCGCGCGGGCGAGGGCGGCCCAAGCTCGGGGTGGTCGCGCGGGAAGTGACGCTGCTGCCGCGGCACTGGGAATGGCTCAACGCCCAGCCGGGCGGCGCGTCGGTGGCGCTGCGCAAGCTGGTCGATGCGGCGCGCCGCACGAGCGGCGATGCCGAGCGGCAGCGCACCGCGCGCGAGGCCGCCTACCACTTCATGTCGGCGATGGCCGGCGATTTTCCCGGCTTCGAGGAGGCCTCGCGGGCCCTGTTCGCCGACGACCGGCGCCGCTTCGCCGGCATGGTCGCGGCCTGGCCGGCGGATATCCGCGACCATGTCGTCCGGCTCGCTTACAGCGACCAAGCCGAGCATGCCGAATAATTGATCCCTTGAACAAGACCGGCCGGGCTGGTTGAATGATAGGGATCATATATAACAAACGACCGCCAGGGAGGGCATCTTGAGCCAAAATCCGCAATTCATGTTCGATTTCGGCAGCCCCAACGCGTTTCTCAGCCATGAGGCGATCCCGGCGATCGAGAAGCGCGCGAATGTCAAATTCGACTATGTGCCGATCCTGCTCGGCGGCATCTTCAAGGCCACCAACAACAGATCGCCGGCCGAGACGCTCGCCGGCATCAAGAACAAGCGCGAGTTCCACGCCATCGAGACCGAGCGTTTCGTCAAGCGCTTCAAGGTCCAGCCCTACGTCATGAACCCGTTCTTTCCCGTCAACACGCTGAACCTGATGCGCGCGGCGATCGCAGCGCAGCTCGAGGGCGTATTCGAGACTTATGTCGAGGCCGCCTTTCACCACATGTGGCGCGAGCCCAAAAAGATGGATGATCCCGAGGTCGCGGTGAAAGCGCTGACCTCGTCGGGCCTCGACGGCGCAAAGCTTCTGGCGCGCGCGCAGGAGGCCGAGGTGAAGGCAAAGCTGATCGCGAACACGCAGGACGCGGTCGAGCGCGGCGCGTTCGGTTCGCCGACCTTCTTCGTCGGCAAGGAGATGTTCTTCGGCAAGGAGCAGCTGCGCGACGTCGAGGACATGGTGACGGGAAAATGACGAAGTCATTCCGGGGCGCGCGCGAGCGCGAACCCGGAATCTCGAGATTCCGGGTCTGGTGCTAGCGCACCATCCCGGAATGACGGAGGTCAAAATGCAAAAGCGCAATGCCACTGCCGCCGTCATTGGCGCAGGCGACTATATCGGCGCAGAGATCGCGAAAAAATTCGCCGCCGAAGGCTTTGACGTGTTCGCCGGCCGCCGCAACGGCGAAAAG
>Ga0335076_10008128_pt1 | contig 10582 bp, 8 predicted proteins | sample Lox_Sample_25_FD_206717 | JGI IMG/M metagenome (GOLD analysis project Ga0335076, IMG submission 206717) | Soil microbial communities from Loxahatchee National Wildlife Refuge, Florida, United States - Lox_Sample_2.5 | ecosystem: Environmental > Terrestrial > Soil > Wetlands | place: USA: Florida...
TTCTCCGACGGGCAATTCAGGCCATCGGCGTCATGCTCGTCGTCGGCGTGATCTCTTTTTCGATGTTCCGCTTCGCAGGCGACCCCGTCAACCAGATGGTGTCGATCGACACCTCCGCCGAGCAGCGCGCGGCGATCCGTCATTCGCTTGGCCTCGACGATCCCGTGCTGGTGCAGTTCGCGCACTATTTCGCCAACGCGGCGCAGTTCAAATTCGGCGTATCCTACCAGTTTCGCCAACCGGTCGCGAACCTGTTGAAGGAACGCCTGCCGGCAACGCTGGAGCTTGCGACCTGCGCCACCATCCTCGCCATGGTGTTCGGCATCCTGATGGGAGTCTACTCGGCGCTGCGGCGCGACTCGTTCCTGGCCACGGCCTTCCAGGCGATCTCGCTGATCGGGATTTCATTGCCGACGTTCCTGATCGGCATCCTGCTGATCTACCTGTTCGCGGTGGTCCTGGGCTGGCTGCCCTCGTTCGGGCGCGGGGAGGTGGTGCGCTTCGGCTGGTGGACCACCGGTCTGCTCACAGTGTCCGGGCTGAAGGCGCTGATCATGCCCTCCGTCACGCTCGGGCTGTTCCAGATGACGCTGATCATGCGGCTCGTGCGCGCGGAGATGCTTGAAGTTCTGCGCACCGACTACATCCGCTTCGCCCGTGCGCGAGGTCTCACCACGCGCGCCATCCATTTCGGCCATGCGCTCAGGAACACGCTGGTTCCGGTCATCACCGTTGCCGGCCTTCAGTTTGGCTCGGTAATTGCATTCGCGATCATCACCGAAACCGTGTTCCAGTGGCCCGGAATGGGCCTCCTGTTCGTGCAAGCCGTGCAAAATGTCGACATCCCGATCATGGCGGCCTATCTCCTGATGGTCTCGCTGATCTTCGTCACCATCAATCTGGTGGTCGACATTCTCTACACCATCGTTGATCCGCGCCTGCGCGCGACCATCAGCCAGCCGGCGTAAACGCCATGAGCGAGGCCGTCGTCCCCCACCGAACCGAAGCGAGCGCGACAACGCGATCGTCGTCGGCGGGCTTGATCGCGCGCGCAGTGGAAAGCGACCTGTTCTACTCGTTCCGCCGCTCGAAGCTCACGATGGTTGCGGCCGCGGTGACCGTGCTGTTCTTTCTGCTGGCGATCTTCGCCTCGCTTCTTGCCGTGCAAAACCCCTTCGATCCGGCGCAGCTGCAATTGATCAATTCGCGCATCCCGCCGCTGTGGACCGCCGAGGGCCAGAGCCCGTTCCTGCTCGGCACCGACGAACAGGGCCGCGACATGCTGTCGGCGATCCTCTATGGGCTGCGCATCTCGCTCGTGGTCGGCGTGCTCGGCGTGCTGTTCTCCGGCACGCTCGGTATCGTGCTCGGCCTGGTCGCAGGCTATGTCGGCGGCGCGGTCGACGGCTTGATCATGCGCATCGCCGACGTGCAGCTCACCTTCCCGGCGATCCTCATCGCACTGCTCGTCAACGGCGTCGCCAAGTCGGTGTTCGGCAACCGGCTGGACGCGATCAGCATGCTGATCGTGCTGGTGTTTGCGATCGGCCTGAGCTTCTGGGTGCAATATGCGCGCACGGTGCGCGGCTCGGTGCTGGTGGAGAAGAACAAGGACTATGTTGCGGCCGCGCAGCTGATCGGCCTGCCGGCGCCGGTGATCATGCTGCGCCATGTGTTGCCGAACGCGATGGGACCCGTGCTCGTGATCGCCACGATCAACCTCGCGCTCGCCATCATCACCGAGGCGACACTGTCCTTTCTCGGCTCGGGCATGCCCGACACCATGCCCTCGCTCGGCACGTTGATCCGGATCGGCAACAATTATCTGTTCTCCGGCGAATGGTGGATCGTCGCCTTCCCCGGCATCGCGCTGGCCGCGCTGATCCTCGCCATCAACCTGCTCGGCGACTGGCTGCGCGACGCGCTCAATCCAAAGCTCAGATGACCGAACCCGTTCTTTCCGTGCGCAACCTCCAGGTGGAATTCCTGACCCGCCGGCAGACCTTGCGCGCAATCGATGGCGTCTCCTTCGATATCGCACGAGGCGAGGTGCTGGGTGTGGTCGGCGAGTCCGGTGCCGGCAAATCCGTCACGGGTCTGGCGGTGATCGGCCTGATCGATCCCCCCGGGCGCATCGCCGGCGGCGAGATCCATCTTGGGGGCTTGCGCATCGACAACCTGCCTGCGGATGCGATGCGCCGCGTCAGGGGCAAGCGCATCGGGATGATCTTCCAGGATCCGCTGACCAGCCTCAACCCGCTCTACCGGATCGGCGACCAGATCGTCGAGACCATCAGGACTCACATGAGTCTGTCCGAGAGCGCAGCGCGCAGGCGCGCGATCGATCTTCTTGCGGAGGTCGGCATTCCCGCGCCCGACAAGCGGATCGACGGTTATCCGCACGAATTTTCCGGCGGCATGCGCCAGCGCGTCGTGATTGCGCTTGCGATCTGCGCCGAGCCGGAGCTGATCATCGCCGACGAGCCCACCACCGCGCTCGACGTCTCCGTGCAGGCGCAGATCATCACGCTGATCAAGCGGCTCGGCCGCGACCACGGCACCGCCGTGATGTTGGTCACCCACGACATGGGCGTGATCGCGGAAACCTGCGACCGCGTCGCCGTGATGTATTCCGGGCGCGTCGCCGAAATCGGCCCCGTGCAGGATGTCGTGAAAAATCCGCTGCATCCCTATGCCAGGGGCCTGATGGGCGCGATCCCAACGCTGGCGGGCGAGGACAAGCGGCTGGTGCAGATCCCCGGCTCGATGCCGCGCCTCTCCGCGATCCCGCCGGGCTGCCCCTTCAATCCGCGTTGCGACTCCGTGTTCGACCGCTGCCGCCTCGAGCGGCCGGAGGCGATCCAGCGTGGCAGGCAAGCGGTCGCCTGCCACCTTTACGATGCGTCGGTGAAGGACAGCGCGGCATGACCTCGGCGCCCCTTGTCGATGTGAAGAATCTGCGCCGGCTGTTCGACGTCTCGAAACCGTGGCTGAACCGCGTGATCGAAGGGGGCCACCTCGAATTCCTCAAAGCCGTCGACGGCGTCACCTTCGACATCAGGAAGGGCGAGACGTTTGCACTGGTCGGCGAATCCGGCTCGGGCAAGACCACCGTCGCGCGGATGGTCGTTGGTCTCCTGCCGCCGACCTCGGGCGACGTCGTGATCGACGGCGTCTCGATGGCCGATCCGAGGCAGGCCCAGGCGCGCAGACGGCTGCGCCGCCGCATCCAGATGATCTTTCAGGACCCCTATGCAAGCCTCAATCCGCGCTTCCGGGTCGATGCCATCATAGCCGAGCCGATCCGCGCCTTCGACCTGATCGAGGGCGAGCGGCAGATCAGGGACCGCGTCGGCGAGCTACTGGGCCTGGTCGGGCTGCACCCTGACGATGGCGGCAAATTCCCGCACGAATTTTCTGGCGGACAGCGCCAGCGCATCGCAATCGCCCGCGCGCTTGCCAGTAACGCCGAGTTCATCGTCTGCGACGAGCCGACCTCGGCGCTCGACGTCTCCGTGCAGGCGCAGATCCTCAATTTGATGCGCGACCTGCAGGACCGCTTCGGCCTCACCTATCTCTTCATCAGCCACAACCTGGCCGTGGTCCGCCACATGGCCAGCCGCATCGGCGTGATGTATCTCGGCCGCATCGTCGAGATCGCGGAGGGCCGCGAGCTGTTCGCCTCCCCGCGCATGCCCTACACAAAAATGCTGCTTGGCGCCGTGCCCGATCTTGCGATGTCCGGCCGCCAGCGCATTCCGGTCAAGGGCGAAATCCCCAATCCAATCGATCCGCCGCCGGGCTGCGCCTTCAATCCGCGCTGCCCGCTGGCCTTCGATCTCTGCCGCAAGAAGGCGCCCGAATTGATCAACGGCGTTGCCTGCCACGCGGTCAATCTGGCGCCCGTGCCGGCATGATCACAGGGGTTGCAGGGTACTGGCATGCCAGTTGGCAGGACCGGCAGGCTGTGATCAAGTGCGCTCGGCTCGCTATCCATTTTGGAGCATGATCTTTTCGGAAAACCGGTTCCCATGTTTCCGGATCATGCTCGAAGCGAAAGACAACACCATGGCCAACCACATCAATCCCGATCCGTTCACCACGCGGCCCGAAATCGAGGGGACGTTCGGGGTCGTGACCTCGACCCACTGGATTGCGACCGCAGTCGGGATGGCCACGCTGGAAAAGGGCGGCAACGCCTTCGATGCCGCCGTCGCGACCGCCTTTACGCTGCAGGTGGTCGAGCCGCATCTGAACGGCCCCGGCGGCGACGTGCCGATCATCGTGCATGACGCCAAACGCGGCCTGACCCAAGTGATCTGCGGCCAGGGCCCGGCGCCGGCACGCGCCACCATCGCCCATTACAAGAGCGAGGGGCTGGAAATGGTCCCCGGCACAGGGCTGTTAGCTGCCTGCGTGCCAGGAACCTTCGAATCCTGGATGCTGGTGTTGCGCGACTACGGCACGCTGAAGCTGCGCGACGTGCTGGAGCCCGCGATCGCCTATGCGCGAGACGGCTATCCCCTGGTCGAGCGCGCGTCCGCGACGATCAAGACTGTCGAGCAGTTGTTCAGGACATACTGGCCAACCTCGGCCGCCGTCTATCTGCCCAACAACGAGGTGCCGAAGCCCGGCACGCTTTTCACGAACGCCAGGCTCTCAGAGACTTACGCGCGGATCCTCAAGGAAGCCGAGAGCGCCGGCTCCGACCGCTCAGCCCAGATCGAGGCCGCGCGAAAAGCCTGGTCGAAGGGATTTGTCGCCGAGGCAATCGACAAATTCTGCCGCACGCAGGCGGTCATGGACGTCTCCGGCTCGCCGCACAAGGGCGTGCTCTCGGCCGATGACATGGCGCGCTGGGCGCCGACGGTCGAGGCGCCGCTCACCTACGATTACGGCCGCTACACCGTTTGCAAGCCCGGCGTCTGGAGCCAGGGTCCGGTCATGCTGCAGCAGCTCGCGCTGCTGAAGGGTTTTGAGCTAGATGGCCTCGACCCTACGGGCCCCGAATTCATCCATCTGCAGGTGGAGTGCGCCAAGCTCGCCTATGCCGACCGCGAGAAATTCTATGGCGATCCGAAATTCAACGACATCCCGATCCAGACGCTGCTCTCCGATGCTTATAACGATGCACGCCGCAAGCTGATCTCGGACAAGGCGTCGCTCGATTTCATCCCGGGCTCGGTCGAAGGCTTTGGCGCGGTGGTGAAACTGCGCCGCGCGGAGGGCCATCGCGAGGCCGTGGGCGCCATGGGCGCGGGCGAGCCGACGGTCGGGCGTTTCGGCGAGGTGCGGGGCGACACCGTGCACTTCGACATCATCGATTCCGCAGGCAACATGGTGTCGGCGACGCCCTCAGGCGGGTGGCTGCAATCTTCGCCCGTGATCCCCGAACTCGGCTTCTGCCTCGGCAGCCGCGCGCAGATGTTCTGGCTGGAGGAAGGCCATCCGGCGTCGCTTGCGCCCGGCAAACGCCCGCGCACCACACTGTCGCCGACCATGGCGCTGCGCGATGGCGAACCCTATTTGTCGTGGGGCTCGCCCGGCGGCGATCAGCAGGATCAGTGGATCACGCAATTCTTCCTGCGCCATGTCTATGCCAGGATGAACATGCAGGAGGCGATCGACGCGCCCGCCTGGCACTCCGAGCATTTCCCGATCTCGTTCTGGCCGCGCACGGCGCGGCCCGGCGTGCTGGTGGTCGAGAACCGCGTGCCCAAGGCAACGCGCGACGATTTGACCCGCCGCGGCCATGTGATCGAGGTCGGCCCCGACTGGTCGGAAGGCCGGCTCACGGCCGCCTCCCGCGTCGGCCGCCGCCGCCGCGCCGCCGCCAATCCCAGGGGCATGCAGGGCTACGCGGCGGGCCGTTGAGTGCATCATGAGCTTTGGTCGAATTATTCGAGCCGCAGAACCGATTCACCTCGCCCCGCAGGCGGGGAGAGCGAGCGCACCGCCAATGCGGCTCAAATCTCAGTTCATCTCGCGCTAAAATGACCTGGTCGATCATAGCTCGCGACAAAGCCACCGGCCAGTTCGGCATCGCGGTCGCGACCAGGTTTTTCGCCGTCGGCGCGCGGGTGCCGCACATTGCTGCCGGCTTCGGCGGCATCGCCACGCAAGCCCTCGTCAATCCCTATTACGGCATCGACGGCATAAAACTGCTGCGTGAGGGCAAGAGCCCTCAGGATATTGTCAGCTCGCTGATTGCAGCCGACTCCGGCCGCGACAGCCGGCAACTCCACGTCATGGACGCAAAGGGCCGCATCGCCGCCTTCACCGGCAAGGATTGCGTCGACTGGTGCGGGCATCTATCGGGCGATGGCATTTCGCTTGCCGGCAACATGCTTGCGTGCGCCGAGGTGCTGGACGAAACCGCGAACGCTTATGTGGCAAACGAGAGCCTGCCCTTTGCGCGGCGGCTGATTGCGGCAATGCACGCGGGCGAGGCGGCCGGCGGCGACAAGCGCGGCAAGCAGTCGGCGGCGCTCCTGATCCATGACAGCGAAGAATGGTCCGCCCTGGATTTGCGGGTTGACGATCACGCCGATCCTCTCGCCGAACTTGAACGGCTCGAGCACGTCAGCCGCGAGCGCTGGGTGCATTTCAGAAACTATCTCCCGACCCGGCAAAATCCGGCCGGCATCACCGACCGCGACACGATCGACGCCGGGATCGCAGCCTCTATCGCGGGCGAGACATGACGCAAAACGCCTTGATCGACATAAAGGGCTTGCGCGTGCTGTTTCGCGGCGACGACGGGCGCACCACGCACGCCGTCGACAGCGTCGATCTCGCTGTCGCCAACGGTGCGACGCTCGGCCTGGTCGGCGAATCCGGCTGCGGCAAGAGCGTCACTTCGCTCGCTATCATGGGGTTGTTGTCGAAGCAATCGGCCGAGGTGTCCGGTTCGATCCGCTTCGACGGCTTCGACCTTCTCGAAGCGTCGGACCAGACCCTGCGCGACCTCCGCGGCAACCGGCTCGCCATGATTTTTCAGGAGCCGATGACCTCGCTCAATCCGAGCTTCACCATCGGCGACCAGATCATCGAGACCATCCTGCGTCACCGCGGCGGCACGCGCCGCGCCGCACGCGACCGCGCGATCGAGCTCCTGCGCCGGGTGCACATCCCCTCGCCCGATCGGCGGATCGACGAATACCCGCACAAGCTCTCCGGCGGCATGCGCCAGCGCGTGATGATTGCGATGGCGCTCGCCTGCGATCCAAAGCTGTTGATCGCCGACGAGCCGACCACCGCGCTCGATGTCACCCTGCAGGCACAGATCCTGGAGCTGATGCGCGAGCTGAAAGCCGCAAGTGGTGCTGCGATCATCCTGATCACCCACGACCTCGGTGTGGTCGCCGAGGTCTGCGACGAAGTCGCAGTGATGTATGCCGGCGAAATCGTCGAGCGTGCCAAGGTCGATGAGCTGTTCGCCTCGCCCCAGCATCCCTATACGGTCGGCCTGCTTGGCTCGATTCCGCGGCTGGACCGGCGGACACAGCATCTTGCCACCATCGAGGGCATGGTCCCGAACATGGCGAACCCGCCGGGTGGCTGCCGCTTTGCGGCGCGCTGTCCGTTCGTCGGCGAGATCTGCCTGAAGGCGCCTCCGCTGCTCGAGGAGGTATCGCCCGGCCATGCCTCACGCTGCCTGAAAGCACCGCTGGAAAGGCTGGTGTCGTAATGGCGCTGCTCGAAGTCGAGAATCTGGTGAAGCACTTTCCGGCGGATCGCAACCTGTTCGGCCGGCCGCGGGCGTTCGTCAAAGCCGTGGACGGAGTGAGCTTCCACGTCGATGCCGGCGAGACGCTGGCGCTGGTCGGCGAATCCGGTTGCGGCAAGTCGACCGTGAGCCGACTGGTGCTGCGGCTGATCGAACCCGATGCGGGAACGATCCGCTTCGACGGGCGCGATCTGCTTGCGCTCGATGCCGACGATTTGCGTGCTTTTCGCAGCAAGGCGCAGTTGATCTTTCAGGACCCCTACGCCTCCCTCAATCCGCGGATGACGGTCGGACAGGTCCTCGCCGAGCCCCTGGCGCTGCATGCGCTCGTTCCGCCAGCGGCGCGACGCGCGCGGGTCGAGGAGCTGCTCAGGCTGGTTGGTCTCGAGCCGCGCTTTGCGCGACGCTACCCGCATGAATTTTCCGGCGGCCAGCGCCAGCGCATCGCGATCGCCCGGGCGCTCGCGGTCGAACCGAAGCTGATCATCTGCGACGAGCCGGTGTCCGCGCTCGATGTTTCCATCCGTTCTCAAATTCTCAATCTGCTGCGCGATCTGCAGGATCGGCTCGGGCTCTCCTATGTCTTCGTCTCGCACGACCTCGCCGTGGTGAAGCACATCGCCGATCGCGTCGCGGTCATGAATCTCGGCACCATCGTCGAGACCGCGGACACGCAAGCCCTGTTTGCCTCGCCCCGCCACCCCTATAGCCGTGCGCTGTTGTCCGCGATCCCCGTGCCCAAACCACAGGCAAAGCGCAGCCGTTTGTTGCTGCAAGGCGAGCTGCCGAGCGCGCTCAATCCGCCAACGGGCTGCCGCTTCCACACCCGCTGCCCGTTTGCGATCGATCGCTGCCGCTTTGACGTGCCGCGATTGCTTGCAGACGGCGCAGGGCATGCAACCGCCTGCCATCGGGTGGCGGAGTTGCCTCCGGCGGAAGCAATCGTGCCTGCCGATGGCGGCTTCTCGCCTGCGTTGGAACGCCTGGTCGCAGCCTTCGACCGCCGCGTGGAAGGAGGCGCGGCATCCGGGGTTGGTATGGATGGTGCATTGCCACCGGCTGGCGTTCGAATTGGAGACTGATGCGATGAGGATCTTGCGCGTTTTGGCGTTGACAGCGGCAGCCCTGCTTTCGCTCGACGGAGTGGCCCGGGCGGAAACCACGCTGCGCATCGGAATTGCCCAGGACCCGGACGTGCTCGATCCCTCGATCGGCCGCACCTATGTCGGACGCATCGTGTTTTCCGCGGTATGCGACAAGCTGTTCGACATCGACGAAAAACTCAACATCGTGCCGCAGCTCGCGCTGTCCCATGAGACCTCGGCCGACGGCAAGGCGATGACCATCAAGCTCAGGCCCGGCGTCAAGTTCCACGACGGCGAGCCGCTGGATGCCGAGGCCGCAAAATTCTCCATCGAGCGTCACATGACGCTGCCGGGCTCGTTCCGCAAGTCGGAGCTCGAGAGCGTCGACCATGTCGAGGTCGTCGATCCCCTGACCATCAAGCTTGTGCTCAAGAGGCCGTTCTCTCCCTTGATCACCCAGCTCACCGATCGCGCCGGCATGATGGTGTCGCCCAAGGCCGCGAAAGAAGCGGGTGACAAGTTCGGGCTGCACCCGGTGTGCGCCGGCCCCTACAAATTCGTCGAGCGCGTGCAGCAGGACCGCATGGTGTTCGAGAAGTTCGCCGACTACTGGAACAAGGACAACGTCTTTATCGACAAGGTGGTCTTTCTGCCGATCGTCGATGCCACCGTGCGGCTCGCCAACCTGAAATCCGGCAGCCTCGACCTGATCGAGCGCGTGCTGGCGACCGACATCAAGGACGTGCGTGCCGATCCGAACCTCGTGCTCTCGACCGCCCCCTCGCTCGGCTATATGGGCCTTACCATCAATATCGCCAACGACAAGAACAAGGGGCCGCTCAGCCAGTCGGAAAAGGTGCGCCAGGCGCTCGACCTGTCGATCGACCGCGAGGCGCTCAACCAGGTCGTCTTCAACGGCGAGTTCACGCCGGGCAATCAGTGGGTCAGCCCCACGCATCCCTATTATCAGAAGGCGTTTCCGGTGCGCCCGCGCGACGTCGAAAAGGCCAAGGCGCTTCTGAAGGAGGCCGGCGTCACCCCGCCCGTCACGATCGATTGGATGGTCACGCAGGGGGCCGAGGACCAGGCCGTCGCGCAGGTGCTGCAGTCGATGACGGCGGAGGCGGGCTTCGACCTGAAAATCAGGGTGATCGAGTTTGCGACCTCTTTCAAGGATGCCCAGGCCGGCAATTTCCAGGTCTTCCAGATTCCGTGGAGCGGCCGCATCGATCCCGATGGCAATTCCTATGTGTTCCTGCACACCAAGGCGCCCCAGAACGACGGCGGCTACACCAACGCGCAGGCCGACAAGCAGATGGAGGATGCCCGTCTCACCAACGATCTCTCAGGGCGCAAGGCGATCTATGAAAAGATGACCGGGATCGTGCTCAATGACGAACCGATCATCTATCTCTATCATGCCAAGATTCTGATCGCGCACTCCAGGAAGCTCGAAGGCTACCGCCAGATGCCCGACGGGCTGGTGCGCGTCGTCGGGCTGAAACTGAAGTGAGGACATGCTCAACTTCCTCGCCCGCCGTATTGTGCAACTGGTCCCGACGCTGTTCTTCGTGTCGCTGCTGATCTTCTTGCTGCAGCACCTCTTGCCCGGCGACCCTGCGCTGGCGATGGCGGGCGAGGAGCGCGATCCCGCGGTCATCGAAAAGATTCGCCAGCAATACCGGCTCGATCGGCCGATCCCGGTGCAATATGTCTATTGGGCCAGGGGGGTGCTGTCCGGCGACCTCGGCGAATCCCTGCGGATCAA
>Ga0335076_10008131_pt1 | contig 10582 bp, 15 predicted proteins | sample Lox_Sample_25_FD_206717 | JGI IMG/M metagenome (GOLD analysis project Ga0335076, IMG submission 206717) | Soil microbial communities from Loxahatchee National Wildlife Refuge, Florida, United States - Lox_Sample_2.5 | ecosystem: Environmental > Terrestrial > Soil > Wetlands | place: USA...
TAACTGCTCTTCAAGGAGACGAAATGAGTCAGGCAATCGGATTGATTGAAACCAGAGGCATGGTGGGACTGGTGGAAGCGAGCGATGCGATGGTGAAAGCCGCCAGCGTAGAGCTGGTGAAGACCATGCAGATCGGTGGCGGCTACGTGACCACCATTGTGCGCGGCGATGTGGGCAGCGTGCGCGCCGCGGTTGACGCAGGTGCGGCCGCAGCCAAGGTGGTAGGGGAACTGGTGTCGTCGCACGTGATTCCACGCCCCCACGATGCGCTTGTTGAGAGCATGTTGAAGTAGCGCGGACGAGCTATTAGCTCTTGGCCTTTAGCTCGGTCCAGGCTGTGAAAGCGCACTGGTTAGCCTGGCTTGGCGGAGTCACGGTGCGCGGCGTAGGCGCAAAGGTTGTTTGCCCCGCGCTTCAGCGTGGGGAAGAAATTCAGGAATTCGAGCAGGTGTCCCGTCGCGACGACGGAAGCTACAGAAGTTCGGGAGAGCGCAAATGGCAAGTGAAGCACTTGGAATGATCGAAACCAAAGGCCTGGTGGCCCTGGTGCAGGCAACGGACGCGATGCTCAAAGCGGCGAGCGTCAAGTATGCGGGCTGGAACAAGGTCGGCAGCGGCCTCGTTTCGGTCTACGTGACCGGCGATGTGGGCAGCGTGCGCGCCGCAGTGGATGCCGGGGCAGCCGCGGGCCGCGCGGCGGGTGAAGTAGTGAGCGTGCATGTGATCGCGCGCCCGCACGACTCGCTCGGCTCGGTTGTGCCGAAGTGACACCGTTTCCGTTGCCACCCTTTCTGCAAAAGACGCGGATAGGATGGGGCGCCCAGTCGAACGAATGGGGCGCGGAAGTTGACGCGCAGCGCGCGAGGTGAGCCGGCATGTTCATAGCGAAAGTGATTGGCAACGTCGTTTCCACGCAGAAGATCGCGAAGTTTCGCGGGATGAAGCTGCTGCTGATCCAGCCTTACATCAATAAGGAAGGAAAGCTGCAGATCTCAGGAAGCTCCGTGGTTGCGGTCGACGGCGTGGGAGCCGGCGTGGGTGAGTGCGTGTTGTTTACGCAGGGCAGCTCGGCACGCCTGACGCCCGCAACCAAGGATGCGCCCGTTGATGCGGTGATCGTTGGCATTGTCGACACCATCGAGGTGGGCGGCGCGACGGTTGACAAGCCGTAGGAGAAATCTTCATGCAGACGCAACAGCAGGTGTCACCACAAATCATCGCGGAGATTGCCAAGGAGGTAGTCGCGCGGCTGCGCGTACAAATGCAGGCGTCGCCGGTTGCAGCGCATGCCGCCGCGCCCGCGCCGCACTTCTCTGTCGCCCACGATGGCGTCTTTCTCACCGTCGACGAAGCCGTGAGCGCGGCCTTCGAGGCGCAGAAGAAAGTGGCTGCGCTGTCTCTGGCCGACCGCAAACGGATCGTCGATATCATCGTTCGCATTTGTAACGACCGTCGCGAAGAACTGGGACGCATGGAGTTGGATGAGACCAGGGTGGGTCGCCTGGATCATAAGATTTTGAAGCTCACCAACATGCGTTTCGTTCTTGGCGTTGACGCGCTGCACACCGAGGCGCGCAGCAATGAGACCGGGGTATGCATGATTGAACACGCGCCGTGGGGCGTAATCGGCATGATGCTGCCGGTGACGCACTCGGTGCCCACCATGGCCTCAAACGCGATCAACGTCGTCGCGGCCGGCAACACCGCGGTGTTTGGGCCGCATCCTTCCGGCAAACGGGTGGCGCAATACGCGCTGCAACTGTGGAATCGCGAGATTGAGCGTGAGCTTGGCATCGCGAATGTGTTCACCACCACGGTCGAGCCCACGATTGAAGCTGCGGAGCAGATCTTTCATCATCCCAAGATTGCGTTGCTTTGCTGCACAGGTGGCGCCGCGGTGGCCAAAGCCGCTGCACAATCGGGCAAACGCGTAATTGCAGGCGGGCCGGGCAATCCCCCCGTGGTCGTGGACGAAACTGCCGACCTCAATCGCGCAGCGCGATGCATTATTGAGGGCGCTGCCTTCGACAACAATCTGCTGTGCATCGGCGAGAAAGAAGTTTTCGTTGTCGCATCTGTCGCCGATGCGTTCATCTCCGCGATGAAACGCGCCGGCGGTTATCAGCTTGACGCTGCAGCCATCGATCGCCTCACTAAGGCGGCCTTCAGCTTTGAAGGCGGCGGAGGTGGCTGCGCTCGCGCGCACGTAAAGAAGGATCTCGTCGGCAAGGATGTTGCCGTACTGGCGAAGGCGGCCGGAGTGCAGGTTCCGTCCGGTACCGACATGCTGTTTGGCGAGACCGATGAGAATCATCCATTCGTCGTGGAAGAGCAGATGATGCCGTTCATCCCGATTGTGCGCGTCAGTTGTGCCGACGCTGCGATTGCTGCTGCCGTGAAAGCAGAGCACGGCTACCGGCACACAGCCATCATTCACACCAACAATCTTGAGACGGCCACGAAGATGGCGAAAGCGATGGACACTACGCTGTTCATTCACAACGCGGCTTCGCCCGCATCACTTGGAGTGGGTGGGCCAGGCTACTTCAGCCACACCATTGCAACTCCGACAGGCGAGGGAATCACGACTCCGCTGACGTTTACGCGCGAGCGCCAGATAGTGATTTGCGACGCTCTGCGCATCATTTAAGGCAAGGGATCGGAAAGACAGGAAATCGGAAGTAGCCAATTGGGAGTAGGAAAGACGGAACGCAACAACTGCCTGTATCACGGCGCGGACTAAGTCATACCGAACAAAGAATCAAAAATCCGGGGCTTTAGCCCCTGAAGGAACTTAAACCAAAACAATGTTTCTCGCGCGCATTGAAGGCACTGTCGTAGCGACTGCCAGGCATTCTTCGCTGCAGGGATGCCGCTTCCTGGTGGCGCGACGGCTCGAGCTCGATGGCGCCGCGGCCGCGGAACCCAACGTGATTGTTGACTGGATGGGCGCAGCGCTCGGTTCCATCGTGATGGTTTCAACCGACGGCGACATTGCGCGCGAGAGATTCGGCAACAACACGCCGGCGCGCATGGTTGTGGCGGGGCTCGTGGATTCAGTACAGCAGCCTCCTGCCGAAGGGAGCGCGGCATGAGACTCGGCATCGTTCGCGGGCACATCACGCTCACTCCCGCAGTTGAGTCGTTCAACTCGCGGACGCTCGCCATCCTTGAGCCGGTTACGATGGAAAACCTGCGCGCGAAAAACGGACAGGGTGGAGGCAAGGCTCTAATCGCGATTGATGAGCTGGGTGCGGCGACGGGACAGATGGTGGCGTTCACCGAGGGCCGCGAAGCGTCGAATCCGTTTTACCCCACGCCGGTGCCGGTTGACGCGTACCTGGCGCTGATTGTCGATTCGGTCGACATAGTGCAGCAGATATTTTGATCCGAGGTGCGGAAGTGAAGAACGGAGAAAAGAGCTTCGATCTGGGTGGCCGCAAGCTGGTGGCGGTGCGCGATGTGCAGGAAGCGCTGGCGGCGGGCGCCACCAGGATCGTTACTGGCGCGAATTGTGTGGTCACGCCGTCGGCCCGCGACTTTTTGCAGCAGCACGGCATTGAGCTGGCCGCGAACACACCCGCGAGCCCTGCCGCTGCAGTTGTCCCGAGCGATTCGTTTCCAGCGCCTGCTGCGGCTTCGGGCCTGGCAGCGGTCAATCGACGCCTCTTCACTACGCCTGAAGCCGAGGCCATCAAGAAAGAAATCTGCTCGGTGGGCCGCAAGCTGTGGATGCGCCAGTTTGTCGACGGCAATGGCGGCAACATCTCGTATCGCATCGGTCCCAACGAGGTTCTGTGCACGCCCACACTGGTGAGCAAATACGATCTCACGCCGGAAGACATATCGCTTACGGATCTTGACGGCAATCAGATCGCCGGATCTAGGCCGCGCACCAGCGAGTTGCTTCTGCATCTGGAGATTTACAAGGCAGTGCCCGAGGCGAAGGCCGTTGTGCACTGTCATCCGCCCCATGCCACGGCGTACGCCATCACCGGACGAGTACCGCCGAATATGATCATTCCCGAATTCGAAGTGTTCGTAGGGAAGGTGGCCATCTCGCCGTACGAGACTCCCGGCACAAAAACCTTTGCGGAGACCGTACTGCCGTACGTGAAAGAACACAATACAGTGCTGCTGGCTAATCACGGCATCGTCTGTTGGGCAGACACGGTGACGCACGCCGAGTGGTACGCCGAAGTGCTCGAAACGTACTGCTGGACGCTGATGCTGGCCGCGCAGCTCGGCGCACCCATCTCCTATATCTCCGAGCAGCACGGCACGGATCTGCTCGCCATCAAGAAGAAGCTCGGTCTCCCCGATATTCGTTTTGACACATCGCGGATGAAGGAATGCCAGCTCTCCGATCTCGAAGTGCCTGGCTCGATCGCGCTCGCGCCCACGCCATGCGATGGCTGTGTCCACAACGGCAATGGCGCTGCGAACGGCTCAGGCGCGGATTTGGATTCGCTGGTGAAGTCGGTGACCGACGCTGTGATGGAGGCGATCGCGAAGTAAGAAACAGGGAATAGAGAACAGAGAGCAGGGAATAGAAAGCGGAAGACGCAGGAACTGTAGTACCAGGCGCGGCCCTGACACCCGATGAAGGCTGCTGAACGGCAACTGAGAATCCGCCAGATGTTCGAGACCCGGGATTTCGTCGACTCGGAGACTTTGTGCCGCGAGCTCGATGCCTCCGAGTCCAGCGTGCGGCGCGATCTCGACATCCTTGAGAGTGAAGGTCTGCTGCGACGAGTCTACGGGGGCGCGGTCGCAGTGCAGACGTTGCCGGGCCGCGCGTTCGATTACGCGACAGAGAGCGTGCGTTTGAGCGACGTGAAGACGCGCATCGCCACGCTGACCGCAGGCCTTATTGAGGACGGGCAGACGGTAATCCTTGATGGCGGCTCGACGGTGGCGGCCGTAGCGCATGAACTGGCAGCCAAGTCGCTGCACATCGTCACCAACTCGTTACCCATCGCCGAGAGCCTTGAATCGCTGCGCAACATTGAGCTGACGCTGACGGGCGGCTACCTCGATCCGCGTCTGCGCGTGATGCTGGGGCCGTTCTGCGAGCAGATGCTGAGCGCCATCCGCGCCGACGCTGTCATCATGGGCATCGGCGGCATCAACGAAGCCGGATTCAGCAACAACAACACGCTCGTTGTCGGCTCGGAGCAGAAGATGATCGAAGTCGCGAGCCGCGTCATCATCGTGGCTGACCGCACCAAGTTCGGCCGCGGCGGCATGATTCCTGTAGCTCCGCTTAGTGCGGCACATGTCGTTGTCTCAGATGCGGAACTGGACTCGGAATATGTGACAATGCTGCGCCACAACGGCCTTCAAGTGCTTCTGGCATAATCAGGCTTGTCGCGCTCGTTCCTCTGCCAAGGAGCTTCGATGCAAATCGACGCGCATGACGTACTCCTCGTCATCGACGTGCAAAACGATTTTTGTCCCGGCGGGGCGCTGGCCGTTCCGCGCGGAGACGAAGTGATTGCGTCGATCCACCGCGTTGCACTGCGGTTCGAGCACATCATTCTCACGCAGGACTGGCACCCGGCGAATCACGCTTCCTTTGCATCGTCGCACACCGGCAAAAAGCCCTTCGAATCAATCGAACTTGGTTACGGCACACAAACGCTGTGGCCACCGCACTGCGTGCAAGGCAGCCCTGGCGCCGAGTTTCACCCTGCGCTCCAATTGCCGCAAGCCGAGCTGATACTGCGCAAGGGATTTCGCCCGCAGATCGATTCGTATTCGGCGTTCTTTGAGAACGACCGCGCCACACCCACTGGCTTGGCCGGTTATCTGCGCGAGCGCAATCTCACCCGCGTATTTTTGGCGGGGCTCGCGTACGACTATTGCATTGGCTACTCCGCACTCGACGCACGCCGTCTCGGCCTGCCCGCATTCGTACTGCGCGACGCCTGCCGCGCCATCGATCTTCACGGTTCCGTCGCGGCAATTGAGGCCGAGTTTGCGAAGGCGCGAGTCGCGATCCTCGAAACGGCCGAGCTTTCCAGCTAGCAGCGCGCTGGCCTAGAATCGCCTCAGGCCCGCGAAGTCGTAGCGCTCCTGCAAATGTCTCGCAACTTCTACATTCTCGCCGCCACATTTGGATTCTTCGCTCTCATCTCCGGTGCCATGACGCTGGTGCCATCGAGCTTTCAACCCGGCCTGCCTGCCAACGGATCCCTGTGGCGCACGCTGGCGCTGCTGCTGCTCGTCGCTGCCCTTGCCTCGGCGCTCATCGGCGTTATGACCAACTTGTTTGAGCAGGTGGACCGGCGCAGCGAAGAAACTCGTCGCGCAGCGCGGCAAAGGCGGCGTGAAAACCGCAAACCATAGAGCGCGCTCGTCGAAATCGTGCAAACATTCCGTAGCCGCGCCGAACTTATTAGAATGAAGATGTGCGGACAATCCTCTGCACAGGATCGGGCGGAAGACCATGTTTGAGGTTACAGTCGAGGCGGATTTCTCCTCGGGCCACTATCTGCGCAACTACAAGGGCAAGTGCGAAAACCCGCACGGCCACAACTACAAGGTCCGCGTCACGCTGGCCGGAGAAGCGCTCGACGAGGCCGGTCTGCTGCTCGACTTCAAGCTATTGAAAGGCGTGCTGCGCCCGGTGATCGAACGTATCGACCACCAGATGCTCAATGACCTGGAGCCGTTTACAGTGCTCAACCCCTCGGCCGAAAATATCGCGAAATATTTCTACGATGAGACCAATCGTAATCTCGTCGACATCACCAGGGGCCGCGTCCGCGTGAAAGATTGCACCATCTGGGAGACCGACACGACGACGGCTACCTACTACGAGTAGCTGCCGGCTTTCTCTTCACGCGCGTATGCACCGCAGTTGCGAATAATCAGGCTGCTGGATCGATCAGGTTTTGTGCAGATGCGGGTTCCTCAGGAAGTATTCGTACGCGGCGGCGTTTTGTAAGAAAAGCAAGGCCCCATTGCAAGCTGACAAACAGACGATTCGCAAATCCGATAAGAAAATAGATATGCACGCCTGCCCAGACTACCCATGCCGGAAAGCCCGCAAGCCGCATGAATCGCAGATCCGCTACGGCATACGCCCTCCCGACTATTGCCAGCTCGCCCTTATCCCAGTACCAAAAAGGTTTCGACTGTGCACGCCCTGTCACACGACGCCGAATGACGTCCGCAACGTACCTGCCTTCCTGTATTGCGGGTTGAGCTACCCCGGGCAGCAACATCGGCGTCCGCGATTTGATGCCGAATATATTTCGAACCGGAGCGACGAGATGAGAGGTGTCGCCAATGGCAAAGATCTCCGGATGATCGCGTACTGACAAATCCGGTTCCACCATGATCTTGCCGGATCTGTCGGTTTCTGTGCGTAGCCATCGTCCCGCTGGAGACGCGACGACACCAGCACCCCAGAGTACGGTGCCGGCCGGAACTTTCTGTCCGCCAACGACAACTCCATCCGAATCCACGCTTGTGACACGAGTGTTGGTAAAAACATTAACTCCCAGGCGTTCCAGGTGTCGTTGCGCTCTGATAGAAAGAGTCTCAGGATAGGTGGGTAGAATCCGAGGCCCACCCTCGTAGAGGAGAATGCGAGCAGATGCTGGATCAATGTGGCGGAAGTCATGTACTAACTCGATGCGTGACATCTCTGCGAGCGTACTGGCCATCTCAACGCCTACGGTCCCGCCACCCACGAGCGCGAACGTGAGCTGACGTCGAATTTCCTCAGCTCCGGCGCCTTCAATCGAAGCCATCTCCTCGGCTCGCTCGAACGCACGCAATATTTTGCCTCGAATGATGTTTGCGTCATCGAGCGATTCGAGGCCCAAGGCAATATGGCGCCATTCGTCGTGCCCAAAATAGTTGTACTGGATGCCGGTCGCGAGGATGAGATAGTCGTACGGCACGTCACCCCGTCTCAGATGAACAACACGTTCATCTGAACTGATGTCCGTCACTTCATCGAATAGGATCTGAATGTTCTTCTGACGACTAAAGATTGAACGCAAAGGGCTGGAGATTTCATCCCCGGAGAGCAGGCCCGTCGCAACCTGGTAAAGCATCGGGCGAAAGAGATGATAGTTCCGCTTATCGATAAGCGTCACGCTCACTTGAGCGTTACGCAAGGCGCTGGCTGCGGAGAGCCCTCCGAAACCGCCGCCGCCGATGACCACCCGAGGTAACATCAACTGGCACCCGCCAAGTCAGAATCGTGAGAGATCGGACAAGCATCACCTAAACCGCAAATGTCGGGCTCGAGACGCGTAGGCCGAATTCACTTCTTCACACCTGTCAGATCGCCAATTGAATGCGATCTGACAGGCGCAAGAGTTTAGGCTGCCTTACGAGCTTGTGACTGAGTCAGCCAGGTTTCGAAACGGGTCTCGCCGAGTCGTGCGCTGGTTTCGGGAAGCAGTGATCTCTCGTTCACTTCAATGCCGTAGTACCGTCCGTGCTGGTCGGAGATCACTTGGCGCGGATCATGGCGCGCGGCTAAGAACTGCCGGGCGAGTTCATCCAGGCGAAACTGTTCCGGCCCCCCGATTTCAACCGTGCCGTTCACGGGTGGGTTGACCGCGATTCTGCCCACTGCACTCGCTACATCATTGGCTGCCATCGGCTGGATGAGTGCCTCAGGCAGGCGTACCTCGTTGCCCTCGGTGGAATAGTCAACGATCACCTTTATGAACTCAAAGAACTGTGTCGCGCGGACGATTGTATAGGGAATCTTAGAGGTTTTGATCAAGTTCTCCTGAGCGAGTTTGGCGCGGAAGAAACCGCTCTCAAGCAGCCGTTCCGTTCCTACGACGGACAAAGCAACGTGATGTCCGACGCCTTCAGTCGCTTCATAAGCAAGAAGGTTGCGGGTTGATGTCTCGAAAAACTTCATCACCGCCGCGTCCTCCCAGGCAGGGGAGTTCGTTACGTCGACGACCACTGAAGCGCCCTTCAGAGCATCTGCGAGTCCGTCGCCTGTAATGCTGTTCACGCCGCTCTTGGGCGATGCGGCTACGGCTTCGTGTCCATGCTCTCGAAGTTTGTCGACGAGCTTTGATCCGATGAGGCCCGTGCCGCCCATCACTACGATTTTCATAATTATCTCCTTCACTCTAACCGATGCATTCCGAAGTCATCGGTCTCTTGTGTTCGCTAAGATAAAACCGCCGACCGATTGGGCTATCGATTCGCTACGACGGGCGCAGGGGAAGTGTGCTTGTGCGCCAGTTGAATGGCTGGCGGCATGATGTGCAGACACAGCCTGCAATTTCCAGTGCTGGTAGGTGTGGGATCTTTTCTTGTATCAGTGCTGATCTGAAATAGCTGACCAGCATCAAGGCGATCAGGAAGCCGAGCACGAGGACAAACGGCTTCCACAGAACGAGTAAAACCATAGCGCAGCCTCCGGGGGAAGAGGGGGGCAACTTGCGCCTTAAATCAATCTTACCCCGGAAATCTGTTCAGGTCATTCCCGAGCAGCCGTCAGCGAGTCTTTGTCGCAGAATATTCCCAATCATCAGCTGAGACTGCAGCGCCCGGCTCGGTTGCATTGAGTGGAGGCAAAACGTTGTACGGGGCAGCGGCGATCAAGTGTAGTCACCGGAAGGCATTGGTTGCGTTTAGCGGCTCGTTCTGCGCGGAGTCTGCGACGCGTATTTGAGGCTGTCCATTTGGTCGTTGGTCAAACTCGATTCGTCTGGCTCAGTCCATCTGGTTCGACTTCGATTGCAGATATTTGCTGAACGGAATCTCGAAGTAGAAAAGATTTTCGCCGTCGGCATTGCGCAACTTGGTCAAGTAAAGCTTGGCGCCCAACAGCGGGTGGCTAAGTCCCTCGACCACGTAAAACAGAAAACCGGCGCGCGTAGTGTGAGGTTCCACCACAAGGGCTGAGTACTCGAACGTATCAAAATCCTGCTCGATCTCCTTGTTGCTGCCCTTCGGTTTGGTATGGATCGGCGGAATCGGACCCGGCATGGGAATCTTGGATCCTTCGCGCTCCTTGCGCGTCATCATTCGCTCTATGTCTTCCGGTTCGGCAGCTTGAATTCGGTCGCCTCCCGCGGTCTCGAAAAGAATGCGTGCATCGCGCAGCGAGATGGGCCGGTCGCCCAGGTTGGTGATGATCAGCCGCACCGGCATTACGTTGTGGCCCAGATAGTCAACGCGGAAGATGGATTCCTTTTCGCGCGTATCGTAGGGCTCAATCGCGATTGCGACATGCTCATCCTGGTGAACTTCAACAGCGGGATATGTGGTCGCAGGTTGTACTGGCGGAGGCGCATGGTCGCTGGCAGTTGCCGGCAGTGCCAACCAAAGTAACATCAATAGCAGTCCAGGCAGAACTCTCACGGTGTGCGACTGTATCATTTTGTTGATTAGACACCCAATCGTTAGACCTGTGTATAGCCGTTTCGGTTACGTATGACGTTATTTTTCTATAATCTCGCCCTTTTCGTCGCTCTCGTTGCTGGAGCCCCATTATGGCTTTGGCGAATGATTTCCACGCGCAAATATCGCGAAGGCCTGCCGCAGCGGCTAGGAAGGGTTCCCACTGATTTGGCAAGCGACGTAG
>Ga0335076_10008132_pt1 | contig 10581 bp, 5 predicted proteins | sample Lox_Sample_25_FD_206717 | JGI IMG/M metagenome (GOLD analysis project Ga0335076, IMG submission 206717) | Soil microbial communities from Loxahatchee National Wildlife Refuge, Florida, United States - Lox_Sample_2.5 | ecosystem: Environmental > Terrestrial > Soil > Wetlands | place: USA: Florida...
AATAGGGACTGCCGGCGAGGGAATCGACGGGGTTGGTGGCGATGCCGGCAGAGTTGGTGTAATTGGCGATGAGATTGTTTTGCGGAGTGTAGTCGTAATAGATGCCGTAGGCGGCGCGAATCACGGTGCGGCCGCGCGGGCTCCAGGAGATGCCGAGGCGCGGGCCGAAATTGTTGAGGTCGCGATGATAGGCGAGGGGCAGAGTGGGCGAGCCGACCTGGACGAGATTACCGGCGGCGTCGAAGTTGGAGAGAAGATTGTTTTTCTCTGAGAGCGGGCCGATGTATTCCCAGCGAAGACCGGCGGTGATGGTGAGGTTGGGACGGACCTGAATTTCATCCTGGGCGAAAAAGCCGAGGTTGTTGTTGAAGGTGAAGCGCTGGGTGTTACCGGCGTTGGCGCCGGTGAAGATGTTGCCGATGTAAAAATTGGCGAGTTCGTTGACGATGCGATCGTCGGAGAGCGTGGGGCAAGTTTCGTCGTCGATGGAGTAGCAGGTGTTCACATCGAGGAGGCCGCGCTCGAGATTGTCGTTGAAGCTTTGCACGTCGTAGCGATGGTATTCGCCACCGAACTTCCAGGTGTGACGACCGCGAATGAGGGTGAAATTGTCGAGGACCTGGAAGGTTTCGCTAAGGCGTCCGCGGGGGACGGAGTAGGCGGTGGCACCGAGATTTTCGAGATCGCCGTTGAAGTCGATTTCGGGCAGGCCGACGTGGCCGGTGCCCATGTCGAGGCCGAGAGCCGCGGGATCGATGAAATTGGGGTTGCCGGGAGTGGCGTCGGCGGAATTGAAGCTGGTGCGGAAGCGGGAGTAGCCGAAGCGAACTTCGTTGATCTGCGTGGGCGAGAAGGTGGTGAGCCAGTTGACGGAGACGACTTGCACGCGAGTGGGAGAGATTTGCTCGAAGTTGGAGAGGCGCGAGCCGGACCCGTAACCGCCAAGGGAGCCGAGGGGAAATTCCTGCTGAGCGTTGCCGAAGGCGTAGCGTGCGCTGAGGGAGTTGTTGGCGTTGAGGCGGTAATCGACTTTGGCGATAAGGTTGTCGTTGTCATTTTTGTCGCGGACGGAATAGGCGAGGGAGTTGGAATCACTGGTGGGGAGGAGGTCGGTGATTTTGATGAGCGCGGGATTGACGGAGGGGACGGCGGCGCCGGGAACGGGAGTAGTAACGGCGATAGTTTGCGCTTCGGCGATTTGGGCTTGTGAAGGAACGGTGAGGGCAAAATCGGAACCGACGCGCTCGCGCTGACCTTCATAGGCGACGAAGAAAAAGGCTTTGTCTTTGAGGACGGGGCCGCCGAGGGAGCCGCCGAAATTATTGTTATTGAAACGGGATTGGGGATTGGGAGAGCCGTCAGACTGTGTGGTGGAGTTGAAATAATTACGGGCGTCAAAGGCAGAGTTGCGGTTGTACTCGTAGAGGGAGCCGTGGAACTGGTTGGAGCCGGAACGGGTGACGATATTGACGACAGAGCCGGAGTTGCGGCCGTATTCGGCACCGAACTGCGATTGCAGGTTGAACTCCTGAATGGCATCGAGGGGAAGCAGTGTGGCGGGAGCGCCGGTGATGCCGACCTGGTTGAGGGCGGAGTTATTGAAGAAGGGATCGTTGTTGTCGGTGCCGTCGAGGTTGTAATTGTTGGAACGATCGCGATTGCCGCTGATGTTGAACTGGCCGAAGCCTTTTTCGGAGCCGGCAACGCCGGAACCTTCGACGGTGACACCGGGAGTCAGAGCGACGAGCTTGCCGAAATCGCGACCATTGAGGGGAAGCTCCTGAACGAGTTGGCGATCGAAGACTTGGGAGAGGGTGGTGCTAGAAGTTTCGACGAGCGGGACGCTTTCGGTGACTTCGATTTGCTGCTGTTGGGTTTTGACCTTGGAGAGGGTGAGGACGACGGTGGTGTCTACACCGACTTCGACGCGGACTTTGGGGGCACGAACTTCTTCGAAGCCGCGGGCGACGGAAGAGACTTCGTAGTCGCCAGCGGGGAGTTCGAGGAAACGGAACATGCCGTCTTCGTCGGCGGTGATTTCGCGGGTTTCGCTGGTGCTGAGATTGCGGGCGACAACTTTTGCGCCGCTGATGGTGAGACCCTGTGGGTCAACGACCTGGCCTCGGATGGCACCGCGGAAGGATTGCGCGCTGGCGCGAGGGGAGAAGCCGGCGAGAATCGCGATGAGCAGGAAAAGCACAAGCGGGTGAAAAGTAGAACGGAAGACACTAGGAGAGTTCATGACCTGGTTCCTTTTTGAGAGGGGAGCCATCGCCCTTGATGGATCCCATGCAACGGGGGAGCGCCCGCGCAGTTGAAAAGCCCTAGAAAACCGAGAGAACAAAGACGTCCGCTACGAACGAGAGCGAGCCGCGCGACATCGGCGTGCGGGGGTACATCGAGTACATCGCACGCGGTGAAAAACAGGAATGGCCAGCGGGAACCTCATTTGCTTTTTACCGGCGCGCCTTTTTTGGGGATGAAAAGCGAGACGGGTGGGGTGACCTTGTGAAGCTGTGAGAAATTGCCCTGATTGACCGCGAGGCCGATGCGACCGCGGGAATCCTGATAGAGGAGCGGTTCGCCAACGGGAACGTCCATGAAGGTTTTCATGTACGGAAGGGTGAACGGCTTCTTGTCGAGTTGCACGGTGACTTTGTCGCCGAGGGCGTAGCCGAGTTTTTTGAAGTCATCCCCCGGAATGTCGGTGATGAGTGAGCCGAAGGGATCGTCGAGGGCAATGATCTGGCCTTCGATACCTTTGTCGGTGACGGTGGCGACTTTGGGGGTGAGCCGAACGAGTTCGGAAACCACGGGACCAGCGAGGGTGTAATCCCATCCGGCGGCGAGATGAGCACCGGCGGGAGAGAAGATGTCTCGACCGTGGAAGGTCGAAGAGACTTTGTCGCCGATCATCCAGCCGGGATTGGTGATTTCGCGGGCGGAGTCGAGGCCGTCGCGATCGACGACGGGGGAGACGAGACCGTTGTCGGGTACGACGAAGTATTGGCCCTTTTTGGTTTTGACGATGACAGCTTTGCGGGAAGTGCCGACGCCGGGGTCGATGACGGCGACGAAGACGGTGCCGGCAGGGTAGTAGGGGGAGACACCGCTGAGGAAGCGAGCCGCTTCTTCGATGGAGTAAGGCGTGACCTGGTGCGTGATGTCCATGATGCGGGCATCGGGGGCGATGCCCACCATGACGGCACGGCAGATGGCGACGGCGTCATTGGCGGTGCCGAAGTCGGTCATGAAGACGATGGTGGGACGCGGAGCGGCGGCGGTGGAGTGAAGTTCCTGTGGCGGGTTGGAGCAGCCAGCGAAGATGAGAGAGAAAGCGAGGAGACTGAAGAGAAGACCGACAGAAATGCGTTTCAACATTGCCCCCAAAAACTCCAAAAGCTGTGCCGAAAGGAATGTACCAGAAACACCGCGATCCAAGACGCACACGAAAATTGCGAGGACGGCACAGTCAGGATTCGCGATTCGTGGTGAAGCACGGAACTAATCCCTGGCGTGCTTTTTATTATAGGGGATGGAAGGCGGGGAAGCGAATGTGGGGTGAAGGCGTGCAGCGAGGGAAGAAGAGCCCACATGCAACGACGGCATGTGGGGCACCCAAAGCCCAAAGCCACACCCAAACACCAACCAGACACAGACTAAACCCAAGAGCCCACATGCAACGACGGCATGTGGGGCACCCAAAGCCCAAAGCCACACCCAAGCACCAACCAGACACAGACTAAACCCAAGAGCCCACATGCAACAGCGGCATGTGGGGCACCCAAAACCCTAAAGCCACACCAAAGCACAAACCGGATACAAGCCTAGACCCCAAGAGCCCACATGCAACAACGGCATGTGGGGCACCCGGGGATCCCTAGGTGGTTCGGGCACACAGGAGTTCGGCCGCTGCAGAGTTGCGGCAAGAATTATTGCGAGAGGTGGCGGGATTCACTAGAATAAATGCGCCCGATTCACACACAGTTTGAGGATCACTTCTCGTTCGCCCGCGTGAAGTCCAGCTACAACCGGTAAGAAGGATGCAAGGAGGACGCAGATGCGTCGGAGTCTTTTAAGTGTGTTGTTGTTTGCAGTGATGGCGACAGGTGTGGTGGCCGACCAGGTGACGTTGAAGAATGGGGATCGATTGACCGGAGACATTGTCAACAGCGACGCGAAAACGCTGTTGCTGAAGACGGAGTTTATGGGGGATGTGACGATTCAGTGGGACGCGATTGTGGGGATTGAGTCGTCGCAGAGCCTGAATTTGACGTTGAAGGACGGAACGAAGCTCTCCGGGAAGGTCACCACGCAGGATGGGAAGTTCGTGGTGGCGGGAGCGCCGACGCCGGCGAAGGAACCAGCGACGAAGGACACGGTGGTGGCGATCCGGAACGATGCGGAGCAGAAGACATTTGACGTGGAGACGGAGAAGATGGCACATCCGAAGTTCACGTACTTCTGGAGTGGCTTGTTCGACGCGGGGTTGGCGTTGACACGGGGCAACTCGCAGACGGCGAGTTTTACGCTGAACGCGAACGCGGTGCGGGAGACACCCAGAGATAAGTTGACGGTGTTCGCGAATACGATTTACGCCAACGACGGCACGGTTTCACCATCGACGACGACCGCGAACTTATTCAATGCGGGAATTCGCGGCGACTTGAACCTGAACCCTAAGACATTTGTATTCGCGTTTGCCAACTTCGGGACGAACGAGTTGCAGCATTTGGACCTGCGGCAGGTGTATGGCGGCGGGTTCGGATATCACGTGATCAAGACGGATACAACGCTGTTCGATCTGTTTGGTGGGTTCAGCTACGATCGGGATGAGTTCGGCAGCTATGACCTGGTGAACCCGACACCGCCACCGCCAGTGACCACGATTGCGGCATACCACATGAATAGCGCGGAGGCGCTGGTGGGAGAAGAGTTCGACAAAACGCTGAACAAGAGGACGGTGTTCAACGAACGGTTCACGTTCTTCCCGAACCTTTCGCATACGGGGCAGTACCGGTTCCAGTTCAACACATCACTGGCGATGCAGCTGAAGAATTGGTTGAGCTGGCAGACATCGTTCGGCGATCAGTACATTAGCTACCCGCCGGTTGGGTTGAAGGGGAACGACCTGGTGCTGTCGACGGGGTTCCGTGTGGTCTGGGGGAAGACGAAGCTGTAAGCGGGGATTCGTTAAGAACAAACGAGGGCTGCTTGCCGGGCGTCGACAAGGCGATCTGGTGAGCGGCCTTTTTGTTTGTACCGGAGGAAACGGAGAGAGAAGGACTGACGGGAGGCGGACCCTACGTGCAAAAACGGCACGTGGGGCACCCAGGAGAGGCGCCGGCCTCGGTTCGTTGCTCGGTTTTGCGGGAGGGTCTGCGGCGAAGTGGGGACCTGTCCCCTGTACGAAAGGGCAAGTTTTCCACAGGAGGTGTACAGGGACAGGTACAGGGCAGGTAGGGGATTCTGCCGATGGTGTAAGTGTAGGTAATTCAGTAAATTGCGAGAGGTTTTGAGGCGAGGTGGGGTACTAGAACAATCGTTTAAAGCGGAATTTAGTGCGGCTGTACCATAGGTTTTCCGGGGTGCCACCTGTCTAATGGGGCAGGTCAGAAAGTTCGAGCTTTTTTGTGGGCCGGAACATCAAATGGGTTGGGTCCTTGGGAAGAGGGAGTCAAGCAAGAATGGGCGCTAAAGATAAGGCCAGAAAGTGGATGTGGTTGTTTCTGGGAGCGTTAGGGGCGGTGCAGCTGTATGCTGTTCGGGAGTTATTGGCGGCATTTGCAATTTTCGTGCTCGGATTTGGGGTGATTGCCCTGTTTGTGATTAGCCTGTACATGCTGCACAAGGGTTGGGAATCGCTGGTGGGTTGGGCAGCGGCCAGCAAGCATCCGGTGTTTTTGGCGGCGCGGCGAAGCGTGGCCGCAGCCGAGAATTGGGCGCGGACTCCGCTACGGAGACCGGGATCGGAACCAGCAGCTTAGTCAAGTTTGTTTCTTCATGCCAGAGCCCGCTGGAGTGAGGTCTGAACGACCTTAATCCAGCGGAACGGGGCCAGCCGTCCTGAGAGAGCGGCTGGCCTTTTTGTTTTTGGGGCCGGATCGAGCAGGGATCAAGGCAAGATGCGGTTTAGGTGGGAGTTCGAAGAACCCACATGCAAAGGCGGCATGTGGGGCACCCGAAGGAGGACACCTTCGACGCGGGTCGGCGGGAAGCCGCGATGGGTGCAGCGTGCTGGACCTCTACCGAGAAAGGAATTCGTGGATTATTTTGCGGTGGAGGAAACCAGGTCGAGGAGACCGTCGACGATGGCATTTTCGGCGCAGCCCGGTTTCAGGCGAGAGCTGAGGACCTGGAAAGTCTGCGCGCCGAAAGCGGCGTCGTTGGGGATGTACCCAGAGTTAGCGGTGCCGTTGGCGAGGGTGACAACGAACGTGTCCGCGAGGGGAGATTCTTTCTTGAAGCGGGTGGCGATGGCGCTGTAGACCTCCGCATCCACGGAAGCCAAGGCGATGTCGCCGATGCGCATGACTCCGAGACGAATGTTGACGGGGTCGCCGTCTTGGTAAGATCCGGCCATGCCTTCGCGGCCGGTGTCGGTGCGCTTGCGGCCGGGGCAGGTAACGGTCTTTTGGGCTGCAGTGATGCGCGGATCGGGATTGAGCTGGGTGATGTTGGACATGACGCGAATGGCTTCTTCGCCGAGAAGCACTCCTTCGCTATCCATGACGTGTTCGAGGTTGTCGACGACTTGGGGGTCGGGCGGAACGGCGTTGACCTTTTTGTCGCGCAAGGGAGCTTCGACCGGTTCGCGAGTGAGGACGTAGCCGGTGATAGGCACACCACTCTGCGAGGCCATGGTGTTGGTGCCGGCGCGTAGGTAGAGGGGATTCTGATCACCGCTGGCGCCCTGGACGAAAAGGGCGACCGTTTTGTCGGCGAAGGCCTGCTCGACGTAACGGGAAGTGGCTCCGGCAAAATCGGCGCTGGTAATGCTGGAGAGATAGCCGTTGACGGGATGCATGGCGTAGTCGATGTAAACGGCGATGGGCTGATTGTTAGCAGCGAGAAATTCGAGAACCGCAACGGTTTTGTCGGACGGACCATCGAGGTTAGGGGCCTGGGTCCACAGGCGTGTCTTGGTGTCGATGGCATCACGATTGACGTTGAGATAGGACTTGCCGGTGCCGAAGCCGACCCGCGCGGGTTGGAGATTGGTTTTGGCCTGACGAACGACGTTGAGGATTTGGCCGACGAGTGGCGGGGGAGGAGCGTTGGGATCGTTGAGCGCCCGCATGCCGGGAAAACCGCCAGCGCCCCAACCACTATGAGTGTGAGTGGCGGAGATCACGATATTTTCGACGGGGCAGTTCAGTTCGGTTGCAATTTGTTTCGAGGCGGTCCGCCAGACAACTTCCGGAGTGTTGGCCTGATCGGCAGCGATGAGAGCGGCACGTTGCGAGCCGTTATCGAGGACGATGGCGCGAACATAGAGTTTTTCGTGGGCGTATTTCCCCGACGGTGGATGAGCAGGGTCGAGTGCGGGCGTGATGTCGAGACGAGCAGCGCCGACGCGGAGATTGGACTGAGCCGAGACGAGAGAGCCGAGGGAAAGAAACATTACGGCCGAGAGGATTCGCGCGTTCCGCATGAGTCACGCCCCGAGGAGATTTGATGAGGATAAGGTAACCGGCCCGACGAAGGTGTGACGTGGGATATGAGGAGGGCGTTACAGGGTGGCAAGGGATTGGCCACGGAGAGTTTAGGCGGGAGTCGGAAAAACCCACATGCAAGGGCGGCATGTGGGGCACCCGATATCCGGGGGCAAGACGCCGTGAGCTTGCGGACATGGGGTCCAGCATGCTGGACCCCTACGAAGAGGGATCGAGGCAAGATGCGGTTTAGGTGGGAGTCGGAGGAACCCACATGCAAAGGCGGCATGTGGGGCACCCGGCGTTACAGAGTGGCAAGAGGATCGGCCACGGAGGGAAGGGGCGGAGTTCGGGGATGAAAGGCGAGTCGCGGCGCGGGTCGATCTGTAGTTCGGGCTACTACACACACGATCGGTGGCTAGAAGAAGGCGGCGCCACCGTCTACGTTTAAGGATTGGCCGACGATGGCGGAGGACATATCGGAGCAGAGGAAGAGGGCGGCTTGGGCGATTTCGTTGGCGGTTTGGCCGCGGCCCTGAAGCAGGGTGCTAAGAAAACCTTTGAGTTGTTCTTCGGGGCTGACGCCGAGCTTTGTGGCGAGGGTGCGGCCGAGCTCCTTGCTCATTTCGGTTTCGGTGACCGGGCCCGGGCAAAGCGCGTTGACGCGAACGCCCTGGCGGGCGGCTTCGGCGGCGTTAACGCGGGTGAGGCCGAGGAGGCCGGCTTTTGCAGCGGCGTAAGCCGAGCCCCAGGCGAACGCAGATTTAGCGGAGAGGCTGGAAATATTGAGGATGACGCCGGACTTGCGCGCGTACATATCGGGCAGGACGAGCTTGGAGAGGAGGAAGGCGGCGCGGAGATGGACGGCGATGACCGTATCGAATTCCTCGAGGGGGTAGTCTTCGACGGGGACGACGGGGCCGTAGTGCCCGGCGTTGTTGACGAGGATATCGATGCGGCCGAATTTTTGGCGAGCGGCGTCGACGACGCGAGTGCAGTCGGCTTCGCGGGTGAGGTCGGCGGTGGCGATGGCGGCCGCTCCACCAGCGGCGGCGATTTCTTCAGCGGCGGAGGCGAGTTCGGATTCGGTGCGAGCAGTGAGGAAGACGTTGGCGCCTTCGAGGGAGAACAGCATGGCGATGGCGCGACCGATACCGCGGCCGGAGCCAGTGATGAGAGCGACCTTGTTCTGTAGAAGTGGCATGGTTGAAGACGATAGCAAGGATGCGCAGGGTGTGCCAGCGGGGCAATGATGAGGAAAGTTGATTTGCGCGCCAAAAGCAACGATGTGACAATCAAGGGATGCACAGGACAACATTACGCATACTGACACTCTCTCTGACGGGGACACTGGCTGGCGGGCTCGCGCTAGCGCAACAAGGATCCACGCCAACCACACAGAAGCCCGCGGCATCGTCGACGACGACGGCCAAGCCAAAGGCAGGAACGACGAGCACAGCGGCGAAGAAGCCAACGACGCCTGCGGCGCCACTGGTGTTGAAGACGGATAAAGATAAATCGAGCTACGCGATCGGACTGAATATCGGCAAAGGCTTGAAAGAGAACCTGACGAAAGATTCGGTGGACATCAACAATGACATTCTCGTGCGTGGCTTGAAAGATGCGTTGGCAGGCGCTAAGCCGGCGATGACGGACGAAGAGGTGCAAGCGACGTTGACGAGCCTGCAGACGAATTTGAAAAAGCATCAAGAGGAAGTGCATGCTGCGGAAGCGTCGAAGAATCAAAAGGCCGGGGAAGCGTTTTTGGCAGCGAACAAGACGAAGCCGGGAGTGGTGACGCTGCCGAGCGGGTTGCAGTACAAGGTGATTACGCAGGGCACAGGACCGAAGCCGACGCCAGAAGATGTGGTGGTGTGCAACTACAAAGGGACACTGGTGGACGGGACAGAGTTCGACAGCTCGTACAAGCGGGGCAAGCCGGCGACGTTCCCGGTGGGCCAAGTGATCAAGGGCTGGACGGAGGCGCTGCAGTTAATGCCGGTGGGGTCGAAGTACGAGATTGCGATTCCGCCGTCGCTTGGATACGGGGAGCGGGGCGTGGGGCCGATTGGTCCGCAACAGACGCTGCTGTTTGAAGTGGAGTTGATGTCGATCCAGCCGAAGGAAGCGAAGCCGGCGGCGGGAGAACCGGCGAAGGAAGAGCCGAAGGCGGAGCCACAGGGGCAACCGCAGACACAGCCGCAAGCTCAGCCGCAGGCACAACCGCAAGGGACACAACCGAAGGCGCAGCCGGAGACACCGCAAGCGAAACCGCAGTAAGCAATTCGAAAAAAACGATTCGAGAACAGAGAACCGGGAAGCGCGATGCTTCCCGGTTTTTATTTCTGCAGGTGAGAAAAAATTAGCTGACCTTGAGACCCTTGAGCAGGTGGTTGACAGCTTCCTCCGCTTGATAGGGAGTGATGGTTTGCTTGTTGTTCAAGTCCTTCTGGCTGATGGCGCGATAGGCGAGTTTTTTGGGATTGCGCAGGGCGAGGTCGATGACGAAGGTGCCTTCGTGGTAGCGCACGGTGCGGTATTCGACTTCAGGCGGTCCCCAACCCCAGCCGGACCAGCAACCGTAAGGCCCGCACATGACGCCGGGATAGCCGCCGGGGTAAACCGTGCCGACGGTAGCCTTTTGAGTTTTGACGGCGACGTGATAGTCGACGAGAAAGTCGGCGACCGCGGGGTCGTTGGTTTGGATGAGACCTTTGGATTTGAGGGTGTGCTCGATGGCCTGTTTGAGCTGGTCGCGGTTGGCTTCGGTGTTCCAGTCACGATTGCTTTCGAGGCGTTCTTGAGGTGGAGGAGCGGAGGTAATGACATCGCGGGAGACTACGGGGCGATTGTCGCTGGGATGTTGGGCTCTGGCGGGCGAAACGTTCAAGGGACGCCAAGCCCAGGTCATCCCCTTGGTGATGCG
>Ga0335076_10008133_pt1 | contig 10581 bp, 8 predicted proteins | sample Lox_Sample_25_FD_206717 | JGI IMG/M metagenome (GOLD analysis project Ga0335076, IMG submission 206717) | Soil microbial communities from Loxahatchee National Wildlife Refuge, Florida, United States - Lox_Sample_2.5 | ecosystem: Environmental > Terrestrial > Soil > Wetlands | place: USA: Florida...
GACGGGATACCAACGTTGTCGCTTGTCGCCGGAGGAATTCAGGGTGATTGGTCTGCCACTCGCTGTCATGTGCCATTTGAGTTTACTGCGCGTGCGAAGGCACCATTCAATTCCGCAACTTTCCCGGTAGCGAGTTAGTGAAAGTTGTTACATTCCAATCATGCTGCTTGCTCTCAATCCGGCGCGCAGAAAGATGCGCATCCTGCCGCTCGTGGCCGCTACCTACTTCATGGTCTCAGGCGGCCCATACGGGATCGAGGACATCCTTGGCGGAGCTGGATTTGCACGCGCGATCGTCATCCTGCTGGTTCTGCCGTTTCTCTGGTCGTTGCCGACTGCGCTGATGATCGGCGAGCTGGCGAGCGCTCTGCCTCACGAGGGCGGCTTCTACGTCTGGGTGCGGCGTGCGCTGGGACCCTTCTGGGGATACCAGGAGGGCTGGCTCTCGCTCTCCGCCAGCATCTTCGATATGGCGATCTACCCGGCCATCTTCGTTCTCTACCTGGGCAAACTCGATTCGAGCCTGACGGCCGGATGGCACGGCTATGCGTGGTCGCTCGCAGTGGTGGCGGCCTGCTGTATATGGAATCTACGGGGCGCGCCGGCGGTGGGCGACGGCTCTCTTGGAATGTTTGTGCTGCTGCTTACTCCGTTCGCTGTCTTCACGGTGCTCGCGTTGTGGCACGGAGTTTCGTTCCATCCCGCCATCCAATGGAGCCACCCTCTTTCGCAGTCTGCTCTATCGACGGCTGTTCTCGTGGCTATGTGGAACTACATGGGCTGGGACAACGCGTCCACCGTCGCACAAGAGGTGGAGAATCCGCAGCGCAACTACCCTCGCGCGATGGTTGGCGCCGCTGCTCTCGTTGCCGTTACGTACATCGTTCCCATGGCGGCAATGGCGCTTACGGGCATTGCCTCCAACGGCTTCTCAACCGGCGACTGGGTCAATGCTGCCCGCGCTGTGGGCGGCGACTGGCTTGGATGGGCAGTCGTTGCGGGCGGGGCAATCAGCGGAATCGGAATGTTCAACGCGCTGGTGATGAGCTACTCGCGCCTACCTATGGCTATGGCTGAAGATGGCATGCTGCCCAGCATAGTCGCGCGACGCAACAGCCGCAATGTGCCGTGGGTGAGTGTTTTGCTCTGTGGACTCGCCTGGGCACTTGCTCTGAAGCTGCCATTTGAAAGACTCATCTCCATCGACCTGATTTTGTACGGTTCAAGCCTGCTGCTGGAGTTCGTCGCTCTCATCGTGCTCCGCTTGCGTGAGCCCGGGCTCGAGAGGCCGTTCAAAGCAGGCAGTCTGGCCTTCGCGTGTTCTATGAGCATCGGTCCGGCAGCCTTGATCGGATACGCCATCTGGGCTTCGCGCAACGAGAAGATCATGGGTTCGAGCTCCGCCCTGCTGTTCGCAACCGCCGTCGGCCTGCTCGGTCCGATTCTTTACCATTCAACGGCGGCTCCATGGGCTCGCCGCCGGTTGGCTGAGGCGCCCGCTGCGGACTGAAACGGAGACTGTACGCGCCGGTCTGGGCTCTGTGGGCCCTCCCCCAGCTGTAGGGAACAAGAGACTTAAGGATACACGTCTCGCAATGAGGTGCCCCTCCAGATCACGGATGACTGTAAGGCTGCGAAGAGCGGACGGGCTTTGAGCTTTCATTTTGCATCCAAGGCATGTAATTATCAGCAGTTCACCTGCGCCAACATGGCGCGGTACGTCCCTGTTTAATTAAGAGGAGCCTGTGAGTTCCACCAGCAAAGCGCTCAACCACAAGCCGGTCAATAGCCTGCCCGAACATCTTCATCCCAGGTTTCTATCGGGACTGACGATGGCAGAGCGGGATGCCGTTTTGTCCGCAGCAACTCATCGTAAGTACCCGGATCACTCGGTGATCGTGCACCAGGACGAGCCAGCAGAACGACTGTTTCTGTTAACGAGCGGTCTGGGACGGCAGTATGTTATTGCGAGCGACGGCCGAAAAATCATTCTCGATTGGTTGAGCGCCGGACGATTCTTCGGAGGCGCGGCGCTTGTTTCATGTCCGTGCCGATATCTTGCGAGCACCGAGGTGGTGTCGGACAGTCGCGCATTGGTGTGGGAGAGAAAGAGCGTTCGTGAGCTGGTAACGAAGATTCCCAGATTGCTGGATAACGCGCTCTCCATTGCCGTCACGGAGCACATTTCCTGGTCAATCGCCACGAGAGTCTCATTAGTGACCGACGACGCCGCGGGTCGCATCTCCAACCTGCTGCTCAGTCTCGCTTGTGGGATCGGCGAGATGGGAGAAGACGGAATCAAGATCAAGGTTGCAAACGAAGAACTTGCAGCCGGAGCGAATGTGACCCCGTTTACAGCCAGCCGAGTACTGAGCGAGTGGCAGCGCGATGGGATTCTGAAGAAGGGACGTGGAAATATACTCCTGCAAAGGCCGGAGCTGCTGATTGCCAGCAGGGAGGACCGGGGAGCCTAGGCAGGGTCCGACTGCATGCGACGTGCAGGAGCAGCGGCTGGGAGACTTGAGAATCTGCAGGGAGAATCCATAGATTGCTCCAGAGCAACGACAACAGTCGTGGGCTGTGCGAGGATTGAAGGAATTACAGTACCAATTTATAGAAGTGACCATGGGGGGAGGGATTGCAGGGCAGCCTTTGGGTTGCCCTGTGCCTTTTAGACCCCGAACAGGCTCCGTTCAAACCGCTCTTCGCGGGGTCACGGTGGCGCATGCGCGCGAAGCATGGCGAGAAAAAGCCCATACATTGCTCTCAGGCAACGACGGCGGTTGAATGCGGTGCGATGATCAGAACATACATTATCCATTCAAGTTAGAACGGCCTCCAGGGGGGAAGAGGTTCAGGGCAGCCTGAGGGCTGCCCTGTGTCCTTTTTGAGCCCAAGAGACGGCGAAGCCGAGCCCGTTTCGAGCTCGGCCCTGGAAAGCAGGTTGAAGACTCCTACTTCGCAACCTTCAACCTTGCCGGTGACTTTGGCCTGGCATCAGTGAAAAATTTCGCCGCACGAAGCACGCGATCGCGGGCATACGAAGCGTCATGCCATGCCTTGATCTCCACCCGCTTGCCCTCGAGGTCCTTGTAAATGGAGAAGAAGTGCGTTATCTCCTTGAGCATGTGCGGGTAGATGTCGGTGTAGTTCCAGACATTGGTGTAACGCGGATTGTTTTTGCCGACTGCGAGTACCTTTTCGTCGAGCGTGCCCTGGTCGAGCATTTCGAGGAGGCCGATCGGGCGCACCTCCTGTACGCAACCGGGAAAGCTCGCGTTTGGGACGAGCACCAACACATCGAGCGGGTCGCCGTCGTCGCTGAGGGTTGACGGGATAAATCCGTAGTCGCCCGGGTAATGCACCGGCGAGTGGAGGTTGCGGTCCAGCTTGAAGACGTGCAACTGTTTGTCGTACTCAAACTTGTTGGTGCCGTCCTTGGGGATCTCGATGACGGCCCGAAACACTTCAGGGGACCGATCGCCAATCGGCAATTCCAGATAATTCACCATTCGTTCTGAATCTCCTCGGGGGTTGAGGCAATTCCGGAGTGCGTCAACTCCGGGATTGCGTACGGCCTTGCGCACGGTTCGAAACCAGCAGTACCCAATTGGGTTCGCAACCTGATCTGATGCTCTGACCTCAGCGACGGCATCGTTGATGCAGGGATAAGCCGCGGGAATTGGGAGAACCAGCGGTCGGCGACGCACGCTCCGGCCATCTGCCGCAGCTACTCTATAATCACAGCAGATGAAGGCGCATGTCTATGTCACGTTGAAGACATCGGTCCTGGATCCCCAGGGCCAAACCATCCACAACGCGCTTCGCAAGATAGGTTTTTGCGCGTACCGAGGTGGAGCGCATTGCCCGCGAGGTACTGACCAACCCTGTGATCGAGGAATTCACGTACCGCATTGAGGAATAGCGCGAGGCGAATGGCGGACAGACTGACACGTGGACCTCGGTCGACGGCTCTCGCTTTTACCTGGCGCTGACCATTCGGGGGGATATGCCCGCCTTGACTGCTCCCTTAGAATGCATCTATGTGCGGAATTGTCGGTTACGTCGGACCCAAGAAGGTACTTCCCGTCATCATTGAGGGGCTGCGCCGCCTTGAATATCGCGGCTACGACTCCGCGGGCATTGCGGTGGGGAGCGAAGGTAGCGCGGTACTCCAGGTCTGTCGCGCGCCGGGCAAACTGCAGAATCTCGAGGAGTCGCTGAACAGCCATCCGCTTGAAGGCAGCTTCGGAATCGGCCACACGCGCTGGGCCACGCACGGACGACCCACCGAGGAAAATGCACATCCGCATCGCGACTGCACAGGCCGTATCGTCGTGGTTCACAACGGCATCGTCGAGAACTACCTCGAGCTCAAGCGCGAGCTCACTTCGCAGGGACACAAGTTCGTCACCGAGACTGACACTGAGATCATCGCGCACCTGATCGAGCAGATTCAGAAGGACGCGGAAGCCGCGGGCAAGCCGATTCCGCTGGAGAATGCCGTGCGTTGCGCGGTGAAGCGTCTAACCGGAGCATTCGCGCTGGGCATCCTGTCTTCGTCGGAGCCGAACAAGATTATTGCTGCGCGCTCTGGGCCGCCCGTTGTGATTGGCGTAGGTGAAGGCGAGTATTTTGTTGCGTCTGACGTGCCCGGCATTCTGCATCACACGCGCAACATCTATTTTCTCGCCGACGGTGATATGGCTGTTCTGACGCTGGATGGCGTGAAGCTGACGGACTTCGAGGGCAAGCCCATTGAGCGGAAGCTGACCCGGATCCAGTGGGACCCGATCCAGGCGGAAAAGGGCGGCTACAAGCACTTCATGCTCAAGGAGATCTGGGAGCAGCCGCGGGCGATTCGCGACACCACGCTGGGGCGCGTCTCGCTTGATTCGGGCAAGGTGTACCTGGGCGAGATGGAAATCGCCGACGAAGAGCTGGCTGCGGCCTCGAGCATCAACATTGCCGCCTGCGGAACGAGTTGGCACGCGGCACTGGCGGGCAAGTACATGATCGAGCGGCTGGCGCGTTTGCCCGTGGATGTGGATTACGCGAGTGAGTACCGGTATCGCAATCCGATCCCCGATCGCAACGCGCTTGGCCTTTTGATCACGCAATCGGGCGAGACCGCCGACACCCTGGCAGCACAGCGCGAGATGATCAGCCTCGGGTCGAAGACTGTGGCGATCTGCAACGTGGTTGGCGCAATGGTGGCGCGGGAAGCCCACGGCGCGATTTATACGCATGCTGGGCCGGAGATAGGCGTGGCGTCGACGAAGGCTTTCACCGCGCAGCTTACAGCACTGTTCCTGCTCGCGCTCAAGCTGGGCCAGCTTCGTGGACGCCTCGACAAGGAGCGGTCAGTGCAACTGATGGAAGAGCTGGGCCGCGTTCCAGCCAAGGTCGAGGAGGTGCTGCGATCGAGTTCGCCGCAGTGCGAACAGCTGGCGGCGAGCTTCTCTCACGTGCGTGATTTTCTCTATCTCGGCCGGGGCATTCATTTCCCGATCGCCCTTGAGGGCGCGCTGAAGCTCAAGGAGATCTCGTATATTCACGCCGAGGGCTATCCGGCCGGCGAGATGAAGCACGGGCCGAATGCGCTCATCGACGAAACGCTGCCGGTTGTCGTGCTGGCAACACGCGATGAGGCGGACCCGGCTTCGAAGCTGCGCTATGAGAAGACGCTCTCGAACATTCAGGAAGTGACGGCGCGCGCCGGCCGCGTGATTGCGATTGCGACGGAAGGCGACACGACGATCGGCGAACTGGTGGAGCACGTCATCCACATTCCGCCTGCGATGGAACTGCTAAGTCCAATTATCGAGGCGGTTCCCCTGCAGTTGCTGGCTTACTATATCGCTGTGCGCCGCGGCTGCGACGTGGATCAGCCGCGCAACCTGGCGAAGTCGGTGACGGTGGAGTAGCGAGGGCAACGTCGCACAATTCCTGCTATCCTTGCGCGCATGAAGCATGGAGTCCATCTCGTTGTTCTCGCGCTTCTGCTCTCTCTGAGCGCATGCAAATCGAGTCAGGAGCCGACGGTGCCGCACACGACGTCAGGGCTTGCAAGCGCCGCGTCGCCCGACATAGCGAGCCGTACCGCATCGGGCTTTGACTTCTATCTGCTCAACCTCTCGTGGTCGCCTGAGTTTTGCCATTCGCATCCAGGCGCCGCAGAGTGCGCGGCTCACGCCGGATTTGTCCTCCATGGTCTCTGGCCGCAGAGGAACGATGGCTCCTATCCACAGGACTGCTCGAATGCACCCGGTCCATCCGATCCTGCCGCCTACAGGGACATTTATCCGGATGCAGGCTTGCTGCAGCACGAGTGGAAGACGCATGGAACCTGCTCAGGATTAAGTGCCGACGATTTCTTCTCGACGGCCCGCAAGGCGTTCCAGTCAGTGAAGGTCCCAGCGCTACTTCTGGGAATCACCAAGCAAACATCAATGCCGCCGGAGGAGATACTTGGCCTCTTCACGACAAGCAACCCGGCGATCCCGCGCTCCAGCCTGGCCCTCAGTTGCGGTAACAATTACCTGACTGCAGTGGAGGTTTGCATGGATAAGAGCCTCAGTCCAGTTTCCTGCCCCGGCATCCGTTCATGCCGCGCCAATGCGGTTCGCATTCCTCCGCCGTAATCTCAGTGAAAAAGCAAAGGCCGCCGCCTTGCGGCGGCGGCCTTCCATGCGTGCCTGTGTCTTACATTCCGCTTTGTTTCTCCTGGTCGGGATGGACGACACGGTATGTTGTGCCACCACGTGACCACACGAGCAGCAGGATGTCCTTTCCTGCAGGAACAGAGTGCACCTGGTTGATGAAGTTCTGAGCGCTGTCCACTGAATGACGGTTCACCTCGAGAATCACGTCGCCCGGAGCAATTCCCGCGTCGTCAGCGGGGCTTGCGGGACGGACGCTCTGCACCGCTGCGCCCTTCACCTGCGCCGGAACGTTCCACTGCGAGCGCATGTCGGGAGTAAGGTCATCGACAGCGAGGCCGAGGCGGCCCTTGTGATTGCCTTCAGAGGAATTCCCGGCGACCTGTGATTCACCCTTGAACTCGCCGACCTTGACAGCGATCTTTTCGGGCTTGCCATCGCGCAGGATTCCCAGTGTGATGTCGCTTCCTGGCGCGGTCTCACTCACCGCGACCTGCAGTGAGCTTCCATTGACGATCTTGTTGCCATTGAGTTCGCGCAGAACGTCTCCGCTCTTCAGGCCGGCGCGGCTTGCAGGCGAGTCGGGGGTTACCTGGCTGATGATTGCTCCGGTCGCGTCAGGTAGATTGAAGAAGCTCGAGTTCTCGGGTGTTACGTCATTCATGCTGATCCCGAGATACCCATGATGCACGGTGCCGTCCTTGATGATCGATTCAGCGGAGGCTTTCACGATCTGCGAGGGAATGGCAAACCCTGCGCCTGCGAATGAGCCGTTGTTGGAGATGATGAACGTATTGATGCCCACCAGTTCTCCGTGCGCATTCACGAGCGGTCCGCCGGAGTTTCCCTGATTGATGGCCGCATCGGTCTGAATGAAGTCGCCGGGCTTTCGCGGGTCATCGGAATATGGATTGGGCCGGTTTAGCGCGCTCACGATGCCGCGGGTTACCGAGAACTGGAAGTACCCGAACGGACTGCCGAAGGCGAGCACCGTCTGTCCCGGGCGAAGCTTGGTGGAGTCGCCCCATGCAACGCTGGTCAGATTCTTCGCGTCGATTTTGATCACGGCGAGGTCGTTCAACTTGTCTACCCCAACGAGCTTAGCCGGGAAGACGCGCCGGTCATTGAGCGTGACTTTGATCTCTGTCGCGCTGTCCACAACGTGGTCGTTGGTCACGATGTAGCCGTCGGGAGAGATGATGATGCCACTGCCAATTCCGCGTTCAATCTGGTTGGGCGGCGGAAGGACGCGCATCTGACCATTGCCGTTCCCGAAGAACCGCCTGAACTCGGGCGGGAGCATACCGTCCGGGATACCAGATCCCTGAGAATCGTCGTCACGGTTGACTTGGGCCGGGGTTGCCTTTGCGGTGACTGAAACATTGACGACCGCGGGGGTTACGCGCGCGGCAACAGCCTCAACGGCATTGTCCAGTGCCACGAGGGACGAGACGCTGTTGTCGTCGAGCGGTGACGCGCCGTTTGCCGCGGCGCCGTTGCTTGCTGCCTGAGCCGCGTTGCGCCCGAGTAAAAGGGCCAAGGCTACAAGAAGCGTTGCCACAATACCCGTGGGTATGGCGAACCTTTTCAGATTTGCCACTAATGAATTAGTTGATCCTGACATAGCTACCTCTCCATCGAATTCGAAGTGTGGTCTTAAAGTTGAATCACGATCCAGCCGTTGTGAACTGAGCTCACAATGGGCTGGGCAGTTGACGCGGTTGGGGGAAGAATCCGAAGAATAAGCCGGGTGATCGTCTCGTTTCTAAACGGATCATTCCATTCGTCATTAAATCCAGAACCATCGACAAGGGCGTCTCCACTTACGCTCACGCGCGGGTCAAAGTCAGCGGTCCATTGCTGAATGCGGCGCGTTCCGCCAAGTTGTTCCACTGTCGTGAACACCAGTCGTTGCGGAATATCGTTGCCCATCGGCTCGGTCTGCTGGATCGCTGTTGCCGCGTCGAGAGAGCTTGATCGTACTTCGCGATGAATGGCGGCTTTCGATCTGCCGCTCTGCGGTTCCGAATTGGCTGCGAGCTCTCCCCTCGCACGGGTCGCCGGCATTCCGGCCTTCATTTGCACTGCGTGGTAGCCCGGTGTGAGTTCGCGCCGGTCGTGAAATACGATGTCTCCCTGGACAGAATTTGCAGCGATCATCGTAGCTGGAGCAGTGATGGCGGCTGCGCTCTTCGATTCGCGAGCTGGGACGAATGCAACGAGTTGCGGGCATCGCGCCAGTTCCAACGAGCCTGCTACAAGGCCGGAGCCGAGGGCGCTGATCAATACTCCGGTGGCAAGCGGGCGTAGTGTCTGCCTGCGCATCAGGATTCCATGGACGCGATGGGCGAGCTCCGAGCGGCGCTGCCATGCGCCGAGCGACAGCGTCTCAGCGCGCTGCTGCAACCTGCGTTCTGCCAGGCTCGCAAGGCAGGCCGCATAAGCACGGGGAGCCTGCGTTACCCGCACAACGCCCTCGTCACATGCCATTTCGCGTTCGCGGCACAGCTGGCGCTCCATCCACCACATCGCGGGATTCAGCGGGAAGACCACCAGGAGCAGCTTTTGCGCCAGATTTGTCCAGTCGTCGCGGCGACGCAGATGCTCGCCTTCGTGCAACACAATCTGTTCCAGCTCTCCCCGCGAAAGCTTCGTTAGAAGCCATTCGGGAATCAAAATACGCGGAGCGAAGTAGCCGATCACGCTGGGACGCATCAGGCTGTTCGTGGAGCAGATCTGCACCCGACTGCGAACGACCTCTGCCAGGACGCCCGCAAGCCTGTCGCCGATCTCGATCGGGGCAGCTGTTTTCCAGAGTCTCCGCAACCGCAAAGAATGAATTGCAAGATCGATGGCTCTGAAAAGCACCGCCACCACCCACACCCCGACGAGAACTGTGCTCCAGCGAAGGTCCAGCTGCATCAGGGGATGAATTACATTCTCTGCAGTCGCTGCTGCCGAAGCACCATGGTTTGCCCCCAAGGAGAGGTTTGCAATCAGAGGCAGGAAGGGCAGGCATGCTGCCGCTATGAATCCTGTGGCCCAGACCGTAAACCGTGACGCCGCCGAAATGCGCGGAGATGCCATCATGCAAAAGGACAACGCACAGGCAATTACGATGCCCTGCCAGAGAGAAGACACCAAGGCGGCAGCTATCGACGAGACGAAGGGGTTTGCGAGCAGATGCATCTTTAGGCCTCTCCACCGCCGTCTGACTCGGCATTCCGGATCAGGTTCTTGAGCCTTTGCAACTCTTCCGGCGAAACGTTCTCATCGCCAAGAAGCGAAAGCAGCAAACGCTCGCGCGAGTTCCCAAAGAAACGATTAAGAATGTAGCGCACTTCGGAGCGGCTTGCTTCGGTTTCGGCCACGCAGGGGCGATAGATGAATGCTCTACCTTCCTGCCTGTGCTCGACGTAACCCTTTTGTTCCAAGATTCTTACTGTCGTTAGAACCGAGTTGTAGGCCAGGGGTTCCCCTTCCGGCATGGCGGCAACCAGGTCGTTCACGGCCGATTCTCCGCGCCGCCAGAGAATCTTCATTAGCCTCAGCTCGGCTTCAGTCAGCGTGTTGGACTTCTTTGGGGGCATCCCGTCCTATTCTTCTAGACGAACAACTAAAGGATTAGTTAGCAGCCTGTCAAGGTTGGCTTCAGAAGTGTTCTCGAATCGGACAGATCTGTGATAAGAAGAGGACAAACACCAGACAACAGGGAAAAAGGGGCCAGCGATGCCTCGTGGGCTCAGATGCTTTGCCTGTGGTGCGCATTTCGAACGCAGATTTGCGTTGTCGCAGTTGTGGTGTGCGTCTTCGCCGGGCCAGGAAGTTCATGCTATTCACTCCAATTCGCCTTTCGGCGTTAGCGCTTGTTCTAGCAGCTTTGATTCTCATCGTTTTGCATGTCAACTCCGCGAGCAGG
>Ga0335076_10008134_pt1 | contig 10579 bp, 9 predicted proteins | sample Lox_Sample_25_FD_206717 | JGI IMG/M metagenome (GOLD analysis project Ga0335076, IMG submission 206717) | Soil microbial communities from Loxahatchee National Wildlife Refuge, Florida, United States - Lox_Sample_2.5 | ecosystem: Environmental > Terrestrial > Soil > Wetlands | place: USA: Florida...
GCCAACTTGCGGTTCGCGGCGATTTGGTTACGCCCAACCTGTTACAGGAAGCACGCAAACGAGACCTGCAAGTGGTTTGCTGGACGGTCAATTCTCCCGCGCACATGCGCATGCTCGCCACGGCGGGAGTCGATGGCATCATGAGTGATTATCCGGATCGCCTGCTCAGTGTGCTGAAGAAATAGCCCGGTACAGACCCAGAAACTGGCCCACCGTCAACTGCTCAGCCCGCGCGTCTTCCCGGATCTTTAGCTCGCCCACAATTTTGCGAAGCTCCTCTGCACTTGCCCTCGGACGAAGGTTGTTCGACAGCGTTTTACGCTTCTGTCCGAAACACATCTTTACAAAATCCAGGAACTTAGTTCGCTCTTCCTCCGAAACGTTGGACGCTGCTCCGGGAAATCTCAAGGTGACCAACGCCGAAGCCACTTCTGGCGGTGGACGAAACGCAGCGGGAGGGAGGCGAAGGGCAAACTCCGGCCGCGTGTAGAACTGCGTGGCCACGGATAGATAGCCATATTGCTTCGTACTCGGGCGCGCTGTGAGCCGCGCTGCCACCTCCAGCTGGATTACGATATGTGCGGCGTCGATCTGCTCCGCATATTGAAAGAAGTGATGCAGGATCGGCGAGGTAATGTAATAAGGAAGGTTTCCGTAGATTCTCATCCGCCGGGCGCCAGCCAAAGCTGCCAGATCGGTTTTTAGGATGTCTCCAGCAACAACGGTGAGATTGGGATGTTTCCCGGCAAGCCGCTGCAAGGCGGAAACCAACGGCGGGTCCAGTTCCACAGCAATCACGGGTGTCCCGCTTCGCAGCAGGTGTTCGGTCATTTCTCCGTGTCCGGCGCCAATTTCAATCCAGCAGTAGTTCAGTTCCGAGCGGTATTCAGGAGCTTGTAGCCCATGAGGGGAAACACGAATCGCCCGGGCAATTTTTTCGCGCCAACCGGGATCGCTGAGAAAGTGTTGGCCGAGCCTTTGTCTCGTCATGAACTTGGTGTACAAAGTGTAGCAGGAGAAACACGGCGAACTCGCACAAACGCGCCTGAATCGGTTTCAGTTTCGCGGCGCTTGGCGACGTAAGGAGTTGTGATGGCGAAGGGATACTGGATTACCTTTTATCGTTCGATCACCAACCCAACCGCACTCGCGAATTATGCAAAATTGGCCGGGCCTGCCATTGAAGCTGGAGGTGGCAAGTTCCTGGTGCGTGGTGTGCCAGAGCGCGTTTACGAGGCGGGCCTCAAGGAACGCGTGGTGGTGATCGAATTTGAAACGCTGGAGAAGGCCATTGCCACGTTCGAAGGGGAAAGATACCAGGAAGCCGCGAGGCTCCTGGCGGGAGCTGTGGACCGCGATATTCGCCTTATTGCTGGCAGTTGATCCAGCGGCGATTCTTCTTGCGAAGGCCGCTGCAATTCTCACAAAACAAGGCGGTTAGTTCTTCATGGTTACTGGTAGAAGGAGCCTGCAAGACAAACTGCAAGGTTTACCGCTGACCTCGTTCTAAAATCGGTGCACAGTTGCATACGCGCTGTTCAGCCCCAGAGAGGACTGGATCTCGCCCATGCAGGCCTTCCTCATTCTCTACGGACTATTCGCCCTTACCACGCCCATTCTGGTGATCGTTCTCTATGTTCGCTACAGCAAATTGCGGGCCCGCCTAAACACTGCGGAAGAAGAATCGGCAAGCCAAATCGCTGCGGTTCGGCGCGACCTCTGGGATTTAAAACAACAGCTCGGTCTAAAACCTGCTGCCAGTCCCACGCATCCTCGTGCGGAGACACCTGCTACAACCCTTGTTGCTGAACCGCCGAAACCGAAACCCGCTAGTCCACCTGTACCGTCGGTGCCGGTTGCACCTCCTCCGCCACAGCAAGAACAGCGCCAGTCCATCCCGCCTCCAGCGCCCCCGAAACCTGCGCCACCTGTTCCTGCGCCGAAGCAGCCGCCTGTTCCACCATCGCTGCCTTCCGTCCCACCACCTCCTCCACTTATCGTCAAACCGTCCGCGCCAGCACCACCGGCCCTGCCGAGACCACCCGTGGAAGTTCCGGCAGCTGCTTCTTCCGCAGTCCAACCCAAGACTGAACCGCCTTCGGCAGCTACTCGGTCAGCGGCGCCATCGTCCTATTCGCCGCTGCGGATTCAACCGGCAAAACCTACTCTGCAAGAACGCATGAACAAAGTGTCGTCGTTCGAAGAAGCGCTAGGAACGAACTGGCTACAGAAGCTTGGCATCGTCTTGCTGGTGCTGGGCGTCGCTTCCTTCGGCATTTACGAACTCGCGGCCCTCGGTAGTTTCGGCAAAGTCGTGGTGTCCTATCTTGTCGCCGTCGGCCTGTTGGGAGGCGGCATTTTCCTGGAAAAGCGCGAACGGTATCAATTACTCGGCCGCACCGGAATCGGCGGCGGTTGGGCGCTGTTCTTCTTTACTACGTACGCCCTCTATCACGTAGGGGCCATGCGCGTCCTGAACTCTCTCGTTTTGGACTCCACGCTCATGCTGCTCGTTGCTGCGGCCATGGCCGCGCACACGCTGCGTTACCGCTCGCAGCTAGTCACAGGGTTAGCCTTCTTGTTGGGATATTCCACGGTGGCGCTGAGCCAAGACACGGTTTACAGCCTTTCCGCCGGCGTAATTCTTGCGATTGGATTGGTCGCGATTGTTCTCAAGATGCGCTGGTACGAGCTGGAGGTATTCGGAATTCTCTCCAGCTATTTGAATCATTCTTACTGGCTGTACCGGATTCTCGGAATCCAGGGCGCGCGCGGGCACCTCTTTCCGGAATACGCCGCAAGCACCGCGATGCTCTTCTTCTACTGGGTCGTGTTTCGCGCTTCCTACATCGTGCGCAAGCCGGCCAATGCGTCTGAAGAGCACATGTCCACCGCCGCAGCGGTGCTGAATTCGCTGTTGCTGCTGGCTACCTTGCGGTTCCAGTCCGTGCATCCGGAACTCGCGTGGGTACTCCTGGTCACGGTAGGTGCGATCGAATTGGCCTTGGCTCATATCGTCAGGATTCGTCGAGAAGCGTTCATCGTACTAACCGTGCTGGGCTCGGCTCTGCTTCTGGCGGCCGCACCTGCGCACTATGCCGGGCCCGGGAATGACGTAGCCATTCTCTGGGTCGTGGGCATGGAGGTTTTTCTTATCAGCGGCGCGGTGGTCAACGAGGTCGTGTTCCGCCGTGTCGGGCTCTTCACTGGATTGCTGGTAGGACTCTGGCTGGCCTATTCCGATTTGCGTCCACTTTGGGCGGCTCGGCTCGCATTTGAGCGCAGCATCGTTCCCGCCGCTGTACTTTTCGGTGTCTGCGCCATCGCTTATTACCTGAACGCGCTGGGCATCGGCCAGAAATGGGACGAATTCTTTTCTGAATCTCCGGATGACGAATTGCTGACTGCTCACTCGTATTTGGGTGCCGCCACTGCGGCGGTGGCGATGTGGGCGTTCCTGATCAAGGATTGGACCGCACTCGGTTTTGCCGTGCTCATGTTGGCTCTGGCAGCGGTCGCTCGCGCAACCGGTTCGCGTTTATCGCAACATCTGCAGATGCAGTACTTGTTCTTTGGCGTTTTGACCGCTTGGCGGACCTTCACTCTTAACTTACACCCGGAGTACGCTAGCGGCGTCCATCTAGGCGTCAGGCTGATTACCGTTCCTCTTCTAGCCGCCGCGTTCTATGGCGTTGCCCGGTTGGCGACCTTGCGGGACACCGCAGAGCAGCGCGTGGTCCGCGGGCTTTTTGCCGCTGCGGGTACTGCCGCTTTGATCCTCCTGATCTGGGTGGAGGCACCGGAACTGTGGCGTCCGGTCGCCTACATTATTTTCGCTATGGCGTTGGCGGAAGCCGGACGCGCGCTGAAGTATCCGCCCGTTGCCTGGCACACTCATCTGATTTGTGCGCTGGCAGCCATGACTGCGGTAACCGCCGATCCGCTGCGCCTTCATCATTGGCACACCCTGCCTGTGCGGGCCTTCAGCGGACTCGCCGTCATTGCGGGTTTCTATTGGCTGGCATGGCGAGGCACCAAAGAAGCAGACTTGCATCTCGCAACGACTCGCGCCGCATACACCTGGGCCGCTGCTGCATTGATGTTGTGGGCTCTATTCGAACTGCTGCACGCGCCATGGATTGCCGTTGGCTGGATTGCGTTCGCGGTGGTTCTGGCACTGGCTGCGCGCTGGATGTCGTACTCGCAACTCGCCTGGCAAGCGAATCTTGTTGCGATCTGCGCAGCTCTCCGGACGATCGAATTCAATTACCGGCTGGACCAAACCGTGTGGGCCGGAGTCAGCTTGCGCGTAATTACCGTGGCGCTGGTCGCGGCGGGCCTGTATTTCGTCTCCAGAAAAGCTCACCCAAACGAAGAAGCGCGCCCACTCGTTACGTTTCTCCACTCCTTTGCTGCTACGGGCTTACTCGCGGCGCTCATGTACTACGAAGCCCCGAACGGCTGGCTGGCGCCATTGTGGGCTGCGTTTGCCATGGTATTGGCCCTCGTGGACCGCAGGTGGCCCAGCGACGAACTGCCTTGGCAAGCGCACCTTCTGTCTCTGCTGGCGTTCGCTCGCGCTTTCCTGATCAATTTGCAACTGCAAACCACATGGCACAACTGGAGCGTCCGGCTCCTGTCCGTCACCATTATTGCCGTGCTCTTCTACGCCATGGCTCGCGTCGTACGCATGCCGGGGGAATGGCGCAAACGCGATTTGCACCACGCCTACTCCTGGGCCGCTTCGGTTGTTGCGTCTTGCATGCTTTGGCATGAATTGCGGCCTTTGGCTGTCGCGGTAGGTTGGGCGGCGTTCGGTCTGATCCTTTTCGAATATGGCCTGTTGCGGAAAGTCGCACAATTCCGGTATCAGGCTTACATCGCGCTGCTCGCCGCGTTCGTACGCATTTTCTTTGTGAATCTAACCGCTAGCCAGACCGGCGAATTCTGGGGCTCGCGCCTGTATACAATCCTGCCGCTGGTTCTGATTTTCTTCTTCGTTTACGCGCAATTGCCTGCCAAAGGACTATCCAAGGAAGATAGCGACGCAATTTCGCGCGACCGCGCCTGGCACGTCGACGTGCTGCTTGCTTGTCTCGGAACCGCATCCATTGCCGCGCTTTTGCGGTACCAGTTCACCGGTGAATGGGTGGTCACCGCGTGGGCAGCGCTCGTGGTGGTGCTGTTTGCCGTGGCGTATCTGCTCGATCGCGAACTTTTTCTCTACCAGGCAATGGCTCTAACCGTGATTACGTTCGCCCGAGGTGTCGCGCACAACCTCTTCGGCAATAGCTATTTCACGCAAGGAGACTGGAGAGGCCGCTACTTCGTTGTGGGCACCGCAGTGGCTCTGCTGCTCTCCACCCTGTTCTTCGCGTTTCCGCTGCGCGAGCGGTTTCCGGGCCTAGGCAACGCGACTCGTACCCGGGCCTTCGTTTCGGCGTTAGCGCGCAGGCCGGAGCAGTTGCAATTCTTTGCAGCGGTGATCCTTCTGTGGCTGATGCTCACAGTGAAAATGAATGCTGGAATGAAGACCGTGGCTTGGGGCATCGAAGCCGTCGGCATCATCATTCTCGCCTTGCTGGTGAAGGAACGCAGTTTCCGCCTCACTGGCTTGGTGCTGCTGCTCGTCTGCGTAGCGAAAATCATGCTGCTGGACGTGTGGGGACTACAGGCGCGCGACCGTTACATCACCTTGATTATCGTGGGAAGCGCTTTGCTGCTTGTCTCCTACTTGTATAGTCGTTATCGCGAAGCCATCCGGCAATTTCTATGAAACGCGGCGTGCAGTTGTCAGTGTTTTTTCTGGTGCTGGTGGCGTCCGCCGCTGCTATCTACTACGCACAACGCCGCCAGAAACAGGCTCGCGTTTCGGCAAATGCCCTCATGGAGATGACGGCCGACGCCCAGCGCGACATTTCCCGCTTACCGATGCATTTGACTCGTTTGCCGGACGACGAGGAGATCGCGATCGGGAGGCAATTGGAGTCGCAATACTCGTACATGGGCAAGAAAATGACGCCGGACGAGCAAGTGCTGGAAAACTATGTCCGCCAAGTCGGGGGTCGAGTTGCCAGCCACGCGCACCGGACTTTACCGTACGAATTTCACCTGGTACCCGACCGCAACATGATGAATGCGTTCGCTCTTCCCGGTGGTCCTGTCTATATCGGTGAGGGCATGACCGATTTGATGGAAACGGAAGACGAACTGGCAGGTGTTCTGGCGCACGAAGTGGAACATATCGACCATTACCATGCGGTGGAGCGCGTGCAGATCGAAGCGCAGCTCAGGAACCTGGAGCTGGACGTCCTTGGGCAACTGGTGCAACTGCCGGTGTCGCTCTGGGAAGCTGGCTATCATAAGGACGAAGAACTGGAGGCTGATCGCGAAGGCATGTTCCTGGCAGTAGAGGCAGGGTATTCTCCTTACGGTACGGTGCAGATGATGGAAGAGTTTTCGAAGTTGCACAAGGAATACGTCATCCACGCCGAAACACCCGACGATGAATTATCCCAACTGGCAGTACAGAGTCTGGAGGGCTACTTCCGAAGCCATCCACCGCCCAGCGAACGTCTCGATCAAGCCAATCGAATCATCGTGGAACAGCACTGGGAATCTCGCAGGGAGCAAAAACCATTCCATCTCGAATACCAGCTGCACAACGGAGAAGTCGTCAGCCCGTAAATCTCACCGTATCCGCTCTAGGACTTTGGCAGGCCGTCAACTTGACGCCTGCCCGATCCTCCGATAGCGTAAGAAACTCATTTCCAACATGCGCATCCTCTTCGTAGCTTCCGAAGCTCTTCCGTACGCAAAAACAGGTGGTTTGGCAGACGTGATTGAAGCATTGCCGCGCGCACTCGTGAAACTGGGGCACGAAATCGCTGTTTTCCTTCCACGGTACCGCGGCATCGAAATTCAATCCGTCGAAATGCCCAGCATGACCATATCTCAAGGTGTGCGCCTTCGTTTTCCTTCTATTGCCAATGGCGGATTGCATCGGGGTGTCCGGTACTTTTTCCTGGACGATCCATTTTATTTCGATCGCGAAGGCGTTTATGGCAATCGAAACCAGGAATATCCCGACAATGCAGAGCGCTTCACGGAGTTTTCACGCGCGGCCATCGAGCTCGCCAAGCAGATCTGGATGCCGGACCTGTTTCATTGCCACGACTGGCAAACCGCCATGGTTCCTGTGCTTCTCCGAACCTCTTATGGAGATGACCCTGCCGTTCGAGATGTGCCGGTAGTCTTCACTGTTCACAATATGGGCTATCACGGCAGATTTCCCCGCGAAGTTTTGGAGCGAGCCGGAATTCCTTCCGGCGTATTTCATCCCGGTGGGATCGAATTCTTCGGAAATGTGAATTTTCTGAAAGGCGGCTTGGTCTACTCCGATTACTTGACGACGGTCAGCCGCAAATATGCCGAGGAAATCCAAACGTCGGAATTCGGCTTCGGCCTGGAGGGAGTCGTGCGTACGCGCGCGGATCGCCTGGTCGGCATTCTCAACGGCGTGGACTATTCCGTATGGAGCCCGGACCGCGATGCCCTGATTCCCACGAAGTATTCGGCGAAGAATCTAGCGGGCAAACGTGTATGCAAAGAAGCGCTGCTCGACGAATTGAAGCTGATGAAGGATGTGCCGCACCGCCCCGTAATCGGCATTGTCTCCCGGTTTGCCGACCAGAAAGGTTTCGATTTGATTGCGCGAATCGCCCGGGAACTCATGCAAGAAGACGTTCTGCTGGCGGTATTGGGTACGGGAGAGCGCCGTTACGAGGAATTGTTCCGGGCCATGGCTGCGGATTTTCCCGGTCGTGTTGGCGCAGTGATTGGCTACGACAATCGTCTGGCTCACCTGATCGAAGCGGGGTCTGATATCTTCGTGATGCCCTCGCGCTACGAACCTTGCGGGCTTAGCCAGATCTACAGTCTTCGTTACGGAACCGTACCTGTGGTTCGCGCTACGGGCGGCCTCGACGACACCATCGAATCCTTCGATTTGGAGCACGGCACCGGCACCGGTTTCAAATTCTGGGAGTACTCCGGCGCGGAGCTGCTGCACACGATTCGCCAAGCGCTGCACAACTATTCGGACGAGGGCGTCTGGAGACGCATCCAGCTCAACGGCATGGCCAAAGATTTTTCCTGGAACACCTCGGCGGCGGAATATGCGAAACTATATACAGCTGCCCAAGCAGCGCGAAACCAAACGGCAGTTCCATCATCTAATTAATCCAGGAAGGCGGCTGCTCGGTTGCGGCCGGTCGAGGAAACAACAAAAACGTTATGGCTGAAAACATTCTCACGGTGAACGATGGAAATTTCGAAACGGAAGTTTTGACGGCGAGCAAGGCTCAGCCCGTTATGGTCGATTTTTGGGCGGAGTGGTGCCGTCCGTGTCATATGCTAGCCCCTACAGTAGCGGAAATTGCTCAGGATTATGCGGGCAAGCTGAAAGTCACCAAACTCAACGTGGATGAGGCCATGAACTCCGCGGGACGTTTCAATATTCGCGGTATTCCCACGCTTCTCGTGTTCAAGAATGGCCAGGTGGTCGAACAGATCGTCGGCGCGGTGCCGAAGGATCAGATCACCAAAGCCCTTGAACGGCACATCGGCTAGCGCACCTGCAATTCGAGACAAATCAAAAAGGGCAGCAAACTTGTCAGCGAAACGAACCGCCACGCGGAAACGGGTGCGCGCGAAGAGTCCTGATTCGAAACAGCTCACCGGCAAAGCCGCGGTTCACCCGTCGGCGACAGTGTTGGTGGCGGCAAGCGATGGACTGGTTCGCTGCACGTGGGCTTCGAATCCGCTCAACAGGAAGTATCACGATGAGGAGTGGGGTAAGCCGGTACACGATGACCGCCAGTGGTTCGAGTTCCTGCGCCCAGGCGGGTTTGAGTTGGGACACTATTCTTCAGAAACGCGGGCGCTACCGTGAAGTCTTCCACGGCTTCGATGTGGCCAAAGTATCGCGGTTCGATGGCAAGAAGCTTCGCGAACTCCTGTGCGATCCCGGAATCGTGCGCAATCGGTTGAAACTAACTGCTACGGTCGCGAACGCCAAAGCATTCTTGCTGGTGCAGCAGGAATTCGGCAGCTTCGACCAGTTCATTTGGAACTTTGTGGGTGGCGCGCCGGTTCAGAATTGCTGGCAACACTCCAAACAGGTTCCCGCGAAGACCGCGTTGTCCATTGCCCTAAGTAAGGAACTGCTCAAACGCGGGTTTCGCTTCGTGGGTCCTACGATCTGCTACGCGTTGATGCAGGCCACCGGATTGGTAAACGACCACCTCACCACCTGCTATCGATTCCGCGAATTGCAATAGTTCGCACAGCAGTGCCGGGCACCAGCAACACAGCGCCGTACGCATCAAGCTTGTCCCGCATCTTTGCAGGAACACGAATCGCACCACCGCTTGCGACGCAAACAGGTTTTGTTAGCTCTGTACAAGAGCGGGCGTCGTACAATGGCAGTATAGAAGCTTCCCAAGCTTCCTCTAGTTAACCCTAACACGCTGAACTGGCGGCACTTACGAGCTTTTTAGACCAATCGCAATTTGGAAAATGATGGAAAATGGCGCGCTCCGAAGTTGCCTGGGCCGCGCGTTTGCTTCGTTTGCAAGACGCTGGCCGATTGGTATGTCTTGGATAGTTCAGGCACAAGCGATTCAGAGTTTCGGGTGTTAGGTTCGATCCCGACCGCCCCTACCAAATTCCCAATGTTTTGAAGGATTTCCCGCATCGTAAATCCCAAAAGTACTGAACGGTACTACTTGGGTGGAGAAGTACTGATTCCGAATGCTTCTCTCTGGGTCTCTCCCGTTATTGGCCGATCTTTCTAGGGTGATGTTGGTGATGTTCACAATTGTAGTAGATGTGTACACGAGGTGTTATACTTCACATGGAGGACAAACATGGCCACAGTCAGGACGCGGTCCCACAAGCACTTCCGGCTGGACACGATGAAGATCAAGCGCGCGCAGAAGGTTTTGCGGGTAAGCACCGAAACAGAAACTATCGAGCGTGCGTTGGATTTGGTGATTTCCGAACACGAAAGAAATCGGTTGGTTGCTGACGCCAACGAGCGCTTTGTGAAAAGCGGCATATCTGTGAAGGATGTCTATGGAACGCTGGAGCCTTAGATGCAGCCGGTGCTATTCGACACGTCTATGTACATCACCTCCTTACGGCTGGGGGATGACGCAACCCTGGGTTTGAGGCGAGTTGTCACAGGCGCTTCTGTTTGGCTGAGCTCCGTAGTTCTCGAAGAGCTGTATGCCGGAGTAATCCGTCGCAATCGGCACGTTGTTGAGCGTCTCGAGCGTGACTTCGACAGAGCCCGCCGCATCCTGGTCCCGAACCTAACGGACTGGACACAAACGGGGAAGGTGCTCGCTCTACTTGCCGCCAAGTACGATTATGAGCAGATCGGGAAGGGACGCTTGACCAACGATGCACTGATTGCAATGAGCGCAGCCCGTTCGGGAATAACGGTGATAACGGCCAATGCACGCGATTTTAAGAAGTTGTCAGACTTCCGTCCATTTCAGTGGCGAGTAGAGAG
>Ga0335076_10008137_pt1 | contig 10577 bp, 11 predicted proteins | sample Lox_Sample_25_FD_206717 | JGI IMG/M metagenome (GOLD analysis project Ga0335076, IMG submission 206717) | Soil microbial communities from Loxahatchee National Wildlife Refuge, Florida, United States - Lox_Sample_2.5 | ecosystem: Environmental > Terrestrial > Soil > Wetlands | place: USA...
TTGAGATTGTCCTGACGAAGAATGTTGTTCAGGAACGACTTGTAGAATTCAGTGACCTGACGGTCGCGTTCGGGGGTGTCCGCCGGAAGAGCAGAATCGTCGACGTCGAGTTCGGTGACATAAAGCTGCAGGTTAAGCTTTTCGATTTCCCTCAAGAATCTGTTCAGACCGTTGAAAGTCGGCAAGCCGGAGTAAGTGCGAAGATGGGCTTGAACGCCGAGAGCGTGGATGGGTGTTCCCTTTTTCTTCATGCGACCGATGAGAGCGAGAATGGCTTCGCGTTTTTGCTCTTGTTCCGGCTGGTCCGTTTCGATGTCGAAATCGTTGTAGGTGAGGAGAGCACTTGGGTCGACATCGGCAGCAGTGCGATAAGCGAGATCTATGTAATCCTCGCCGATGTTGGCCAGCCAGATGGAGGTGGTGAGGTCGTTGTGATTTTCGTGTTCGGGGCGAATGGCTTCGTTGACAACGTCCCAGGAATGAATGCGGCCTTTGTAACGCGAGGCGACTGTGCGGATGTGGTTGGTAAAGACAGAAACGGCGTTCTGGGGAGTGACGATGGAATCGAGCCAGGCGGGATTGTGTTCGTGCCAGCAGAGGTTGTGACCGCGAGCGAGGAGATGGCTGGATTCCGCGAAATTCATGAAATTGTCGGCCTGGGTGAAATCGAAACGATCAGGCTCGGGATGGGTGAGGCGCCACTTCATAGCGTTTTCAGCAACGACAATGGAGCATTGGTCGAGGAGGAGTTGTGTTAGGTCGGGACGTTTGAGTTGAGGGTCAGAGACGGCAGAACCGAACAAGAGGCCCCTGGAGCGGGCGAGTTCACGAAGTCTGACGATCCCGATAGGGGAAGGTAGGGAGGCTGCAGCCATGGCTCTCAGGGAGAGTTGGAGGAATTCACGGCGGCGCATGGGAAGTGTCGAAGAATTCGAACGGGATTCTAGCACAGAGGGCACGGAGTTGACGGAGAGAGCTTTTTCAGGCGCGGGCGGCGTTTAGGGCAGAGCCGGAAGATTGATCGAGGACGCGCTGGTAATAAGCTTCGTACGTGGGGATGACGTCGTTGGCACAGAATTTTTTCTTAGCATTGACGCGGGCGCGCTGGCCCATTTCGCGGCCTCGGTCTGCTCGTGACAGAATTTGGATAGCGAAGTTGGCGGCGGATTTAACGTCGCCCGGATCGACAAGATAGCCGTCTATGCCATGTTCGACGACTTCGGGGACGCCGCCGACGTTGGTGGCGATGACGGGAACTTCGCAGGCCATGGCTTCGAGAGCCGCGAGGCCAAAGGATTCGAGCTGCGAAGGCATCAGGAATAAATCCGCGACAGAAAGCTTTTCGTAGACGGCATTTTGTTTGCCGAGGAAGTGGACGTCTTTCTGGAGGCGTTTTTTGCGGACGAGGTATTCGGCGGCGCCGCGATCGGGGCCGTCGCCGATGAGGACGAGCTTGGCGGGGATTTTTGCGCGCAGGAGAGCGAAGATTTCGACAACGTCGGTGAGGCGCTTGACGGGCCGGAAGTTGGAGAGGTGCATGAGGATGGGTTCGCCGTCGGGCGCCCAGAGATTACGGAGCGTGGGTTGCGGAGTGCGGGTGTAGAGGTCGCAGTTGACGAAGTTGGGGATAACTTCTATGGGGCGCTTGATGTCGAACTCTTTGACGGTTTGCGTAAGGAGATAGGTGGAAATGGCAGTGACGCCGTCGCTTTGTTCGATTGAGAACTTCGTAATAGGCAGATAACTTCGGTTACTGCCAACGAGGGTGATGTCGGTGCCGTGAAGAGTCGTGATAAAGGGCAACCGGCGAGGGGCAGCCATGGAGCGGGCCAGCATAGCGCTGACCGAATGCGGAATGGCGTAGTGTACGTGAAGGAGGTCCAGGGATTCGGACTCGAAGACCTCCAGCATTTTGGTGGCAAGAGCCAGGGTATACGGAGGGTGGTCGAAGAGCGGGTAGGAAGCGACTTCCACTTCGTGGAAATGAATGCGTGGGTCGTTTGGGTTCATACGGATAGGCGGGGCGTAACTAATGAAATGGATATCGTGGCCGCGGGCCGCAAGTTCCTGGCCGAGTTCCGTGGCGACCACGCCGGAGCCGCCGTAGGTGGGGTAGCAGGTAATACCGATTTTCATGACAGAGGCTCTCCGCATGCCTCAGTTGTTTCTCTTCGGCAGATAGGGCAGCATTCTACCGGCATTTATGGCCTTGCAGATCAAACTAGGGCCGCATATTAATGCTGGCCCATGCGCGCCGGGGCTGGCGGCCAAGGCATTTTATTAGACGCGGGAGGCTAAGAAATCGTGACACGGCTGGCAGGGAAGGTTGCCTTGGTGACGGGAGGGGGAACAGGAATAGGCAAGGCGATTGCGATGGCGTTTGCCCGGGAGGGAGCGAGGGTGGCAATAGCTGGGCGGCGTCCCGATAAGCTGGAAGAGGCGGTTCGCGAGGTGGAGAGCCGAGGCGGAGAGGCGATGGCTGTTACATGCGATGTATCCAAAGGGAAGGATGCGGAAAAGGCGGTGCAAGAGACCGCCAAAAGGTTTGGAAAACTGAGTGTGTTGGTGAATAACGCGGGAGTCTTGAAAGTGGCGACGGTTGAAGGAACCAGCGAAGAAGAATGGGACCAGCTGATGGAGATAAACTTAAAAGGGCCATTTTTGATGTGCAAAGCCGCACTGCCGGAGTTTCGAAAAGCCGGAGGCGGGGCGATTGTGAATGTCGGATCGGTGCTTGGGCTTATTGGGATGAAAGACCGCGCTGCATACTGCGCTTCGAAGGGCGGCGTGACGTTGCTAACGAAAGTGGTGGCTCTGGATCACGCGCATGAAAATGTACGGGCGAACTGTATTTGCCCGTCCATTGTGGAGACCGATTTGGTGCAAGGGCTTTTCGCGGCGTCGGCAGAAGGGAGGGCTTTGAGAGACTTGCGGATTGCGTCGATTCCATTGGGTCGGATGGGACGGCCCGTGGACGTTGCGGAGATGGCGGTGTTCCTGGCGTCGGACGAGTCGAGTTGGTTGACGGGAGCGGCTATTCCATTGGACGGCGGGCTTTCCGCCTATTGAGTTTGGGAAAAAAGGAAGCAGAGTCTTGGGAAACTTCGGGCTCCTAAGTACCGCCAACACTTGAGGATTCAATGACCGCGGAATTGTTCAAGGATTTGAAAAAATACGAAGCGGCTCTGCGCAACCGGGCTAACGAAACCGGAGCTACGGCACTGCTGGGGCTTTCCCTTCTGAGTCTGGAGAAAGGGCACGTCGTCTTCAGCATGAGGGTGAAGCCGAGACACAAACAGATTCATGGGGTGGTGCACGGTGGAGTACTGGCCACGGTTGCGGACACGGTTGCGGCCATAGCGGCCTATACGACGGTACCAAGGCAGACCCAGATTGCGACCGTGGAGCTCAAGATCAATTTCCTGGAGGCGGTTCCGGGCGGCAAGATCAAAGCGGAAGGGCGGGTCTTACGGACGGGGCGAAATTTTATCGTGACCGAATGCGAGATTTTTAACGAAAAAGGAACCTTGGTGGCAAAGGCTCTGCTAACGTTTGGAGCTGCGCGAGGACACTCGATCATTCCGAGATAGGGCGGGAACCCGACCGAAGGCCAGGAGCCCTACTCGAGAATCAAAGAGAGCTACTCGTCCCCGCCAGCCGCGGCTTCTTCGCCGTCTTTGTGGACGTACTTAATAACGCGCTTGAAAACGAGCAAGTTGGGACTGCCTTGGCGAGTGAGCTTGATGCAATCGCGGTCGTACCACTCCACGGTGCCGCGCAACGTTTCGCCACTATCCAGAACCACAACCATTGGGGTGCGGCTCTGCATCTGCTTAACCCAGTAAAAGTTCTCAGCATGGGTCGTTTCGGGAGGGGCCGGCTTCTTGCTTGGCACTGGACCGGGACCGTTGTGCGGAATCCTCTGCGGAGGCTGCTCCTTCACGTCCGGAAATCCCGGGCGAAACATTCTGCGGTTCACCATGACTTCTCCTTGCAGGTAACGGTGGGGCGTGCTCACAGAGTGAGATGCATAGTTTGTGCGCCAGGTTACAGTTGCATAAGAAAATTTTTAGCGAAATCGTAATGAGCAGAAGCAGGGGATTTGATGATGAAGGGCTAAGGTTTTGGCGCGAGCGAAGCTGCGAGGGCATCAAGGCCCAACTGGCGATTTAGGTTTCGTCGCGCGCCCGCATACAGTTCATCAAAGCTCGCGACGGCGCGCATTACCCAGCGCGAATCAATTGCTTTAGCAAGTGTCTCCAACTCCTTGGCGAGAGGAGCATTTCGCAACAACGGTGCTTTGACCCCGGAAGTAAGCTCAAGGAGATCGGTGAGGAGACCATAGAAGACGTTGATCTGGTCCTCGAAGGAAGTTTCGCGCTCCTTGGCGAGTGCGGAAGTGTCCGCGAAAAGCTGAGAGAAGCCATGGCCGCGAGCGGCGCGCTCCAGAATGCGCAGCGCACTACGGCGGCGTTCAGCGGTTTCTTCAACATTCATTTCGATGGCCAGGCCGGGACTGCCTTCTGCGAGTTGTGCGGCGAGCCTCAAGTCGGCTGGCTTGCGCTTCGTCTTCTCCTTGAGGATGTTTTCAACGTCGGCCTGGGTGAGGGCCGCGAAGTGAAACTGCAGGCAGCGTGAGATGATGGTGGGCAGCAAAGCATAAGGGGAAGGCGCAGTTAATATGAAGGTGGCCGAGCCGGGCGGTTCTTCCAAGATTTTGAGAAAGACATTCTGCACGTCCCACCGCATTGTTTCCGCCCCATCCAGAACAAAGACGCGTCGGCGTCCCATGGGCTGGAAGTAGGCTGCGCGCTGGACAGCACGAAGTTGCCCGACGCGAAGCATTGGGCGGGCCACCGGAGATCTGAGGCGCACCGGATCCGGTACGAGCACCCAGACGTCGGGGTGCGTTTGCAGAATCAGAGGAACACGCTCAACGGTGCCCGCGTCGGCGCTTTCGCCGCGCTCGGAAAGGCCTAGTTCGATGAGCTTTTCGGGATCGGCTAAGAGACTTACGCGAATGCAGGTATCGCATGCCCCGCAGAAGTCATCCTTGAGGCGCTCGCAATTGGCCGCTTGGGCAAACATGCGGGCGAGCGTATATTTGCCGACGCCGCGTGGGCCACTGAAAAGCAGTGCATGGGGGACGCGGTCGCTACGCAAGGCACCCCGCAGTGCGGTAACGATGCGTTCATTGCCAAGGAATTCGGAGAAGCCCATCGCTCAGCGTGGTCCTTTTGCGATGGATCCGGTGAGAAGCGGCGTAATGGCAGCGATGATTTCCCTGGCAATGTTTTTTTGCGAGCGCATAGCCTCTCGTGCTGCATCAAAACATTGGATGGTTGCCCAGTTGGACCTCTCCGCGAGCCGATCGTACATCGCGGCGGCGTCCTCCAGGTGGCGGAGGCTGGCTTCCTGGAGGTCCTGTTTCACCTTCGTGTAAGTGCGAGTGGATTTGCGTTTAACCAGTTGCTGTGCCTGTCGCGGGGGAACGCGCAGGTACAGAACCATCGTCTCGCGGGGCAGGCTGTAGATTTTGTATTCGAGATGTTCGATCCATTCGATGAAAGCATCTCGTTTTGCAGTCGGCGCCCGGGCTGTTTGATGAGCGAGGTTGGAACCGATGTAGCGGTCGGCGAGCACGATCTTGCCTGCGCTGAGAGCCGCCTCGATACGCGGCTTTGCTTCAAAGCGGTCGCCCGCATAAAGCAAGGCGCTGAAGTGCGGATCCACCGTTTCGAGCGCGCCGAAATCGCCATTGAGGAACTGGCCGACCATTTTGCCAAACCAGGAGTCATATTGAGGGAAGCCCGTGGAATAAACAGTGTGGCCTGCGACTGTGAGAGCCTTCTCGAGGAGATCCACTTGCGTGCCTTTGCCGCTACCATCAATGCCTTCGACGGCGATGAGTTTACCGGGCTCAGTCATATAGGAAAGCCAGTCTAACCGCAGTCTCACAACGCTGCAACGCCGCGCGTGCTAGGATTCAATCTTCCATATGAGTGCGATACGGGAAAATCTACGGCAGATTCAAGAAGGAATAGAGGCAGCGGCGCGCCGCGTTGGACGCAGCGCCAGTGAGATTACCCTGATTGGTGTTTCCAAGACGCACCCGGCGGAGGCGATTCGAGAGGCTTACGACGCGGGGCTTCGGCATTTCGGCGAAAACCGTGTTCAGGAATGGGAAGGGAAGCGTGGCGGGGTTGAGAATTTGAAGGCGTCGTGGCACCTAATCGGGCACCTGCAAAGCAACAAAGCGGCGCGGGCTGCGAAACTGTTTCACAGCATTGATTCCGTGGACGATTTTGGCCTTGCGCAGCGCCTGGACCGTGCGCGGAAGGATTTCGGCGTTGCGGAGAAGCTTCGTGTACTTCTTGAGGTCCACATCGCAAAGGAAGAGGCGAAGAGCGGAGCAAGCATCGAAGATCTCCCGGAGCTTGTCGAAAGAATGTTGTCGCTGACTTCACTGGAACTGGCTGGACTGATGTGTATTCCGCCCCTCACTGAGAATTTAGTTGAAACGAGGCCGCATTTCCGAAGGCTGCGGGAACTGCGTAACGATTTGTGTAAAAAGCTTGGCTGTAAACTGCCCGTTCTTTCCATGGGAATGTCCCATGACTTCGAAGTGGCGATTGAAGAAGGAGCGACAGAAGTGCGTGTGGGAACAGCGTTATTTGGAGCGCGCGGCTCGGTGAAACCGGCTTCATAATTTTCCAAGGGGACACGGATGAAACTGTTCAGTCCTTTGAAATTGAGGGAGATTGAGCTGAAGAACCGGATCGTAGTTTCGCCGATGTGCGAATACAGCGCGAAAGACGGGCATCCACAGAGCTGGCATTTCGTCCATCTGGGAAGCAGGGCAGTCGGCGGTGCTGCTATCGTGTTTACCGAAGCGACCGCAGTGGAGGAGCGCGGAAGAATATCGGCAGCGGATACGGGGATTTATTCGGATGAGCATGTGGCGTCGTGGCAGCCGATTGCGCAGTTCATACGCGAACAAGGGGCGGTGCCCGGGATGCAGTTGGCACACGCAGGGCGAAAGGGGAGCACCGCGACTCCGTGGTCGGGAGGCAAAGCCGTTGGGTTGGCTGAGGGCGGTTGGGATCCGGTGGCGCCGAGTTCGTTGGCGTTTGATGCCGGGTACCCAGTGCCGCAAGAACTTTCGCGCGGCGAAATTGACAGCATAGTTGTGGCGTTCCGCAAGGGCGCGGAACGCGCGCTGGCGGCGGGATTTGAAGTTCTGGAGATTCACGGGGCGCACGGCTATTTGCTGCATCAGTTTTTGTCGCCGCTCTGCAATGTCCGGACGGACGAATATGGCGGGAGTTTTGAGAATAGAATCCGATTGATGGTGAGGGTCGTAAAGGTTGTTCGCGAAGTGTGGCCGCAGCGATTGCCATTGTTTGTGCGCGTTTCGGCGACGGATTGGAAAGAAGGAGGCTGGGATTTGACTCAAACCATCGAGTTGGCACGGCATTTGAAAATGCTCGGCGTGGATTTGATAGATGCCTCAAGCGGGGGAGCAGTTCCAGGAGTAAGAATTCCCATTGGGCCCGGCTACCAGACGGGGTTTTCCGAGGCGATTCGCAAGCAAGCATGCATTGCGACCGGTGCCGTAGGGATGATTGTGGACCCGGTGCAGGCGGAGACGATATTGACTACGGAGCAGGCGGATCTCGTGTTTCTTGCGCGCGAGATGCTGCGCGATCCTTACTGGCCCAGGCGAGCGGCGAGAGAGCTCGAAGTGAAAATCAAGCCCCCGGTGCAATATGAACGGGCCTGGTGATCGCGGACTACTTCCCGAGGTTGCGGTAAATACCGCCGCAGGGACCGTTACTTTTGCCGTGCGAGTACAGCCACGGGCCAGTAAAAACGAAGTTACGGGGGTAATGGGCGGGGCGTTGAAAATTCGGCTACAGGCGCCGGCGGTTGAAAACCGCGCGAATGAGGCGCTCGTCGAATTCTTGGCGCAACTTTTGAAAACGCCTAAATCGGCTGTTAGAATCCTTTCCGGCGAACACAGCCGCACGAAACGAGTTGAAATTCGCGGAGTTACCGGGCAGCAAGTCTCGAGCCTGTTGGCGCACGAAGCTTGAAGCACGGCGTTTTCTGAAACTAAGCACATTATGAGAGCGTCTTCTCCATATGAGCGTTGACATCATCGGAATGCAGGACGATTTGCGCACAGCGAAGTTGGATGGCTGGTTGTTTTACGACTTTCGCGGTCGAGATCCGATTGCGCAGAATATTTTGCAGCTCCCTCCAGGCATGCGAACGCGCCGCTGGTACTACTACGTGCCGGCAAAGGGCACGCCACGCAAATTGGTGCATAAGATTGAGACGGAGTCCCTTGCGTCGCTGCCTGGTGAGACGCAGTTTTATGCGGAGCAGGGCGAGCTACGCAAGAATTTGGGAAAGATATTGGGTCGCGCCAAGAAAGTCGCCATGCAGTATTCGCCGAAAAACGAGATTCCGTATGTGGCCATGGTGGACGCCGGCACCGTAGAGTTAGTCCGCAGCACCGGGGCAAAAGTAGTGAGTTCCGCCGACCTGGTGCAGAAATACGAAGCGTGCTGGAGCCCGGCGCAGCTGGAGTCTCACCTGGCGGCCGGGGTGCTTATTGACCGCATCGTGAAAGAAGCGTTTCAGCTTGCGGCGAAAAACGTCCGCGAGAAAAAAACGTTCACGGAATACGATCTGCAACAGTGGATACGCAGGGAATTTGACGCTGCGGGAATCGCCGCGGACCAGGGCCCGGATGTTGCGGTGGGGCCGCACGCTAGTGATCCGCACTACGGGCCGGTTCGGGAGACGGCTTCGCCGATTCGAGAAGGGGATTTGCTCCTGCTTGATGTTTGGGGAAAGACGAAGGACGCGGGCAGCGTCTATTACGATATTACATGGGTCGGGTACCTTGGCGCGAAAGTCCCCGACAAAATGACAAAGGTTTTCGGAATTGTACGAGAAGCGCGCGACAAGGCCGTGGAACTGATTCAGTTGAGCGTTGCAAAAGGCAAGCCGCTGCAAGGATGGCAAGTAGATCAGGCGGCCCGCAAGGTCATTGAAAAGGCGGGCTTCGGGAAGTACTTCTTTCATCGCACTGGGCACAATATCGGGCAGACGGTGCATGGCAACGGCGTCAATATGGATGGGCTGGAAACGCACGACGTGCGGCACCTGATCCCCAAGACGTGCAATTCCATCGAGCCAGGAATTTATCTGCCGGAGTTCGGGATACGAAGTGAGGTGAACGTGTACGTCGGAGAAAAAGAAGCACGTATAACCGGAGCGGTGCAAAAAGAGATTTTGGCCTTGCTCGCCTAGACAGGGGCCACCACTGAGAGAGCCGAGGCAAAATTGACTGAGAACAACGAACAAAGCGTTTCGGCAGCTGCCCGCGAACCGCGAATTGTGGAGGGAGCCGCGTCAGAAGTTCGCAAAGGGAGTGAGATGTTGGCGCTCGGCATCGGTGTTGCCGGATGGTTAGTTCCAGGGCTTGGGCACGCGTTGCAAAAGATGTGGGGCAGGGCCTTTGGGTGTCTCTTGTGCGTTGCGGCTCTGGTATTTCTCGGAGTCGGAATGCGGGGCAACGTGTTTACCTCGGACGGCGGTGACGCATTCGGAATGTTGGGTTACGTGGCTGACTTGGGGGCAGGGTCGCTTTACTTCGCGGCGAAAGCGCTCGAAACCAAGGGATCGGACGTCGCGCACGCGGAAGGGGACTATGGAACCCGTTTTCTGGCAGCGGCCGGGGTGCTGAACCTGCTTGCAGCTTTGCACGCTTATGAGGCGGCAAGGGGACGGAAGGCGTGAGCGGGTTTGGGGCTTTTCCTCTTACCCATTTTCAAGCGATGGTCCTCTTTGCGTTGCTCATCTCCATCGCGTTTGGTTTCTTAAGCCGCCGGAAAACCAAAGAGCGGGTAAAGTACATCATTTGGTCCCTCCTCCTGTTCCTGCTCATCGGTGTGGGAATCGGTTGGGCAATGTATCCCTTTTCCCGGTGAAAGAACTCTTGACTCCTGTTCAATTGACTTCATTTTTGCCCGAATGCTATCGTTGATTTGCGGGCCGAGGTAGCTCAGTGGTAGAGCAGCCGATTCGTAAATCCCGATTCATCCCCTGTTGTAGTCTCTCTATCAATGTAGACGATGCCATTGTTTTGGTGTGAGTCGGGCTAATTCTGCGAGTAAATCTGCACCTGAAAATGCACTTGAGAAAGGCGCAGGCCCGAGTTAAAACAGCCCCGGCTAAAATTCCGGCGAGCCGATTTCCAGCTTGTGGATGACCGTCTTCGGTTTCCCAAAGACTTCCGAGCAGACCTTCATCGCCGCCCTCGGACCGGGAACCGTGAGCATAGAAACGCTCCCTTCCGGTCGATTGAGCAACAACGAATCTATCTCGCATTCCCTGCCGCTGCCGCGTGGGGCGTCACCCACGCCAACAGTGCGAATTTGATCGTCGCTCCACTCTTCGACAGGGTAGATATCGATGTTAGTGTGTGATCCGCGCCCTATCTTTTGGTTGCGAGCAAGAATGCAGATATGCATTTTCTGGATACAACGGACTTCGGTGATCCA
>Ga0335076_10008141_pt1 | contig 10574 bp, 11 predicted proteins | sample Lox_Sample_25_FD_206717 | JGI IMG/M metagenome (GOLD analysis project Ga0335076, IMG submission 206717) | Soil microbial communities from Loxahatchee National Wildlife Refuge, Florida, United States - Lox_Sample_2.5 | ecosystem: Environmental > Terrestrial > Soil > Wetlands | place: USA...
CGGCCCAGGAGTACTTCGACGAGCTCGCGGGCCACTCCGACCCGGAGATCGTCCGGCGCTGGCTCGGCGACGGCCACCCCGACGTCGACGCGGTGATCGAGGAGCGGATCCGCCGCTACCGGGCCGCGGTCGCCGACGGCCGGACCGTCCACGAGCCGGTGCGGGAGGCGGTGCGGCTCGCGGCGTCGCGGGTGCCGGTCGCGATCGTCTCCGGCGCGATGCGGGCCGAGATCGAGCCGGTCGTCGAGGCGGCCGGGCTCGCGCCCCTCCTCCGGGGAATCGTCGCCGCGGACGACGTCGAGCACGGCAAGCCGCACCCCGAGGGCTATCTGAGGTCGTTATCGCTGCTCGGCGCGGAGCCGGGCGAGGTGCTCGCGTTCGAGGACACCGAGGCGGGGATCGAGTCGGCTCTCGGAGCGGGAATGCGCGTGATCGCGGTCCGCGGGACGCTCGACCCGCACCGCCTCGGCGCCGCTGAGGAGATCGTGGACGGCCTCGACGCAGAGGTCATCCGGCGCGTCCTGGAGTAGCCTCTCGCGCGATGGCGCCTCGCCGATTGCTCGTGCTGGGACTCGGGGTCACCGCTCTCGTCGTCCTCGCGGGAGCCGCAAGCCGCGGGCGCCCGCTCGCCGGGTCGGCGGGCGGCGCCGGGCCGAGCGCGACGTTCTTCGACTACTCGTTCACGACGCTCATCGTGCTCGCCTTCGTCGTGGTTGGGGTCGTCCTCTGGAGCTTCACGCAGATCCGCGGCGGCGAGTCGAAGCCGCGCTCGTCCAATTACTTCGTGAGCACGCTCATGTTCATCGCGACGGCGTTCCTCATCGCGTACTTCCTGCGCCACTCGCACTTCCTCGAGCGGTTCCAGCAGCTCGCGCAGCAGAGCCACCGCCAGAAGCCCGGGTCCGGCGTCCCGAGCCCCGGCACGATCCCGCCGAACGCGCGCGGCGCCCGCGTGCGCTGGGACGAGATCGTCGTCTTCCTCGCGCTGGCGCTCGGCGCCGGCGCCCTCGTCGCGGCGGCGCGGCTCCGGGACCGTCGTTCCCCGGCGAGCTTGCGGGACTACCGCTCGCACGAGGCGGTCGCGGTCGCGCTCGACGAGTCGCTCGACGACCTGCGCAACGACCCCGACCTCCGCCGCGCGATCATCGCGGCGTACGCGCGGATGGAGACGGCGTTCGCCTTCGCGGGCCTCCCGCGGCGGCCGTCGGAGGCGCCGCTCGAGTACATGGAGCGGGCGCTGGCCGCGCTCGACGCGAGCGGCCCGGCCGCGCACCGGCTCACCGTGCTCTTCGAGTGGGCGAAGTTCAGCCAGCACGAGCCGAGGCCGGAGATGCGCGACGAGGCGATCGCCGCGCTCGTCGCCGTCCGGGACGAGCTCCGCGAGCCGGTGAAGGCGGTGGCGGCGTGAACCCGCGCCGGAGCCTCGTCACGGGCTTCGCCGTCGCGACGATCGCGCTCGTGGTCGCGCTCGGGATCCGTCCCGTGCCGACGGAGCGGATCCTCGCGGCGTACGTCCTCGCGCTCGCGGCGGTCGTTCTCGTCGTGCTCGAGCGGGTGCTCCGGACGGAGTCCGAGCCCGACGTGCACTCGGCCTTCGAGCGCGCGCTGCGGCGCACGACGAACGCGCCGGCGCGCCCGCCGGAGCTCGTCGTCACCGAGCGCGACATCACGCTCGGCACGGCGAGCGCCCGCCACTTCCACTCCCGGCTCCTCCCCGTGCTCCGTGAGGCTGCGGCAACGCGGCTCGCCGCCCACCACAACGTCGACCTCGAGCGCCAGCCCGACGCAGCGCGGCGGCTGCTCGGCGACGACGCCTGGGAAGTCGTCCGCCCGGACCAGCCGGAGCCCGACGACTCGAACGCCCCCGGCGTCCCGCTCCCGCAGATCCGCGCCCTCGTCGACACGCTCGAGGCGCTCTGATGGACCTCCGCGAGCTCCGCGACCGCAGCGCGCGCATCCTCGACGAGGTCGAGAAGGCGGTCGTCGGCAAGCGCGACGCGCTCGAGCTGATCCTCCTCGCGCTCCTCTCGGACGGACACGTGCTGCTCGAGGACTACCCCGGCCTCGCGAAGACGCTCATCGCGCGGTCGTTCGCGAGCGCGACGTCACTGCGGTTCTCGCGCATCCAGTTCACGCCCGACCTGATGCCGTCCGACGTCACCGGCTCGTCGATCTTCGACCAGCGGAGCGGCGAGTTCTCCTTCCTCCCGGGCCCGATCTTCACGAACCTCCTCCTCGCCGACGAGATCAACCGCGCCCCGCCGAAGACCCAGGCGGCCCTGCTCGAGGCGATGCAGGAGCACCAGGTCACGACGGAAGGCTCGACGCGTCCGCTCGACGCGCCGTTCATCGTGCTCGCGACGCAGAACCCGATCGAGTACGAGGGGACGTACCCGCTTCCCGAGGCGCAGCTCGACCGTTTTCTGATGCGGCTCGGCGTCGGCTACCCGAGCCGCGAGCACGAGGTCGAGATGCTCGGACGGCGGCTCGACCGCGGCGAGGACGAGGTCGAGCTCGCGCCGGTCGTCGACGCGCCGACGCTCGTCGAGATGCAGCGCGCGCTCGAGCAGGTGCACGTCGCCGACTCGATCGAGGGCTACATCGTCGACCTCGTCGCGGCGACGCGCGACTCGAAGCGGCTCGCGGTCGGCGCGAGCCCGCGCGGCAGCCTCGCGCTGCTGAAGCTCTCGCGCGCGCGGGCCGCGCTATCGGGCCGCGACTTCGTCGTCCCGGAGGACGTGAAGGCGGTCGCGGTCCCGGCGCTCGCGCACCGGCTGACGCTGAAGCCGGAGCTCTGGGTGCAGCGCGTCCGCGGCGAGGACATCGTCGAGGAGGCGCTCGAGACGGTGCCGACGCCGCCCGCGGAGGACGCGCTCCGCGACGCCGCGTCGTGACGCTCGCGACGTCGCCGCGGCTCGCCGGCTACGTCGGTCTCGCCGCGCTCGGCCTCATCGCCGGCCTCGCGGTCGGGCGCGTCGAGATCGTCGCGCTCGCCGCACCGTTCGCGCTCGCGGCCGTCGTCGGCGCGGCGCTGAAGCGGGAGCCGCAGCTCGAGGCGACCCTCGCGCTCGACCGGGAGCGCGCGCTCGAGGGCGACGAGGCGGGCGCGGCGATCGAGCTCCGGACGGAGACCGGCGCAGCCCGCCTCGACGTGTTCCTGCCGTTGCCGGACGAGCTCGAGCCGACGCGGCCGAACCCGCTCGGGATCCGGCTCGCGGCCGGCGAGTCGCGGACGGTCGAGCTGCCGCTCCGCTGCGTCCGCTGGGGCGCGCTCGGAGTCGGCCCGTCGCTCGTCCGCGCGCGCGACGCGCTCGGCTTCCACACGTGGGAGGGCCGCGTCGGCCGCTCGGCCGCGCTGCGGGTGTACCCGAGCGTCGAGACGCTCCACGCGCTCCTGCCGCCGCTCGAGACGCAGGTCTTCATCGGCAACCAGGTCTCGCGCGCGAAGGGCGAGGGCGTCGAGTTCGCGGACATCCGCCCGTGGACGCCGGGCGACCGCGTCCGCCGCATCAACTGGCGCGTGAGCGCGCGCCGCGGCGAGCTGCACGTCAACGAGGAGCACCCGGAGCGGAACACGGACGTCGTGTTGTTCCTCGACACGTTCGCCGAGGTCGAGCAGGCGGGCCGCGGGACGCTCGACCTCGCCGTCCGAGCGGCGACGTCGCTCGCGCACCGCTACCTCGGGCGGAAGGACCGCGTCGGCCTCGTCAGCTTCGGCGGCTACCTCTCGTGGCTCGTCCCGGCGTCGGGGACGCTCCAGCTCTACAAGATCGTCGACTCGCTGCTCCAGATGGACGTCGTCCTGACGTTCGCGGCGAAGGGCGTCGACTTCCTCCCGCCGCGGACGCTGCCGCCGAAGGCGCTCGTGCTCGCGCTGACGCCGCTGCTCGACGCGCGCTCGGCGGCGGCGCTCCTCGACCTCCGCGCCCGCGGCTTCGATCTCGTCGTGATCGAGGTCTCCCCCGTCCCGTTCGTCGACCCCGGCAAGGGCGAGCTCGCGGAGCTCTCGTACCGGCTGTGGCGCCTCTCGCGCGAGTCGCTGCGCGCGCGCTACCAGCGCGCCGGCGTCCCCGTCGTCGAGTGGCGCGACGGCGTCCCGCTCAACGTCCCGCTGGAGGAGGTGGCGGCATTCAGGCGACACGCAAGGCCCGCGCGCGCCTAGCGCTCGCCGGCGCGTCGGTCGTCGTGTACGCGGCGGTGCTCGCGGACGCGATCGCGCGCGACCCGCGGCTCGCGGTCGTGACGGCGGTGCTCGGCGGCGTCGGACTGCTGCTGCTCGCGTTCATGCTCGTGCTCGGCTGGGAGCGCTCGCTCGCCGCGGCGCTGCTGCTCGTGGGCGGCGCGTACGCGGGAGCCGTCGTCGCCCACGGCGCGAGCGTCGACGAGCGAGCGCCTTTGGTTGCGGTCGGGCTGCTCCTCTGCGGCGAGCTCGCGTCGTGGTCGCTCGAGGAGCGGATCCACGTCGTCGCCGAGCCCGGCGTCTTCCGCGCGCGGGCCGTCGCGGTCGCCGCGCTCTGCGGCGGCGGGCTCGTCGCCTCGGCGCTCGTGATCGCCGTCGCGGGCGCCCCGGCCGTCCGCGGCCTCGTGCCGACGGCGGTCGGAGCCCTCGCAGCGGTCGCCGTCGTCGCGCTCGCGATCCAGCTGGCGCGCAGGTAGCTACAATGCCCGACGTTCCGGGGCGCATTCGTCTAGTGGCCTAGGACACCGCCCTCTCACGGCGGCGGCACGGGTTCGAATCCCGTATGCGCCTCTTCCGAGAAGCCCCTGCTCAGCGGGGGCTTTTTTCGTGCCGCCACCGTGCGCACTTGACCCACAAGGGGGTTGACCCCGCGGCCGTCGCGAAGAGGGTGTGGCCGTAGAGGGAGTCAAACGACCGAAAGGCAGGCAGGACGTGAGACGGATGCTCGCCTCCACCGTCGCCGTGCTCGCGCTGGCCGCTGCGAGCTCGGCTTGGGGCGCTTCGACGACATGCAAGAACGCGATCGCGTGGCAGTCCGCCCGCAAGGCGGTCGGGACGTACGCGACGATCAAGGGACGCGTTGCGGGTACGAAGTACGCATCGTGGAGCAACGGCTCGCCGACGTTCGTCGACGTCGGGGTCGCCTATCCGAGCTCGCGCAGGTTCACGATCGTCATCTGGGGCGAGAACCGCGCTCGATTCGGCGCCCCCGAGGCGAAGTACCGGAACCACGTGCTGTGCATCCGCGGGCTCGTGACGAGCTACAACGGCGTCCCGGAGATCGAGGCGACGTCTCCCGGGCAGATCTCGATCGTGGGGTAAGCGTCAGTCAGGGCCGTCGGGTGTGCGACTAGCTCGAGTACGGCTCCCGCGACGCCGCGTAGAGGTCCTCGAGGCCCGGCGTCTCGAGGCGGCCCTGCCTCCGGATCTCGGTGAGGAGCTTGTTGAGGTCGGCGAGCGTGTGCGGGTCGAGCAGGACGTCCCGGCCCTTGTCGAGGCCTCCGCGGATCGCGACGCCGAGCCAGCCGCCGGCGCCGGTCCTCTCTTCCGTGTCGATCCAGTCGCGCTCGAGCCAGATCGCGTCGGCGCGCGTCACGACGACCCTCCGACGCGGGTTGAAGACGAAGGTGACGTCGTCGGTCGCCGTGCTATGCACCGACCGAGACTCCGGACGTCGCCTGGGCGATGACGGGGCCCGCCGAGATCTCGGGCGTGTTCGGGAGCGCCGCGGCGAGGTCGTGCTCGCGGATCCAGCTCGCGGCGACGCGCGTCGACTCGTGAGCCTGGTTCGACGTCTCGAAGATGCTGACGGACGTGAGGGCGCCCGCCCCGGCGTCGATGAGGAAGTAGCCGGCAAAGCCCGGCAGCTTCTCGAGAGTCGGGATGAGGCTCTCGCCGACCTTGCGGATGATCTCTTCGGAGCGCACCCGGTCGATGCCCTCGTAGCGGCGGACGGTGGCGTACATCGCGATCTCCTGTCTACTCGGCGCGCGGCGGCGATACCACGAGTCGGTTCGCCCGATACACGTAGGCCAGCAGGCAAGTCGGAGAGAGGAGCAGGTGGAGCCTCGGCGGCTTCCGAACCAGGTCTATGCGCACAGCCAGGGTAGCCGTTCCCGGCGGGGATCGATGCGGCCCTAGTGCAGGAACAGCCAGGCCTGAATCGGCACCTTCGTCTTCGGCGGGCCTCCGCTCAGGACGAGGTTGAACTCCGGGCCGATCACGTCGAAGCTGTGGATCACGCCGGCGGTGCCGAGCGGGAAGCTTGCGAGCGTCTCGCCGAGGGTCGAGCCGCTCAGCTTGCCCATCAGGCACGTCGCGGTCATCGTGACCGGCGCGTGCGGGAACTGGATGATCTCCACGTTGACCGTGTCCCAGGCGGACACGTCCACGATGCCCGTCACCGGGATCTGGCCGACGGCGTCGGTCGTGAACGTCTTGAAGTACGTCGTGAGCTTCGGCGCGGGCATGTCGGCGACCTCCGGGTCGGATGGCGTGCGCCGCAGCCGGCGGGAGTCTCGCAGATGAGACGCGTGGGGGCCGCTCGAGGCGGCCCCCACGCTGGTCCTTCTCGACGCTACGGCGTGACCGTGAGCGCCTGCACGACCTCCGTCGTGCCCGGTGTCGTGTCCGACGTCAGCGATGCGACGGACGTCCACGCTCCGTCGCCGTTCTTCTTCGCCGTGATGTCGAACGGCACCGTCACCGTGCCGCCTGCCGTCGGCGGCGTCGTGTGCACCTGGTACTGCGACCCGTCGGCCGGGGCGGACCCGATGTTCGCGCCGCTCGAGCCGTCGCGGTTCTCGGCGCCCCAGTTCTGGCCCGAGTCGGCGTCGCCGGAGCCCGCGTTGCCGGCGTCCCCGCCCGTGCCGTAGGTGATCGAGACGTCCTCGCTCGACGGGCCCGTTCCAGCGGCCCCGCTCGCGAGCCTGATCCACACCTCGAACGAATGCGTCGTCGCATTGCCGAAGTTCTTCACCTTCTGCCAGTCGACGACGAGCCAGGTGGTCGAGCCGTCCGTCAGCGTGCCGATCCGGATCGCACCGCCGCCGACCGTCGGGTTCAGGTCGGTCCAGAGCGGTGCGACCACGTTGTTCGGACGTGCGGCGTTCGGGAAGTGCTGCGGCGTGAAGACGATGTCTCCGGAGTCGCCGCCCCCGAGCACGAGGTACCCGTTCGACACGACGCCGAGCCGCGTGTACGCCTCGCCGCCGTAGAAGAACGTCGGCACGTTGAAGTTCGTGATCGTGTCGTCGCCGACCCCAGCGATCGGTGCGATCCCGAACAGCGACAGCGGCAGGTAGCCGCCTGCCGGCGAGGAGCCGAGCGTCACGCCCGTCACCTGCGGCGGGATCGCCGGCGAGAGCGGGCCGCTCCACTGGACGCCGTCGCCGGATCCGATCACGGAGCCCGGCAGGCCGACGTTCTTGTACTGGAGCGGCGACTTCTTCTCGCCGCCGGCCACGTTCAGCGCGACGTTGGACACCGTGCTGCCGAGGTTCGCCGCCGTCACCGTGCAGTGCGTGACTCCGGTCTTCGCGACGAAGGACGTCGGGCTGCACGCGTTCGACAGCGTGACGCTGCCCTGGGTCTTCACGAACGCGACGGGGATCGTCACGTTGTTCCCGCCCGCCTCGGGGACGAGCGTGATCCGCGCCTCGTACTGGCCGTTGGCGACCGCCGGTGCGCTGATCGTGATCGGGAACGTGAGCGTCCCGTTCTTCGGGACCTTCAGGTTCTTGTTCTTCGTCCCGACCACGATGTCGACTCCCGCCGGCTCCGTGATCTGGACGTCCATGTTGACCTTCTTGTCCGAGACGTTGATCACGGTCCGCTGCGTCGAGATCTGCCCGGACATGATCGTCGCGTCGACGCTCGGGAGGTTGAGGTCGATGCGGTGCAGCGGGTCGGAGCCCGCAGCGACGAAGTCCGCATACGTCTCGTTGAACACGAGCGTCGGGTTGACGGCGCGGTCGGCCCGGATCGAGCCGGCCCCGTCGTCGAAGACGCTCGCGGGCGTCGAGCCGTCCTCCTTGACGACGTCCTGGACGGACGACGTCATGAGCGCCGACTTGATCTCCTCCGGCGTCCACGTCGGATGCGCCGCCTTCACGAGCGCCGCGACGCCGGCCGCGTGCGGCGACGCCATCGAGGTGCCCGCGATCGCCATGAACAGGTTGCCGGGCGGCCCGTTGTCGGCCGTCGTCTGGTCCGGCTGCGGCGTCGTGCCCGCGAGCACCTGGATTCCCGGAGCGACGACGTCCGGCTTGATCCAGTCGCCGCGCGGCCCGCGCGACGAGAACGACGCCATCTCGTCGGAGAGCGCGGCCGTCGGGCTCCCCGTCGCCCACCTCGCCATCACGTTCGTGTGCGAGTTGACGAAGTTGAGGATCGTCGAGGACGGCCCGTCGATGTGGATCGCCGGCAGGTAGTGGTTGTCCGTCTCCGTGTCCTGGACGATCGCGTTGTAGAGGATCATCCCGGCCGCGCCCCCGGCGAGGACCCTGCGGCCCTTGTCGATGCGCCCGTTCGTGCCGCGCTGGCACATGACGATCTTCCCGGTGGCCGAGCCGGCCGCGAGCGTCGACTGGCACAGCGCGTCCTCGCCCGCGATGCTCTGGGCGAGCACGACCGGCGTCGGAGTCGAGATCCCGTTCGTGATCGTCACGCCCGGGATGTCGAGCGACGCGCCGCCGTCCGCGGTCAGATGCAGCGTCGACCCGAACGCGCGCGGGCCGGTCGCCGCGCCGACCGTGGTCACCCACGGGCCGCCGTGGTCGGCCGTCCCGGCGCCGGGGCCGCTGTTGCCCGCGGCCGCGTTGACCGAGATCCCCGCGTTCGTCGCATCGAGAAACGCCAGCTCGACCGGGTCGCTGTACGGCTGCGCGCCACCCGAGATCGAGAAGTTGATCACGTTCACGCCGTCGGCGATCGCCTGCGACACCGCCGCGACCGAGTCGGACGAGAAGCAGCCCTGCACGAGGCAGACGCGGTAGGCGATGACGTGCGCACCCGGTGCGATCCCGCAGACGGGACCGCGCTCGACGCCGTACAGCAGCGCCGACGAGACGCAGTCGCCCGCCGCCGTCGACGTCGTGTGCGTGCCGTGGCCCTCGGAGTCGCGGACCGAGCAGGCGCCGGTCGCGTTGTTGCAGAACTCCTGGCCGTCGGAGCCGACGTTCGCCATGTAGGTCTGCGTGAAGTTGTACGCGCCGATCAGCTTGTTGTTGCACACGAAGGTCGGCCCGAGATGCGCCATATCCGAGCCGTCGCCGAAGTCGCAGTGGTACGACCCGAGCGGCTTCGGAGGCGCAGGCTCGCCCGGCTTCGCGACGAAGAACGGGCTCTCCGGCCAGACGCCGGTGTCGATGACGCCGACGACGACGTTCGATCCCGCGAGATCCGACCCGCCGAGGCTCGGCCAGACGTTCGTCGCGCCGAGGAACGACGTGTTGTCGTCGAGCGGCTGGTTGATGGAGTCGCGCTGGACCGCCGCGACGCCAGGCACCTTCAACAGCGCGGCGATCGAGTTCGCCGGCACCTGCGCCGCGACGCCGCCGTACACCGTCTGGTACGACGAGTCGATCTGCGCGGCCGGAACGGCCTGCTCGACGGCGTTGCTGATCTGGTCGACCTTGCCGGTCGTGTACTGGTCGTACGCGTTGACGGCGGCGGTGTTCGCCTCGAGCGGCGTCCCCGTCACTGCCGGGCTCGTCGCCGCGAGCCCGGGGATGTCGCCCTGGTACGACGCCGTCGCGTCGAAGTCGTACTTGATCATCACGTTGACCGGCGCCGAGCTCGTCTTCCCGAGCAGCGTCGGATCGGTCTGCGCGAGCTGACCGCTGTCGGACTTCGACGCCGAGAACGTCGAGTCCGGCGTCAGCGGCGATGCGGTGAATCCTCTCGTGCCCGCCGCCCCTCCTGCGGTCACGCTCACGATGGCGATCGCCGCGAACAACGCGACGATCGCCGGCACGCGACGCTTCCGGCGCGCCAGCGCCCTGGGTACGTTCACGCCTGCTCCTCTCCCGAAGATCGTTTTCCGGGTCCCCACAACCCGGCCTCCGCACGGCAACCCCTTTGCCGCGTGCCGGCGATCTTCGTCGCTCGGCGCGGAATCTTCAAGTCCGTACTAACCGGAAGCGGGCGTGCGTACCGGTCCCGATGCCCGGTTCGCCGCCGGGAGCCAGGATTCGGACGAGTCCGAAGGAGGTGACCCATGCCCGTTCTGGACCAGTGGACGCCGCTCGTCGACCTCGAGGCGATCGAGCGCAGGATGCGGCGGCTCTTCCCCGAGCTCGTCGTGTCGCCGGCGTTCCTCCCCGCCGCGTCGATCGACGAGACGCCCGAGCGGCTCGTGATCGAGATCGAGGTTCCCGGCTTCGCCGAGACCGAGCTCGAGGTCGAGCTGCGCGAGCAGACGCTGACGATCAAGGGCACCCGCGCCGAGCGGCCGGAGTCCGCGTTCGAGCGGAGCTTCTGGCTCCCGCCCGAGGTGGACACCACCCGGATCGAGGCGACGTACGCGCAGGGCGTGCTGACGATCCGCGCGCCGAAGGCCGAGCCGCCGGCACTCCGCAAGGTGCCGATCACCACCGGCTAGCCGTTCGGGACA
>Ga0335076_10008142_pt1 | contig 10574 bp, 7 predicted proteins | sample Lox_Sample_25_FD_206717 | JGI IMG/M metagenome (GOLD analysis project Ga0335076, IMG submission 206717) | Soil microbial communities from Loxahatchee National Wildlife Refuge, Florida, United States - Lox_Sample_2.5 | ecosystem: Environmental > Terrestrial > Soil > Wetlands | place: USA: Florida...
GCCATTCGCTCCGGAAAAATTCGCGTCATCTTCAATTCACTACCGGTAGAGTTTAAAGATGCCAGCGTGGTCCTGGAAGTCTCCGGCGAACTCCAGGAATTGCCGAACGATTTCGTTTGGATATTTGCCGGCGGGGTTGCCCCCAACGATTATTTGAAAAGAATTGGGGTTGCCTTTGGGCCGCAGGATCTTACTCGCGAGGCCGTGAAAGAAGCCCAGGCGCGGCTTACCGCCGCCGGATAGAGACCATTTCAGGGCTATCCGCCCGGTCCCGCCTCGGACTTTGTGTCCCCGAATGCAAATCGGAATCCGTTCGCAGCAATCGCGCGAAGCTCCACTTCGGTAAAACCGAAATGCTGCGCCGCCAGGCGGAATTCCCCTACCAGCGTGCAGCCGAACATCGCCGGATCGTCGGTGTTCAGCACGATCGGTACGCCGGCGTCGAAGATCCGCCGCACGGGGTGATCCTCCATTCGCTTGACCACCCCGGAAACCAGGTTGCTTGTAATACAGACTTCCAGCGGGATATCCGATTCTCGCAAGTGTCGCAGGAGTTCGGGATCGTCCACCGCGGAAATGCCGTGGCCGATTCTCTCCGCGCCCAAGGCCAGCGCATCCCAGACGGATTGCGCGGTCGTGCCCTCGCCGGCATGCGCCGTCAGGTGGAGCCCGGCGCGTCTGGCGAATGCGAATACTTCCGGGAACCGGGTTGCGGGACCGCGCTCCTCGCTTCCACCGATTCCGAACGCCACTACGCCATCCTGTACTCTCTCGGCCGCCAGTTGGGCCACGTGCATCGCCTGCTCCACACCAAACTGGCGGACCGCGTCGAGTATCCACCGCGCCTTAACCGGCGATCCCGCGGCCGCCTTCCGCACAGCCTCGAAGATCGGACCGAATTCCTGGCCCTTCCACAGCACTACGCCGGCCGCCAGGATGATCTCGGCGTATTGCACGTTTTGAGCGGCTAATCTGTCGAGCAGCCGCCGCGTGATCAGCGCATAGTCGTCCGGCGTGCGCAGCCGTTTACTCACCTCTCCAAACGCCTTGAGAAAGCCCTCGAAATTAGCGTAGCCGTACAAATCCGATGGCACCGCCGGATCGAGCTCACGCAGCGTTTCGGGTTCCACCGAACCTTCCAGGTGCAGGTGCAGCTCCGCTTTGGGCATTTCCAGCAGGAAATCGGCCATACTTGACTATTAGACTCTCATGACCGCTGAAGAGATAGAAGCAATCGTCGGTGGATACCACGGGGACTCGTTTCGCATCCTGGGGCCCCACAGCATTCGAAAGAAAGCGGGGCTGGCACGATGGGAAGTGCGCGCCTTCCTGCCGCAAGCCGAGTCCGTCGAGGTCCTGGTGGGCGAGCAGGTGTGCGCCATGTCGAAGGCTCACGTACAAGGCTTCTTCTGCGCCATCCTCACCGGAGAGCCCAGGCCGTACCGCCTGCGTCTGCGTCTCTGGGACGGGCGCGACGTCGAACTGGACGATCCCTATCGTTTCGGACCGCAGATCTCCGACGCGGATCTATACCTCCACACCGAAGGCACACTTCACGAGGCCTATCGCACGCTGGGAGCACATCTCGTCACCGCGGAAGGCATACCTGGCGTGCGGTTCGCCGTGTGGGCTCCCAACGCCGAGAATGTCACGCTCGCGGGCGAGTTCAACGATTGGGACATTCGCCGCCATCCCATGCGGCGGCGCAATGGCGGCATCTGGGAGCTCTTCGTCCCGGGCCTCGGCGAAGGCGCACCGTACAAATTCAACATCCGCTCGCGATTTGCCGGATATCAGCAGCTCAAAGCCGACCCGTACGCGTTCTGCTGCGAAACGCCGCCGAAATCGGCATCGGTCGTTTGGGACATCCGCAGGTTCCAGTGGGGAGATGCGTCATGGATGGAGGCTCGCGGCAAAACCGATTGGCTCAAGTCGCCGGTCTCGGTCTACGAAGTTCATCTCGAATCGTGGCTGCGCGGACCGCAGGGGCTGCCGCTCACCTATCGCGAGCTGGCCGTCAAACTCGTGCAGTACGCCAGCCAGATGGGCTATACGCATATCGAATTGCTGCCCATGATGGAGCATCCGTTCTCCGGCTCCTGGGGCTACCAGGTGATTGGTTACTTCGCGCCCACATCACGCTTCGGGACTCCCGACGACTTCAAGTTCCTGGTGGATGCCTGTCATCGGGCGGGCCTTGGCGTGATCGTAGACTGGGTCCCGGCGCACTTTCCCAAAGACGCGCACGGCCTCGTGTTTTTCGATGGCACCGCCCTCTACGAGCACGCCGACCCCCGCAAGGGCGAACACCGTGACTGGGGCACCCTGATCTTCAATTACGGCCGCAATGAAGTCCGCGTATTCCTGATTTCCAACGCTCTGTTCTGGCTGAAGGAGTACCACATTGACGCCCTGCGCGTGGATGCCGTGGCCTCCATGCTGTACCTCGACTACTCGCGGAAGCCCGGCGAGTGGATTCCCAATCAGTACGGCGGAAACGAAAACCTGGAAGCCATCGATTTCCTGCGCCTGTTCAATGAACTCGCCCACAAAGAGGCCGGCGCTTTCACCGTGGCGGAGGAGTCCACTGCATTTGCGGGGGTCTCGAAGCCCGTCTATCTGAATGGGCTGGGATTCACCATGAAGTGGAACATGGGATGGATGCACGATATGCTGGACTACTTCAGCAACGATCCCATCTATCGCAAATACCACCACAACCACATCACCTTCAGCCTGCTCTACGCCTTCACCGAAAACTTCGTCCTCCCCATCTCTCACGACGAGGTAGTGCACGGCAAAGGTTCCCTGCTGTCGAAAATGCCGGGCGATGAATGGCGGCAATTCGCCAATGTGCGCGCGTTCCTGGCTTACATGTGGGGACATCCGGGGAAGAAACTGCTATTCATGGGGCAGGAGATCGGCCAGCGGGAGGAGTGGAACCACAACACCGGCGTGCGCTGGGAATTGCTCGAGTTCGAGCATCACCGCAAGCTGCAGGCGCTCATGCGGGAATTGAACCGGCTCTACCGCGCCAGCCCGGCGTTGTACCAGGTGGATTTCCACTACACCGGCTTCGAATGGGTGGATTTCCACGATTGGGAGAATTCCATCATCGCCTTTCTGCGCCGCGCCGAAGACCCCAGTGACTTCCTCCTGTTCTGCTGCAATTTCACGCCGGTGCCGCGCTTCGCTTACGAATTCGGAGTCCCCGAAGAGGGATTCTACGAAGAGATTCTCAATACCGACTCCGACGTCTTCGGCGGCTCCAACATCGGCAACGGCGGCCTGGTCTCTTCACGCCCCGAACCCCGCCACAACCGCCAGTTCAGCATCGCCGTGACGCTTCCCCCGCTCGCCGTAGTGGCGTTCCGCAAAAAATGACATGGCCAAATACGACGCCATCATCATCGGCGGCGGCCACAACGGATTGGTCGCCGCGGCCCGCCTGTCGCGCGCCGGCCGGAAAGTGCTTGTCCTCGAGCGTCGTGACCTCGTCGGCGGCTGCGCGGTAACCGAAGAGATCTGGCCGGGCTATCGCGTGTCGACGGCAGCCTACCTCATGAGCCTGATGCCCGAGCGTCTGGTGAATGAGTTGGAACTGAGGCGCTTCGGCTACCAGGTGGATGCCAAGGACCCGGCCTTCTTTTCTGTCTTCCCCAATGGGAACCATTTCTTCATGTGGCAGGATCGCGCCAAGACGTTGGCCGAAATCGCCCGCTTCTCGTCCAAGGACGCGGAAGCTTACCCCGCCTACGAAGATCAGATCGAGCGGATCTCCCAGGTCGTGGAATCGCTCCTCTTCACCACGCCTCCGAAATTCCCGCCCGGCGCCACCGACCTCATCGACTACCTGCGTCTAGCCGGCAAGATGCGCGGCCTCGCATCCACAGACGTCGTGGCCCTAGTCAAGATCTTCACGCAGAGCGCCGCCGAATATCTGGACGAGTGGTTCGAATCGGAAGAGGTGAAAGTGACCTTGGCCACCGATGGCGTGATCGGCGCGAACGGTGGGCCGCGCTCGCCCGGCACCGCGTACATTCTCCTGCACCATTGCATGGGTGGAGTCGGTGGCCATCGCGGCTTATGGGGATTCGTGCGCGGTGGCATGGGCGCCGTCTCGGAAGCCATCGCCGCCTCCGCGCGAGCTGCCGGCGCTAACATTCGCACGAACTCCCCGGTCGCCCGGATCCTGGTTCGCAGCGGACGGGCCTATGCGGTCGTCCTGGAGAGCGGCGAAGAAATCGAGGGGAACGCGATCGCGTCCAACCTCGATCCCAAAGTCACCTTCCTGCGCCTGCTGAACGAGCGCGACCTCGATCCCGCCTTCCTGGCCGCGATCCGCCATTTCCGCATCGAAGGAACCAGTTGCAAGATCAACCTCGCCCTCTCGGGGCTGCCCGAATTCACCGCTTATCCCGGCGCACCGGGGCCGCATCATCGCGCCACCATGCACATCTGTCCGAACATCGAGTACGTGGAGCGCGCCTGGGATGACGCCAAGTATGGACGTCCGTCGGAGCGCCCCCTTCTGGAACTCACCGTCCCCACGATGTACGATGTGTCCCTGGCCCCCGCCGGGAAGCACGTCATGGGCATCTTCCTGCAATACGCTCCGTACTCGCTCCGGCAGGGCACGTGGGACGAGCTGCGCGAGCCCTTCTATCAGCGTGTGATCTCTCTGATCGAGGAGTACGCGCCCAATATCCGCGGCATCGTGGAGCACTATCAGGTGCTGACGCCGCTCGATCTCGAGCGCCGCTTCGGCATCACCGGCGGCAACATCTTCCACGGAGAAATGAGCCTCGATCAGATGTTTGTGATGCGCCCCGTGGCCGGATGGGCGGGCTATCGCACCCCCATCCAGGGGTTGTTTCTCTGCGGTTCGGGCGCCCATCCCGGCGGCGGCGTCATGGGCGCTCCCGGGTATAACTGTGCCCGCGAGATGTTGCGCCGATCGTAAGACTGCCTACAACTGTCCGCCCGCGACCTGCGTCGCAACCGCCGCCACTTCATGCTCCATCGGCCGGTCCTTGTCCAGGAATTCGGCGACGCGGCGGACGCTCTCGTAGATGCGTCTCGCCCCGCGCCCCAAGCCCGCCACGCACCCTCTCAGATCGACCGCCTGCGCCGATGCCAGCAGCAGCATCGCGGTCTCATTGCGAACGCACTCCAGAGCATCCATGGCGGTCACCGCGGCGTGCATGCCCAGGCTCACCACGTCCTGGTTGTACTGTTCTGTCGGCAGGGAATGAATCGAGCTCGGCCCCGCCATTTGGCGCACCGCGCAGGCCAGGCTGGTCACGCTCAGTTGCATGCCTTTGAATCCGCAGTTGACGCCGGGCTCCCGCGTCAGGTTCACCGGAAGCCCGTTGCTGAAGCGGTCGTCCACCAGCAGCGCCATCACCGCATTTGCCCAACTGGCCATCGAGGCGAAATCGATTTTCCACGTGTCCAGCAGGCGGGCTATGTGCCCGCCGTAAAAATTGCCGGCCTTGTACATCTCCCCTGTGTCCGGGTTGATGAGCGGATTGTCATTCGCTGAATTGATCTCGCGCTCCACCACCGCGCGCGCATCTTCGAGCGCCTCCCACACCTGGCCCAGACCTTGCGGCACGCAGCGTAACGAATAACAGGTTTGCCCGCTGGATGCCGGAGTATTGGCCGATCCCTCCAGCATCCCACGCATGTAGGCGGCCACCGCGATCTGTCCCGGATGCGCCTTCAGTTCGTGAATCCAAGGCTGGAACGGCAGGTCCGGCGCCTGCATGGCTTCGATCGACAACGCCACCGCAGCCAGCAAGGCGCGAAGCACTCGGAAGGCGTCCACCCATAGCAGCGAGGCCACGGCGGTCATCACGGTCGTGCCGTTAATCAGCGCCAGCGCTTCCTTGGGCGCAAATCGCACCGGCCGCAATCCCGCCGCTTCCAATGCCTCCCCGGACGGCAACCGCCGGCCCTGGAATTCCGCTTCGCCCATTCCCACCAGCACGCGCGCAATGTAGGCCGAGGGCATCAAGTCTCCGCTGGCGCCGACAGACCCATATCGCGGCACCACCGGAGTCACTCCGCGATTGATCAACGCCGCCAGCGCGTCGACCAGTTCGTTGCGCACCGCTGAAGCACCGGTGAGAAACGTCGCCACCCGCAGCAGAGTCGCCGCGCGAACCACGTCGCCCGGCAGCGGATCACCCGTCGCGCAGGAAAGATGGCGGACCAGGTTATGCTGCAGAACATCCATCTGTTCCGGAGCGAGTGAGATCCCGATATTGCCGCCAACACCGGTATTCACTCCATAGATCCGCTCGCCGCGAGCCACGAGTTCCTCGAGGCGCGCGCGCCCGTTGGCGATGCGGGTTCGGGCCCCGCCCGCGATCTTCACTTCGGCGCGCTCCCGCGCTACGCACACGACATCTTCAATCGAGAGCGGACGCGCTCCCAACACCACGATTTCTGCCATGTTGGTAGGGTAGCAGCAGCCCGGTTGGATTACTCTACTGTGAACGTGAACTTCGCCTCGTACGCTTGCCCGCCGACGGCGTCCTTCACCTGCACCCCAATCGAGTATTCGCCCGCGCGGAAATTGCTCTGCAAATTGATTCCCATGGACGCGGCGACGTACCGCTTCGGGTAGAACGATTCGCTTTGTTCCACCGCCGGCTCCGGCTGGGTCCACAACACCTTGCCGCTTCCGGTAATCACCGACGTCACATAGCTGACGTCCACCTTGTTCTTATCGCCATACCGGAAACCCGTGATATCGAACCGGGCCCAGACGCCGTCCCCCGGCTTATACGCACCCTTTTCCAACGGACGAGTCCCTTCCTCGTCGCGGAAGAATCGGAAGTTCCGGACCACCAGCGTGTCGCTCGGCGCCACGTCGTGCCCGCGAATCTGGAACGGAATGCTCGACTCCGCGGCGGTCTTGGCAATCAGATCTTCCGCCTTCACCACAATCTTGTAGGCCCCCGAAGCCAGCAGCGGCGGGACGGCAATCTCCGTCTCGATCTTCGGCATCCACTCCTTGTCCTGCGGGCTCACTTCGTCCGAAATCTCGTTCTGGTAAAGTTCGGTCAACGCTACGCCCTTCGGATCGAACGCCTGCACGGAGTATTTGAGGTGAATCTTCTCCTCGGGAGTCTTGCTGTAGCCGGCGATGCGGCATGTGAAATACAGAGTCTCTCCGGGCACGTGCTCGAATCCGGGCGGATCGGGCGCCCCGCCGTCCATCTGGCTGATCATCGGCTTGACCACTTCCAGCGCCGGTGCGGCGCTTAGAACCGCGGGCAAAAACAGAGCAAGCAATTTGGATCGCATTACGGACCCTCTAGTATGATTCTACGCCCTTCATGCGTGCAGGCTTTGGGCCTGCGCAACCTGCGCACCCGGCAGGCGGAACTGGAATCGGGCGCCGCGCCCCGGCTCCGATTCCACCCACATATCGCCGCCGTGCTCCAGCACCGTCTGTCTCGTCAGCGCCAACCCCAGCCCGAGCCCGTTGCGCTTACCTGCGCTCACGAAGGGCTGGAAAAGCTGCGACCGGATCTCCGGCGCGATTCCCGGACCGTTGTCCTGCACCTGCACAATCGCCGAACCATCCTCCAGCACCGCCGAGATCCGCACTTCCCCGCCGTCCGGCATCGCCTCCAGCGCGTTTCCGATCAGGTTCACGAACGCGCGCTCCATGCGGCTCCGCTCCAGGGGCACTTCAATATCCGGAGGGATTGCCAGGCTGACGGTCACGCACTGGGCCTCCGCTGCTGACGCCAGCGATTCGCACGCTGCGGATGCCACTTCGCGCAGCCGGCATAACTCCGGCGGACTGCTCTTCCCACGCGAAACATTCAGCAAATCCTGCAGCAGTTCCTGGATGCGGCGCGACGCGCGATAAATGTTGCCCGCCAGCCTTTTGACATGCGCCTGCGGTAGATCGGTATCCACCAGCATCTCCGCGCCTCCATAGATCGCCGCCAGCGGATTCCGCAAGTCGTGCACGATCGATCCCGATAGACGGCCAATTGTCGAGATTCTCTCCTGCCGGATGAGGTCTTCCCGCGCCTTGCGAATCGATGCGCACATGTTATTGAATGTCCGCGCCAGCCGGCCCATTTCGTCGTCGCTGGTCACTTCCACTTCGATGGCATAGTTCTGCCGCGCCACTTCCGCCGCCGCGCGGTCCAGTTGTTTCACCGGCTCCACAATCCGCCGCGCCATCAGATACGTCACCGCCAACCCGGCCGACATCGTCACCAGCCACAGCACGATGATGTTCGTATACAGGCTGGCGATGCGCCGCTGCGCCGCCTCGAACGATCGCAAAATACAGATCTCGCCGACCGGCTTGCCCGTGATGTCCAGCAAGGGTGTTTCCAGCCTGGCGTACTGGAACGTGCCGTCGCTCACCCGGTCCGGCGCATGCGCCTTTCGAATACTCGCCACCACGCGGTCGGTGGCCCGCGGGTTCAAGGTCGATGCCGCCACTTCCCCCGGCGTCACGAACAGAAACTCGCTCTTCGTCAGATCTTTGAGCTGCTGCGCCACCAGCGCGTCCACGTGGTAGCCCGCCACCAGCACGTTGAAGAGCCCCTGCCCGCGAATGGAATCGACGTAGACCGGCGTGATCGAGATATGGTACAGATCGCCCTTCTGTAGGAAAAACCCCGACGATTGCTGCGGAAACTTCCTGGCGGCTTCCCCTACTACGTCGAGATTCTTATCCAGCGGAATCGTCGTCACCCCGCCCAGCGAGGCGATAATCTTGCCGCTCGGAGAAGTCACCAGCAGGATCGCGTTCGAATCGTCGATCTTCGACCACATCTCCGTGGCCGTGTCCTGAATCGTGGCGCGGTCGCCGGTGCTGAACGCGCCCCGCACTTCGCTCATCGCACTCATCAGCCGGCTCACCGACGACAGCAGGTCCGCGCGCGACTGCAGCAGCGATTTATACGCTTGAAAGCTGTTCTGCACTTCCTCTTCCAGGCTGGCCGTGACCGTGCGGGTAATGTGTCCCAGCACGATCTCGCCCGTAATGGCGAAAAGTACCGTGACCGCCACGGAAGTGGATAGCAGAATCTTGGCCAGCAGCGGCAGCCTGGAAAATCGCGCCCTCATTGCTTTGGCGCCCCCGGATAAGTGCCGTCATTCGGCACCGGCGGATACGGTTTACCGTATTTGTTCAGGTGCGGCGCCGGAACGTACCCGGTCTCGGAAATCGAAATCAGGGGAAGCGTCACGCCGCCGTCGTCCACCGTGATTCGATGCTCCAGGAACTTCACGTTCTCCGGCAGCGCCCGTTCGTAGAAGATGTGGAGCTGGTATTCTCCCGGCGGGACATTGGCGATATTAAACTTCCCTGTGGAGTCGGTCAGATCGTACCACGGCGTGGGAATCACCGCGATAATCGCGCTCATCGTCGGATGAATATTGCAGAATACCCGGACGATGCCCGGCTGCTTAAGCACGATCGCTTTGCTCGTCCCCGGGGCATACAGTCCGATATCGAAAACCTGCCCGCTGAAGTTGGAGAACGCGTTGTGATAAATCGGATCGCGGTTGGGAAAATCCACCGTGCTTCCCACCGGCACCGCCAGGACGTGCGGTTTGAAATGCCGGTCCTTTTGAACCATCTGCGCGTGCTTGGGAACCAGCGGCGGCATCACCGCGTGGTCCACCGGCTCCAGCCACAATACTACCCCGGAATAGTCCTTGTTGCGTCGCACTGCGGGATCGTGCGAGTTCGTGATCTCTACCGCGCCGCTCACGGCCACGCCCGCCAGATTCGGTGCAGGAGCCGGCAACAGGCCGAGGCTAAAAAGAATAACCGAGCGCCAGATCATAGTGGTTGTTAATCCGCATTCCCTGCCCAATGTACAACGTGCGCAACTGCGTTGTTTCCAGGGCCAGAATGATATTGGGCGCCAGCCGGTAATACAGATTGCCGCCAAAGAGCAGGTTCTTGCCGATGCGTCCCGCGTCGAGATCGTGGTTCTGGTCGTCCTGCTGCCCCGAGAACAAATGAAAATCCAATCGGGGCAAAGTGTGAATCGTAAGCTGCGCCCAGCCTCCCTTACTGTGCACGGGCACCAGGTGCCGGTAATAGATCCCGAAACCCTGCTGATAGCCTTCCCCGAGCGGCGCCACGTTCTGGCCCGTGTAGAACATCCCCGTCAATTCCAGGCGTCGCACCGGATTGAAGAACCAGTCGGTCGACCACACGTTCGAAGCCACCGACATCCCCGCGTCATGCGTCTGACTGGTATGAAATCCGGTGGCGATCTCCACCTTGCGCTCGTCATCCAGATTATGGAAAAATTCGTAGCGGCCCTCCAACCCCGGACGGGCGCTCTCCACTGTGCCCGTAAAATTCGTGCCGGCGTACGGTCCCACTTCACGCGTTTGCACCACGCCCATCTGCGCGCGAAGCCCCGTGGCCGCGCCGAAGGAAAAATCCTGCTCTCCGCGAACCTGCGGCAGCCACAGCCACAGATTGCCCGCCCCGGTCAGCGGCGACACCGCCACCTGCGCCATGGAACTGGGCTCTCGCGGATTGAAAATCGGCTTTTCGAGCCCGAACA
>Ga0335076_10008144_pt1 | contig 10573 bp, 9 predicted proteins | sample Lox_Sample_25_FD_206717 | JGI IMG/M metagenome (GOLD analysis project Ga0335076, IMG submission 206717) | Soil microbial communities from Loxahatchee National Wildlife Refuge, Florida, United States - Lox_Sample_2.5 | ecosystem: Environmental > Terrestrial > Soil > Wetlands | place: USA: Florida...
GATCACGGTGACACCGAAGCCGGCGGCTCTGAATGCCGCTGGCCTGACTCCGGCCGCGGCGTGGTCCAGGCGGGTCCGGCGCATCGGCGGGTTCATCCAGGCCGCCTTCGCCGCCTTCTGGCTGGGCCGTGCGAGCCTGGCCATCGGCGGACGGGCAGGAGACGTCCTGCTCGCGGCGTCTGCCGTCGCGGTGATCGGCGTGTTCTCCTACGCGATCAAGGTCACGGCAGGCCTGGCCCCCCGCCCGTCCGGCCCGGAGGCCAGGCGGATCGAGCGGTCCGTGACCGCCGCGACCGTGATCGAGCTGGTGGCGGCTTTCGCGCTGCCCGTCATCGTCATCGCGGCGGGCCGCTCTGACTGGGTGCTGCCGTCGATCGTGATCACGATCGGGCCGCTGCTGCTCTGGCTCGACCACCTGGTCCATATCCCCCGGTACCGCCCGGTCGGCTGGGCGCTGATCGCCGGGCCGGTCATCCTGGTCGCCACGATGTCGGGCTCGGCGCTCGCCGTGACCACGGGCATCGCCGCCGGCGTCGTGCTCCTGGGCACCGCCGCGGCCGGCTTCCACGACCTCGCGGGCCTGCGGCCCGCTCGCCCGGCCCAGCTCAGCACGAAGGCCCGATGATCATGCCTCAGGCTGACAGCCCCGCGACCGGGTTCCGGCCCTTCTTCAACCCCGCCACCGGCGAGTGGATCACCTACACCGCCCTGGCCGAAGACAGCGACGGGCAGCTGGTCCGCTTCACCTGGCGCAGCGTTCCCGGCGGCGTGATCACCGAGCACATCCATCCCCGCCAGGAAGAGCGCTTTACCATCCTGGCGGGCGAGGCCCACTTCACCCTCAACGGTGCGGCGCTCGTGGCCGGAGCGGGCGAGACGGTCGTCGTCCCGGCGGGCGTCCCGCACTCCGAGGGGAACCCCGGACCAGCCGAGATCGAGGGCGTCGTCGAGCTCCGCCCGGCATTGCGCACCAAGGAGTGGCACGAGGCCCTCGCCGGCCTGGTCGCCGACGGCAAGACCACGCCCCGGGGCGCGCCGCGCAACCCGCTCCAGCTCGGCGCCACCTTCTGGCACTTCCGCCACGAAAGCCGGGTCACCTCACCGCCCATCTGGGCCCAGAACCTCATGCTCCCCCCGCTGTGGGCGCTGGCGAAGGCGTTCGGCGTCCGCCCCTACTACGACCACTGGGACAGCCGGATCCCAGGAACAGGCTGAAGCCACCCAGAATCCCACCCCCGGAGGAACACTGAGATGAACGTGACCGACCCGATCCTGCGAGTGTCGGTGGTAAGCACCGGCCAGGTGCAGATCCGCCCCGACCACGAGGCGTCGACCTGGCGGCCGACCGCCTGGTGGCTGCTCGCCTCCCGGCGCTGGACCGGCCCCAGGCCGATCAACGCCTACGTCATCGAGCACCGCGACGGCCTGGTGCTGTTCGACACCGGGCAGGACCGGGCCTCAGTCACCGACCCCGGCTATTTTCCCAGCGGCCCCACCAGGGTGCTGTACGACCGCCTTGCCCGGTTCGAGATCGGCCCGGACGAGACCCTGACCGCCGGACTGGGCCGGCTCGGCTACGCCGCAGGCGACGTCGAGACCGCGGTCCTTTCCCATCTCCACCAGGACCACATCGGCGGCCTCGCTGAGTTGAGTCACGCCGTCATCGTCGTCAGCCAGGCCGAGTGGGACACGCTGTCCAGCCCGCTACCGCAGCTGCGCGGGCTGATGCGCCGCCACATTGACCTGCCCGGCCTGCACTGGCGCCGAATCGAGCCTGAACTTACCGGCGACCCTGATCTTGCCCCGTTCCGGGCGTGCCACGACCTGTTCGGAGACGGCAGCCTGGTCCTGCTGCCCACCCCCGGGCACACGCCCGGCTCGATGTCGCTGGTCGTGCGCCGGCCGGGCCAGCCGCCGCTCATCATGGTCGGTGACCTGACCTACGACGCGAACCTGCTCCAGGCCGGCCACGTCCCCGGGGTCGGCAGCGGGCGCCGCCTGCGGGAGGCCACCGCCATGATCAACGCCATGCGGCAGCGGAATCCGGGCCTGGTGATCCTGCCCGCCCATGACCCGGCCGCGGCCAGCCGCCTGGCCCACGCCACCGGCCAGGCTCCCACGCTGGCGACGGCGTAACCATGACGACGATCGATACGCTCGAGGCCATCCAGACCGGCGACACCACCCAGTGGATCCGCATCCGCGGGGCAGACACGTCCAACCCGGTGGTGCTGCTGATCCAGCAAGGTCCCGGCCTGCCGATGATCAACGAAGCGTCCCGCTTCGGGCACCTCCTCGGCCTGGAGCGGGCCTTCACGGTCATCTACTGGGACCAGCGCGGCTGCGGCCGCTCGCTGCGCCGACGCGAAGACCGGGCCGGCATCACCCTGGAGGCGATGACGGGCGACACCGTATCGCTCCTGGATTACCTCCGGAACCGCTTCGGCGCGAAGACATACGTTGCCGGGTTCTCTTTCGGAGCAACGATCGGAGCGTACGCCGCCGCGCAGCGCCCGGACCTGGTCGCGACGCTGGTGGCAGTGGGAATGGACATCGACGGCGCCGCCGCCGGCGCCGCCGCCTACGACTTCGCCCTCGGCGCCGCCCGCCAGCGCGGCCACTGGCGCGCGACCCGGCAGCTCGAGGCCATCGGCCCGCCCCCGCACCTGACCTCGAAACAGTTCAGCACCCGGGTCCGCTGGGCTACCAACTTCGGCGGGGTCACCAGCAATGAAACCTACCGCAGCCTGGTCCGCGGGCTGCTCGCCAGCCTGGTCCGCTCACCGGACTACTCCGCCGCCGACGTCATCCGGACCGTCCGCGGTATCACCGCGACACAGGCCGCGCTGCTGCCCGAGCTCGCGGCCATGGACCTGACCCGCGCCGTGCCCCGCCTCGACGTGCCCGTCGTCATGGTGCAGGGCCGCCGCGACCAGGTGGCGCCCGGCGCCGCCGCCCAGCGGTACGCCCGCTCGCTGCAGGCACCGGGCAAGCGGCTGGTCTGGTTCGACAACTCCGCGCACACGCCACACCTGGAGGAACCCCGCAAGTTCCGGGACCTCCTCCTCGGAATCCGGGAGCCAAGGATGCAGCAAGACGTCACCGCCGACAGCGGACCGCCCCGACGGACGCAGCCATGAACAGGGCACGCTCCTGGATGCTCTACGGCGCCGCCGGCCACACCGGCGCCCTGATCGCCCGGCACGCACACCAGCGCGGGCACCGGCCCCTGCTCGCCGGCCGGAACGCGCCCGCCACCGCCGCGCTAGCCGGGGACCTCGACCTGCCCGGCCTGGCTCTGGCCCTGGACGACCCGGCCGTACTGACCGCCGCGCTGGCCGGCGTGGACCTGGTCCTTAACGCCGCCGGGCCGTTCCTGCACACCGCCACCCCGCTCGCCCAAGCCTGCCTGGCCGCAGGCGTGCACTACATCGACATCGGCAACGAGCTGCAGGTCTTCCGCACCCTGTACGACCTGCACCAGCGCGCCCGGCAATCCGGCGTCACGATCATCCCCGGCGCCGGGTTCGGCGTCGTCGCCACCAACTGCCTGGCCCGGTACGTCAGCGACGCCGTCGGCGGCGCCCGGAACCTCGAGGTCGCCGCCCGGGCCGCCACCGCCCGGCCAGGCCCCGGCATCGCGGCATCGGTACGGGAGAACCTGCCCTACGGAGGCTGGACCCGCCGGGCAGGCCGCCTGCACCCGCAAGCGCTCGGCTCAGGCGTCATCACGATCACCCTGCCCGGCGGACCCTGCCGCATCATGCCCTTTCCCACCGGGGACCTGGAAGCAGCCTTCCAGGCCACCGGAGCCCCCGACATCACCGCGTACTCCCCCGTACCGGACGATCCTGCCATCGATCCCCCAGCCTTCGATACCGGCGCGGCGGGACCCCCGGCCTACCGGTCATTCGGGTGGGCACGAGCCACCGGCCCGGACGGCGCCACCGCCGAAGCGTGGCTGCAAACCGGCGAGTCCTACGCCTTTACCGCCGCCGCCAGCATCCGCGCCGTGGAGGAAACTCTCGCGCGATCCGTGCCCGGAGCGCTCAGCCCCGCCGCGGCGTTCGGCGCCGACTTCGCCCTCACCATCGCGGACACTGCCCGGATCGACACCATCCCCGCAGAAACCCCGGTGCAGACCAGCCGCCTGGACCTGCATCAAACCTCGTTACCGGCGGGCACCGGCCGGCCGTTGTCTGCAAGTTCCAGGACATCGGCGGAGCCGTACAGGTCCTGGACGATGGCCTGCACACGGCGCTTCGTCGAGCAATGGCGGCAGCCGACCCCGGCCTGACCGATTCCGGCCTGACCGATTCCGGGCCCGGCCGGCTGAGCCGCCTCCGTATCGCCGCCCGGCCAGCCGCCATGGCCATAGGAGCAGGTCCCGCCCGCGGGCGGGACCTGCGGGAAGACACCCCCAGCCGCCCGGAGCAGCCGTTCCCGCATATCGGCCTGGTACGGCTGGTATCGGCAGGCTGTCGAAGCACCTAACCGGCCACTCTGCATCACTCGGCCGTGACGAGCTGACGACCAACCAGCAGGACATAGTCGGCAGGGATGCGCACGTTGGAGCCGGCTGGTACTGGTTGTTCGTAACGTTCTGTCATCGTAGCTTGCGCCATCCAGTGGCAAAGGGATCACCGATCGGGTCACGGATCCGGTGGAACACCCTCGGCGATCGTTGACGGTGACCGGAACTGCCGCACGATGGCGACTCTCCCGGCGACCAGATGGCTCATTCCGGTCCGCCCCAAGATCGTTTGGCTCCCTTTTGGCTCTCCTTAGTACGTCAGGACAGAACGCCTGTTCGCAGCAGACGTGATCTTTCGTCCATTTCGCCCGTGGCAGGTCGTCGGCGAACGTTGCCCGGCATGGCGGCATGTCCAGAAACGAGGGACTGCCTGCGGGCAGTAGGCAATGCCAGCGGCTTTAAGGCGAAACGGTTGAGGGCTGGTTCCGTTTCTGGTTGCGCTGTGTGATCGTTCCTGGCTGCAGGCTTGTTGTTCAGGTTTCCTGCGGGATGGGTGAGGCTCCGGCTAGAAGTATGACTGTCTAGATCCCACTTCATCAACCGGAGCCTCGCGTGTCTTCTTACCCTGTCTCGTCGCATGCCGTGCCCGTTTCGGCCGGGATGATGATCGCGGTGCCGCTGGAGCTGGTCGCGTCACCGCTGAAGAACGGCAGGGACCTGGGCGAGGCGGATCGGTCCGCGCTGGTCATCGGCGGGACGGAGAAGATCCGCGCGGGCGGGGCCGTGGTCTTCGTGAAAGTGGTCGCGGTCGCGGAGGCGCGGGTCAAGAGGGATGGGCAGGTCCGGGCGAAAGGCAGCCCGGTGCATCACGCGACGCTGGGCCCGCTGGAGGACAAGGCCGGGCCGGGCGTCGCCGGCGGGATCGCGGGGCGGGCGCCGCTGGGTGCCCGGTTCGTGAAGGGGGAACGGGAGAGGCTGCTGGCCAGGGCGTTCATGATCCGGGTGATCGTTTTGATGACGCTGATGCCGGACTCCCGGGTCCAGGACGTGATCGCGGCGCTGGCCGGGGACCTGGCGCTGGTGCCGTGGGCGCGGCCGTGGCGGCCGGCGTCGGCGCGGGCCGCCGGGGACTGGCGGAACGCGCTCGGCCCGGTCCCCCTGGAAGAACTGCGGGACCTGGTCCTGGGCTCGGCCTGGCGGGAGCACCAGGACGGAGGATGCCCCGGTGCGGTGACCATCGGGAAAAGACGGCCGCTGCGGGCCGGGTCGCTGGACGGGACGCTGCTGCGGGCCCCGGACACGCCCGCGAACAGGGCGTTCTTCGGCACCGTGGGCACCAGCGACGACAGCGGTCCGTACCCGTGCCTGCGGGCGCTCCCGCTGACCTGCTGCTCGTGCCGGGCGCTGTTCGCGATGCCGCACGGGCCCGCCGGGACGGACAAGGCCGAATCCGAGCAGGCCCTGCTCGATGAGGCCATGACCCGGTACCCCGGCCTGTTCAGCCCGGGCTGGATCTGGCTGATGGACCGCAACTACCACGGGGCACCCCGGATTGCCCGCCTCATCGAGTCCACGCACGTGCTGATCAGGCTCAAGAGCGACATCCCGCTCAGGCGGACCTCGCAGATCCTGCCCGACGGCTCCTACCGGGCGGAGCTGTCCGGCGACGGCGTCATCGTGGAAGTCCGGGCCATCGAGTACTGGGTCACCGTGGAAGGCCAGGAGGTGCCGGAGATGTTCTGCCTGGTCACCGACCTCATGGACTGGGAGGAATACCCCGGCCCCGGGCTCGCCGCGCTCTACGCATGGCGGTGGGACGGGTCCGAGACCGCGCTGCGCGAGGCGAAGGCGCCGCTGCGCGGCGCCGGGCCCGGTACCGGGCCGATGCTCCGCTCCGGGTCCCCGGACCTGGTCCGGCAGGAGATCGCCGCCTGGGCCGCCGGAACCGCGATGACCCGCGGCGTCATCCTCGACGCCGCGGTTGCCGCGGTCCCCGCCCGGAAGGGACGCCGCGCCGGCCAGGCGGTCCGGCCCCGCGACCTGTCCTTCGCCCGCGGGCTCCGGGCGGTCCTGTCCGCCATCCGCCTCCGCCGTGACTGCTACCACGCCGTGACCAGCGAAATCGCGGGATACCGGAACGCCGTCGACCGCGACCGGCACCGCGCCCGGAAATCCAAGTCCCCTTCCTCGTTCCCGCACGCGAGCGCGAAGGACACCGCCACCCGCATCGCCCCCGCTGTCGTCACCATGGCCAACACCCCAGCCTGAACAGCGGAAACACCGTAAAACCAGGCTGAAGGAACCCCGCCGGACCGTGGACCCGGCCGCCCCCGGCCCGACACGCCGTCCTCCGGCATGCCCGCCCGGAGGACAACTACCCGCAGTAACCAGAAACAGGAACTACCCACAACCGGTCAAACGTCTAAAGCCCTTGGCATTGAGCGCAGAGCCCGGCGACGGAGCGCGCCAGCGGCGCCGTGCAGCGGCGCCGCTCTTGATATTGATTTACTTAGGGCTATTCGGCAGCGCGCTGCGCTAAGTTCTTTCCTTGTTTCCGGACTCGGCACCATAGGAACGGCGTCATCTTCACAGGTCGGCTAGGCGTTCGTTTGGGACTTCCGGCCTGGTTACGGGGATCACCGTGACAAGGTGATCCAGCCCTGCGAAATCGCCAGGATTTGTCGTGTACAACGGCAGCTCGGCCGCGATCGCCGTCGCCGCGATCATGAGGTCCACTGCCCTGCGGCGGGGCTTCCGGCCCACCGCAATCACGGCTGCTGTCACCTGGCCGTAGGCCCGGGCCGCATCCGCGTCAAAGGGGATCGGGTCGAACTCGTGCTCAGCCCGCTGCAGCACGTCGAGCCGTCGAGCCCGCTCGGCAGCCTCGACGTAGACGTCCTGTTCGGTGTCGGGGCGTACCTCATGCGGTCCGGCGGAAAGCTCGGCGAGCGTAACCGCGCTGATCGCCATCTCATCGGGAAGCTCCTCCGGAGCGATCCGGCTCCGCAGGATCATGATGTTGGTGTCCAGCAGGCCGCGCCGCACCGGCTCACCGGTCATAGGCGCTCCCGGCCTGATCGGCGGCGGCGGCCTGGTCGGCCCGGAACGCATCCGCGTCGATCGCCGCGGCGGCGCGCGACATCGCGGCGAACTCCGCCCGGGACACGAAGCGGCGGCGCTGCCGCAGCGGCACCAGTTCGCCGATGCGGTGCCCGTCACGGGTTACCGTGAAGGCCTGCCCGCGCTCGACAGCATCCATGATCTCCTTGGATCTCATCCGCAAGTCGCGCTGGGTGATCTCGGGCTGGCTGCTCATAGAGACACTGTAGCAACGAGTGCTACAGAGTGCTGTGGGCTATCAGCCCATAGCCGGAGCTCCGGCGGGCAGCCTGAACGAGAGCGACGTTTACATATCCGTTAGCAGACCACATGCAGAAAGCCCTTTCTCTGTTCGAGAAAGGGCTTCTGGCCTTGGTTAGTAGCGGGGGAGGGATTTGAACCCTCGACCTCTGGGTTATGAGTAAACCGGTCCCCATCCACGCAGGCTCACCGCGTCCATGTAGTCCAGCGTGTGCGCTGCTCTACGCCCAGCGGTGTCCAGCCACGTCTCGGGTCGCGCTGCCTGTCCACAGTGTTTCTACTACATGCGTTACTACATCGGAGCTGCCGGCCTAATGGGGATGCCGATCCGCGCGCTCCGGTATGCCACTCGGCACCCGAATGTGAGGTCATCGCATCTGGCCGCGCGGCATCACTGTCAGGACGATAGCCAATGTCTCGGAGGAGGCCGAGCTCGGAAGCCTCTTCTTCCAGAACACGGCCTATGTCGGCGGTACCGCCGACGCCTTCCAAATCTTGGGCGGCTGGGCCAGGCCTGAGCGCAGCTGACGCGCCGGAGCCGCCGCGCCTCGCCCCCGCCCCGCCCCGTAGGCAGGCATAGACCCACCCACTGGGTGGAAAGCGGCATGCTCCGGGTGGCGCTCGTCCGTGACTCTTGAGGTATGCGCCCGCAGACTGCCTGACCTGGGAGATCTGCATGGCCAGGCCGGCTCTTGTTCTGCGTGAGGACCGGGTCAGAAATGTGGATTGCGTCTTGGCCGCGGCGAGCAGCCCGGGAGGACTGACATGACAACGTTCGAGACCGAGGCTATCCCGGACTGGTTTGCAGACGTCTCGGTCGAGCAACTGGAGAATGACCCGTACCCGGTGTTCGCCCGGCTGCGCCGGGAAGCGCCGATCGCATGGCATCCCGGCCTGGAGGCCAACATCGCCAGCACGTGGAAGGGATGCTGGGAGATTGCCAGCAACTACGAGCACTTTGGCGGCACCAGCGACCCGGCCAACGAGCACGTGTTCGGCCGGCCCAACGTCCTCAGCGTCGACGGCGAGCTGCACGCCGGGCTGCGGGCGATGATCGACCCGCAACTGCGCCCGCGCGCGGTCCGGGCCTACATCGAGGACCTGGCCCGGCCGATTGCCCGCCGGCAGATCACCGCGCTTCCTGACAGCGGCCCGGCAGAGATGATGTCCCAGTATTTCGAGCCGATCAGCGTCCGGACGCTGGGCGACCTGCTGGGCTTCGCCGACATCGACTCCGACAGGCTGCGGAAATGGTTCCACGACCTGAGTGCCGGGTTTGCGAACAAGGCGCTGCGCCCGGAGGGCTTCGCGGTCTCCGACGCCATCACCGAGGAGATCAAGGCCGTGGTCGAGGCGAAGCTGGAGCACCTGCGGCAGGAGCCGGACAACTGCAGTCTGTCGCACTGGCTGCACGACGGCATGCCCGAGGGGGAGACACGCACGCTGGACTACATGTTCCCCACGCTGCTGGTGATCTTGCTGGGCGGGCAGCAGGAGCCCGGGCACGGAGCCGGCTCCACCCTGCTCGGCCTGCTGTCCAAGCCGGACCAGCTGCGCCGGGTGGCGGCGGACAGGACCCTGGTACCCCGCGCGGTGAACGAGGGGCTGCGGTGGTGCGCGCCGATCTGGACCACGCTCGGGCGCAGGCCCTTCGATGACGTCGAGCGGGCCGGCCGCAAGCTGCCCGCCGGCGCGCACATCCTGCTGGCCTACGGCTCGGCCAACCGGGACGAGACCGAGTTCGAGCGGCCCGAGGAGTTCGACATCGACCGCCGGCAGCACCCGCACATGGCCTTCGGCACCGGCAAGCACGCCTGCGCGGGCAGCTCCTTCGCGCCGAACGTGATGCGCATCGCCCTGGAGGAACTCTTCGCGGCCTATCCCTCCATCGAGCTCGACCTCGACCAGGAGTCGCCGATGTGGGGATGGATCTTCCGCGGACCACGCGAACTGCACGTCCGGCTGTCCCGCCGGGAGTGATCGCTACCGTGGCGCCGGCGCCTCACATGCTGGAAAGGAGTGGCCAGATGGCAGGCACCACCTTTTCTGACGCTGAGCGCGTGCTGGCAGGCGCCCTCGACAAAGCGCAGGAGACCGCCGCCGATGTCTGCTGAGCACCCCCCGAGCGATGACGGTGCCGCCGTGATGGCTGCGAGCACCGAGGCGCCGATGGTCTACCGGGAACAGGAGATGGACCTGGCCGTGACGCGCCGGGAAGTGGTGGCCAGCGACGTGGTCGCGCTGACGCTGGCCGATCCGGCCGGCGGTACACTGCCGGGCTGGACCCCGGGTGCGCACATCGATCTGGTGCTCGACGAGACGTTCACCCGTCAGTACTCGCTGTGCGGTCCGCTGCGGGACCGCAGCAGCTTCAGGATCGCCGTCCTGCGCACCGCCGACGGCGGTGGCGGGTCGCGGTTTGTCCACGACTCGCTGAAGGAAGGCTCGCAGGTGCGGGTGCGCGGACCGCGTAACCACTTCGCGCTCATCGACGCTCCCCGCTACGTGTTCATCGCCGGCGGCATAGGGATCACCCCGCTGCTGCCGATGATCGAGTCCGCGGACCGGCGCGGAGCGTCGTGGACCCTCCACTACGGGGGGCGCCAGCGCGCGTCGATGGCGTTCCTGGACCAGCTGACCAGGTACGGCGACCGGGTGCGGACGTGGCCGCAAGATGAGTTCGGCCTGCTCGACCTGCCGAGCATCCTCGGCGAGCCGAGACCGGACACCCTGGTCTAC
>Ga0335076_10008145_pt1 | contig 10573 bp, 18 predicted proteins | sample Lox_Sample_25_FD_206717 | JGI IMG/M metagenome (GOLD analysis project Ga0335076, IMG submission 206717) | Soil microbial communities from Loxahatchee National Wildlife Refuge, Florida, United States - Lox_Sample_2.5 | ecosystem: Environmental > Terrestrial > Soil > Wetlands | place: USA...
CCGGGCTTAAGCCCATTGTCCCGCACTGGCGCAGTCGACAGCGGGTGGCACGGTCAACTCTCTCGTCCTCTCCTCAGTGACACAGACCCCACGCCACCAAACAGCCCTCGACCTCGAGACGGCCTCCTTCCGTATCCAGCAGCAACAACAACAACAGCCCCATCTCCGCCCCTCGCAGACTGCGATCCACATGAGCCATTGCTGGCGTCCTCGTATTCTCGAGACGTGTCAGTGATAGCAGCCCCCAGATCTCCCGCCCTCGCACCTTGACTCTCCCGCTCCCGATCTGCATACCCTTTCCGATTCACCTCCCCCTGGGTCGACCATGTCCTCGGAATCCGCGATACTCCCCCTATCCTCTTTGTTCGATTCCGTCTCGACGTCCTCCTTCTCCAGCGTGTCTTTCGCCTCGTCAGCGTACAATGTCGATTCTATCGGCTTCGGAGAAATGGAGGCGCTGGATTTTGATGACGATGCTATGCAACTGGAGGAGGAGGAGGATGCTGATAACAACATGATGGACGAAGAAGATGATATGGCTATAGACGAGTTACCGCTCTCGGCGCTCCATCCTCATATTGCTGCGGAAGGACAGTTTCGAGCTGGCACACCGACCCCCATCCACACTTCACCCCCGACCGAAATGATCGTGCCGCCACCCATGACTCACTCGTTATCTACCTCCTCATCTTCGAGTTCAGCGTCTACCTCCCCTTCCGACGATAACAGCGATTCCTCCTCAACGTCATCGACGCCCGTGCACCCCTTATCGGCCCTTTCTCTCTCTGAAACAGCTACTTCTGCCGGGGTCATTGTGGACCATGGCCATAACCTCGCTCTGACACTTTCGGATATTACTACCCTCGACGATGACCCGCTCGTTATTCAAACTACTCAACCCAACAACCTCCAAGCCGTTGTCATGAATTATTTCGATGTGCCTAATGTCTTGTGGACTTATATTCCTATCTTCCCGCAAGAGGTGGAGACCCCCGATGAACAGCAACCTCAAACCTCCGACACTCCTCAGGAAATTGTCAGCCAGGATCTAGACCATGAATGTATTGCATTCTTCCTCTTTGTTTTCGACCAAGCTTACTTGTTCCGGAATAGTCTTGGATGTGCGACGGCGGAATTTCTGGAATTCATGGGTACGGTATCGGTGTGAAAAGCAGCAGAGTTTTTCCGCAACGAATATATCAACAGAGTGGGCCGATTTAGTTACCTTTGTATGCTCCTTTTCCACTACTCGAAGCTTGCTTATCTCTAGCTTATGGATACTCGACCTGAGGAAATAACGGAACAAGATTTTGACGATGGTCTGGATATGCAAGGACTTGCATGGGGTGAAGGAGGCCTTCCTCCTAAAGACGACTTTCGGGAAAAGAGGTAGACTCACATCAAACATCGCCATCTAATTGCCTACAGAGTAAAAGACTATGGATCTCTAATAGTAAAACCACCACCGCCACCTCCAGCACAGAATCCTGTAGAACCACCCGTCCATCCATCAAAGTATCTAACTGAGACTAGGCGCACGACCCCGCCCGAATCCACACCTTCTACAAATTCCGCTACACAAATCTCAATTACCATTGTTCCGTCCACCACTTTCAACTCCGCTACCTTCTCTCCGCCCCCACAAAAAACGACCTATACTACATCCACGAAAACGCCCTCCGTCATTGGGACCCATTAAACCGCTGCAGCCACGAAATCTACAATTTCAAAAATTCCCGCGCAGTCCCTTGGAAAGGCTGGACGCCGTCGACTCTTTCCTGCGCCCATGGTGTCGCTGCCGTCGGCGGCTACAACGGTGAATACGGCATTCTCCCGCTTACCTCGTCCTCTTCCTTAGCATCCCGGCGACTAGGGACGATCGCGGATAGTACGTTCATTACGAATCATGTGGATGTGATTCGGACACGGGCGGGTGCGGTAACGGCGGTGTGGTCAAATAATGATTTTAAGATACGGCAGCAGGATGTTGAGACGGGGAAGTTTGTGGTGGAACATACGCTTGGGTGGGCGGTTAATGCGACGGCGACGAGTCCCGATAAGATGATTCGGGCAGCGGTCGGGGATGCGAGAGAGGTGGTATTGATGGATGCGTCAAGAGGGGGTATTATCAAAGCTCTCACGGGACATCATCATTGGAGTTTTGCCGTTGACTGGCGGAATGATGGGTACACCTTCATCACTGGTAATCAAGATATGTCCGCAAGGTACTCAACCAATCAAAGACCAACCGCCATCATTTTCGTATGATCTGACTCTGGTCTGTCTAGATTATGGGACGCACGATATATGAACGAATCGTTCCTTACCCTCCCCGCAAAAATGGGCGCAATCCGCTCCGTCCACTTCTCCTCCGACGGGAAATACCTTGCCCTCGCCGAACCCGCTGATTACCTCCACATCTACGATGCCAGCACAGGCCTTTACGAGGAAAAACAAACGATTGAATTCTTCGGGGAAATCGCTGGCGTCAGTTTCGATCCCATGGGGAACAGTCTCTTTGTGGGGAATGCCGACGATCTCGTGGGGGGGATATACGAGTTTGGCCGGGTGAGACGGCGGGAGTGCGATGATCGAATGTATCAAGGCTGGGAGGATATCCTGTTATAAAACGTGATTTACGGCTTTTTCGTCTGTTCGCAAATACGGCTTTTTGTTTCCCTCCCGGGTTTTATTAGTGAGTTGTTTCGGATTTAGGGGCCTGGCTCTCCCTTTGGTTCAGTTCGCATTGGAGGTCTCATTCTGGTTATCATTTTGTATTATCTAGAACATCTTCAAGTTCCTCTGTTTACCATTAGCTGTGTTGCTATATTTTTCGTTGTTTCACCATTTATTTTTTGGGAACGGGCCGCACCATTTGTACTTAGGTATTGCTTCAGTCAGCTGGTGTCAGAAGGTATCGCATTAAAAAAATGTGATCGTCAATGACTTTGAATGCCGTGCCGCCTTTCTAGTCGCCTCTCGCTGTTTGTCCCGAGCCGTCACCAGCTTGCGTGGCCCTCAATTTCATGGGGGTCACGCGCATCCGATTTGCGCATCAACGTCGTAACAAAACCGCCCCCACTCTTTTAACCTAAGTTGTTGGTCCAAGACCAGGGATTTAAAGTTCTTCGCCAATATGGCAAGATCCTTCACATCCGCATCTGTGCGTGTTATCATTGCACCTAGTAGACCCTTTAAAAAGACTGGATTGACCACACACTACGAAAACCGCGAACCAGAGAATGCCTTTCAGTCGTGCTTCCTCGAAGCAGGTTCAATATGCCAACAATCTTGCCAGTCCTATGGGCTTGCCCTTGATATCCCCTATTCCCTTTAGGGAAGACTTGAAGTCTGGAAGGGTGGGAGATATCGGATGGCTGGATCAGGAAGGGGGCTACGAATGGGTTCACAACTGCCACCATCCCACCGTAGAAAGCCTAACGTTAATCTGGGACTGATGTGCAGTCTCTGTCGGATTTACCAAGTTGGCCCCCATTTCGTTTTCCAGAGGCGAGGTCTGTCCGAGATGATGTTGAGCCGCCTCATTTTCGCTTCATGTCGGGGAGAAAAACAACGGTCCGACAAACTAATCTTCGCGCGGGGATTGGCATTCCCACTCCAGACGGGTAATCCTTCCCTTGAGAATCTTCATAAACTTAAATTCAACAGGTTTACAGCCGGCTTTGATGCAAACCTTAAATTCATTAATCGCGGGGACTCAATTTCGGCGTTGGTCCCAGGAAATGACCCTCTGCAATACCGCGCTTTTTTTGATGATTATAAGATTGAGTTTCGAAGGTGGTTCTACAGTGTAGACCATATTGCTTGGAAGTGGGCTCGAACATTTCCGGAAAGCGAACAACCGGACGTAATTCTAGGAATCTGGGGTCAATATCTGACGAACGAATACTCTATCGCACATTCTCAGGAAGCCGCATCCGAAATTGAAATTCGAGTGGGGCTTGATGTTGGAGTCCCTGATGCCGATGCTGAAATGTCGCTCATGGTTGGGCATCGTTACCGAAGAGCGGTTGCATGGTCTGGTTTCAACGAATGCCGCGGGGGTGGTTCGAGACAATATTCGATAATTATTCAGGCTTTCAAGTCATATCCCATGAATTTCTTTAAACCTCGAGGTCGAGTCGGCGTAAAAATCGAAAAGTTCTATAGGTACTGTCCTCCTTTCTGATAGAGATACTAATAACAAGTTTCTTGAACAAAGCTTTAATGGATCGAGGGGATCAGACTGCAAATAGCAGTAGTCAGTCAAGCGCCGATACAAGCTCGGCAAATATGGCATCGGCCATGGTTATCTCTTAAAAGTCGTTGGCTTACGGGAGGATGAGATGACGACGCGTGTTCCGCTCGACGAGGGTGAATGCATGTGGTATCTGATGAAGTTGGACGATGGCGAGTTTGCGATTCAGTATAATGGACCGCATCCAGAGGAAAACTTCCCACCAAACTTAGATGGTTGAGATCGTCCATTTCAGGGCCTCGCTTACGGTTCAGAGGACGCTATGGCCGCGATTGTATTGAAGTTTATTCCCGTTTCATGGACGAAGGAACATTGGAATGATGATGATATAATGGACTGGGAAGAACCTTCATTAAGCGAATCCAGGGGCTCAGAGGGTACACCTCAGGAGACGGTATGTCCACTTTTCTCAAGCCGAACTCATTCGAGACGTCTGGTGAATTCACAACAGAGAGTGGCAGTGGCGACGACTGGCCCCTTGGGAAATTCCGAATGGTCGACTCCACCGATAAAAAGAGCAACGAAGAATTTCCGACGGCGACATTAGGTTTAGATGGAGTTGAACAGAGTCCTTTTTCTCAGCTTGGCTCCGTGGGGTTCGATATCTCCCCGTTCCCCTTCCCAGTTGTGGGACGGAATACATTCGTTGAGGAAGCGTCAAAAACGTATTATATTCGCCGCTGAAGAGAAACTGATGTCCTTTAAGGGAAAGGAAGGCGATGCTCAATACAGGACGGCGGGGGACGCGAGTCGGACGAGGCGGCACCCTTATGTGTTCTCGGTGTCGCCGCATGAGGAACCCGAAGAAATACCCATGCATGCCCCTGGACTCGAGCGATCCGGCTGGCGGGTGTATGGATTGCCACAAGGCCGGCATTCCCTGCCAGAGAAGGGAAACGCCGTCCGAAGCGCGAGAGAGGCTCAAGAGGCAGAAGTGGATATCTGTGGAGTCAATCGCATCATGGCACCCTCAGGTTCATCACGACCCCGATATTCATGATACGCAAGCCAATCGCATCGCCGGGACGCAATCGACTGGGATTAATCAGAATTTGACGCTCCGCGGATCGGTTAGTTCGACAACGTATGTTCGCAAACTTGAGCTGTACTCAGAGAATAGGGATCTACCAGCCACGATCCACGGGAAGGTCGTCGAGTCTTTGGCCAATTGCGAGGCTTATCAACATATCGACCGTGCAATTCTGGAAATGGAGACAACTAGATTCCTCGAACGTCTTAACGCATATTACGATAACGGCAGTCTTCAACGCTTACCTTTTGTCACCGACGCTGATTTTCTCACCCCTACCAGGTGGTAGGAGAACTATGGAACGGGTACCGTCGGTAATGATCAATCCGGCCCCCTGGGTTGCATCTTTAGTTACATTCATATATATACCCAACCTTCGCTAGTTTCAGCATTTGGTCTGTTAGTTTACCTAACTGAATTTATCTTCTGAAAACTATTTCCAATTTCTTCACCGTTTACCCCGTTGTGCGCGGGTCTCCATATCGGATTTTCGAATCTCTTAGTACATTCCCCTTTCCCATAATATCCCTCGACAGCGATTTCTCCATATTCTAGCTGCAGCAGTTTTCCGCCTCCACGGGCCGTTTTCGCGTCTTCAAAAGAAACCCTTGGTTCTGTCTCTTGTTTAAACCAACTGTATCTCTTCATTGTGTGGCGGTCAGATGGTGAGTAGAATTTGGACTCCTTCGGAGGGCAAGATATGCCAACATTTGGTTGAGGGAAGAAGGGGGGTAACTGATCCGATCCAAATCTGCTCGGGGACGGCGTTGGTGCTACAAAGACGAAGGTAGAAGATGGTTTGGGGGCTGAAGGTCCAGCGAATGTATGTCAAGGGCTTTGAATACAATTTGACGAGTGTTGCAACTTGATCTTGGGCATGCCGGGATACCTGTCAGAGGGATGGAAGGGGCGCAGTGGCAATATCGTTTCGGGCATTGTTTGCGTTGTTTCTTTGGTGGTCCATCGAGGCTGCTGTCCTTTCCGGAGGCAGTTTCTGGACTATATATAGGATCCGTTGAGTCTTTCTCTGGTCATCTCATTCATTATCTCACCGGCAAGGATCGTGGCTGAATGCAACACAGAAATTCTAATACGTAAGTGTCGATTTATAGGCCCCACATTGGAGACCGTGAATTTCTGCGAGAGGTAGATCTGAGGCTTGCTGTGCCCCTTGCCAGTTCCGAAATGCGACAGTTCGAGGAAGGGACATTCTATGCAGGGACGCCAACCAGCGGCGATCGGGAACGTCGTCATGCCCACATGATCCCTAACGCAACTAACGACATTTATCGAAAAACATCAAACGGCTCAAAGGAATCGATTTTGCCTGACCACGAGCCCTCGGGTAATTTAATCTGGTGCCTGAATGAAATGTCCGGAGACGGGGCCCATTACGCCGAGGTCACATTTGGGAGCGCATATTTGTAAATAAATGGCTCCATGAAACTGGGCCGTGCGCCCCGCCTCCCTCGCGCAATTTCATGGGTGCCCCAGTCTTCGGACGTTTGGGCCCCCTCTCATCTTTTATATGTCAGCCCTGCCTAATATTTACCTTTGAGGGACTCCCGGCCAATCTTAGGACCAATTTTATTTCATATGGGCGGGAAATCCAATGAGGGATATTTCACGCGAGGGCCACACACGAGATGGATTACTACATCCCCCTTCTTTCACATTCTCAGACATATCCCGTCGCCCACCCGCTCGCCACTTCACCTTCGCCCTCTCCCCCCTTTCCTCCTCAAACCGACTTTCTTTCACCTACTCACCCGAGTCAATCATTCTATTTTTGGTATTTCTGTGCATTTTGGGGCCAGCTTTCAAGTCGATCTTTGGCGTTAATCCGCTCGTTGTTGACACGGGGACGAAAATAATTGATCATGTTTGTCGGGAAAGCCTTCGGCATTCTCTTGGCATTGGGTCTATGGACCGTGGATGTGAATGCTCATGGCCGTATCTCACTCAGTTCTCTACTGTTCACGAAGACTAACGAGGATTTCGTTGCAGATGGAATGAAACGTAATCATCATCATCACCATAATTTCGAGCGACAGGAAAGCGAATCAGTGTGCTCGACCTGCACAACATCCACCCTATCGAGCTGGATTCCTTATGACCAAGCTGTCTTCGCGACTTCTACGGTGACTGCATGGACAACACAAATGGTCCTAGTAGACACATTCCCTGCCACGACTGTTACGACCACCCTTTCAAGCGTGCCAGCTGCCACGGGGACCTCCCAAAAAGCCAAACGTCAGCTTGGGTCCGGCTACGCCATGACATTTACCCCATACGATGAGTCGACCGGCAATTGCTTGCAAGCCGACGCTATCCTTGCCCAGCTGCAACAGATCAAGTCTCTGGGATTCGGGCACATTCGATTGTATGGTGTCGACTGTGGTCAGTTGGACACCGTCGCAGATCAAGCTATTTCCCTTGGCTTCACAGTCACTCTCGGCATTTATATTGACAGTACTGGAACCCAGCGAGGATATTCAGATCTTGCAACTTTGATTCAATGGGGAAAATGGAGTGCAAACATTGCCTATATCAATATCGGTATATCTCTTCAGGCAGTTTAGATCCTAAGTTACAGGAAACGAAGCCGTCAACAACCAGTATCTAACGGCTGGCGAGCTTGCTGCATTCATTGCCGACGCAACAGTCCAACTTCAAGCTGCAGGATATTCAGGATCAATTAGCTGTGCCGAGACCGTCAACATCTGGCAAAACAACCCTGAGCTATGCCTAGCCGTAACCGACACCGTACACGTCAACATCCAACCGTACTACAACGGCGGACTCTCGAGCGACGCCGGCACCTTCCTCGTCAGCCAGTACCAGATCGTGACGAACGCCTGCGTCGGTAAGACTGTTATCGTCTCTGAAGCCGGATGGCCCTCCGACGGTGGATGTCATGGTAATGCCGTCGCCTCACCCCAAGACCAGGAGATTGCCATCACAGCAATTTATGAAGCTACGAACGGTCAAGTCACGTTCTTCAGTTTTGGTGATGACGCTTGGAAGAACCCCGATGGCCCGGAACGTCATTTCGGTATCCTTCTCCCTTCTCTTTGGCTTTGTATTAAAACTTGGCAGGCTGCTCGCAGCTCTTCTGACATTGATTTTTCGAACGATTAAGTTGCTTTTGGAAATATGGGAGTCGCGTGCGATTGCCTCTTGAGTCAAGTTTGCAAGCAAACTTCACGTTAGACTTTAACGGATTCTCGAGATATGTAGGCGTTTTTGAGAACAATTTTTTCAATCAAATGTTGTATAACATATCCTTTTGCAATACGGGATCCCAAGAATTGACGAATCCGCTGTCCCCACAGCTAGCTCTTGGATGTGTGGTATATTCACAAGGTTCGAGTATTTTTCCCTTCAAAGCCCGAATTCTTCTAATGACCTGCTACTTGATTCATGAATGGGGAAATCCCACTTGAGACGATCGGGACTGGAGTTCGCCTTTCATTACATTCGTTCGGGCGGATCCATCTCAAGGGTATAAACGGGCCATTCCGGAGCACGACGTCAAAAACGCGAAAGATATAGTGAGGCATTCTCACAAGGTTCGTCGCACCCTTTGCCCCCAATGTGTTTGAGGTCTTCGTCAGGGAGACGCAAGACATGCTCGTCGCCGACTGTTTGCGAAGTTCGGTCAAGACGAAGGAGATGATTGGTCTCCGTCGTGGCCTTGTCAATGTATACAACGACCGGAATACATACAATCTGTGAGCTCCAGCTCTGAGTGCCCTTACGCAGGTAGAGATCAATTCCTATTTAGACGACAGCGAAGCAATGGATGGTACCGTGTCTATTCTAGGAATCCTCCTGTCACCCCATGTCCTCGTCAACTATAAACTCAATGACAACATAAAAAGGGCTTTTACACGGCTCGAAGTATCATATAAAAATGGAACCAACCCCCCCGGGTTTCCTCGGGTCAAAACCACGTGGGCTCAACAGTCGCTCAACGGCACGGCCCCCCTGCGGAGGGATAGAGACGTTGAATCCGGCGAAGAACGCACAGTGTCGAGCGCTTTATCATGGTCGACGCTCTTGACCGATTGAAGGACTGAGGGAGGAAATCAGCTTTTATTTTCTAAAGGGAATTGCATTGTCCCTTTGTGTCTTCGTCAGATCTCCTTATTTCTATATTCGGTCTTGCAGTGGAAGTACTATCATGTGAGAAGAGGAAAATGGCATGTAATTTAATAGTAAGCTCGTTATGCTTTATTTTTGAATGAAATGGTTCCGACCGCAATCGCACCGAATGTGCCCAATTAACGGTACGCGTGAGATACCGACTCTCAGTTAACCGGTTGACTCCGTAATGACGTGTGCACTCAGAAAATCTGCAATACCATGTGTCTTTACTTTAAACTTTTTGTGTACCCAGGCTTGAACTCACTGCTGGCGAGGCTCAAATCTGCCTTCGGCAACAACGCTCTAGGAAAAAGAAAAAGGTTTGAACACCCAACCCCAATTCCTGGGTTTAAAAATGCCCACAGGGTGGATCGAACACCCGACCCCGTCATGTGACTCATTGCGTCAAATCACAGCTTACGAGTGACGTGCTCTACCACTGAGCTATACGGGCAATCTTCAGTCGAAAATGAAATGAATTATTTCATTAAATGAATCCTATTAGAATAGAGAGATTGAGAAGTCGAGGATCCCCCAAATTGACACGATTCGTGTGAGAATGTCACAGAACTTTATCCTCGGATTCGGAAGGCTTCTTTTCTTCTTCGTAACTTCCCCTTGCCGTTCATTGCTCATTCAACGATAGGTCCTCTTCTTAATTGTGTTTAATGGATATTGTTCGCAGTACTTTGTGATATTTCCATGGCTCGGTCCTTCCTTCTCGACCCATGTTCGACTTCTCCCCCTCAACCTGCTGCTCATTATGGTATGGGTAACATACTACCTCGCCATCGTCACCGACCCCGGGCGAGTACCCTCGTGGTACGAGCCAAATGAAACGTCGGCCGGAAAAGCCGGTCTGCGATGGTGCAAAGTCTGCAAAGTTTTCAAGCCGTATTACCTCCGCGACCATCCTTGCTCATGTTAGACCGCGAACACACCATTGCAGTGTCTGTCAACGCTGCGTCCTCAAAATGGACCACCATTGTCCGTGGACATTAAACTGTATTGGCGCGCACAATCACGCGCACTTTCTCCGATTTCTGGTTTACACCATCCTCGCCGATGGTACCACACTCATGTTCCTGTGCAAACGAATCTATTCGATCTACGAAATCGCGCATTTATCCTCAATT
>Ga0335076_10008146_pt1 | contig 10572 bp, 7 predicted proteins | sample Lox_Sample_25_FD_206717 | JGI IMG/M metagenome (GOLD analysis project Ga0335076, IMG submission 206717) | Soil microbial communities from Loxahatchee National Wildlife Refuge, Florida, United States - Lox_Sample_2.5 | ecosystem: Environmental > Terrestrial > Soil > Wetlands | place: USA: Florida...
ATTCCGCGCCGAATGCGAAAACGCGGCCGGCGGCGATTTGAACGAGGTGTTCGAGTATGCCGCGACCAGCAGAGACGTCGACTACGCGAAGTATTTCGCGTTAGCCGGCCTGAAACTGGATTCCCTCACCGAGGACGCGCCCGGCGGATACATTGGCCTCGACACGCACACCGTGGAATTGCCTCCATCGGCCCCTCCCGCCGGTGGCCGCGGACCCGGCGGCGGTCGCGGTCAGGGCGGAGGACGCGGCCGCGGAGGTCCCGCCGCCCGGCTGGTTGTGACGGACGTCTCGCCGGCGTCACCCGCCGCACTGGCCGGATTGAAATCGCAGGATCAGATTCTCTCCGTCGACGGCACGCCGGCCACCGCGCCGCTCCTCAACGATGCGCTCAAGGCCGGATCAAAAATCAAACTCCGCATCTCCCGTGATGGGGCCGAACAGGATGTCGAAATCGAAGTCGCGAAGAATACCAGGAGGACCTACACGCTGCTCCCCGAATCGAGTCCCGCAGCGGCGCAAATGGCCATTTTGAACCAGTGGCTTAGAAGTGCTCAATAGAAGAGTGCGCTATCGGCGACGGTTGAAAAATAGGCGTCTGCTATGCTATTTGTAGGTCAAGTCGGACTATTAGATCCAACTCGAAGCCGCCCTGCTCGCGTAGCGACGGTCAATCAACAAGTCTCTTCTATAAGGATGGCATTCCGTGGAAGCTGTCAATCGTAAGCTTATTCGTCCGTCTCTAAACGAAATCAAGGAACAGATATCCCCGCCGCGGCGCGCTGCCCAACAGCAAAAAAAACCGGTCCCTCCGGATCAGACCAACGCCGAGAATTTTTACTATGTGAAACAGATGCAGGCCAAAACCGCGATGGTCTTCGTGCTGCGCGACGGCGAAACACTGCATGGGGTGATTGAGTGGTACGACAAGTGCTGCCTGAAGGTCAACCGCACGGAAGGCCCCAATCTGCTGATTTACAAACCCGCCATCAAGTACATGTACAAGGAAGAGGCGTAGGCGCAGCCGCGTTTCGGGCCCCGGTTCCCCGCCCGCGTCTCTTCCATTCGATCGAGGCTGCTGACGTCCACCGCGGCGTCTTTGACCGTTTCCGGTTTTAACCCCAGTTGCTTTTCGAGAGCGGCGAAAATGGCCGGCAATCCGCCTCCCTCACCTCCAGTGCCGCGATCCTGACGCCACTCCCGTCCGTGCGGCCAGGATGGGCGCGATATCACCCCAGCCGAATCAGGCTGCCGATTCAGTGCGAATCGATGCGGATGTCAAGGGAAAACTTGGCTCAGGACACCAGTGCCTGCGTCACTCGTGACGCCAACTGGTCGAACGTGATGATTTCGTAAAGCGACGGATCCGACATCAGCCGCTTCACCAGCGCCGCGTGCATCGCGTGACCCGCCCGTTCCGCGATCACATGGCCCAGCAACGGACGTCCCAGCAGCGCCAGGTCTCCGATCAGATCGAGCGCCTTATGCCGGCAACACTCGTCCGGCGCCCGCAGACCTCCGGGATTCAACGGGCCGTCCGAACGGAAACAAACCGCATTCTCCAGTGACGCTCCCCGGATCAGACCCATGTCCCGCATCTGGTCCAGGTCCGACTCCCACCCGAACGTCCGCGCAAATGCCAGTTCGCTGGCGAAACGCTCCGGCGTCACTTCCAACTCGATCGATTGACGCCCCACCGGCGGAGGATAATCCGTATCGCAGGTCAGGCGGAAACTCTCCGCTGGAAGTATACTGATGCGCTTTCCCTTGTCCTCCACCGAGACCGGCCGCCGGATGCGCAGGTACCTTCGCTTCCTTCGATATTGACGAATCCCGGCCTCTTCGATCAGCCGCACGAACGGCAGCCCGCTCCCGTCCAGGATCGGCACTTCCAGGTTGTTGATCTCCACCGTGGCGTTGTCAATGCCCATCGAATAAAACACGCTGAGCAGATGCTCGGTGGTCGAAATCAGTACGCCCTGCCGCATCAGACTGGTGGCGTAACTCACTCGGGCGACGTGCTGCCAACTCGCTTGAATCGGAAACGGCGAACTGCCGAGGTCTGTCCGCAAGAAGACGATGCCCGTATGCACCGGCGCCGGTAAAATGCGGATCTCTACCGGTACGCCGCTGTGGAGCCCGATTCCACCAGCCTCGACCGGACGTTGCAATGTGGTCTCGAAGCGCAAAAAATAGCTCTCTGCGTTTTATTACAGCAACTGGTGCGGCGAAGTTCAACTTTTTGATTTGAAAGGATTTGTAAAGTGACGACTGTGGTCATTTCGCGACACTTTGTAGTAAAAAAGAGAACACTTCAACCCGAAATTCGCGGCTCGGCTTCCCGATGGCTTATGATTGAGCGCAATGGCGAAGCAAAAAGTCTTCCTCATCGATTCCTTCGGCTTCATCTTCCGCGCATATCACGCCCGGGCGAGATCCGGTGCGCCGCCGATGCGCACCACTACCGGCATTTCGACCGAAGCTGTCTTCATTTTCAACAATATGCTGCGGAAGCTCTGGAAGAAGTTTGACCCGCCGTTCATCGCCGCCGTCTTCGAGAGCCAGGAGCCGACCCTCCGTTCGCAGGAATTCGAACAGTACAAGGCCAATCGTAAGGAAACCCCTCCCGACCTGCTGGAACAGATTCCGCAGGTCCGGCGCCTCCTCGACGCCATGCGCATCCCCATCCTCGAGTATCCGGCCTTCGAGGCGGATGACGTCATCGGAACCGTCGCCCGGCGCGCCGAAGCCGCCGGTTACGACGTCGTCATCGTCTCCAGCGATAAGGACATGCTGCAACTGGTGACCGGCCACGTCGCCATGTTGAATCCCGCCAAGGACGACGAATGGTATGGACCCGAGGAAGTCAAGTCTTTCATGGGTGTGCGGCCCGACCAGGTTGCCGACTTGTTGGCGCTCAAGGGCGATGCCGTGGACAACATCCCCGGCGCCCCGGGAATCGGCGACAAGGGCGCCAAAGATCTCATCGAGCGTTTCGGATCCGTGGAGGCGGCCCTGGAGCGCGCCGGTGAGATCGAACGCAAGATGTACCGCGAGAGCCTGCAGAATAACGCCGGCCAGGTGCGACTGAGCAAGCGCCTCGCGACCATCGCCACCGAGGTGCCGATCGAGTTCTCGTTCGAGTCGATCCGCGCTCAGGGGTACGACGAGGCGGCTCTCAAAGCCTTCTACAAGGAAATGGAGTTCCACAGCCTGCTGAAGGAACTCGGACCCAGCGAGGACTCCCGTCCGCGGGATTATCGCGTCATCACCGCCGCCGAGGATCTGGCCGCCTGGCTGCGAACGGCCGGAACCACTCCGGTCGCTGTGGCCATCTCGAAATCGGCCGAGGGCGAATTCGCGTTGGACACCATCGGCCTCGCTCACCAGACCGGGGAAGCGCGGGCCGTCACCACCGATCATCTGCCCGCGTTGAAACCATGGCTGGAAGATCCCGCCGCCATCAAGATTGCCTGTGATGTGAAATCAGCCCTCCTGGAACTCGCGCGATTGGGCGTTCATGCGCGCGGATTCCAGCACGATGTCATGCTCTATGGCTTCCTGCTCGACGCCGACCCGGGTGGCTGTTCGCTCTCCGAGCTGGCCCAGAGAAAACTCGATTTGAAGCTGGGAGCAGCCCCGGAACAGCATGCCGATATCACGCTCGAAATCTGGTCCCTCCTCTGGCCGGAGGTCGAGAAGCGCTTTGTCGAGTTGTACACCACCATTGAGTTGCCGCTGGCGCGCGTGCTGGCCCGCGTGGAACGCAACGGCGTTCGCATCGATTCGGTCGAGCTGAAGCGCCTTTCTGACCTGATGGAGGCCGAGATCACCCGGCTCACGGCGGAAATCCATGCGCTTGCCGGAAAGCCCTTCAACATCAGCTCGCCGCAACAACTCGGAAAGGTGCTGTTCGAGGACCTCGGCTTGCCCGCGCCCGTGAAATACGGCAAGGGAAAAGTCATTTCAACCGCGGCGGATGTGTTGGACGCATTAGCCGCCGATCATGAAATCGTCCGCAAAGTGCTCGAGTACCGCCAGCTCACCAAACTGAAAGGCACCTACGTGGACGCGCTCCCGGCGCTGATCGATCCCGTCACCGGCCGCCTCCACACCAGTTTCAACGCCGCCGGCGCCGCCACCGGCCGCCTTTCGTCCTCCAATCCGAACCTGCAGAACATTCCCATCCGCACCGCCTTGGGACGCGAAATCCGCGCCGCCTTCGTGCCCCAGCCGGGGTGGAAACTGATGGTCGCCGACTATTCTCAAATCGAGCTGCGATTGCTCGCGCACATGTCGGAGGACGAACTGCTCGTACAGGCCTTCCGCGACGGCGAAGACATCCACACCCGCACCGCCGCCGAGGTCATGGGAATCGACCCGCTCATGGTGACGCCCGAAGCCCGGCGCGAGGCCAAAGCGGTGAACTTCGGCATCGTCTACGGCATCAGCGGGTTCGGTCTGGCCGCGCAATTGGGAATCAAACGCTCCGAAGCCGAGCAGTACATCAAGAACTACTTCGCGCGATATACCGGCGTTCGCCGTTTCCTCGACCAAACCGTCGCCGAGGTGCGTCAAACCGGCGTAACCAGGACACTATTCGGCCGCGAGCGGCCCATCCCCGATATCAATAGCCGCAATCCGAATTCCCGCGGATTTGCAGAGCGTACCGCTGTCAATTCGCCTCTCCAGGGCACCGCCGCCGACCTGATCAAATTGGCCATGGTCCGCATCGATGCGGCTCTTTCCTCCGCGCGCCATCAAAGCCGCATGCTGCTCCAGGTCCATGACGAGCTGGTCTTCGAATGCCCTCCCGGCGAAGTGGAGAGCGTACGCGCGATGGTCAAGCGCGAAATGGAGGGAGTACGCGAACTCAAGGTTCCACTGGTCGTAGACGTGGGAGTGGGTGATAACTGGCGGGATGCGAAGTAGCTGCCGCGAATTGTATCTCCAGCCTGCTGCGCAGCCAACAGACACCGCCGAGCATGACGCCGGCCCACGCGAAAGTCGCTGATTCCGCCGTCGAACTGTCAACTGTTGCGGGAGAATCGGACGTGTCCGGGCTGGAAGTATTGTCCGGCGGGAGTTCGGCGTTGAAAAATGGCGGATGTGGCCGCGGCGACGGGTCGGCGGAAGAATTGAAACTCGGGATTGTCTGTGCATCCGGCGTGCATTTTCCAGGCGTCGTAGCGATCGCCAGCGCGAAAGGGGTCATATTGCTCAGAGCCGCTGCCATTGCCAGTGGCGAACCCGAAATGCTCGTGCCCGAAGATGGCGCCACCATTTTCCACGGGATGATTGCCTGATCTACTGCAAGCCCCCCACCAAAAGAGCTCACCGCATTCGCATAGCCCAGGACCGGCAGACCGAGACTGATCATCAGTGCAAATTGCAGGTGGCTCACGTGCGCCTCTCGCAGGAATCGCTAAGCAGAGTGGGCCCGACTAACCTGAATTCTCACGCGCATTTGCCGGTTTTGATCTACTCCCGACAGTACCGGGAGGGACTATAGATCGGTCCGTTTAGTGCTTGGTAAAAAGCGAGACCAGGACGATCGCGGCGAGGATCGTGATAACCAGAAACGCAATCTTCCAGGCGCTGAACGGCCGCTCGCCCTGTACTTCGCCGGTGCGCGCGTTCACGACGATCTGAAAGAGGTTCCCTCGAAAGCGATAGGCGCCCACCCAACACGGCAGCAGCAGATGCCGAAACAGCGAGTTCAAATATGCGGTGTCGATCTCGTTGACCTGCTGCTCGTCGCCGCCGATATCCGACCGGACATCGCTCTGTATCTGGCTCGCCATGACGCGTTTGGCGTGTTCGAAGCCCTCTGGCAGCTCCAACTGGTACCGCTGCGCTTTGAAACCCGCGAGAAATGCCGGTTCGTACGGGTTCAGATCTTCCAGATCCCAGGGCTCCAGCGCGTCCAATCTCTTTTCGGCAACCGACTTCGACGCCGCCACCAGCACGTTCTGGAAAGCGCGCGAAACCTGCCCGGTCACCGGATACCACGCGGTGCGCATCACTTGCCGTGTCTGCGTCCGGCCTTCGTTGTCCGTATAAGTCTCGGTTTCGTAATAATGCTCGCCCCGCGCGCCGGAATAATTCGATACGGTATCGGAATCGTAGGTCCAAAACGGAAGATAGACGCCGGCGATTCCTTCCTGCCGGGCGACGCGTTTCAGTGCGTTCGGGGCGAACCAGCGCGATTGCAGCCACTGCCGCACCTCGCCGAGAGCCTTTTCTTTCTCCACTCGAAACGGCAATACGCCATCCGGCGCCACTAACGGATCGGCAGCCTTCGGCTGATCGACGATGTTCGCGCCGCAGAATGGGCAGGCCCCCGCCACTTCCGGCGGTTCGAAATGCACCACGCTGCCGCACCCCGTGCACTGCGCTTGCAGCGCCTGCTCCGTAATGGGAGCGACGCTCTGTCCGGCCGCGCGATTGACGTACTCATCGAGCGAATGTGAGGAGATCCCTCCCGTTGGCGCGGCCGGCACCGCTTCGGTGTGGCCACAGTGGGTACACTTCAACAGTCCCTGCGCGGGATCAAACTCCAGAACCGCGCCGCATCCGGAACATTCAAACTGCTTGTGTTTTGGCCCCGGCGCCGGATCAGCCGGCACGCTACTGCTGCGCTCCGCCGCACTCCGAACAGAATCGCGCCGGACGTGGAATCGATGCGCCGCAGTTGATGCAGAACTTGGTGGCTGCGCCCGCCGCGCCGCCTCCCGCCGCCGGTCCTGCCGCCGGCGCGGCTGGCGCGGGAGGTGGTGGCGGCGGAGGCGCCGCCGGCGGAGCCGGTGGCTGCTGCTGGCCGCCGAAATTGCCGGCGTTCATCATCTGTTGCGCCATCGACATCCCCGCCCCCAGGCCCATCCCCAGACCCGCTCCGCCGCCCTCGTTGGCGGCGGCGATCGGCATCGATTGCGCCATCTGGAACTGCTGATAGCGGTTCATATCGCCGATCATGTTCATGCTGATCCGCTGGTCCAGCATCTTCTGCAATTCGTCGGGCAGGGAGATGTTCTCGACCACGAAAGTCGCGATCTCCAGCCCCAGGTCGGCAAACACCGGCTTCAGCGCCTCGAGCATCGTCTGCCCAAGCTGCAACTGGCTGGCTGTCATGTCGAGAAAGCTGACCTGGCTGTTGGCAAAAGCCGCGCTCATCCGGCCCACAATCGTGTCGCGAAGCTGCCCTTCCAGGTCATGCACTCGGTACACTTCCACCGTGCCGCTCACCTTCTGGTAAAAAAGTTTGGGATCGGCCACGTGATACGTGTAAATGCCATAGGCCCGTATGCGCACCGCGCCGAATTCCCGGTCGCGGATGGTGATCGGCGTCGCCGTTCCCCATTTCTGATCGGTCTGCAGCCGCGTCGAAAAGAAATAGACGTCGCTCTTGAACGGCGATTTGAACGCTTTGTCCCAGTTCCTGAGGTACGTCAGAATGGGCAGGGTCTGCGTAGTCAGGGTGTACAGGCCTGGGCCGAAAACGTCGGCAATCTGGCCTTCATTGACGAACACAGCCGCCTGCGAATCGCGCACGGTCAATTGGCCGCCGTTCTGAATCTCCATGTCTTCCATGGGATACCGATACGAAAGGACGCCCTCACCCGGCTCCGTCCAGTGAATGACGTCGATGAATTGCTTGCTGAAAAAGCTCATAGAACCTCGCCGCGCCTGCCTGTTGCGCGCTCTTCTCAAAAGTATAAATCATGACGAAAACGGGAAACTTGCGTCGGCTGCTCAATTCCGCTTGCCAGAATCACGCGCCTGGCCCATACTCATATGGGATACCAATATGGAGAAGCCATGGCTCCGGTGAAGAGAATCCTGGCTCGGCTGGCCGGCCTGTTTCGCAAATCGCATCGCGAGCGCGAAATCGCCGATGAGTTCGAGTCGCATTTCCAGATGCACATCGAGGACAATCTTCGCGCCGGGATGACGCTTGGAGAAGCCCGCCGGCGGACTCTCCTGAAATTCGGCGGTGTCGATTCGGCCAAGGAGGCCGTGCGCGACATGTCCACTACGCTGTGGATTGAAAACACATTCCGGGATCTGCGATATGCCGTCCGCGGACTACTGCGCACCCCGTCGTTCTCGATGACGGCCGTGCTTTCCCTCGCCCTGGGCATCGGCGCAAGCCTGGCGATCTTCGCGGTAGCCGATAGCCTGCTGCTGCGGCCACTGCCGTTCCGCGACCCGAACCGCGTGGTGATGGTGTGGGAACGGAACATCCGGACGAAGAACCTGCACAATCCGATCTCGGCCGCGAATTATTTCGATTGGAGGGCACAGAACAACGTCTTCGAAAGCATGGCGGCATTCGGCGACGGCCGCGTCGTACTGAGTTATGGCGACCGGGTGGAAGAACTGCGCACCCGCTTTGCCACTGCCGGCATGCTTCCCATGCTCGGCGTCAAGCCCTTTCGCGGCCGTTTCTTCACGGAAGAGGAAGACGCGCCCAAAGGGCCGGACGTCGTGGTAATCAGCTACCGGCTCTGGCAGGGCTGGTTCGCGGGCGATGACGCGATCGTCGGGCGCAAGATCCAGGTTCGCTCCAAGCCCGCCACGGTTCTCGGTGTGTTGCCGCCCGGCTTTTACTTCCTCGACCGCAATATCGATGTTTGGGAGCCGATCGGGTTCGATCCCGCCCGCGACTATCGCGCCTCCTCCGGCCGCGGCCCAAGTGCCGCCGCGCGTCTCAAACCAGGCGTCACCTTCCAGCAGGCGCAAAACGAAATGGCCGGAATCGCGCGCCGCCTCGAAATCGCTTACCCCAAGTTCAATCTGAACTGGACTGTCAATCTCGAGCCCGTTCGCGATGCCATGGTGCGTGAAGTGAAGACCTCTCTGCGGATCTTGTTGGGCGCGGTCGGCCTGCTCTTGCTGGTCGCCTGCGCCAACGTCGCGAACCTGTTGCTGGCGCGTTACAGCTCACGCAGACGCGAAATCGCTGTCCGCATGGCGATCGGCGCGGGACGCGCCCGCGTCGTCCGCCAATTGATCACCGAGAACATGCTGCTGGCGTTTACCGGAAGCCTGCTTGCCCTCGGCCTGGCCAGGTTGGCCGTCAAAGTGCTCGTTGCCCTGGCGCCGCAATCCATTGCGGAAAACGCGGCCGTCTCAATTGATCTGCGCGTCGCTTCCGGCGCATTCGCCCTGGCGGCGATTACCGGTCTCCTCTTTGGCCTGGCGCCGTCTCTCATCGCTTCGCGGCACGAAATGGCCCACGGACTTCGCGAAGCGGGACGCTCCGGCTTGGGTGGCGGATTCCGCCTCCGCTCGATCTTGGTTGGCGCTGAAGTCGCCTTGTCCCTGGTCCTATTGGCGGGTGCCGGCCTTTTGTTCCGCAGCCTGGCGGCTCTACAGGGCGTCGATCCGGGCCTCGACCCGAAAGGACTCGTGACGTTCCGCCTTTCCCTGCCCACCGCCCGCTACCCCCAGAGCCCGCGCTGGACCGGGTTCTTTTCCGCCACCCTCGATAAAATTCGCTGCCTGCCGGCCGTGCGATCGGCAAGTGCCGTGAGTTTCCTGCCCTTCGACGGGCTCCCGGCTGGCACCGACTTTGTTATCGAAGGCCGCCAGCCCCAACCCGGCGATATGCTCGCGACAGATGTGCGAACGGTGATGCCGGGCTATTTTCAGACCATGGGGATTCCCCTCAAGCGAGGCCGCGATTTTACCGACGCCGACAATACCGCCGCCTCGCCTTTGCGCTTCGTCGTGAGCGAGACCTTCGCGCGGCGTTTTTTTGCTTCCGATGACGCCATAGGCAAACGGATCAGCGTCGCCATGGGCCGTCCGAATCCGTTCGGGGAAATCATCGGTGTGGTCGGTGATGTGAAAGGCGATGCCTTGAACAGCGAGCCCGAACCGACTGTTTACTATGTTCATGCCAGCCTGGCTTACAATGCCATGATCTTCCTGGTACGAACCGGCGGCGATCCCCTGGCGTTGACCGATCCGGTCCGCCACGTGATTCATTCGATCGACGCCGGCATGCCCGTGGCGTCCGTTCGAACCATGGAATCTGTCGTCGGCGAAACCTTCGCCCGCCAACGGTTCAGCGCGGTGCTGCTGGTCGCATTTTCGGCGATTTCTCTGCTGCTGGCGGCGGTGGGAATTTACGGAGTGCTGGCTTATGCGGTTACCGAGCGGACCCGCGAAATCGGCGTTCGTATGGCATTGGGCGCGGAGCCCGCGAACATCACTGCGCTGGTCATCCGCGGCGCGGTGGCCATCGTGCTGCCGGGCGCAGCCGTGGGTTTGGCCGGCGCGTTTGCCTTGACAGGTTTGCTCCGCAGCTTGTTGTTCGCCGTGAAACCGCACGACGCGGTCACCTTCTTTCTGGCGCCGGTCGTAATTGCCGCGGCGGCCCTCATCGCCGCCTACCTTCCCGCGCGGCGGGCGTCGCGCCTGATGCCGCTCGATGCCCTGCGTACGGACTGATCGCCATCCGCAGTCAGGTGTGGGGCCGGCTGGTAACTGTTGGTAACCGGCGCGGCGGTTGCCAACCGCCGCTCGACGAGCGAGAGGGAAGCTGTCCTTCTCCCACTACCGCTTCA
>Ga0335076_10008147_pt1 | contig 10571 bp, 9 predicted proteins | sample Lox_Sample_25_FD_206717 | JGI IMG/M metagenome (GOLD analysis project Ga0335076, IMG submission 206717) | Soil microbial communities from Loxahatchee National Wildlife Refuge, Florida, United States - Lox_Sample_2.5 | ecosystem: Environmental > Terrestrial > Soil > Wetlands | place: USA: Florida...
CCGATTCCCGATCCTAGGTTTCAAGGTTTCAAAGTTTCAATGTTTCGACCCAGCATTCCTTGAAACTTTGAAACCTTCGAAACTTTGAAACTTTGTCCAAAAACACAAAACCCACCTGCCGGTGTCTTCTGGCGGTGGGTGTGAGCTTATGAATTATTAGTTCGGTTTAGCTCGATTTCACCCCGTCCCCAGAAGAGACACGACAAGCGCAACAACAACACATGGCCATCTTCTGGTTGAAGGTATGAACCATTACCGTAATAGTATCCGATGCGGCAGGGGTGCCGCGCAATTCAAAATTTCGATAGGGCTCAACAGAAAACGAAATCACCATTGCCTAAGTGATTGGATCGACTACATCTTGTAGCGGCCCAAGTCTTCGTCGTTCAGGCCTTCCAGCCACTTGCGGAGTTCCTCGCTGGTGGTCTCGGACGAAGCCGCGGCTTTCTTCGAGGTTTTAAGGACTTCCTCTTCAACGAAAATCGGGCAGTCTACGCGCAACGCGAGAGCGAGTGCGTCGGAGGGGCGGGAATCCACGCTGATGACGTGGCCGTCGCGCTCCATCCAGATGACGGCGTAGAAGGTATCCTCTTTAAGTTCGGTGACGACGACTTTATGGACGTGGGCGTCGAGCCCGGTGAGCACATTCTTTATAAGATCGTGGGTCATGGGACGCGGGGTGCTGACCTTTTCGATCTCGAGGGCGATGGCGTTGGCTTCGTAGACGCCGACCCAGATGGGGAGGACGGTGTCGCTGCCGGAATCTTTGAGAATTACGATGGGAGTGTTCGTGACGGGATCCATCAGCAGACCGCGAATTTTCATTTCAACTTCCATCGTGTGACCTCAGCGGCTAAAGCCGCGAATCAGTTTATTTCTGTCTTTGTGGTTTTCCTTTGTGTAACCCTGTGTTCTCTGTGGTCGAGATTTTCAAAAACCTAACCACAGAGGACACAGCGTTTCACAAAGGAACGTCACGGAGGAACCGACTCAATTCGTCGTTCCAAATCCCCTACATCACCATCTCCCCGACCAGACTGTTCGGGTACGCGGTCGTAACACGCGCGGCAATATATCTGCCGGGACCGATGGCGGGTCCCTGCGGAACCGTGAAGTTCAGCGTCTTGTTCTGCGATGTGCGGCCGATCCACTGGCCGCGCGCTTCGTTCTTCCCTTCAACCATTACTTCAAGTATTTCTCCGACATGCTTCCGGTTCCGGCGCTGCTGAATTGTACGCTGCTTTTCGAGCAAGACAGCCAAGCGACGCGATTTCTCCTCGTCGGGGATTGCGTCGTGCATGGAGACGGCCGGCGTATTCGGGCGCGGTGAATACTTGAAGGCGAACACTCCGTCGTATTCGACCTCATGAAGCAGGGAGAGCGTCTCCTCAAAGTTTTCTTCAGTTTCTCCCGGAAAGCCGACGATCACATCTGTTGTGATGCTGATTTCGCGGCGCGCGGATTTCATCCAGGAGATTCGCTCGAGATACTGCTCGCGCGTATAGAGACGCTGCATGGCGTCTAGCACGCGAGTCGATCCGCTCTGCACCGGAAGATGCACATGATCGCAGAGGGTCGGGCGCGAGTCGATGGCGTCAATGATGTCCTTGCCAAAGTCGCGCGGGTGCGAAGTCGTGAAGCGCACGCGGCGAATACCGGGAATTCCGCCGACCGACGCAAGTAATTCGGCGAAGCTTTTCTTCCCTAGCGGATCGCGGTAGGAATTTACGTTCTGCCCGAGCAGCTGAATTTCTGTATAGCCGAGATCCATCATTTGTCTGGCTTCAGCGAGCACGGAATCAGAGGTCCGGCTGCGCTCTTTGCCGCGCGTGAAAGGCACAACGCAATAGGAGCAAAACTTGTCGCAACCTTCGATGATGGTGATGTACCCGCGATGCGGATTGGTGCGGGCGGTGAATTCGGTTTCGAAGCACTCGTCGGTTTCGCGATCGTCGAGACCGGTTGCGCGAACCCGATCGCCTGCTCCGGATTGCTCGATTTGCACGAGCAGCTTCGGTAAATTTCGATACGATGCCGATCCGCATACGAGCGAAACGTGCGGCGCGCGTTCGAAAATCTTTTCGCCTTCCTGCTGCGCCACGCAGCCGAGCACGCCGAATTTTTTGCCTTGCGCTTCGAGCTTTTTGTAGTCAGCGAGGCGGTGGAAGACTTTCTGCTCGGCCTTGTCGCGGATCGAGCACGTGTTATAAAGCACCAGGCCGGCTTCTTCAACGGTTGAAACCTGGCGGTATCCCTGGGAGACGAGCGTGCCCACAACTTTTTCCGAGTCGTGCGCATTCATCTGGCAGCCGAAGGTTTCGAGGTAAAAAGTCTTTTCCCGCGCGGCCATGAAATTCAAGTATAACGCACGAGTTTGCAGGATCTCCTCGCCTTTCGCGGAGATGGATGGAACTTGAAAACGATGTCAGGGCGACCACAGTTTAGGCGATGTGACCTATAATTCCTCACTTCCGGATCTGCATTCATTCATGTGCCAACCTCTTTCGGTCCGCGCAATCCGCGGGAAAATTGGTGACATTCATACCCGCGTGAATTCCGCTGGCCAGGTGAGTGCCTGGCTGGAGCCGAAATGGGCGTTTTCACCGCTCGGAGTTAATCAGGAAGCGGAAATTACAAACAGGAGGATGTTATGAGAAAAATGGTTTTGGTCTTTCTGGCGATGCTACCAATCTATTCGGGTACAGCTTTGGCGCAATCTTCTTCTGACCGGGATGCGCAGATTGCACCCACTCCTCCCATGGGATGGAACAGCTGGAACAAATTCGGCTGCCACGTGAGCGAGCAGTTGATCCGCGAAACCGCCGACGCAATCGCCACCAATGGGATGAAAGATGCGGGATACAAGTACGTCAATATTGATGACTGCTGGCAAGTGAGCCGCGACGCGCAAGGAACCATTGTCGCCGACTCCGCGACCTTCCCTTCTGGAATTAAAGCTCTCGCAGACTACGTTCACACCAAGGGGTTAAAACTCGGAATCTATACCGATGCCGGCCACTTCACTTGCCAGCATCGTCCCGGCAGTTACGGACACGAAGCCCAGGATGTGAATACCTATGCCTCATGGGGCATAGATTACGTGAAAATTGATTGGTGCTCTGCAGAAGGGCTCGAACCCGAAGTGCAATATGCAAAATTTCACGACGCTTTCGAGCATGCCAGCCGGCCGATGGTCTTCAGCATTTGCGATTGGGGTGTAAAGGCGCCGTGGATTTGGGGTCCTCATACCGGAAATTTGTGGCGCACGACGGGAGACATCAGCGATCACTATGACCGCATGTCGGTCATCGGCTTTAGTCAGGATGGACTGGGGAAATTCGCCGGGCCGGGTCACTGGAATGATCCGGATATGCTCGAAGTTGGCAACGGCGGAATGACGCGCGACGAGTACATACAGCACATGTCACTGTGGGTCATGCTGGCGGCGCCGTTGCTCGCAGGCAATGACGTCCGCCACATGGACGAAGAAACAAAGCAGATTCTCCTCAATCCGGAAATCATTGCTGTCGACCAGGACGCTAAGGGCGTCGAGGGGCGCCGTGTTTGGGATGAAGGGCCGATGGAAATTTGGGTGAGACCGCTGGCGGATGGAAGCGAGGCCGTGGGTTTATTCAATCGCGGGGAATCGAATTTCAAAATGACAGTAAAATTCAATTCGATTGGAATCAACGGCCCTGCGAAGGTCCGCGATTTATGGGAGCGGCAGCACCGCGGGACCGTACAAGGATCGTACAGCGCAACCGTACCGAAACACGGCGCAGTAATGCTGAAAATTTCGCGGCAATAGGAGCAAGCGAGTGAAACAGGAACCGGCGAGACGTGATTTCTTGAAATTTGGCGCGGTCGGAGCCGCAGGTTCGATGTTTGCAGGAGCGCGAACGGCTTCTGCCTCCTCGCAACCGCCAGATCAGGTCCTAAATTTCGACGTCAGGTCTTTCGGCGCAACGGGCAACGGAAAGACTCTCGACACTCCCGCAATTAACAAAGCCATCGAGGCAGCTGCCGCTGCCGGCGGGGGCACGGTCGTCTTTCCTGCCGGCTCTTACCTTTGCTATTCGATTCACTTAAAGAGCAACATCAATCTGTTCCTCGGGCCCGGAGCGACGATTGTGGCCGCCGATACGCCTGTGTCGGGTTCTGGCTTAGGCTATGACCCGCCCGAGCCCAATCAATGGGACCATTACCAGGATTTCGGCCACAGCCATTGGCATAACAGTCTGATCTGGGGCGAGAATCTATCGAATTTTTCCATCACCGGCCCCGGGCGCATCTGGGGCAAAGGTCTGAGCCGCGGCACTGAAGATGTGACTCTTCCCGCCGGTGTGGGAAACAAAAGCATCAGTCTGAAGAACTGCCACAATGTAACGATCCGGGACATTTCAATCCTTCACGGCGGTCACTTCGCAATCCTCGCAACCGGCGTGGACAATCTCACGATCGACAATCTGCTGATCGACACTAATCGCGACGGCATGGATATCGACTGCTGCCGCAATGTCCGCGTATCGAATTGCAGCGTGAATTCACCTTGGGATGATGCGATATGCCCGAAGAGTTCATTCGCGCTGGGATATGCGCGGTCCACGGACAACGTGACCATCGCGAATTGTTACGTGACCGGAGGCTACGAAGAAGGCACGCTGCTCGATGGGACCTTTAAGCGGTTCGGCCCCGAAGTCAAGATTCCGCGTAATGGACGGATTAAATGTGGAACGGAGAGCAACGGTGGATTTCGCAACATCACAATTACAAATTGCGTAATTGAGGATAGTCACGGTATCGCGCTTGAGACGGTAGACGGCGCCTTGCTCGAAGATGTCGCGATCAGCAATATCGCCATGCGCGATGTGGTGGATGTGCCTTTCTTTTTGCGATTGGGCAGCCGAATGCGCGGTCCAGCGGGCGTTTCCGTTGGCCAATTGCGGCGGGTGCTCATCAGCAACGTCGTGGTTTCGAATGCCAATTCGAAACAGGCTGCGCTTATCAGCGGAATTCCCGATCATTACATCGAAGACGTAAAGTTCGACAACGTCTACATCCAACATCGTGGCGGCGGGACAAAAGAAGACGCCGCCATCAACCCACCGGAACTGGAGAACGGATACCCCGAACCCGGCCGCTTCGGGCGAATTCCCGCGCAAGGTTTTTTTATTCGTCACGTGAAAGGAATCGCGATGCGCGATATCGAGATTCGGGCAATTCAGCCGGACCTTCGTCCGGCATTCGTACTGGACGATGTTGACGGCGCCGATTTCATGCATGTCAAGCTGCCAGAAAATGCCGGCGCTTCATTTGTGCTCAGGAACGTGAAGGAGTTCGAAGTAATACAGAGCCGGCCAATTCCCGACACCTACATCGAGAACGTGCCGCAAAAAACAATCTGAAAGTCCGGATCCACGCGCTGATAATACCGTTTTTCGTGGCTGTGCCTCGGCAAATTCAGGTTAAGACCAGGGAACAAAAGTATCTCGATCCGGTAAAAGTTTTGCAGATACCAGGGCACAAACCCACTCCCGGCGGCCTTATTCCCCAAACCCGCTTCTGTATGGATGACGCGTACATGGTCACCATCGTGCAGGTAAAGTCACGGGGAGGCTCCGGTCCTGTGGTGCGCCACGCCGGGACTGATCAGCCAAGAGGAACGTACGAACGGGAGGGGCAGGAAATGTGGGTACGCAGCTGCGCGCGTTGCAAGCAAACTCTGGCCAAGAAACACTTATCTCAGATTGTCCGCTGCGTGTGCGGTTGGGTGTGGGGCGATTAAAATACCTTTCACAGCGCGGGCTCAGTTATAAATCGCGTCTCATCTGAGACAATGCGAAAATAGCCTCTTATGCCCGCAACCAGCCGCCGGACCGCGAAATTCGCCGAGTCGGTGATTCGCGGCATGACGCGTCTCGCTAACGAATGCGGCGCCATCAATCTCTCACAGGGCTTCCCTGATTTCGATCCTCCCGCCGCGCTACTTGCCGCCGCCGAGCGCGCCATCCGCGACGGTCCGCATCAGTACGCGATCACCTGGGGGGCGCCGAACTTTCGCGCTGCGCTTGCTGCCAAGCAATCACGTTTTATGGGACTGCCCCTCGATCCCGATGAAAACATCGTGGTCACCTGCGGCAGCACCGAAGCCATGATGGTCGCCATGATGACCGCGTGCAATCCCGGCGACAAAGTCATCATCTTCTCGCCGTTTTACGAAAATTACGCCGCCGACGCAATTCTTTGCGGAGCCGAGCCGATCCACGTCGAGCTGCATCCGCCTAATTTCCGCTTCGATCCTGACGAACTCCGCCGCGCCTTCGAGCAACAACCGAAAGCATTAGTTTTGTGCAATCCCTCGAATCCCTCGGGCAAAGTTTTCCGCCGCGACGAACTCCAGCTGATTGCCAATCTCGCCGAAGAATTTGATGCGTTCGTGCTCACCGATGAAGTTTACGAACACATCATTTATGCTCCGCATCAGCACACATACTTCGCCTCGCTGCCGGGAATGTTCGAGCGCACGCTCTCCTGCAGTTCGCTCTCGAAGACCTACTCGATTACCGGATGGCGTCTGGGGTATGTGATCTCTTCAGCCGCCATCATTAATGAAGCCCGTAAGGTGCATGACTTCCTTACCGTCGGCGCACCCGCCCCGTTGCAGCAAGCCGCGGTTACCGCGCTGCAGTTGCCCGATAGTTATTACCGCGATCTGCAGACGCTCTACACTAAGAAGCGCGCGGCATTTCTCAATTACCTCGACGACGCCGAACTCAACTACACCGAGCCGGAGGGCGCCTATTACGTGATGATTGACATCTCGGAATTCGGCTGGAAGAACGATGTCAGCTTCTGCGAATGGCTTGCGCGCGCGGTGGGAATCGCCGCCGTCCCCGGCTCGAGTTTTTTTCATGAGCCTGTGCATCATCTCATCCGGCTGCATTTCGCGAAGCGCGATGAGACACTCGCCGCCGCTGGCGAGCGCCTGCTTCAAATTCGCGAAAAAGAACGGGCTGTCCGTTCGCGTGATCGGCTACAGCAAAGTGGCATGCGCGCGTAATGAGCTCTCGTCCTGCTGGGTGGAGCGACCGGCCGCTCAGCAGGTGTCATCACTTTTGGCTTTCCGGCTCACTCCAGCACAATCTTCGGATGGAAGAGCGTTCCCGCCACCCGCGTTGAGATCGCAATGAGCTCACGCTGCCCGTAGAAAACTTTGACTTCTCGCGCGCGCGAAAGCTCCGGAAGATTTACCGGGCGGCCGTGGCGAATACGCGCCGCGATTTCGTCGGTCGCGGTCACCGCAGGAATGGAGGGCAACAACTTGCGCGGATGTACCAGCAGTTCGTCCATTGATCCGCTTTGAACAAGTCGCTCAACTTCTTCGAGCGTGTGCGCATCTTTCAGTTCAAATTCCGCAACCGCGGTACGCCGCAACGCTTCGAGATGCGCCCCACACCCGGCCAGTCGCCCCATATCGTGTGCCACCGAGCGCATGTAGGTTCCCGATGCGACCCGTGCACGAAAATGCGCCCGCGCCCCTGCGAGTGCCGTGATCTCAAATTGCATGATGCACACTCGTGCCGGCTTGAGCTGCACATCCTTCTTCTTGCGCGCCAATTTGTATGCGGGAACGCCGTGAAGTTTCTTCGCGGAAAACGGGGGCGGCATCTGCTCTATCTCGCCGGTGAATTTTGCCGCCAGTTCCCGCAATTCTGTCAAATTTAAGGACGGCTCTTGCATCGTTCCGACCGGCTCACCTTCGGCGTCGTACGTATCGGTCGCAAAACCGAAGCGGATCATACCTTCGTAGCACTTTTCCGATGCCAAATAGAATTGTGCCAGCCGCGTCATGTTGCCGAGCACGAGCGGCAGAACCCCGGTTGCCAAGGGGTCGAGCGTTCCGAGATGTCCAACCGCCTGCTGTTTTAGAATCCGCCGCACGCGCGCAACCACGTCATGCGAGGTCATGCCGGAAGGTTTATCGATGATGAGAACGCCATTCATGGCAGAATTGAGTAATTTTGTAATTTGTAATTGAGTAATTTGGCGCTGAAGTCGGAATCCGGATAACGCGGATCTCGAATTACGAAATTACTCAATTACAAAATTACCAAATCGCCCCATGTTTCCCATTCGCGACGACCAGCCTCGATACAGCACTCCGGTGGTGAATTACTTCATCATCGCGCTGAACACGGTCGTGTTCCTGCTCGAGCTTTCAGTTCAAGTGCAAGGGCCGCGAGCGCTCGACGCTCTGGTTTTCCGATTCGGGGTGGTGCCGGAACATTTTGCACGCGCGCTGGCGGGCTCTCCGCAGTATTCGATTCCGACGTCATTATTAACAATTTTGACCTCGATGTTTCTGCACGGCGGCTGGCTGCACATCATTTTCAATATGTGGTTCTTGTGGATCTTTGGTGACAACATTGAAGACTATCTTGGCCATTTCACGTATTTGATCTTTTATCTGCTTTGCGGCACAGCGGCTGCGCTGACGCAGATTGCACTCGACCCACGGTCAACGATTCCGACGATCGGCGCCAGCGGAGCTATTGCCGGCGTAATGGGCGCATATATTTTGTTGTATCCCAAGGCAAAGGTGCTCACACTCGTGGTGCTGATCGTGTTCTTCACTTTTTGGTGGTTGCCGGCGTGGATTTTTCTCGGCTATTGGTTCCTGCTGCAATTTTTTTCCGCCAGCATCACCGTACATCAGGCCTCCGGAGGAGTTGCGTTCGGAGCGCACGTCGGCGGATTTCTAACCGGGCTGATCCTGATCAAAGTGTTTCCGCAGCGGACGAGAAGTTACCGGTACGGAAGCTGGTAGAGTCGTGGCTCGTGGGTCGTGGCTCGTGATGAGTGGTTAGTGTTAACCACAGGCAGGGCCCAACATTTACCAGGCACCCGCCACTAATCACTAGCCAATCTTGCACCCTTCTATAATAAAAATGTGATCTCTTCCGCAAAGCAATTAGCCTCGGCCGATTTTCCTACGCGCTGGGGACATTTTCGAATTTATGGCTTCCGGCTGAACCCGGCCACTGGCGGCAAGCCAGAAGAAGCCGTCGCCCTGGTGATGGGCGATGTGCATTCCGCGCCGCCGCTGGTAAGAATTCACTCGCAATGCCTCACCGGGGACGTATTTGGCTCACTGCGCTGCGATTGCCGGCAACAGCTGGAGATGGCGTTGACCATGATCGCAAGTGAAGGCGCGGGCATTTTGATTTATGAGCAGCAGGAAGGGCGCGGCATTGGACTCATGCCCAAGCTGCAGGCATATGAACTCCAGGATTCCGGCCTGGACACGGTTGAAGCGAACGAAAAGCTCGGGTTTAAAGCCGATCAACGCGAGTTTGCCTTGCCGGCGGAGATTCTAAAAGCACTAAAGATAAACAGAGTGCGTCTGCTTTCGAATAATCCCGAAAAAGTCGCCGCGCTTGAAAGAGCCGGGATCGAAGTTACTGAGCGCGTGCCGTGCGAAGTTGTGGCCAGCGTTCACGCGGCTGAGTATCTACGAACGAAAAAAGAAAAATTGGGGCACCTCTTCAAAGAGCGAGGGTCTTAATCGTGCGTCATACAATTTGCTGCTCGCGGCAAGAGGCGATCGGTTCAGTCCAGTTGGGCTACATTGCGAAGTAACTCGTTCAGATGCAATCCGTGAGAGTCGTTGATCAGCCCCATCTTTCTGAAGCGCTGCAGCAAACAGTTCACGCGCTGACGAGTGGTTCCGATCATATCGGCCAATTCCTGCTGACTAATCTTCGGCATCGCGCTTCCTGGATCCGAATGGTCGATTTCCGCGGTCAACAACAGCGCTCGCGCCAGACGCTGCTCGCTCGTACACAGGAGATTACCCGCCAATTCGTATTTCAAATGCGCAATTCTGTGAATGAGTAGAGAAATAACTAGAGCGTGAATCGCCGGCCGGCTTGCCATTGCGCGAAGTATCGCAACACGATCGATCCTGGCGAGTCGTACATCCGTTAATGCTATGGCATTCGTAACACGTGGTAAGTTGGCCGAATCGAACGCCTCATAGCCAAAGAGATCGCCGGCACAGAAAATCGCAACTACTGCCTCTCTTCCATCTGGGGAGGTAAGAGTGAGTTTTACGCCTCCATGTTCAATCAGGAAAACTGCGTCGCTCGGGTTACCGGCGGCAAAGATCAATTTTCGCTTGCGAAAACGAACCACTCTTCGCTCGTTGCCGAGCAACTCAAACAGAGGGTTTGGGTGAGCGGGTTCGGGATATGACACCTGCATCTGCACCTCAAGTCGGCCCATCTTCCCCCTCGAGCGATGGTCGCCATAGATTATTCGGACAAAAAAACCTCTTCCGCACGAGACTCGGAGACTCGTGACAGATTATTTATTCCCCCATAATCATATGATGCTTGTTGTAGCGATTTTTACATCACGCCAACAAACGACGTTGAGATTGTAATTTTTTGTAATAACCGAATTCGAAGCGCGGCGTTTCAATTCGCAGAACGATGCTCGATTTTTGCAACTTGCTTCTCGATCAGATCCAGCAAGCCACTGATTTCGACCACCAATTCGCGCAGCTTGCC
>Ga0335076_10008149_pt1 | contig 10570 bp, 12 predicted proteins | sample Lox_Sample_25_FD_206717 | JGI IMG/M metagenome (GOLD analysis project Ga0335076, IMG submission 206717) | Soil microbial communities from Loxahatchee National Wildlife Refuge, Florida, United States - Lox_Sample_2.5 | ecosystem: Environmental > Terrestrial > Soil > Wetlands | place: USA...
CGCACGTCAAGAGGCTGCGGGATCTCACCCCGGCGCAGATCAGAGGCGTCGCAGACTATTTGTCGCGCACGAGTCCCGATCTCGCCTCGCGGCCGCACACCAAGCTCTAGGCGCGGCGCGCTGCCTCACGCCTCCGTACGTCATTGACGTACCTACGCCATTGGCGTACGGTAAGGGCATTCAGGCCGCGGCGGCTACTCGCGCGATGACGATCGATCACGAGGCTTTTGAGACGCTGCTCGAGACCGTTCGAATCCTGCGGCGCAAGCGCCGTGAGCGCGTCGCCAGGTTGTTGGGACTCGGCAAGCCCGTAGCGCGCTCAGCGCTTGCCGACGATGTCGACGTACCGGCGATCAGGCGGTTGACGGGGCTGTCCCAGGCGAAGTTCGCCGAGATGCTCGACATCGATCTCTCCACGGTGCGCAACTGGGAACAGGGCCGTCGACAGCCGACCGGCCCCGCCCGGGCGCTGCTGCGCGCGATCCGCAACAATCCCCTCGGGGTCATCAAGGCCTTGAGCGGCTGAATGGAGGGTGTTTCCCCATGTCGGGCGTGACACGCATGAATGTATCGGACGTTCGAGGTGCAGGCCGGTTGTTATCCGATGCCTCCGCCCGGTTGGTCGACATAGTCGAACGGATGCATCGCACGATTCAGCGGCGACCTGGGGCCATCGGTCAGCCAATCGTGGAAGCTACCCGGGGAATCACCGGCCTGGTGTACCGGAGCATCCGGGGCAGCATGGGGTTCATTGGCCACGGACTGGATTCGGCCCTCGCACGCCTTGAAAGGAGCTTGCCGGCAGGCGAGACGACCCCCGGCCGAGACGTCTTCATCTCCATCGTCAACGGTGTGTGCGGTGACTACCTTGCACGTGCCGGCAATCCGCTGGCGATCGAAATGCAGCTGCATCACGAGGGGTCAGCCATCGACCCGGCCAACCCCGCCGCCCGTTTCCCAGCGGGGGAATCTGCGCCTGCGGGGCGGCTGCTGGTGCTGGCGCATGGATTGTGCATGAGCGTCCAGCAGTGGAGCCACGACGGTTACAGCCACGGGGCGGCTCTTGCCGAAGAACTGGGCTGGACCCCGCTCTACCTGCGTTATAACAGCGGCCTGCACGTTGGGGAGAACGGCAAGCTGTTGGCGGAGCTCCTCGAGCTTCTCGTTCGGCACTGGCCGCGACCCGTTGAGGAGCTGGCAATCGTCGGCCACAGCATGGGCGGGCTCCTCGCACGCAGCGCCTGCCTGGCCGGCGAAGAACTTCGTCACGACTGGCTGCGGCGGCTTCGCAAGCTGGTATTCCTCGGGACGCCGCACCAGGGTGTTCCGCTCGAGCGCGGAGGTCGCGGCCTCGACTACCTGATGGAGTTGAGCCCGTACTCGGCACCACTCACCTGGCTTGGCAAGGCACGCAGCGCCGGTATTCAGGATTTGCGGCACGGCACGATCACACTCGGGGAACACCGCTTCGTTCCGCTACCGAAGGGGGTCGACTGCTATGCAATCGCGGCCACCATGGGGGCGCGCCGGAACCTGCTGTCGGACCACCTCATCGGCGATGGTCTCGTCCCACTCAACAGCGCCCTCGGCAAGCACGCGCATCGCGGTCGCTCGCTACGCTTTCCGAAGACGCACCAGTGGGTTGGCTACCAAATGGGACATCTGGAGCTGCTGCAACGACCTGAGGTTTATCCCCAGCTTCGCGCCTGGTTTGCGCATCCCGGCTCAAGCACGTAGGCCCCGGCTTCGTCACGAGCGCCGGCTTCCGGGTTGGTAACGCCCATCAACGCGACGGGGGAAGGGGCCGAAGAAATGCCAGTCAATGGTGCCCGACGTGAAGCGGCGTGCCTGCGAGCGGCCGAATGGGGTCACGTGGGGCGCTCACAAGGAAGTGTTGAACGCCGCGATCGGCGACCTTGCTGACATCGCTACCACAGAGGTGAATGCCCGGCGAGAGGTTAGGTTCGTGGTTCCGGCAGTGATACTGCCGATTCCGTTGATGATACTGCCGTTCATGGAGCAGCGGACGGAGCACGAGGCCTGTCAGGCCCTGGGTTCCGCAATGGCGGGCCGGCTCCAATCGATCAGGTCGCAGCCGACCGAGTAACGGCGATTTGAACCGTCGTGAACGTCCGCTGCGGCTGCTTTGAGTGACCTCTTCGGAGGGCGCCCACGAGCGCCGATGGGTCGCTTTCCGCTCGGCGACCCTGCGTAAGCGCAAACAGTCGCTGATCGGCCAATAGCGGTCTCTCGTTTGCGCAAACTGCATCAGGAGAGCAGACATTCGCGGCACGGCAAGGCGCCGAGATTGGGGCTGGCTGGTCGTCAAAGCCTACCGGTGATCGCGGGGCTTGTTGACTTGGAGATGTCCGCTATCATGGCTGCGGGTGTTGCTGCGGAGCTGGGCCGTGCCGTGGCAACAGGATCTTCGTGCTGGTCGGGCCGCCAGCCGAGGAGCGCCACGTTCCCGTGACAAGCAGCATCGCGCTATGGACCGTTCTGCTCCTCGTCGCCAGCGTGGTAGGCGTAATCGCGCGCCGCTTGCACGTCCCGTACAGCGTCGGACTGGTGGTCGCCGGGATCGGACTGGCGCTGCTGCCCTGGCATCCGTCGGTCACTTTGAGCCGCGATCTCGTCTACACCGGCATCCTTCCTCCGCTGATCTTCGAAGCCGCGTTTGAGCTCCGCTGGGATTCCCTCAAACGGAATCTCACGCTGGTGGTCATGCTCGCGACTGTTGGTGTGGTGCTGTCCGCACTAGCAGCCGGCGCGCTGATGACCGGCCTCGTTCACTGGCCGCTGTCCGCAGGCCTCCTCTTCGGTGTCGTGACGGCGGCCACGGATCCAGTGTCTGTCCTCGCCACACTCAGGGAGATCGGGGCCCGCGGCCGGCTCGCCCTGATAATCGAGGCTGAGAGCCTGCTCAATGACGGGACCGCGGCGATCCTGTTCGCAATTGCGATTGGCGTCGTTACCGGGGAACCGCTGACGTATAAGGCGGTGGCCGTCACGCTCTGGGCGAGCCTCGCGATCGGCCTGCTGGCAGGGACCATCGTGGCCGGCATCGTTCTCGCGATAACAGGGCGCACCGATGACCACCTGATCGAGGTATCGCTGACGACGGTTGCGGCGTATGGATCATTCCTGCTGGCGGAGCAGTTCGGAGGCTCCGGGATTCTGGCCACGCTCACCAGTGGCATGCTGCTCGGCAATCTCGCCCCGCGTTGGGGCTTCATTTCGGAGGCCGGCGATCGTGCCGTACGGTCAACCTGGGAGTTCATTACGTTCCTCGCGAACTCCCTCGTCTTCCTGCTGATTGGCCTCGCCGAGGGGCACGAGGACTTTCGAGGTCTCTGGTGGACTGCGAGTGCCGCCGTAGTAGCCGTACTCGCAGGTCGCGCAGCAGCCGTCTACCCCGTGTGTGCCCTGTTCTCCCTCGGACCCAATCGCGTCAGTGCCGTGCAACAGCACACCCTCGTCTGGGGTGGCCTGCGCGGCGCACTCGCGCTTGCGCTCGTACTCAACATTCCAGAGAGCTACCCGTGGCGCCACCCGATCGTCGTCGTGACGTTTGCCGTGGTCGCGTTCTCCATCATCATTCAAGGGTTGACCTGCCGCCCCCTCTTGCGCCGGGCCTGCCGGACAGACGCACGGTAAGGACGTCCGTGCACTCCGCATCCAACTCCGGCGGCAGTTTCTCATTCCGCAAAGGGGCGGTCGCGACAGGCAGCAATGGGTCAGAACCGGAAGCAGAGGCCAATCCGTCAGCAGTCGGGCCAGAAGCGGTCGTCCGCGAAGCCGGTCTAAGTTCCCCCAGAGCAATGGGATGGACCCCTCCTCACTCCTAACGGCATCGAGTGCCAGACTGGACGTGTGTAGTACCAGTCACGGAATGAGGAGGGGTCGTCATGAAGCTTACTCGCGTGGGTGTGGACTTGGCCAAGCAGGTCTTTCAGGTACACGGTGTGGATCGCGCCGAGCGGCCGGCGTGGTGCCAGCGCCTGAAGCGGGGCCGCTGGATCACGGAGCTCGAGCGCAACGTCGAGCCAGGCTGTGAGATCGGTATGGAGGCCTGCGGTGGTGCGCACCACTGGGCGCGGTTGCTGCAGTCGAAGGGATACCTGGTGAAGCTGATCGCGCCGCAGTTCGTGAAGCCGTACGTGAAGAGCAACAAGACCGACGCCACCGATGCGCAGGCGATCTGCGAGGCGATGAGCCGGCCAAGCATGCGCTACGTGGCGGTGAAGACAGTCGAGCAGCAGGACATCCAGGCAGTGCACCGGGTTCGGGCGAGCCTGATCGGTGAGCGGACGGCGAAGGCGAACCAGTTGCGCGGCTTGGTCTATGAGTACGGACTGGTGGCACCCAGGGAGCTCAGCTCACTGCGGCGTGCCGTGCCTGCTTGGCTGGAGGACGCGACGAACGGGCTGAGTGCTCGCTTCAGAGCGCTGCTGGCGGCGCTCTATCGCGACCTGCAATGGCTCGACGAGCGCGTGGGTGAGCTTGATCGGGAGATCGCGGCGCTCGCGCGGGAGAACGAAGCTGTGAGGCGCATCGAGCAGTTGCGTGGTATCGGCCCGCTGAGCGCATCAGCGCTGGTTGCGATGGTCGGTGACGGACGGCAGTTCAAGAATGGCCGGCAGCTGGCGGTTGCGCTCGGTCTGACACCGCGCCAGCACAGCTCCGGCGGTAAGGAGAAGCTGCTCGGGATCAGCAAGCGCGGCGACAAGTACATCCGGACGCTGCTGATCCATGGAGCGCGCTCGGCGCTGCGTACGGCGCCCGGTAAGACCGATCGACTCAGTCGTTGGGCGTTGGCCTTGGCGGAACGCTCCCACCCCAACGTCGCGGCCACCGCACTCGCCAACAAGATGGCGCGGGTCGCCTGGGCGATGCTGAGACACGGAACGAACTACGAACCGGAACGCATGGCGGCTTGAACGCCGCGCGACCCGACTGACTCGAGGAGGTCATCCACCGCGGTTGCGAGCATCCGAACGATGGCGAACAGGTCGAACCGGCGTCGGAATACCCTGGGTATGTCCATGGGCGCGAAGCCCGACAAAGCAATGAGGAGCCGACGCGCGAATAGCCCATCGTGGCCCGACCTCGGTTGATCGAGGTCACCCTGAGGCCGGATATACGTGAGCAGTCGTACCTCGTCGCCGGAGAACGGAGTGCTAGCAAGTGGGGAGGGGTCCATATACGGACATACCCTCGTTCAGAGGACTATCCTGTCCGATAGCGTAGTCTGCGGAGGGCCGGTGCAGGCTTGGATGTACGACCATGACGCCTAGATCGAAGCTCGACGCCAGATTCAGCTGAGGGCGTTCGAAACCTATCGAGGGCTGTCAATGGCGAATCAGCACAAGGTCGCCGTGGTCACGGGCGGCGTACGCGGACTTGGCCTTGAGACCACCATTGAGCTCGCCCGGCGCGGGCACCGAGTCGTGGTCGGCGGCAGAGACGAGGTCAGAGGGAGACAGGTCCAAGCGAGCCTTGCCGACAAGAACTGGCGGGTGGTCTTCTCTACGCTTGATGTGGCTGACACACGGAGCATCGAGCGATTCACCGAGGCGGTCCTTGGCCAGTTCGGTCATGTAGATGTGCTCGTCAACAATGCAGGCATCATGATTGACGATGACCAGCCCTCTCGGACGCTCACTGACTACGCGCAGACTATCGAGACCACCTTTCGCACGAATACTCTCGGCCCATTTCTTCTCTGCCAGGCCCTGATACCGCAGATGCTTACCCGCGGCCATGGGCGAGTGGTCAACGTGTCGAGCGGCATGGGACAGCTCGCTGATATGGGGAGTGGCGACCCCGGCTACCGCATCTCAAAGACTGCGCTCAACGCCGTGACGCGCATGTTCGCGGCCGAGTGCCGGGGAACCAACGTGTTGGTCAACTCCGTCTGCCCGGGCTGGGTGCGTACCGAGATGGGCGGACCGCGAGCACCTCGAACGATACAAAAAGGCGCTGACACGATCGTGTGGCTCGCGACACTCCCAGACGGCTCACCTTCAGGAGGGTTCTTTCGGGACCGCGAGCTCATCGATTGGTAACATTAAGGAGGCCGTCCATGCGTATTCTGGTCATTGGTGCGAACGGGACTATCGGCCGCGCCGTGGTCGCTGCTTTATCCGCCGGCAACGAAATCATCTCCGCGAGCCTGCGGAGCTCGACCGTCAAGGTCGATATGGCCGACCCAGAGAGTATTCGGCGAATGTATCGTTCGCTCGGAAAACTACACGCCGTCGTCTGTACCGCCGGGCAAGCCAAGTTTGCTCCCCTCGCCCAGCTGAGCGACGCCGACTTTCGCTTTTGCCTTGAGAACAAGCTGATGGGTCAGGTGAACGTTGTGCGACTCGGGTTCGGCAACATGGAAGACGGTGGATCGTTCACGCTAACAACCGGCATCCTCGCGCAGGCACCGATGCCTGGCAGTGCAGCCATCAGTCTCGTGAATGCTGGCCTCGAGGGGTTCGTCAGAGCGGCCGCGCTGGAAGCGCCGCGCAACATCCGTGTTAACGCTGTCAGCCCACCGTGGGTAGCCGAAACCCTGCAGACGTTGAAGATGGACGTGTCCCAGGGTCTGCCGGCGGCCGTCGTGGCCCGAGCGTATGTGCGAAGCGTAACCGGGGACGACACCGGTTCGACGCTCCAACCTTCTCCCTAGGAGTGACGCGCCTCAGGTCAATCTCGATACATGCCGGCATTCGGCCAACTGTGGACATTCGAGGCACCGAACAGATCTCTCGGAAGCAGACACTCGCGCACTTCAGCGGGTCAATGTCTTGGAAAGCTGACCCCAATTGGATACTTGCACACGTCCGGTGGTCTCGGTGGATGGAAAATGGTGTGCATGCACACGAACCCGATCGTCTTCGCACGAGTGTCGTAGCTGAAGGGTTCGTGTGTGTACGGGTTTCGACTCTCTGATCGCTGAACAACGTCCTCGACGGACATCCCTGGATGCTGAGCAATCTCAGCTTGCAATGACAGCAGCGCGTTCCGCCCGTCTTGATCATGCACTCGCGCGACAAATTGCGGCCAGTCCCCCGGCCAAGTTGACAGTAGGGCCAGTTTTCCGCCCAAGTTATACAGAGGGGGCCACCATAAATTCAGTGCGTACGGCAGCGGCTTGTACGCTTCGCGGGCAAAATACTGTTCGGGTGATAGCGCCGCGCGTCCGAACATCGGCACAGAGACGGTCACATACTCTTCATTCAGCGTTGCGTTTCTCTGCAGCATGAGCCGCGTGAACCATGAAGTTTCCGCAATCATCCAGGACGGTTTGCTGAGTACCTCCGCTCGCGCTTCCGAAACAAAGGCCTCACTAATGTCGCTTTCCTGCCTGGTGAACGGCCGGACAATGCCCTGAATTGCCCGCAGATCGGGGGCGTCCAACACGCGCGTTCGCATCAAAGTCGACAGTAAATCGAGGTCATGCTGCATACCTGCCAAAGCGACCATTTTGGTCGCCAGTGCCTCGCCGTCCCTCAGGATCATCAGCCACAATTCGTAGTCATGCCGCACCTTATCAAGCAAGACATGCGGCGTGTCTTGGCGGTAACTCAGGGCAAGACGAATGCGCCCGACGGCTCTCAGGACGCCGTAAGGCGGAAACGGCGTGGCCGCGTCGCGCTCCTGGCCTTCATCGAAGCGTGTCAGGCGCAGCAGAGCCTCATATCTAGCGAGCAGCACCGATAGACGCGGGGGCGGCGAAGCGTCAGCCATAACCTCTGCAATCAAGCGCTCCGCGCAGTCCGTGTGGACCCTGGCATCGCAGTCGAGGCTCCTGAACTGGGATTTCCACCCTGCATCAAGTGTCGAACCGCCAAGCATTGCGTCCATCTCTGCGGGCGACATTGTCACGGCTTGGCCCAGTTCATGTCGCTCATGCAGTCTCTGAATGATGTGCTGGCCAACAACAGCCGGGTCCAAGCTGTCCGCAGCTGAAAAGCCGCTGGCCGCAACGTACACGTTGTCGTCCAGTGTAGGTGGCCGCACCGACTGTAACGCTGCCAGTTCCGGGCGGAGCGCCTCATCAAACCACGGCCGATTGATGATGATCGCAAGGAGCAAGGCCAGCGTCAGCACGCCGGCCAGAATCAGGCCGGAAGAACGAAAGATCCGCAGGGGCCGGGGAATTGCCATTTGGTCGTGCGTGTTCTAACACATCTGGTCGACTGTCGCGGAAGTCCGCTACCGCCGCGTAAACCTCGGCGACACAAACTGCTGGTTTCCTGGTGAAATATCGCTTCCGCGCCGACTAACACCAGTAATCCTCGGCAAAGACGCCAAGTATGTCCGGTCTCGGCCTGCCGAGTGTCTGCTACTGGGTCGCCTTGCCGTCGCAGAAGGGTCAAGACCGGAAGCGCAGGGCAATCCGTCAGCAGGTGGCCAGAAGCGGAAGTTGGCCAGCTGACTTAGCATCCCCGACAGCAGACAGTCACAGAGCGCATATCACCTGTTCAAGTCCTAAACGCGCGCATAAGAAAAGGTTCGAGGAGGCGTCCATGAAATTTCGGACGATGACATTCCTGACGACGCTAATCTTAACCACAGTGCTGACGATTCCGGTTCGCCTCGCTGCACAGAGTTCAAGCTCCGAAATCACCAGCTTCGATGCTCCCGGCGCGGGCAAGACCGCAGGTTCGGGCTTGGGACCCTTCCCGAGAGCATTCGCGACGTGGGAGCCATCACAGGACGCTTCACTAACGCGAACACAGTGAGTCACGGTTTCCTGGAAAATTCGATGACTGAGCGCCAACGACTTCGAAAGCTCGATGAGCGCGGATGCTGCAGCTGTTCGATGTCGCTTTCTCTTCGTGCTGGCTCTCGCACATCCCAGCGGAGCGGTTCGAGGGTCGCTCGTGCGACAGCGAGGAGCTTAATTGAGACCCCAGCGTGCGCGGCGTAGATTAGCGAATGATCTACAACGCACGCGGAATTGCAAAGGAACTGTATGCGTCGACAGAATTCAGGAGGACGCCGAGCTGTCGGGGTAATGTTTGCAGTGTCGCTCGGCATACTTACCGCGACAACCGGCAGCTACGCCGTGGCCGAGAACGCTCTGGGGTTCTATGCCGGCGCGGCCGTCGGCGAATCTCAGGTAGACACCGGCTCGGGCGGAGTGGCAGCGATAGGACCACCCGATCACTTCAAGGAGAATCATTCGGCATTCAAGATAATGGCGGGTATACGCCCGCTCGCGACGCTGGGCGCCGAGGTAGCCTACTTTGACTTTGGCCATCCGAGCGGCAACCTCGGCGGAGCTCCGGCAGACGTGGGTATGAAGGGCGTTTCAGCGTTCGCCGTGCTGTATCTACCAGTGCCGCTCGTCGATATTTACTTGAAAGCCGGCGCCGCGCGGCTGCAGAGCACCATCAACGGGACCGTCAGCCAAGCCTGCCCCGGTGTAGGCTTGCCAATCTGCCCTCCACCGACAGTGCCGTTCCGTGTGGACCGCACCAACACAAACTTCGCGGCCGGCGCCGGTGCGCAGATGAAGTTTGGGTCCTTCGGCGTGCGTGCCGAATACGAGCGTTTCACCACAGTCGAAGGGAATCCGGGACTGGTCTCGCTCGGCCTCATATGGACATTTTAGCGTCGCTGGCCGCGCGCCTCTCCACCGACAGTTGATGCGCGCTGAGACGTCTACACTGTCCTGCGAGTTGGCGACCGCAAAGCGGCCGCTGGCAAGGGGCCGCTTCGGGTCACGATGCGACCGTCGGCGGGTGCTATCAATAGACAGTCGCTGACCGGCCAGAAGTGGTCGGTTAGTCACGCCTCGAAGTTCCCCGCATAGCGGACACTCATCTCCACTTCCCGCCGACGCACGCGCCACCTAACGAAGCGCGCCTGAGCGGCGCGGCTGATGAATAGACGTAGTCACTCCTTTGACCATAGGCCGGGTCCGCTCCGGGCGCTTATTAGGCCGCCGCCCTCAGTGTGCTGGCAACGAATCCCGCGACGCGTGAGCGACGCGCGTCGCATGCCCCCTCAACACCCGCTTCAATGTGCCCTTCGCTTCGCCCACGTCGCCCGTTTCCGTGAATGATGCTGCGGTGATGTTGGACCAGACTCCGTGCCACCGCATCTGCCGGCCCCCCGCAGCGAACCCGAAGTCGAGCACGAACGACTTCCCATCCCATGACAGGGTCGAATTGGCAGGCGAGGTCACGTCACATGCCTCGGCACTCGAGTTGTCACAGCGCATGGCCCGGAGTCTGTGCGTGCTGTCGTCCCACCACACAATCATGAGAAGAAACTGTTCGCCGGATGCCGTCGACACGTGCTCTTTCTCGAGGAGGGTGAACCCGCCCGGCCCAGCCTCCCATACCACTTCCCCGCGCGCGGTAGTGTCGGTGGTTGGCACGTCAGGAATGAAGGTGTCGTACGTCGTCGTCCAAGTTCCGGCGAGTGCCTTGGTGAGGCTCACCATCGCCGGCGCTGGTCGGGGGGACTGACCCAGACAGACGTTCGCCGCAATGCACAGCGCCGCAATCGAAGTACTGAGGAGTCGACTCATATCCGTGACCTCCAGGAGCATTTCGTGCCG
>Ga0335076_10008150_pt1 | contig 10570 bp, 8 predicted proteins | sample Lox_Sample_25_FD_206717 | JGI IMG/M metagenome (GOLD analysis project Ga0335076, IMG submission 206717) | Soil microbial communities from Loxahatchee National Wildlife Refuge, Florida, United States - Lox_Sample_2.5 | ecosystem: Environmental > Terrestrial > Soil > Wetlands | place: USA: Florida...
TGCCCCGCAATCTCGGCCAGTGCGTCCAGTGCCGGCTTCCGCTCGAGCAGCGTCACCCGGTCGGCGGACTGTTGCGATGCGTGGGACGTAACAGGCGAGAGCACAGTGTCGGGCATATGGCCTCCTCAGTCCCCTGACGGCTCCGACACTACGATCGGGCCACCTCAGACTCCATAGGGAGGACCTACCCATATTGCTGGTGAGCTGCGGTCTTCTGGCGCGCCAGGCTCCTGGTCATGACAGGCAGCCCGGCAGGTGACGACCGGCACGGCGACGCGTCGGCCTCAGGCTCTTCGCCGGGCGCCGGTCAAACTCATCGCGCTGAGCCGACGACAGCATGCCTCTCCCTGGTTGATACGCCACAACCCTGGTGGTGCCGTACGGTCGCGGTTGTCCCAGAGTCGAGGCCCCGGCGCTACTGGCGGGTGGGTGCTGCCGCCTCAAGGTCGTCGATACTGCCGGCCATGATGGTGCGAATGTGTTCGGTGATGTGCTGCGGTGGCCAGTCCCACCAGGCCACCGTCAGCAGGCGGGCGATGTCTTTGCCGCCGTAGCGGCGGCGGATGACCGTGGCCGGGTTGCCGCCCGCAATGCCGTAGTCGGGGACGTGCCCGGTGACGACGGACCCGGAAGCGATGATCGCTCCGTTGCCGATGCGGACGCCGGGCATCACGATTGCCTGGTAGCCGATCCAGACGTCGTGGCCCACCACCGTGTCCCCTCGTCCGGGCAGGCCGGTGATGAGGTCGAAGTGGCCGGCCCAGGACCCGCCCATGATGGGGAAGGGGAAAGTGGATGGGCCGTCCATGCGGTGGTTGGCGCCATTCATGATGAACCGCACACCTTCGCCCAGTGCGCAGAACTTCCCGATGATCAGCTTTTCCGGCCCGTAGTGGTACAGCACGTTGCGGATCTCGAATGCGGTTGGATCACCGGGATCGTCGTAATAGGAGAACTCCCCGACGTCGATGAGCGGTGAGGTGATCAGGGGTTTCAGTAGGACTACCCGCGGCTGCCCGGGCACCGGGTGCAGCACGCTTGGGTCGGGAACGTCCGGCATCGCAGGTTGCCTTTCCTTCGCGCTAAGCGGCAGTCGGCGCACCGAACCAGGTGGTGAGTGCGTCGGGGAGCCCTAGGCCCTGGCCGTCGCCGACCCAGGCGACATATCCGTCCGGCCGGATCAGCACGGCCGCGGGAGCAGTGACCTCGCCGAGTACCGGAAGCTCCCAGCGGCCAGCGTATGTGGCGTCGGTCAACTGGACCCGGTCGGCCCATGGCGTGATGTCCAAGGCGCCTGGCTCAGTGAGGTTGAGCAGCACCGGCCGGGCGTGGTGCAGCAGGGTGAAGGCCCGCAGCGGGCCGTTGGCGGTGACCAGGTCGAGATCGGGCATCCGCCGCCCGATCAGCGGGTGCCCGTCGCCCAGGTCATAGTGAATGTCCAGGCCGGACATCATCCCGGCGATCCGCTTACGCGGCTCGTCCATGCTGAGCAGCTCGGACATGGTGTCGCGCAGGGCATCAACCCGCGGGTCGGAGCGGGTGAGCACGATTTGCGCCATCGTGGACCGCAGCACGCGCGCGGCGACCGGGTGCCGTTCGGCGTGGTAGGTATCCAGCAAACTCTCCGCCGATGTGCCGTTGACCACCTGGGCCAGCTTCCAGCCCAGGTTGACCGCATCCTGCGCACCGAGGTTGAGGCCCTGCCCGCCGACCGGGTAGTGCACGTGCGCGGCGTCGCCGGCCAGCAGCACGCGTCCCTTCCGGTAAGACGCGGCCTGCCGGGTCATGTCGGTGAATCGGGAGATCCAGGCTGGGCTGTGCACGCCGTAGTCCGTGCCCCAGACCGCGATGAGCGCGCGGCTGAGATCACCCAGGGCCGGCTCGCCGGTTTGCCCGGCATACCGCTCACTCACCACCACCCCGGCCCGTTTCCCGTCGTCCAGCTTGCTCAGGGCGTGCGTGCCGTTGCTGTCACGGCGAATGCCCCACTCCGGCTCCTGGCTCAGCTCCACTTCGGCGAGCAGGGAGCTGACGGTCGGGTCCCAGCCGGGGAACTCGATGCCGGCCGCCCGGCGAATCAGGCTGCGGCCGCCGTCGCACCCGACGAGAAAATCCGCCCGAAGTGACCGGCCGCCGGACAGCTCGACGCCGACACCGGTGCCGTCCTGGGTGAAACCCGTGACCTCACGTTCGCGGTAGACCGGTATCCCCAGCTCGCTGACCCAGCCGGCCAGGATGCGCTCGGAATGCTTCTGCCACAGCGCGAGCCCGTAGTTGTGCCGGGTGGGAAAGTCGCTGATGTCCAACCGGATCCCGGAGAATCCCGCGACCTGCATCGCCTTCCCCGCCGCAAGGAACCGGTCGGCGATGCCACGCTGATCGAGCACCTCGATCGTGCGTGCGTGCAGACCGCCGGCCCGCGAGCCAGCCAGTCTCTGGCCGGCCAGCCGCTCGACAATGGCAACGTCCACCGCCGCCAGCGCCAGCTCACCCGCCAGCATCAGGCCGGTTGGGCCGGCTCCGGCGATCACCACCGCGTGCCTGGTTTCCATGATCCGATTCTCCTTGTCAGCTGCTCGTCTGTTACAGGTCGCCGAGGTCGATGGATGCTGCGATGGCCCGGTAGCTGGCGTCGTCGGGGTGCAGGTGGTCGCCGGAGTCGTAGCGCGGGTTGAGCTGCTGCGGGTCCTGGCGGGATGCGCTGGCTACCGAACTCGCCGTGAGGGTGGCAGCCAGCGCAGCGGCCGCGGCTGCTGTGGCGGCGATGATGGCGGTTGGGCGAATACTCATTTCTTGCTCCTGGTGATTGGGTCCTTCGGGGCGAAGAAGGACCGGATGGCCGGGGCGACGACGTCCGGCTTGCCGCCGCGGTTAGTCGGGCCGGGATCGCTGGAGCCGCCGTGGTCTAGGCCGGGGAACACCGCGCACCGGACATGCGGCAGGGTGTGGGCCAGGGCGTCGAAAGCGGGCCGGATGAAGGCCGGGCGCTTCATGTCCCCGCCCATCAGCAGGACGTCGGCGGGCACGTCGGCGAAGCTGCTGATCCTTCCGGCCACCTCGGCGAGCAGCAGCGGCTCGTAGCGCAGGGTCAGGGCGAGGGCACGCATGGTGATGGTGCCGGTGGCGGCCTCGGCATCCTCCTTTTTCATGGCCGCGTTGGTCGCAGCCACCAGCAGGCGCCTCGGCAGGACCCGGAAGGCCAGCGGGGCCAGGTCGAGCCCGCGGATGCTGGTGATCAGGCCGTCCGCTGTCTGCCCGTGGGCCAGCTCCCGGTCGAAGCGGTGCACCCAGCCGGTGTACTGGCCGGAGGTGTCCATCAGCAGGGCGGGCTCGTAGACGGCGACCTGGCCGATGGCCGGGTTGGTGTGGGCCGCCTGCAGGGCGATCAGCGCACTGACGCTGACCCCGAACACCCGCTGCGCGCCGGAATGGGCCAGCACGGCCTGCAGGTCTTCGACCTCGGTGCGCATGCTGTGGTCCGGGCGGTGGGGGCCGGACAGACCGCGACCGCGCCGGTCAGGCAGATAGACGGTGAACTCGCTGGCCAGCGCCTCCGCGAGCTGGAGGTGGCTGCGGGCCGACTCGTTGCTGCCGTGCAGCGCCACCACGGCGGGGCCCTGGCCGAGCCGCAGGTAGCCGATCATCGTGCCGTCTGCGGACGTTACCGAGCCGGTCGATATCTGGGTGGCGGTGCTGGTCTGGGTGGCGTTCATCTCGTTCTCCTTCTGATGCAGGATGTTCTTGCGGGGTGTCTGGGCTCGATGGCCCGGCCGTCTGGGAGCAGCTGGCCGCCATCGTCAAACAAGATCACTCCGTTGCAGAGCAGGCTCCAGCCCTGCTCTGTCCGGCGGGCCACTGGCCAGGCGGCAATGCGATCCGGCGCTAGCGCATCCGGGCACCGGGGCTGGTGCGAGCACATCCTGTGACGTGCCTGGAGCGTCGGCTGCAGCGTCATGATTGAGTTCGGCATAGTCCCTCCGTAGGACCGGACGGCACTGGCCGCACGCCAGCGTTAAGAAAATGTCTTGGTGGGCCGGGCCGGCTAGCGGATGTCGTGGGGCCGGGTGATGATCTCGATGTGGTGCCCGTCGGGGTCGTCGAAGTAGACGCCGCGGCCGCCGCGCAGGTGGTGGTACATGATGCCGGTGCTGCGGATGCGCGCGTACGTGGCATCGAAATCTGCCTCGCTGGCCAGGAAGGCACAGTGATGGGGGTCGAACCGCTCCGCATCCACGTAGTCCACGGCGGCCCCGTTACTGAGCTTGACGGAGACGAAGGGTTCTCGGTCCGTCGCGGTCGGCACGTCGAGGATGCTGGCCAGGAACGTGGCCGAGGCCCACTTGCTCCGGGCGGGGATGACGATGTGGCTCAGCTCGATGCTCATGCACGTCAGCCTGGGGCTAAGGCCATCCCGCCACATTGGGCCGCGCCTTATATGAGTCCTTATGTCGCGCGGGCCTGATCGTCGAGGCCGAGCCGGTAGGCGATCCCGGCGGCTTCGACGCGGCTGGAGACGCCCAGCTTGGACATGATGTTGGACACGTGCACGCTCGCGGTCTTGGCCGAGATGAACAGTTCGGCAGCGATGTCGCGGTTGCTGCGGCCAATGGCGACGAGGCGCAGCACCTCTAGCTCGCGGGCGGTCAGGCCGTACTGATGCCGCACCTGTTCGCCGGGGTCGGCGGCCTCCGCCGCCAGGTCACCGGCCAGGGTGAGGCGGGCCCGGCGGGCGAGCGATTCAGCTTGTTCCCGGAGCGGGCGGGTGCCCAGCCGGTCGGCAATCTCGGCGGCGCGGCGAATCTGCGCGGTCGCGGCGGGCCGGTCGCCGTCGGCGGCGGCCGCCTCGGCCGCCCCGATCAGGGCACGGGCTAGCTGGTACGGCTCTCCGACCCCTGCCCAGGCCGCGACAGTCTCGTCACATCGTGCGCGGGCCACGGTTCCGGCGGGACGGTCCACCTCTGCGGCGAAGCTCAGCGCGAACGCGCGCAGCAACGGGCCGGTAGCGGGCGTCTCGGCCGCCCGGTGGCGGAGCTCGTCGAGCAGTCCAGATGCACCTGCGGTGGCCACCCGGGCCCCGATGGCCAGCATCGGCCAGGTGAACCACTCAGACCGCCGCAAGTCGGGGTCGGCCAAGCCGCGCTCAATGACTGCGGCCGCTTCGGCTACGCGGCCCTGGGCGAGTCGCAGCTCTGCCTCCAGCTGGAGGGGCAACCATGGATCCACCGGGGTCCTGACCGCTGGGGCGAGCACGTCGCGGGCGAAGGCCAGCGCCTTCTCCGCGGGTGCCATGTCACCCCGGGCCAGCGCGATGGCGGCGCGCAGGCAGACCAGCGGAACTTGCAGAACTGGGGGCGGCGTGGCATCGAGCGCGTGCTCCACGACCGCCGCCGCCTCGTCCCATTGCCCCTGCCCGATCAGGGCACTGGCGAGGTGGCCGCCGCTGATGGCGCCCTGGGTGCGGGTCACACCGATGGACTCGGCCACCGCGACACCGTGCCGGGCCCGCTCGGCAGCCCGCTCGTACTCACCGAACGCCACGAGCACCGTGGCTTGCTCGAAGATGGCCTGCAATCGCACGCGGTGCGCGCCGAGCCGGGCGGCGGCTTCCTCCGCCTCGGCCAGGCGCGGCAGTTCGGCGGCGATATCGCCTCGCCGCACGCGGGAGGTGGCCAGCAAGATGAGCGCCTCCGCCTCGGTGCGGATATCGCCGGTCTGGCGCGCGATATCGAGCGCTTCAGTCGCGGCTTCCTCTGCCCCGTCGCTGTTCCAGACCGTGAGCAGCCGGCCCGCCAGCGAGCAGAGCACAACCGCTCGCACCGGATGGCCAGACGGTGCGATGCGCACCGCCGCGTTGAGGTCATCGAGACCACCGGTGCGGCCCAGCCCGGCGAGCATGGGGGCGCGCTGCCCGAGCAGCCGCGCGGTCCGCACCGGGTCACCCTCGGCCTCGGTCAGCGCCGCCGTGGCCAGAGTCACCCCGCGTTCAAGCTCGCCCGCTTGCCCGGCCGCAACAACCGCCGCATCCAGGACCGCGGACCGGTCACATCCGATGCAGTCGGCCGCACCGGTGACCTGCGCCCACAGTTCGAGTACCCGCTCGAGCATGTCCAGCCGTTCGGCGTAGGCCAGCCGGGCTCCGGCATCGTCGGCCGCCTGCCATGCCGACTCCAGCGCCCGGCCCGGATCCCCGGCCGCGTGCCAGTGAAACGCCAGTTCGGCGGCCCCGCGGCCGTCTGACGCCAGCACGTGATCGGCAGCCAGCGACTGCGCAAACCGCAGATGCGCCGCAGCACGCTCAGCCGGCAGCAGGTCATCCCGGACGGCCTCGCTGATCAGCGCATGCCGGAACCGGTAACCGTTTCCGTCGACCACCAGTACGCCGGCCGCCACTGCGGGACGCAGCGCTGCCAACAGCGCACCGTTGTCCAGCCCGCTGGCGGCCGCCAGCAGCTCATGGCTGACCTGGCCAACTCCGGCTGCCGCCGTACGCAGCACCGCCTGCGTCTGTTCCGGCAGCTGGGCGACCCGGGCCAGCAGCAGGTCCCGCAACGACTCGGGTAGCCCGGGCTGATCCTGGCGGTCCAGCAGGACCTCGGCGAAGAACGGGTTGCCCTCGCTGCGCCGGTGGATCTCCGCGACCAGGCTCGCCGCCGGCTCCGCACCTGCGATGGCTCCGGCCAGCGAGCCCACCGCCCGGCGCGTCAGCCGGGACAGCTCCATCCGCCGGACCCAGGGGATCCGGTCCAGTTCCGCCAGCGATCTGCGCAGCGGATGCGCGCGCTCCAGCTCGTCGGACCGGTAGGTCACCAGGCACAGCAGAGCTCCGGCTGCCTGCTGGTTGTGCACCAGATACGACAGCAGGTCCAGGCTGGACCGGTCAATCCAGTGGATGTCCTCGATCACGAAGACCACGGGCCGCTGCAAGCACAAGCCGGCGAACCGGGTGAGCACCTCTTCGAACAGCCGAGCACGGGCGGTCTCGCTGTCTACCTGCACGTCCCACGTCAGCAGCTCGGCGGGGGTGTCGGCGTGCCCGCGCAGCGCCGCGGTGAACGGGGCGAATGGCAGGCTCCCGCCGCTCAGATCCACGCAACCGCCGTACAGCACTTCGGCGTCCAGATCAGCGGTGAAGTGCCTGACCAGCCTGGTCTTGCCGATCCCGGCCTCACCGCCGATCAGCACGGTGGCCGGTGAGCCGCTTCGCACCTGTGCCCACGACTCATCCAGCACCGCGACTTCGGCGGCGCGCCCCACCAGCACCGGACTGACGGCGACCATGCCCCCAGCATGCCCGTTGCCAGGCCGCCGCGTCACCTGCGCCACCTGCGTCACCGCCGCTTCCCCATCTCCTGACTAGCAGGACCGTCCCGGCGCTCCGCTTTCGCGCGTGCCTCACCGGCGCAACGAGGCCATTGCGGGTCAGCGCAGGCGGGGCTCGGCCAGCCGGGCCAGGCTCTCGTCCTTGTGCTGCCGCTCGTCGCAGCCGATCTGCCGGACCAGGTCCGCGACGCTGGCGAGGCGGCCGTACCCGGCCGCCTCGGGACAATCCCACGGCTGGGTCTCCAGTTCGGGATGCGCGGCCACGAAGGCCATGTACTCGTGCTCGGCGTGATCTTCGAAGTCGGCGTTCAGCCGGTAGCTGGCCGCCGGGTCGATCAGGAACAGCAGCCAGGACAGCAGGTAGTAGACGGTCGCGACGACGTACGGCAGCAGCCGGTAACGCAGCCAGCCCTGCCCGGTACCTTCCCGGGCGGCGAGCTCGCTCATGATCAGCAGGTGCCACTCCTCGTTGTCCTGCTGATCGCGGGACTCCTCGATCCGCTCGTGGATGCGGCGGGCCAGGCCGGTGTCGCGGTGGACCCGGCTGATGGCAAGGTAGGCAATCCGTTCCCATGACTGGTACGGCACCCGGGCGACCAGCTCAAGCACTTGGTATTTCGCGAAGGAGCCGGAACGGCCGTAGACCGGATCCATACCTTTGATGAGAAGCCGGGTCGCCAGGCCATACCGGCGCCGCGGGGCGTCCAGGGTGCTGGCCTGCGCCCGGCGCAGCCAGTCGCGGCGGGCCTGCTCTTCGGTCTTGATGACATCGGGCTGGATGACGGTGTTCATGCTGTTCCCCTTCAGCGGCTCAGCGGCGAGTCCTCGCCGCGCCCTCGTTTCACAGCCGGATCTGGTGCGTGCGGTCAATCCTGGGTGGCCGGGATGCTCGGAGTCGTCAGCTACCGGGCCCCCTTGCCTGCTCTGACGGGCGCAGCCGGACCGGCCGCGGATACCCCTCGCGGGCGAGTCCAGGAGGATCCGGCATGACCGTGCGGTGACGCTGTAGCAGAGGGCGGCTGGCGGAGAGGAGGCCATCGGGCCGCCGTGCACCGGCCGGCTCCTACTCCGTCTGTCGTAGGCCGTGCCGCGCGGAGTCGTCCCTGGTTGCAGTCCGAAGAGTCCGCGGAGCTGACGACAGTGCCCCGCCGCCTGGTGACGATGAGCTCATGGTGCTCATCGATTCCCACGCCCGTGACGCAGCCGAGCCGGGTACCGGCAGCGCCGCCGCGCCCGAGCGCCCTGCCCGGATGCTGGCGCGGGTGCCGGTGCTCTTTCTGGTGGCTGACACCGGCGGGGGGCACCGCAGCGCGGCGCGGGCGGTCGGGGAGGCGCTGGAGGCGGCGTACCCGGGCCGGTTCGACCCGGTGCTTTGCGACCCGCTCGCCGGGCGGGGGTCCGCGCGGCTGCTGCGGTGGGTCACGAACCTGTACGGCCCGGTGATCCGCCTCGCTCCGTGGGCGTGGGGCGTGTTGTACCACGCCTGCGATTCCCGGTGGATGATGCTACTGCTGCAGCGGACGCTGCTGGCCCTCGCCGACCGCCCGTTGGGCGCCGTAGTGGCGGCGCACGAGCCGGCCGCCATCGTGTCGTTTCATCCGCTCACCGGCGGCGCGGCGGCCAGGGTCCGCCGGCGGCAAGACCGGGATGTCCCGGTGGTGACCGTGATCACCGACCTGGTCACGGCGCACACGGCGTGGCGGATGAGCCTGGCCGATCAGACGGCCGTGCCGTCCGCTGACGTGCTGCGGCGCTGCCGTCTTGACGGCGCCGCTGCGGACCGCTGTGCGGAAACAGGGCTCCCGGTGACCTTCGGCTTTTGGCGCGGCCCGCTGCCAGACGGCGAGTTGGCCGCGCTGCGCCGCTCGCTGGGCGTGAACGAGCGGCATTTCCTGGCGGTGCTCACCGGCGGGGGCGAGGGCTCAGGCGGCATGGCCGGGCGTGCTGCCGCCATCATTAGGTCATCCGATGACATCGACGTCGTGGTCATCTGCGGCCGTAACCTCCGCCTGCAGCGCAGGCTGGCCAGGCGCGCCCGCCGGGTCGGCGGCCGGTTGACGGTGCTGGGGTTCGTAGACAACGTGTCTGACTGGCTGCGCTGCGCCGACGTGGTCGTCGCCAAGGCCGGCCCGGGGACGATCGCCGAGGCCGCTTGCTGCGGCGCACCGCTGCTGCTGACCTCGCACCTGCCGGGCCAGGAGAAAGGCAATGCGCGCTTGGTCACGGCGTCCGGCGCCGGACGGCACGCGCCGCGGCGTCGTCAGATGCTCCGCGAACTCGGCGAGTTGCGCCGCAATCCGGCGGCCCTGGCGGCGATGCGTGCCGCGTCGGCCGGGCTCGGCCGGCCGGGCGCGGCGGCCGCGGTGGCTGAATTGCTGGCCAGCCTTACCGACATGAAGACCGGTCCAACCGACATAAAGGCAGGCCAGCATGGATGATGCCGGACGAGCCGCGGCCCGGGCGCCGCACCGGGCCGTGCTGATGGCCGACGCGGCCGGCGCTGTCGCGGAAGCCGCCTCGCAGGTCCGGGTCGCGCGGGCCGCGCGCCCGCTCACCAACCGCTGGCAGCAGGTGCCGGTCCAGCCGCGCGGGCAGGCGCGGATCGGGATCAGCTTCCGCCCGCTGCAGGCCGAGGCCCTCGGGCTTGATCCCACGACCACCCTGGCAGCGCTGCTGGGTTACCCGTTCCAGCTGATCAGGCTGGGCGCCTACTGGAACCGCATCGAGGACGGGCCCGGCCGCTTCGACACCGGAGAGCTCGACCGGCAGGTCGACGCCGCGGAGCAGGCCGGAAAGCAGATCATCGTGTGCGTCGGCCCGGTGAAGACGTTCGGCTACCCCGAGTTCTTCGTTCCCAGCCACCATCTGCCCAGCCCGCTGCGCGAGGGTGCCCTGGTCGAGCCCGCGGCTCACCCGTCGCTGCTTGACGCGGGCACGGCATTCGCGGCGCGGATCGTGGCACGGTACCGCGACCGCAGGGCGATCGTGGCGTGGCAGGTCGAGCATGATGCCGTCGATCCGCTCGGCATGGAACACTCATGGCGCCTGTCAGCCGCCTTCGTGCGGCGGGAAGTCGAGGCGGTCCGCGCGGCCGACCCGACCCGGCCGGTCATGATGAACGGTTTCCTGCCGACCTCCGCACCAGTGCGGCTCCAGCAGTGGTGGCGCACCCGTGACCAGGGCGATTCGCTGGCGGTCGCGCAACAACTGGCCGACATCGTCGGCGTCGACTTCTACCCGCGGCACGCGC
>Ga0335076_10008151_pt1 | contig 10570 bp, 7 predicted proteins | sample Lox_Sample_25_FD_206717 | JGI IMG/M metagenome (GOLD analysis project Ga0335076, IMG submission 206717) | Soil microbial communities from Loxahatchee National Wildlife Refuge, Florida, United States - Lox_Sample_2.5 | ecosystem: Environmental > Terrestrial > Soil > Wetlands | place: USA: Florida...
TGATGTTTTCTCGCCCGTACTCGGCGGCGGCGGCCCGCGAAAGCATCACGACCCCGCCCTTGGCCGCGCTGTAGGACGTCGACTTTCCATTTGCCACCAGCCCTAAGTGATCTTCCCCGGGCATTCCGAGGCGCAATCCCTGAGGGTTTTAAGCGCCTCGCGAGTCCGAAACCTTTAAGGTTTCTGTAACCTTTGGCCCACGTGAGGGTTGACGCTGCAGCTTCGGCCGCGCAACCCTCGAAGGGGGCGAAGAAAGGCGACCCATGCTGATCGGAGCGCCCTTGCGCCCGCAGGTCCTCAATCGACATTTCGCCAACGAGGTCGCTTCCCGCGCCTGCCCGCCCCACGTGGCGCCCGACCGCTTCGAACGGGCGCGGCTCGGCGCTGAGCGCTTCGCCATGAACTGGGCCGCGGTCGCCATGTCGAAGGGCTGGGCCTCCGACGAACTGTTCAACTACCCGGAGCCCTTCGCGAACCTGTCCGCCATGGGCGCGGCATGGTGCGTCTATGACGCGGTCGTGCTCGCGGTCGAGACCGACGCGATACTGATCCAGACGCCAACCGGAAGCCGCCGTCGCATCTACCGGCGAGGCGGGTGACACGGACAGCCGGCCCGTCCGGCAAGACGAGCGCGATCGAAGAAGCGCTTCCCTTCTGGGCCGAAGTGGCTGCGCAGAAAACGCGAACCACAATAACCCCGCGAGCATCGGGCCCTGATCGGGAAGCGCCAGCGCCGGGTAGGGAAGGAATGCAGCACCTGAGCGGTCCTGTGCGCGTGCCGCATGCCCTCGGGCGGCGGGCACCATCAGTGGACGAGCGCGAACACGCCCGGCCGATCAGCGCCGCTCCGGTATTCTGGCTTACGCGGCGGCCGAACGGGAACAGCTTCTCAACTTCCGTCTTTTGGCGTCCCGTCCAACCCTGCCACTCGCCTTTCATCCGCGGGGGTAAACAGACAAATAAGGAAGAGGGGACAGATTGAACTTTCGGGCAGCGCATGCCTTCGTCTTGGTTGCTGGTAACCGGTAAGTCTGCTTTGCCCGAAGCTCTCGGCGAGCGTGCAGGCCATCACGCATCGTCAAGGAATCTTAAGCTAATTTGATTCGACGGAACACGGTCCGCTGCAGATGGCCACCCCGTGTTCACCGTCGCCGCCTAGAATGCTGGAATATCCACACACCGGCAGGGATTGCGCGCGGTCGGTACGCAGCAGACCTTCCGGAAACCGGGGAATCCACATGTGTGAGCTTCCTAAGAGTGTCTCGTTGCGCGAAAGTCGGCCGACACAAGTCGAAGCTTGCGCTAGAAACCGGGTGGCCGAATTGGCCGCGCAAGCCGACCTGATGCTCGCTCGGTACCCGATGGATGTCAGAGAACAAATTACTGATCTTCTGCGTGTTCTTGCCGACAAGCCGATAGAGCCAGGAGATAGCGTACGGTAGGTTATATCTCTACCTACCGCGCTCTCGCAGCCGAGGGCCTACGGCGGCCAGCACAAGTTACGACGCCTTTCGGCCGACAGGCACTGACGCTGTGGCGGGTTCCGTCGATGCAACGCTCAGGTTCTCGGCGATAATCTCGCCTGTGCCCTCATCCACGACGGTATCGAAATAGATCCTCTGCCCCTCCTTGAGCTCCACCCACCCGGCGCGCCGAACCTCGTTGATGTGAACATAGACGTCAAACCCACCGTCAACTGGCTTGATAAAACCATAGCCTTTCCGGGCGTTGAACCATTTTACGAGTCCAGTTTTCATGACTCCTCCCTCTGGAATAGGCAAAACGGGTGCCCCGAAGCCGAAGAAACGTTGCTGCCGCCATTTGGTAGCCCACTTTGTGACGGAATTTTGCCAGAGAAAAGTTCAAAGTATTAAGGCATCCTTTCAGTTCTGGATGTCCCAGTCGGGCGGGCGAGCGAATATCGCTGAGTGGCGTTCGCGTCGTTCCTCAAGCCTTGGCTCTAGCCCGCGTGTCAGCGCGACCGCCACCGCGTGAATTTCGTGCGGATTTACGATCAGGGCGCGCTCGCCCGCTAGCCTTGGGCGACAAAAGGCGGGCGCCGCGTTGGACCAAATTAACAGGACGCGGGCCCGATCTATCTTCCGGTGCGTTATTAAGACGATATGACGTTGCGATATGGAAACATAGCCCGCATCCCTCCCCGCGAGCTGTCGACTGAGACTTTGGCACGCGCGAACTCGCTCGGGTTCGATGCCGTTGCGCTGAACGGAGCCCGCCCGGACGACGTCCGACGCGCTACGCGAGGCGGGCTCGGCGTTTTTCTCGACCTGCCGGCGGAGGAGCTCGAACCGTGGCTGGAAGCCGGTGTTGTCGGTTTTTGTTGCGAGGCCGCACATGAGCGGGAGCCCGCTTCATGGAAGCGGCTGACTGAGGAGGTGCGCGGCCGGTATCCGGAAACCTTGTTCCTTGCCTTCACCCACGGGGCGGTACCCGCACAGGTCGCCGCACTCACGAAATGTGGCTTCGACGCCGCGGCCTCCTCGTCATGCTGGTGGGATCTTCGCGCGGCGTGGATCAACGAGGACGCGGCGCGGGTCGCCGCGCTGGGAGAGGTGATTGCACTGGCGGAGCCGCCGTCCGGACCGCGTCCAGGGACCAAACGCGGCAGGCGGCGCGCGCTCATGCTCGCCGCCCACTACGCGCCGCTCTGGATGATGACGCTCGGATTCGAGGCTAGCGTCGAGGCCGAGGTCGCCGTGGTCAATGCGCGCCGGCGGGAGCGGCCAGAACTCTTCGTTGGGCCGCCGGCGCGGCTGGTCTCGGCTCCGGGGTCGGAGGTAGCGGTGCTGGTGCGCGGCAGCAGCGCCGCGCCCCGACTGGTACTGGCGTTGAACCCGAGTTCCGACGAGGCAAGCACGCTTCAAGCGGAGGAAGTGCTGCCTGGGATCGGCGGCGCAGGCGGGACGCTGATTCCGCTCGACGAGGCCGAGCCCGTCCATGAGCCGGTCGCGGCCGGGGGAATGTTCAAAATGGGCCCCGCCGAGGCTCGAGCGTTCTGCTTCATGCGGGCGAAACCGATCCTCCGCCCTGCTCGCCAAGCCGGGGCCGAGCGTGCCGCGACGTGGCCGAGGATCGCGATCGAAGCGGTCAGCCCGGTTGTCGAGGGCGGCAGGTTCGCAGCCAAGGGCATCGCGGGCGAGTTGGCGCGAATCCAGGCCGACTTTATCAGCGACGGGCACAGCAAGCTTGCCGCCGATCTCCTTTGGCGGCCGGCCGATACGAACGAGTGGAGACGGACCCCGATGGCGGACCTCGGCAACGACCGGTATGCAGGCAGCTTTCCGCTGGAGCGCGTCGGGCGCTATCTCTTCACGGTCGAGGCGTGGCGCGACGTTTTCAGTAGCTTGCTAGAGGACATCGCCAAAAAGCGGGCCGCTGGGACGACCGTAGAACTCGAAGTCGAGGAGGCAATGGCGTTGCTAGCTGCGGCGGGGGGCGAGGCCAAAGGGTCAATCGCCGCGCTTTGCACGAGACTAGAGGCGGCGGAGCCGGAAGAACGGTTGCGGATCATCAGGACCCCCGAGACGGCAGCACTAATGCGCGCCGCTGCTGCGCGACCTTTCCTGGTGCGGCTTGAACGGGAGATGCCGCTCGAGGCGGAGCGGCCCGCGGCCAGGTACGCGAACTGGTACGAGATCTTCCCGCGCAGCCAGAGTGCCACTCCGACCCGCCACGGGACGTTTGCCGATGTGACGGCGCGGCTGCCGGCGATACGGGCCATGGGCTTCGATGTGCTGTATTTCCCGCCTATCCACCCCATCGGCCGGATCAATCGCAAGGGGCGGAACAATGCGCTGACGGCGCTACCCAATGATCCGGGCAGCCCCTATGCGATTGGCTCGGACGAAGGGGGCCATGACGCGATCCATCCGGCGCTTGGCACGCTCGAAGAGTTCCGCCGGCTCTGCGAAGCGGCTGCCGGGCAAGGGATCGAGATTGCGCTTGATTTTGCGATTCAGTGTGCGCCGGACCACCCGTGGGTCCGTGAGCATCCAGAATGGTTCGAATGGCGGCCCGACGGCACGATCCGCTATGCGGAGAACCCGCCGAAGAAATATGAGGATATCGTGAACCTCGCGTTTTATTCGCCGGGTGCCGCGCCGGCCCTCTGGGAGGCGTTGCGGGATGTCGTGCGGTTCTGGATTGACCAAGGGGTGCGCATCTTCCGAGTGGACAATCCCCATACGAAGCCATTGCCGTTTTGGGAGTGGCTGATCGAGGATATCCGCGCGCGCGATCCGGACGTGATCTTTCTTGCCGAAGCGTTCACGCGGCCGACGATGATGTACCGGCTGGCGAAGGTCGGGTTCTCGGAGTCGTATACGTATTTCACTTGGCGCAATACTAAATACGAACTAATCTCGTACTTTACAGAGCTTGCCAAAGCGCCCATGGCGGATTTTTTCCGCCCACATCTTTTCGTCAACACTCCAGATATCAACCCGTTTTTCCTCCAGACCGGCGGCCGGCCGGCATTCCTGATCCGGGCGGCGCTCGCGTGCACGCTCTCGGGGCTGTGGGGGATGTACAACGGCTTTGAGCTCTGCGAGTCGCGCTCGCTGTCGGGGCGGGAGGAGTATGCCAATTCCGAGAAATACGAGATTCGCGCTTGGGACTGGGATCGAACCGCCAATATCAGGGCCGAGATCAGCCGGCTAAACCAGATTCGTCGCGCCAATCCCGCGCTACAGAGCAATCGCGGGCTCGAGTTCCTCAATGCCTTTGACGACGCGGTGCTATATTATGCGAAAACCACTCAGGACGGACGCAATACTCTGTTGGTCGCCGTCAACCTCGATCCCTTGCGGGCAATCGAACCGGAACTTGAGATCCCGCTGTGGCGCTTCGGTCTGCCGGACGAGGCCACGGTCGGGGCGGAGGATCTGATGCGGGGGCAACCGTTGATCTTTCATGGCAAGCGCCAGCGAGTGCGTCTCGACCCGAGCGATCTGCCCTTCGCCATATGGCGGCTCGACAACCCGGGTGGGCGCCGTTACGGGCAAGAACCATGAGCCGGCGTCGCCGCGCGGCCCAGTCGCTCACTGCCGAACCGCTCTGGTACAAAGATGCGGTCATTTATCAGGTGCACGTTAAGTCGTTCTTCGATTCGAACAACGACGGCATTGGCGACCTGCCCGGACTGACTGAGAAGCTCGACTACATCGCTGAGTTGGGCGCGACGGCGATCTGGCTTCTGCCTTTCTATCCTTCGCCGCGGCGCGACGACGGATACGACATTTCCGACTACCTCGGCGTGCATCCCGAATACGGCACGATGCATGACATGCGCCGATTCATCGCCGCAGCGCACGCGCGCGGTCTTCGGGTGATCACGGAGCTTGTCGTCAATCATACCTCAGACCAGCACCCCTGGTTCCAGCGTGCGCGCCGGGCGAAGCGGGGATCGGCGTGGCGCAAATTCTATGTCTGGGCCGACAACGACCGCGGATACGACGATGCACGGATCATCTTCACCGACTCGGAAAAATCGAACTGGAGCTTCGATCCTGAGGCCGGGGCGTATTTCTGGCATCGGTTCTATTCGCACCAGCCGGATCTCAACTTCGACAATCCGCGCGTGCTCTTGGCGGTGCTCGGGGCGATGCGGTTCTGGCTTGATCTTGGCGTGGACGGATTCCGGCTCGACGCCGTTCCTTACTTGATCGAGCGCGAAGGGACGGACTGCGAGAACCTCCCCGAAACGCACGCGATCATCAAGCGCATCCGCGCCGCCCTCGACCGGGCCGCCCAAGGATGCTTGTTGCTCGCCGAGGCCAACGAGTGGCCGGAGGACGTCCAAGAGTATTTCGGTGCCGGCGACGAGTGCCATATGGCGTTCCATTTCCCGCTAATGCCGCGCATGTACATGGCGATCGCCCAGGAGGACCGATTTCCGATCACCGACATTCTGGGCCAGACACCGGAGATTCCGGATGTGTGTCAATGGGCGATCTTCCTGCGCAATCATGACGAACTGACACTTGAGATGGTCACCGACGCGGAACGCGATTATCTTTGGCAAACCTATGCAACCGACCGCCGGGCGCGCCTCAACCTCGGCATCCGCCGCCGTCTTGCGCCGCTACTCGAGCGTGACCCGAGGCTCATCGAGCTGATGAACGGTCTCATGCTCTCGATGCCGGGCACGCCGGTAATATATTACGGCGACGAAATAGGGATGGGCGACAACATCTATCTCGGCGATCGCGATGGGGTACGCACGCCGATGCAATGGTCATCCGATCGCAATGGCGGCTTCTCTCGCTCCGAGCCGGCGCGCCTCGTGCTGCCGCCGATCATGGACGCGATCTACGGCTACCAGGCGGTGAACGTGGAGGCGCAGGCTAGGGATCCGCACTCACTTCTGAACTGGATGCGGCGGATGCTTGCGGTCAGGCAGCGTCACCGCGCTTTCGGACGTGGGCGGATCCGCATGCTGCATCCCGGAAACAGAAAAATTCTTGCTTTTCTCAGGGAGTTCGAAGCGGAGGGTGCGGAGGAGACGATTCTCTGCGTGTCCAACCTCTCGCGGACGGCGCAGGCGGTGGAACTCGATCTTGCGCAATTTGCAGGAAGGACGCCCGTTGATCTGCTGGGCGGCTCAGTGTTCCCGCCAATTGGGCAGCTCAGCTATCTGCTGACCCTCCCGCACCACGCTTTCTACTGGTTCAGCCTCGCGAAGGAAACGACGATGCCCGCTTGGCGCGTGCCAACCTCCGAGTCGCTGCCCGAACTTGTGACGTTGGTGATGCGAACCGAGATCGGGGAGCTGCTGTCCCCCGAGCCAAAGCGCATCATCGAGCAGGAGATTCTTGCCCCCTACCTTGCGCGACGGCGCTGGTTTGCGGCCAAGGATCGCAGGATCAGCTCGATCGGAATTGCGCGCGCCGATGTGATCCGCGGGCGCGCCCGGGATTTCGTGCTTTTCGAGATCGGGGTCACGACCGAGGAGCGGCAGGATCGCTACTTTCTGCCAGCGGGTATCGTTTGGGAGGACGAGAAGCCGGCGGCAATCGTGCAGCAACTGGCACTGGCGCGTGTGCGTCGGCAACGCCGAATGGGTTTTCTCACGGATGCGTTTGCCGTCGATGCGCTGCCGGAGTCGGTTTTGGCGAGTCTCGCGACGGGGCGCATGGAGCCGCTTCCGGATGGCGAGCTTCGTTGGCTCGTAACGACGCACGATATTCCGTCCGCGCCGCCAAGCATCGGGATCCATCGCCTTTCGGCCGAACAGTCCAACACCTCGCTGATCCTCGGTGACATCGCGATCATGAAGATTATCCGGCGCGTCCAAGAGGGGCGCCATCCCCAGACCGAAATGACCCGATATCTCTCCGAGCGCGGCTATGCCAACAGCCCGGCGCTGTTCGGCGAGATGGTGCGCGTGGGTGTCGACGGCACGCCCCAAACGCTCCTGATCGCCGAGCGGTTCGTGCTCAACCAGGGCGATGCCTGGCAGTGGACGCTCGATAGGGTCCGGCGCGGTATCCATGCGCCGGCGCTCACGGGGACCGACTACGAGGCGGGGCAGGAGGCGATTGCCGCCTACCAGCCGTTCGCCCGGGTGATCGGAAAGCGCCTTGCCGAGATGCACGCCGTGCTGGCAAGCCCCACAGACGATCCTGCGTTCACGCCCGAGCGGGTGGAGGCGGGCGAGACGAAGGCCTGGGCGACGGCGGCCGTCGAAGAGGTCGATCGGGCGTTGCTGACCGTCGAAAACTTCACCGCCTGGCAAGACCATTCCGAACACGAGTCCGCGAAGGAATTGGTCGCGCTTCGCCGCCCGCTCGGGGCCAAGATCGGGGAGCTGGCCGAGGCCGGGGTCGGGACGCTCAGGACGCGTTTCCATGGGGATTTTCATCTCGGTCAGATTCTTGTCGCAGGCGACGATGCGATCTTGATCGACTTCGAGGGCGAGCCATCCAAGCCGCTTGCGGAACGACGGAGCAAAGCCAGTCCACTGCGCGACGTAGCCGGGCTACTGCGCTCGTTCGACTATGCTGCCGCAACGATCGCACGCGAGCCGGCGCCCGCGGGTCGGCCGACTGCGGACCGTCGTGACGAGCTCCTCGGGCACTTCGTCACAATGGCTTCGGCGAGTTTCCTCGAGGGCTATCGAACGGCGGCGGCAGGGGCCGAGCACAAATGGGTTTCCGATGTCCGGTCCGCGACAGCGCTGATTGAGCTCTTCCTGATCGAGAAGGCGGCCTATGAGATCGGGTACGAGGCCGGCAACCGTCCCGCCTGGATCGGCATTCCGGTACGGGGCCTGACATCACTGGCCAAGCGGCTCCTGAATCGCCGGCGAGAAAAGGCGGATGCGCGGACAACCGGCCAATAAGAGCGAGGCCGCGATTTCGGGCCGGATGAAAGAAATTTGCCTGAGCTGATGAGGAGTGTGGAAACGAAGCTACGGTCGAGCCGCTATGGCACCACCAGACAAAAGGGGTGGAAATGCTCGGCCGTCGCTCTCACACTGCTCGGCGGAGAATATTTGCGCACCGTTGTCGCCCCCCGTTCCGCCACCTGCGGTGGCGATGCCGCGCGCGACGGACAAAGGCCTCCAGGGTTAGTTCGGCCTGATGGTGGCAGTTGGCTCCTGAGCGGGTGTTCTCACTGACGACACTAAGACATCGCTAGTGAATGCGCCAGCCGGCCGTAAGGGCTCAAGTCACAGCGCCAGTGTTTCGGCACAAACGGTGGAGAGGCTCATTGGATAACCCGCAAGGCGGCGTGTCCCGCCGCGACCATTGCCAGCGCGACCGGCGTCAGATCGGCGAACGCCTCCTCCATCCTCGCAATCCAGTTTATGTTGTCGTGGGTCCCTGGGTGAGGCTCCCAATTAACAAGCATCCAATATTTGACCACGGCGAACATCTCTGCGGCGGTCACGCATCACCCATGACGGCGGCTGGTGGTAGAATGTGTTGGTAATCTTCAACCGAGATGGCCCTGGTCGCATCCTCTTCGTCTGTTAAATTACACGCTTGATTGTTCATCGCTTACTGTACTGTGCTGTAAGATCACATCCTGCCAATCATATCCACGCAGAAAAGAAATCGCATGAATGCGCATTGATGTACAGGCTTACCGTCTGTCTATTAGCTTATCCACAGCCGACCCCGACGGGTCTCGACCTCTCTGAGCGCTTTTCGTTCGTCCGTCGCTTTTCGGCCTTGTAACCGCGAGGTAACCACGGCTGCGCCCGTCGTTCCCGAACCCCTTTCCGAGCCCGTAATTGCGTCTCCCGGTTGCACGGGAGTTCACTCCCGTTCACGTCTGTACACCGGAAATTGTGCGGAGAATGGCGTCCCGGAGAGGACTTGAACCTCTGACCCCAGGTTTAGGAAGCGTGGGTTCAGGGTGTTCAACGGCTGCACCGCCGTTCAAGGGCGTTCACGTAGGTTCACGGGAATGCACGAAATGGGGTCGGGAGCGGTTTGTGAATTGGAGTGAACAGGCGTGAACGCGCGTTCACGGGAGTGAATTTGCGAAACTGTAACCAGCAAGTAACCACGGGTGGATCGAGGACAGTTTGGGCTTCGATTCTAGCTGTAAAGATCAAGCCGGCTAGCCTCAGCACAGGTTCGCTCCTGCTCGCGCGGATTCGGGCCAGGCCTTCGAAGGCCCCGAGAATCATGCAACCCGCGGGAATGGAACAACCTTTTGGGTCAGTTTCCCCGCGGACATATCATCGATCTGGAGATTGGCCGCTTGACCAATACCCGTCGCGACGACCGACACCCGCACCGCTTCTTCAAGGGTGGGCTCGAAGGTCGCGCCCAGGATGATGTTGGCTTCGTCGTCAACCTCCTGGCGAATGCGGCTCGCGGCCTCGTCCACCTCGTAGAGCGTCAGACCGTCGCCGCCGGTGATTGATATCAACACGGCTCGGGCGCCCTTCATAGATGTGTTATCGAGCAGAGGATTGGCAATCGCTGCTTCGGCGGCACGCAATGCGCGCCGTTCCCCCGTAGCTTCGCCGGTCCCAATCATCGCCGTGCCCATTTCGCTCATGACTGAGCAAACGTCCGCGAAGTCGAGATTGACGAGTCCCTCTTTGACCATGAGGTCGGTAATGCAGGCGATGCCCGAGCAAAGCACCTGATCGGCCATCGCGAAAGCGTCGACGAAGGTCGTCTTCTCGCTGGCGACGCGGAACAGGTTCTGATTCGGGATGATAATCAGCGTGTCGACTGCCTTTTGCATTTCAGCGATGCCGGCCTCAGCGACCCTCATGCGGCGGCCGCTCTCGAAGTGGAACGGCTTGGTGACGACGCCGACCGTAAGGATCCCCATCTCACGGGCGGCTGCAGCGATGACCGGAGCCGCGCCGGTGCCAGTGCCGCCGCCCATGCCGGCTGTGAGGAAAACCATGTGCGCGCCGGCAAGGTGATCACGAATCTCGTCCAGCGCCTCCTGCGCCGCCGCCTTGCCGACTTCTGGCTTCGAACCGGCGCCGAGACCCTCGGTCAACCGAAGGCCCATCTGGATGACTCGATCGGCGCGCGATGAGGTGAGAGCCTGAGCGTCAGTATTGGCGACGATG
>Ga0335076_10008152_pt1 | contig 10569 bp, 9 predicted proteins | sample Lox_Sample_25_FD_206717 | JGI IMG/M metagenome (GOLD analysis project Ga0335076, IMG submission 206717) | Soil microbial communities from Loxahatchee National Wildlife Refuge, Florida, United States - Lox_Sample_2.5 | ecosystem: Environmental > Terrestrial > Soil > Wetlands | place: USA: Florida...
ATGCGGTAGCCCAGGGCGGCCGGCAGACAGGCGAGGATCGGCGCGGCTGCCGCCCAGTAAGCCCTGCTTTCCACTTTGCGCAGCAGTGTCCGGGCGCGGTTATCACCCATGTGTGGCCGCCCACTTTGCGGGTTCGCGGGCGCGGAGGTAGGCGCAGAAGGTGTTCACGCTAGCGAAGTTTTCCGGGGGCAGGTCCCCTTGCCCACCGTGGTCCTGAACCGCTCTTCCAAGAAGACCACCACCCCTGAGCGGGCTCATTGAATCGATGATGCCGGTCTCCAGTAGTGAGGTGTCATTCGCCAACGGCAGCGGCGCCCGGACCGCCTTGTTGCTCAGCTGGCCCAGCTCCTGGTAGCTGAGCAGGCCGTCCCCGGAGGCCACCGTCGGCCGCTGCGGCGCCCGGGCCGCCGCCTGGTTCAGCAGATGCTGCAGTAGATACGCCATCACGCTTCCTTCCCGGCCGGTCACCGCCGCCGGCGTCGGCTCACAGGCCCAGCATCCGGGACAAGATGACCCGCTGGATCTCCGAAGTGCCCGAGTAGATGGTGCCGGCGACCGCGTCCCGCAGGTCGCGTTCGATCCCGGCCTCCTTCATGTAGCCGTAGGCCCCGTGGATCTGGATCGCGTCCAGGCTGGACTGGACCCACGCCTCGCTGGTGAACAGCTTGGCGGCGGCCGCCTCGGCCATCGTGCGCTTGCCCTGCTGGGCGAGCCAAGCGGCCTGGTAGACCAGCAGCCGCGCGGCCTCCAGCCGCAGGTACATGTCGGCCACCTTCCCGGCCACGCTCTGGAACTTCCCGATGGCCTGGCCGAACTGCTTCCGCTCCCGCGCGTACCCCACGCACGCCTCAAGCTGGCGCTGCATGGCGCCCAGGGCACTGGCCAGGATGCAGCTCCGTTCCCAGCCCATCGATGAGTTGAAGATGGCCATCCCCGCCCCCTCCGCACCCAGGCGCTTCTCGGCCGGGACCAGGCAGTCGGCCAGCACCACCTCGCCCATCGGCGAGGTCCGCAGGCCCATCTTCTCCAGGCTGCGGCTCACCGTGATCCCAGGCGTCCCCTTGTCGACGAGGAAAGCGGAGATGCCGGCCTGCCTGGGCCGACCGGGGTGCGAGGCGAAGACCAGCACCACATCGGCGACCGGAGCGTTGGTGATGTACAGCTTGGTTCCGTTGAGCAGGTAGTCATCCCCGATGCGCTCGGCGCGGGTCCGCATGCTGAACGCATCGGAGCCGGAATCGGGCTCGGTCATCGCATGCACCCCGATCAGGTCCCCCGACACCAGCCCGGGCAGGTACGCCTGTTGCTGTGCTGGCGTGCCGAACTTCACCAGCGGCAGCTCGATGCTCCACATCTGCGCGTTCAGCGAGAAGATCAGCCCGTTGTCGTGACAGCCGTATCCCAGGGCCTCCATGATCAGGACCGTCGTCAGGATGTCGCTGCCGCCGCCGCCGAGCTCGGCGGGGACCGGCAGGCCCTGGATCCCGAACTGGGCGCAGGCCTGCCACGCCCCCAGTGGGAACTCGCCTGACGCCTCATGCTCCGCCAAGTCCTGGTTGAGCTTTGCCCGGGCGAACTCCGCCGCTGCCTTCTTCAGCTCACACTGCTCGGCGCTCAGCGAGAACTCCATCCGGTCCTCCTTCCCCCTGGCTAAGCCCTGCGCACAGCCAGGCCGTCTCTGAGCATCAGGTGGCCTACAGAAAAACCTCTGCAGGTTTCGGGTGGCTCAGGAACGCAGTCGGGCTCGCGGTGAGCCCATAGGCGCCGGCCTGGAAAATCGCGATTAGGTCCCCAACCTCGGCTCGCGGGAGCCTGACACGGTCACCGAGAAGGTCCAGTGGGGTACAGAGCTTACCTACGATCGTTACCGTTTCCGCAGCTTTCTCGTCCATCCGGTTGCCGATCACTATCGGATAGTTGCGCCGGAATACCTGGCCGAAGTTGCCGGACGCCCCAGCCTGATGATGCAGTCCGCCGTCCACGACGAGGAAGAAACGTCCCCGCGATATTTTCCGGTCCACCACTCGCGTGATATAGACGCCGCACTCGCCGATGATGTATCGGCCCAGCTCGACAACCACGCGGGCCCCGGACAGCCCTGCCCGGATCTTCGTCTGCAGCAGCTCTGCCAGATTCACTCCGATCGGGGTCAGATCCAGCGGCGTGTCCTTCTCGAAGTATGGGATGCCGAACCCCCCGCCCAGGTTGAGGTACCGGACCGGCGACGGCATGCCCTCCGCCAGCTGGAGGATCAAATCGACGGTCTTGCGCTGTGTTTCAGTCAGGATGTCGGCCCGCAGGTTCTGTGAACCGGCGAACACATGGAAACCTAGGACGTCTACCTCGGCATCTGCCAGTTCCTTGAGCAGCGCCGGGACCTGCTCGGCGTCGACCCCGAATTGCTGTGGACCGCCGCCCATACGCATCCCTGAATCCTTGATCTCGAAGTCTGGGTTAACCCGGATCGCCACCTGGGGACGGATTCCAAGGCGCTCCCCGATCTCAAACAGCCGCCTGGCCTCAGTACCGGACTCGATCTCAATGGTCACACCTGCGGCCACCGCCTGAGACAACTCAGGAGGTGCCTTGCCCGGCCCGGCGAAGCTGACATGGCTCGGCGGCATCGTGGTGTTCAGGGCGGCGCGAAGCTCAAGAGCCGATGCGACGTCGAAATGGTCAACTAGGCCGCTGAGATGGTGGACTACAGCCGGCATCGGATTAGCCTTTATAGCATAGCCAAGATCCATTTCTGGCGGCAGCGCCTCCCGCAATCTGACTACCCGGGCTGTCAGCAGTCCTCGGTCATATGCGAAGAACGGCGTTGCGCCAACTCTTTCCGCCAGCACGTCCACCGGGATCCCGCCGATGCACAAATTGCCTGACTGCGTGGCGAAGGCGGCGACCGTACTATGTAGCGTCACGACGTGAGTTCCTTGCGGTAGGGTGCGGGCGAATTCACCGCTGAGCGAGTGGTTTCTACATGATGGATCAACATATAGCGTCCCGGCTCAGGACTGAGTCTTCGTCGCTATGGGACTGCACCAGTTCGAGCACTGCCTGATAGTCGGCCTTTCCCCGAGGGCCACGCGGTAGTTCGCCGATGGGCAGGATGACATCGGGAACCATATAGGTCGGCAGGAATCTGCGGCAATGGACGCTGACGGCATCGTGTTCCAGCGCTCTCCCGTCGGCGAGGCGTACCACGGCAGCTAGCACGTCGACGTCGCCCCGCCGATGTTTGACGACGGCGGCTTCGTCGATGTCGGCTCGCTGCTCGAGCACGTGCTCCACCTCTTCGGGCTGCACGCGATACCCGCGAACCTTGAGCAGCCGGTCGACCCGACCACGGAAGGTGAGGCCGCGGGCGTCTCGCGATACCAGATCGCCCGTGGCGTAGTACACACGCCCGTCGTGGCCGGTGGAGAACACCCGGGATGTCGCATCCTGGCGCTTCCAGTATCCCGACATGAGCGTGTCCGAGGCGACGAGCAGCTCGCCCGCCGCACCCTTCGGCGAGACGGTGCCATTCTCCGCCGCCAGTGACGTGCTGGCATACGGGCAAGGCCTTCCGATGGGGATTGAATCTCCGCCATCCACGTCCAATGCCGTCACGTCGTGGAACGTGCAGACGTTGGTTTCTGTCGGGCCGTACCAGTTCGCGACCCGACATGACGGTGGCAGGTGCTGCCAGAGGATACGCAGCGGTCCCACCGGTATCTCCTCGCCAGCCAAGATGACCTGGCGCAGGGCGCTGCCCTGGAGGAGCGCAAGCGACTCCGTGGCGCTGGAGCGCAGCAGAGCCGATGGCACGGAGTACCAAACGGTGACGCCAGTCCCGACAATAAAGCGGCAGAGGCTGGCGACGCGGCCGAACGTCGAGGCGGGCACGAGCGCGAGCCGGGCAGCGGCCATGGCCGCCCCGAAGAAGTCGAACACGCTGAGATCGAACGACGGAGACGCATGCTGGGAGACGACATCGTTCTCCCCAAGTCTCACTGCATCGACCGCCCACCGGACGAATGCCAGCGCGCTGTCCTGTGTGTGCGCCACGCCCTTCGGCCGGCCTGTGGAGCCCGACGTATACAGAATGTATGCGAGGGCTGAGGCCGGTACCTCGACCGGTGAGCGCAATTGATCGAGTTGCTGGGTCTGATACAAGCTCTCGCTGACTGGCCGGCGTCCCGGGGGTCTGTCCGGATCGAACCAGCCCCGGCCGAGCCAGTGCAGGGCGGGAGAGTTGTCACCCGGGCCATCGTGAGCCGGATACGTGTCGCCAAACAGCATCGCCCGCATTGACTGCGGGCTGGAGATCACGGCGACCGGCTCGGCGTCGCCGACGATGGCGTGTGCTCGCGCTGGCGGAGTCAGGTAGTCGATCGGCACGTATGCGCCGCCCGCCAGCAGCGTGCCGAAGATGGCGATCGGAAGCGCGACGTCCTTGGCCAGAGCGATCACTACCCGGTCGCCCGGCTCGATCCCGTGCTCCACCAGGGCGCGGGCAAGGCGCATGGACAGGTCCGATAGTTCGGCGTAGGTCAGCTCGCCGGTCGACGACCAGACGGCCGGCCTATCAGGGTGTGCATCGGCGGCCTGCAGGAGCAGATGTGACAGTGTCGATGTCATTCCAATATCCCAAGCTCGGCAGCGATGATCCTGTTCTGGATCTCGGACGTGCCCCAAATAGATCGTCTAGCCATTGTCTTCGGCAGAGGCGTTGAGCGCGCATGCCGTCGCGTCTGCCCCCTGGGCCGCCACGTGATCCGTGCCCGGCTGCGGCAACAACGACCGCGCCAACCACTCTGTAGTCACGTTGCTTCCACAGATTCCGCGATGGCTTGGTTGAATTCTTCGAGGGCGTTCAGGCTCTGCAACAGGTTGGTTTCATTCGCTGTCACGGGTTCTATCTCGCCAGCGGCGAAACGGCGGTAGGCATCTAGGTCCAGCAGACCGTGCCCGCTGATGTTCACGAGGATGACCAGCGGTGGCCCCTGGCGCGGGTGCCTTGATAGCACATCCATCATCCCGGCTACTGCGTGGGCGGATTCGGGAGCGGGCAGAATGCCCTCGGTCTCGCAGAAGAGCATGCCGGCCCGGAATGACGTGAGCTGGTCTATGTCGATCGCCTCCAGGGAGCCATCCGCAAACATCGCGCTCGCCAGCGGCCCGGCGCTGTGGTGCCGCAGTCCGCCCGCGTACACCGGCGGCGGCACGTAGGTGCTGCCGAGCGAGTAGACCTTGGTAATCGGGGTCGTGCCCAGAGCATCGCTTAGGTCGTACATGTAGCGACCTCGGGTCAGCTTCGGGCACGCGGCCGACTCGACGGCGACGAGCCGGATCGGCCGCCCGGAGTCCTCCGCTGCACCTAGCAAGGGCAGCGCGACCCCGCCGAAGTTCGATCCAGCGCCCATGCACGCAATGACGCAATCGGGGAACTCGCCCAGCGCGGCCATCTGTGAGACAGCCTCCTGGCCGATGACCGTCTGGTGGAGCAGCACCGAGTTCTCGCCACTCCCGACGGCAAAGCGTGATTCGCTGTCCTCGCCGGCAAGCTCAAGAGCCTCCGCGTTGGCCACTGCCTGGGTGCCGGTGGCCGCCGGGTCCTCCTTGAGCACCCTCCGGCCGAGTTCGGTCAGTTCGCTAGGGCTCTCATGGACGACCGCGCCGAAGAGCCGCATCATGTCGCCGCGGATCGGCTTCTGATGCAAAGTGGCTCTGACCATGAAGACCGTGCAGCCAAGGTTCATGACCTGGCATGCGTAGGCGAGTGCGGTCCCCCACTGGCCGGCGGCCGTGCCCGTGACGATGTGCTTCACGCCTGCGCGGGAGTAGTAGTAGGCCTGCGCCAGGGCGCTGTTGAGCTTGTGGCTCCCGGTGAGATTGGCACCCTCGTACTTGTAGTAGATACGGGCGTTGGCGCCGAGGCGCTCCTCTAGGCGCATTGCCCTGCGCAAGGGCGTCGGACGGTACTGCGCATACAGATCCAGGACCTCGTCGGGGATCGGTATGTACCGATCGGCCGTGTTGAGGGACTGCCGTGCGAGGGAGAACGGTTGTTGGAGCTGTATGCCGTGTCCCGCGCATTGCACCTCTTCCGGCAATCGTGATCTCAGCACAGCCGAGGTCACGTACTCCGGCCGGTCGTGCAGGATGTTGAACCAGTGAGTAGGCAGCTGCGGGTCTCGTGCCGTTCCGGCCGTAACCATACGGTGACCTCCACTGATACCCCGATCGGAATTCACTTGGCAGCCGGAGGCGAGATCCGCTCGACCAGATCAACCAGGTCCGCCACGCTGAAGAGCTCGATCGTCATCAGGTCCTCATCTACGAGGGGGACGTTGAGCTTGGTCTCGAGTTCGACGAGCAGACTGACGAATCCCAACGAGTCCATCCCCAGGTCGCCGTAGAGTTCTTGCCGTTCGTCCAGTGCCTCGACCCGTAGGCCGGGGATGGCGACGGTCAGGGCATCGAACACCAGGCTCGTCGCCCGGCCCCGATCCAGCTCAGGCCGAACTTTGCTACTGTCTCCCGTCGCCATAACGCCAACCTCCGCTTGCTAGGAACATGGGGGCCTTACCGACCGTAATGACGGCTCTCCTCGGGAACTCGCCCGCATCCTCGCGTTCATCAGGTCCCGGTTGAGCTCACGCCGGACGAAGCCCACCGCCGCCTCCGTCAGCTCCCACTGCTCGGCGCTCAGTACGAGGTCTACGCCACACCCTTGGTCGTCTGCGATCGCTTTGAAGTCGCCGGTATCCGAGAGTTTCGCGATGGGTGGCCAAGTTCCACCATGGGAATCTCGCCTCGCGACAACATCACTACCTTCTCAGGCACGATGTCGGTGCAGCAGACGTCGTGGCCCAGGTGGGCGAGGGTGGCACTCGTCACGAGCCCCCACATAACCGGCGCCAATAACTGCCAGTCAGCCCATGCGCTCCGGTTCCTCATCTTGCTTCCGACTCCCCTTATTCCCTCATTCCCGCGTCGCTCACGTCGCGACCATAAGCCTGCGCTGGCGCCGGGGGGCGTTACCAGAGAAGTGATTTCTCCTACGACGTTTAGCGGCACCGGCGGCAGGCCGCGCTCTGCCTGAGCAACTGCGCCCAGGCCTGCCGGTAGCGCCCACGGTGTCGTTACTCGGTGATCCGCGCCTGACTGGTCTCGATCACTACTTGAGGCCGGGCGTGCAAGGCTGTGCACCGTGCGGTGCGGCACACCGGCCTATCACCATCGCCGTGACCGCACAAACTCTGGCGGCCATAGCGAGCCTGCCCCAGCAGCGCATCAGAGACGATGCCCGCCGTGGGAACGCCCGGGCGTCGAGAAAGACCTGCGCGCGGCTGGCCAGGCCGTCGAGGTCGAACGCGCTGTGGTCCTGCAGGAGAATCACCAGATCCGCTGCTTCGACCGCGTCTGCTGACAATCCGGTGTTCTCGATCGGATGCTCATCTACCTACCGTTCCTGGCTACTGGCTATGGGTACGGTTCCCGCGCCCTTCCTGGTGCGGGGCGTTACCGAATGGCGTAGGAGAAATCATCTCTCTGGCAGCGCCCACTGCGTGGCACGACGTTATACGTTCTTGAGATGGGCCCAGAGCGAGGCTTTAGAATCACGGTGATGAATGTAGGCCCGGCTCACCTGGTCTACGGTGCGGGCTAAGCCCCGTGGAGCGGGTGGTGGGGGACTGACGGGTGCTGAGAGCGCACCCCGGTCGCGTACGCTGGGTTCGCGAAGGCGAGTTTAGGTTGTACCACGGTGGCTTCCATGAAGCAACCCAGGCATAGTGCCTCTCGGGTAGCCTGCAGAGGCATTTCGGTAGCTAAACCAATCGCCTTTCGGGGTGCCGGTGTAGGGAACGAGATAATTCCCTGGGCCAAGGCCCTCATCGCTGCGCGTGAACTCAGGATGCATCCCGCACCGCCGCTCTGGTTGCTGAACCGGTATGGCCTGGCGCGTGAGTTCGGCATAAGCCGCGTTCGCATGACGGGTATGACTGCGGCCACAGCATTCTTGCCACGTATCGCTGTCTCGGAGGAGATGTTTCGGTCCACCTCCGCATGGGATTATGGGACAGCTATAGGGATGCTGTCCAGCCAGGGCGTCTTTCCTCGCAGACCATTCTCTCTAGTCAATGAAGGAATGTGGGGCGGATATCTGGCCATCCGAAGCGCCCGGGACCTTCTGCTCCATAAAGTGCTCGCCAGCCCTGGTGTCCTGGAACACCTTGGGGCGCTCCGGATCCCGAGTCCTAACACTATAACCATTGCTGTTCATGTGCGGCGAGGCGACTTCCTCGGTGAGGCTCCGGGCCCGGGGCAATTCAATCGGGCACTGCCGATGGACTGGTATAAGAGCGCGATGCTAAGTCTGGCACAATCATTGCATGCCGTCCCGTTGCGCTTTATGATGGTATCTGACAGTCCTACTAAAGATCTTTCCTCTGATATTGCTGGTCACAAAGTGCTGCACATCAACGGTAGCCCACTCGGCGATCTAGCTGTGCTCGCAACCTCGGATGTGCTTATTTCTTCCGTCTCGAGCTTCTCGATGCTTGCTGCCTTTCTAAGTGACGCACCGTATCTATGGTATCGTAATCAGTTGACGGATGTTGAGGGATATTTGACTATTTGGGGGCACGAAGAGGCACAACAGTCAGACGGCTCACCAACCCTGTCTGCCGTGCGCGAGCCCGATGAATCCCCGGCTTCACGTGGCATCCCCTACGCCGTCGGTGACGGTCTTCCGGAGTGGCTACCCGAGCGCCTGAAGGATACATACGCCATCCGACGGCCCTCTCGCGACCTCATCTACTACGGAGCTGTGCCCACCCAACCGGAACTTTGGCGAGCAAGATCGCGCGCCGGCCAGGACCAGCAGATCAAGTCGCAAGTGATCGCCGAGTCCGAGAGTTGAGCTGTGTCCATGTGTGAAGGCTGGGCCAGCCTGATGGCGGAGTACCCCCATTGACATGGAGACCGCTTGTGAAGCGCCGTGAACTGCTGACTGGCCTCGGCGCTACCGCGCTGGCTGGCGGTTGCGCAGACCAAGTGCTACGGCGGGGCCGGGCCAGCCACCCGCACCAGACCGACGTCAGGTCCGCCCCCTATAACGCTAAGGGGGATGGCAGAACCGACGACACGGCGGCATTCGCTTCCGCTGGCCAGGCGGCGGGGGTTAACGGCACTGTCATCGTCCCGCCCGGCACATACATCGTGAGCAACCTCGCGCTGAATTTGGCGGGGCAGCAGTGGGTGATCCAGCCGGGCGCAACCTTGAAATCCAAGGCTGCTGACGACAGCCCGGCGGCCCGGGTCAGCGGCCCCGGTGTGACCATCACCGGGGGCGGAGCCATTGATGGGAACCGCTCTATCCAAACGGCTGGTGACCGGAACGGGATCATCTGTCAGGCACCCGATGTCACACTGGACGGAATAGCGATCCAGAATTGCCTAGCCAACGGCATCCTGTTTGCTTATAATTGGTCCGGCGCAACAGTGACTCGTTGCCATTTCGGCGGCATTGCGTACACGGCCATCAACGCCGACAGCTCCACAGCCGATATAACTGGCGTCCGCATCAGCGGGAACTGGATCGATCAGTATGATACGGAGCCTCGCTCTGGGCAGGCCTTGACCGCCCCTGGCGGCATTAATCTTTGGAATTCCAGCGCCCATGTATGGCGCGGGTTTAATATCGTCGATAACTTCGTCCGGCTTTACCCTTACGTCAATTCTGAGTACACAAACATCAATGGCGGGATCTGCCTGCACAGACTCAGCGGTTTCGTGATCGCGGACAACGTTTTCATGGGTGGGGGAATGTCTGTGACCTTGCCGGATGCGGTCGGCGGGACGGTGACAGGAAACCACATCGAGGGATGGTCTGAGTTCGCGGTTGAACTCGCTGGTGTCACGGACGGTGCACCGTACAAGGTCACCGTCACCGGCAACAGCCTGATCGACACTGACCCGAGGTCACCTATCCATCACAGCGAGGCTGCCATCCCTGTCGGAGGCGGCCCGGCATCGTATGTCACTATCGCTGACAATGTCTTCGAGCAGGTTGCTCCCAGAGGTTCCCCCGTAGTAAACATCGGTGTGGGTGCGGCTATGGGGAGCGTTCACCACATCACGGTGACCGGGAATACTCTCCGCAAGACCGGGACCGGCGGCGGGATCGTCGTCAACAAGTCCCCCCACGTCACCATCGCGGAGAACATTTTGGATTTCGGCGGAGCGAATAACTACGCGGTCTGGCTCGCAACAGACAATGCAGCCACCCCCGTTACGCTCGCTGGTCAGGTGATCACCGGCAATCAGTTCCTCAACTACGGGGCCTATTCGGCGATCCTCTATGGCCAGAGCAGCGGCCACCCAGGAGTCGTAGATTACGCGATCTTCACAAATAACGTGTTCAGAGGTGGTAAGTCGGGAATCACCGGGCAGGGCGGTGCGACCTTGGGCCCGCACACCGTCCGCGCGAACAACGTGGGGCCTTAGCCGTGATCCGCCCGCCACCTTTTGAACGTTCCGCGCCCGATACCCCGGGGGAGTCCCTCACGGCTGCGCATC
>Ga0335076_10008154_pt1 | contig 10567 bp, 7 predicted proteins | sample Lox_Sample_25_FD_206717 | JGI IMG/M metagenome (GOLD analysis project Ga0335076, IMG submission 206717) | Soil microbial communities from Loxahatchee National Wildlife Refuge, Florida, United States - Lox_Sample_2.5 | ecosystem: Environmental > Terrestrial > Soil > Wetlands | place: USA: Florida...
GCCTTTTTTGTTCAATAAAGCAAGATCTCTTCTCCGCGAACGTATATCCCTGCCTCTTTCCAGGATGATGGGTTTGATTCCGGCTTCCATCAGCTTTAATGCACTGAATAATCCGGCTGGTCCTCCGCCCACGATAATTATTTTTTTAGAAGACTTCGAAACATCCCTGAAATTTATTTTTAAAACTTTCCTGGGCAACCAGGGTTCATCGATGAAGACCTGCAAGCTCAGTATGATCCTGGGATGCCGGCTCCTGGCGTCCAAAGAGCGTTTCAGCAGATTGAAGCCTGATATATTTTTCAACGAACATGCTGCAGCTTCTGCAGCATGTTGCCTGATAACCACATCTGATGCGGCTTCTATTGGTGATAATGCTATCTGAATTGTTTTTTGCATCTCGTGTCAGGTAATTAACCCGAAAACGGTTCAAAAGAAAATACTAAATCCTTTTAAGAAAATAAAATTATCCTGAAATCATTTTTATAAAAGCAGATAGTATAATTAATAATAAGGTAATTAATTGAAGTAATTGGTTACCATACTTTAAAACAATTTATCAAAAAAGACAAAGGAGAGGAAATTATTTCCGAAAAAATTTTTTTAAAAAAATTTGCCGGAATGTCAAATAGTTTCAAATAATGTGTATCTTCAATCGCTTCTCAACATTTTAATATGAAGAAAGATCTATTGATAGTAGCATTCTCACATTCTTTCTTCGATCGTTTTAACAAACCACATCAGTGTTCTTATTCCTCTGGCCAGAGCGGCCGATTTATTGTTGGTTTTATTTCCGGATGTTGCCCGGCAATCGAGGCGATTGTTTATCAGTAATGATTGTTCAACATCATAAATAATTGATAAAAGGCTTTTATTTTATGTTTTTAGAAAAAATAGGTAAGGATGTTGGTATGACAGGTAGGTTTGACCTGATTGAAAAAATCACGTGAATAAAAAATTTTTTTTTCAGTAAAAAATTTTGATATTCGTCCTCCTGCAAAACTTTTTTTTAAAATTCTTCCTTTGGAAAATCAAGAGAAAATTAGATTCTTAACTCAGCCTAAAACTGCTTTTTCTGTAATGGCGAAAACTTTTGAAAAAGTCTGGGGCAACTGCCTGGAGATAATTAAAGATATTGTAGAATGGCAACACTATAAGACCTGGTTTGAACCAATCAGTCCCGTGGAATTGAAAAACAACGTGTTGGTGATTCAGGTCCCCAGCCAGTTTTTTTATGAATACCTCGAAGAGCATTACGTAAATTTATTGGCAAAGACTTTGCGTAGAATTCTTGGCAAGGATGCAAGACTGGAGTATCGCATTATGGTAGACAGCGGCAATCAGCAAAACAAGCCTTTGACAATGGATGTTCCCGCCCACAATTACAAAACTGTTTCCAACAATGAAATGGATTTTCCGCTGATTATCAATAATCCGGTTAAAAATCCTTTCGTCATTCCCGGACTTAAGAAAATGCAGATCGATGCCCAGCTTAATCCGGTGTATACTTTTGAATCTTTTATTGAAGGCGACTGCAACCGGGTGGCAAGGCGCGCAGGTAAAACTGTAGCAGAAAAACCGGGAGCAAATTCTTTCAATCCCCTCGTTATTTATGGAGGCGTCGGATTAGGTAAAACACATCTGGCGCAGGCAATCGGAAATGAAGTGAAGAGAACACATCATAATAAAGTGGTACTTTATGTGAGCTCCGAAAAATTCATCAACCAGTTCATTGATCACAGTCGTAATAATGCTATTAATGATTTTATTCATTTCTATCAATTGGTGGATGTATTGATCATTGACGATGTACAGTTTTTCAGCAGGGCTGAAAAATCGCAGGATGCATTCTTTGCCATATTCAACCATCTGCACCAGTCGGGAAAACAACTCGTATTGACTTCCGACAAACCGCCGAAAGACCTGGAAGGGTTACAAGAGAGATTGTTGAGTCGTTTTCGCTGGGGATTGAGTGCTGATTTGCAGGTACCCGATTACGAAACGAGAATTGATATATTGGAAAGAAAGATGAAGAATGACGGATTGGAAATGCCAAAAGAAGTAGTAAAATACCTTGCTTATAATATCAATAGCAATGTACGTGAACTGGAAGGCGCACTCATCTCACTTCTGGCACAATCTTCGCTGAATAAAAGAGAAATTGATTTAGAATTGGCGAAGAAAGTGCTGCGTAATTTTGTGAAAACCAGCAGTAAGGAAATCACGATCGAGACTATTCAGCGCATGGTGTGCGAGTATTTCGATTTACCCTATGATAAGTTACTGCAGAAGACCCGCAAAAGAGAAATCGTGCAGGCCCGGCAGATCACTATGTACCTGGCCAAAGCATTTACTAAAAATTCCCTTAAAACAATCGGCGAGCATTTCGGCGGTCGCGATCATACGACCGTCATTCATTCCTGTCAGACTGTAAAAGACCTCATGGACACCGACAGCCTGTTCCGTGAAAATGTAACGGAACTCCAACAGAAGGTTCAGCTGGCCGCAATGTAAAAATGCAATATCGTCGAACGCAAACCCATCGCCACAGGCAGATGGGTTTTTTGTTTTGATCGCTCGACAATTAATGTTTATTTTTGCGTCCCCTTCAAAATTGAATGCTGGTTGGAGAGGTGCCTGAGTGGCCGAAAGGGCCGGTTTGCTAAACCGTTGTACGAGCTTAAACTTGTACCGAGGGTTCGAATCCCTCCCTCTCCGCTGAGATCAATTATTTGAAATAAGCTTTTATAAAGAAAGCCTGCAAAATCAATGATTTGCAGGTTTTTTCTTTTTTAATCATACCTGCATTTACTGCACTTTATGGCTATAGTTTTATGCGTCATTCGTGTAGTCCTCCTGTTCTTTACAAAAGACGCACTAAACTTAATATATAACGCTCTTTATTAACACTTTATAAGAACTGAACTCGCGCATTAGAGTGTGCACTGTAACTAATTTTAAAACAATTAAAGTGAGTAATTCATGGAGCAAAGTTTTGGTTTACTTTTTTATCTCAAAAAAGGTAGGATCCGCAGTGCAAAAGAAATTCATATTTATTTGCGCATAACCGTTAACGGTATATCGACGGATATAAGCACTAAAAGAAAATGTGAACCTCCAAAATGGAATGTTTCTCATGGAAGGGTTGATGGCAAGACTGAATACGCTAAATCTATCAACAGTTATCTCGAAGCGATTCAAGGAAAAGTTCATGAATCCAAAAAGTATCTTTTGGAAAATGATCTGCCAATAACGGCAGCAAATATCAAGCGGATACTACTCAATAAAGAAATCAACCAGGAAAAGCGAATGTTGATGGAAATATTTAAACATCACAATGAACAGATCGCAGCCCTGGTCGGCAAAGATTATTCCGTCGCAACCCTTGAACGATATAAAACTTCATTTAGGCACACCCAGTCTTTTCTGCAATGGAAATATAATGTTACCGACATCGACATTCAAAAATTAGATTTTGAATTTATCACTGAATACGACTTTTGGTTAAAGAGCACCAGGCGTTGTGATCACAATTCGACAATAAAATATCTGAGCAATTTCCGAAAAATAGTTAATCGCTGTGTACGAAACGGATGGTTGATCCGAGATCCTTTTCTCGGGTTTAAAATGACGAAAAAAGAAGTTGAACGAATTGCATTGACAGAATTTGAGCTCGACACTATTATGAAACGGCAATTCTCAGTGGAAAGGATGTCTATAGTCAGGGACATTTTTATATTTAGTTGTTTTTCCGGTCTGTCTTACGCAGATGTTAAAAAGTTGAAACGATCCGAAATTGTAATTGGTGTTGACGGAGAAAAGTGGCTAATATGTAAGAGGCAAAAGACGAACGTGTCTGCAAAAATTCCACTTTTGCCTGTAGCCCTAAGTATGATTGACAAATATGCCGATCACAAGCAATGCATATTGCAAGACCGGGTATTGCCGGTGCTAAGTAATCAGAAAATGAATTCATATTTAAAAGAAATAGCTGATTTGTGCGGTATCAATAAAAAACTAACTTATCATATTGCCAGGCACACATTCGCAACAACTGTCACCTTAAGTAATGGTGTGCCGATCGAAACAGTTTCAAAAATGTTAGGACATCGGAACTTAAGAACAACGCAGCATTACGCGAAAATTCTCGACAAGAAAATTAGTGATGACATAAAAGTATTACGTTCCAGATATACAATTCATTCCCCAGAATAAAATACTTTGTAAAAGAAAAAGAGAAAAAAGAAAGCATGGCAGCAGCGGCTGTTGATTCCAGCAAAAAGGAAACGGAATAAATGCGTGGATTGCAGTCCATGAAAACCCGGTAGAGCTGGCGCAGGATATGCTGTTGAAATTTTGCAAGACTGCTTTATGCCGTAGTCTTTTGGCTGCCTGGTTTTGTATCTGCCTGAAATTGAGGTTTGGTCGAAACAGGCCGCTATATTAGTCTTTCTTTTTTCTTTTTTTGCAAAACATCTTCTCTGATCATTCCCAAGTAGGCGTTGGTCGTTTAAATAAGAATGCACGGTCAAAGCTGTTTTCATGACTATTTGCCTTTTTTTCTCAATGACGCCTACGTTTGCCGCGTTTTGATTTTCTCAATTCAAAAGGAATTTCCTCTTTGTCTTCCACAGGTCGCATGAGAATTTCCAGTATTTGTTGTTGCTGGTCTTGGGATTTCCCTTCAGTTATATCAGCGTTTGATTTCTGCCCCTGAAGTTTTTTGAGCTGATTTTCTCTGAACAGATTTTCTTTTTCCAAACTTCGCCCGCGTGTTAACCGTTTCTTTTGCATATGCATGGCATCCTGAGTGAAAATCGTTTTCGGATTGAGTATGTTTTCGATTGTTGCAAGGGAATAGCCTACTTCGCTGCCTTTAAAATAAACTTTTTGATTATCCTGAAATGCTATACCCCTGCCGCGGATAACCTTATAGCCCAACTGTTCCATCTTATCTTTAAAATCAAAATAGCCTTTCGATCGACTAATGCAATATTTGATGTTTTCCTTTAAAAGCTTTTTGCGGATATCATGTCTCGGGGCCCATCTTTGTTCTTCTGACAGGAATCTTCGTGGACTTACAACTTCTCTGAGCTGATACTTCTGTTCCATTTGCCTGCAATAGGCAGCGATCTTTGCAAAATTGTGGCTGTCAGATAAAGTTTTCCCGTCAAATCCAACCCGGTTAACCACAATATGCAAGTGCTGATGACGGGTGTCCCTGTGATAAACTGCCAGGTATTGATTTTTTTCAAATCCCATTTTGCGGGAACATTCTTCTACCATTTCACTCATCTTCCATTTTTCAATTTTGTCCTCCGGAGCAAAACTTAAAGAGATATGCATGACCGGATTCGACAGCTTTGGGTTTAGGTTTCTAACCTCACCAAACTGTTTTATGAGTTCAAATTTGCTACCGAAACAAAGATTATACTTTAGGATGTCTGCCCGGTTTATCATAGCTGAACTTTCATTCATCTGCTGTTTTTTGTCGGACATGCAATAAAGGATGCATCCCCGAAAAGATTTGCCGATGGATATTTTCCCAATCACCTAAAACAGCTTTTAATTTTTTCCGCCATTTTTTTTATATCTTCTGCAAGTAGTAGCCATTCAGCTCTTTCCATTTCATTGAAACTCTCTTCACGGTTTCTTTTCCTTGCCACCTGGTTTACATTGGCGGCAAGATGGTTCAGCGTAGCTGTAAACAGCAGGATTTCTTTTGGGAAGGTATTTGTCCTTGTGACAACTTTGCCATCAAGTGCCAGCTCTCTTAGGTATTGAGAAACCGGAACGCGCGATTGTTGTGCTTTATATTCTATTATCTTCCTTTCAACTGGGGAGCACATGAGTGCCAGCTGTTCTGTCTTTCTTACCGACTTTTTTGGTCTTCCTCCTTTTCTGTTCCATGTCTTTTTCTTCACCGTTTCCATATTACACATTTAAACAATCTTCACATCCCTCCATGAATCCCGCTAGCGAGGCTGCGGGATGAATGGAGCCAGCATAGTTTCGACGAAGGAGAAACATAGCTGGCTACCAAAGCTTCCAAAAATCTCTTCGATCCACCATTTCAAATTCCCGCATCTTACTATTCAAATGAAATCATTCTTTTCGGTTAACCTCACTACTGAAAATTTTTGGATTATCTATCCCATATCTGCGGACATTATTTTTCAGATCCATCCAGAGCTGGATATTATAGTCTGCCAGTTCCATCATTTCCTCCTGCGTTAATTTATGAGGGTTCGCAACAACCGGGGCTGACTTACCCTCCGGTTGGTCTTCCAAACAGGAAAATATATTTGGCGCATACCCTTCCCCGATCTCTAGGGTTTTTCCAATTGCCATACTGTTACCAAAGAGTTTAATTTGCTTTCCTGTGCTGAGCAGGAAGTTCTTTCTTTTTAATTCTGCCATAATATTTAAGTTTTTGCTGGTGAAAAGAAAACATTGCCTTTTACAATTTTTCTGTTGGCTTTATGAGTTCCTGAATGTCCTGCCAGAGAAAATATACCCTTGACCGGATTTTAAAGGGCTTTAACTTGCCGTGTTTGATCCAATCGTAAATGGTAGGTTTAGTAACCTGGAAAAGTGAGCAAACCTCAGCAATCTTATAAAGAGGTTTATAGGTCATGCCAGGGGTTTCGTAATTTACAGTAGGAGGTTTTGACTTTTCTACGTTATTAACTTCTTCCCGGATAATCTGCCGCATATTAGTCCAGAATTGTTCCGGCTCAAATGGGAATAACATCGGGGTAATGATATTACCGCTTCTCACATTTTCTTTCATCACAAATCATTTTAAGAATGCAACATACTTTGATTAGTTAAATTTAGCCGTACCCCTTCAAAATCTGAAGATGTTAAATTAACACGATGAATTAAGAAAGGATACTAAAGGGTTTCTCGGCGCAGGTCTCAGGTTTGAGTCCTTCCTGGTATCGCTTTTGAATTTGAATTATTCATTTCTCAGACTATCTACGGGATTTGCAAGCGCCGCCTTCATCGATTGAATACTAATTGTAATAAATGAAATAGCAATTGCCAATAATCCTGATCCCGCGAAGATCCACCAATTCATATCGATTCGCATCATGAAATTCTGTAGCCAATTATGCATAAAATACCAGGCAATGGGAATTGCAATGACTATGGCAATCAGTATTAGTAGGATGAAATCTTTAACGAGCAGAATGACGATGCTGCCAATCGAAGCGCCCAAAATTTTTCGGATTCCGATCTCATTTGTTCTTTGGAATGTAGAATATAAGGAAAGTCCTAATAGGCCAAGGCAGGCAATAAGAATAGCAAGGGCGGAAAAGATCGCGAAAACCCTTCCAAAGAGTCGGTCATTGTTGTATTGTTGGTCGAATTTTTCATCAAGGAATGAGTACATAAAAAAATTACCAGGAAATATAGCATCATATTTCTTTTCGATTGCACTTATGGTGGCTTTGACATTATGATTTCCAACTTTAACTGAGAAAGGATTGGTGATGCTTGCAGATCCCGGTTGAAAGAAGGTTGCTTCGATAGGAGAATGGAGTGATTCCTGGTGAAAGTCCGAGACTACTCCTACGATCTTAAAGTTTCCTCCATTCAATATCACATCCTGACCGACAGCTTTCTCGGGAGAATCAAATCCAAGCATACTAACAGCAGTAGCATTCAAGATTACATTATGCAAGCCAATTCCATTTATATTAAAATCGTAGTTTTCGAATGTTCTTCCAGCAAGCATCTTCATCTCATAAAGGCTGATAAAATCAGGACTGATTCCATTCACGCAAATTGTGAAATGAGTCGACTGCGATTGATCGCCTCTATGGATATCATAAATACGGCTGAGTTCAGTGCCAGGAAGGCGCCATGAAAATGCAGCCCCAGAAACACCCGGAATCTGTTTTATCGCGGAAATGAAGGTATTCTGTTTAGGCAAAAGTGTTGAGTCCCAATCGGAAAGTTCAGGGCCGTTGATGGCCACAATTCGGCTCATATTGAATCCCAAATCCTGTTCATTCACAAATTGCAATTGCTTATATACCACAATAGAACTAATGATGAGTGCAACGGTTATTGTGAATTGGCCAATGACAAGTGTTTTGCGCAAAGCGATCCCACGACTTGAACTTTTGAATTTCCCTTTTAGTACGTTGGCAGGATTGAAAGACGATAGAAAAAATGATGGATAAAAACCTGAAAAAAAGATACCTATGAGGATGGAAATAATTAGCGACGTAGAAAAACTATAACCTCCAAGACCTTTTTTGAAGAGCCAGTTTAAAGACAAATGATGATTGACCATCGCATTAAAGTTCTTTTGAACAAATCCGATAATAACAATTGCAATTATGAGTGATACGAGATTGATTATAAGAGATTCCGTCATGAACTGACTTACAAGTTGACCTCTAGTTGCGCCGGCAACTTTTCGCACACCAACCTCTTTGGCTCGCTCAAGCGATTTTGCGGTCGATAGATTAACATAATTAATCCAAGCAATGGTTAAAATCAATGCAGCGATGATAAATAATCCCCAAACAACAATTGGACTTTCAGTGCTTCCAATTTCATATTCATAATCAGAATACAGATGTGCACTCAAAAGCGGTTCCAAATAAAATTTTTCTAAGCTTCCTGAAACTTTGGTTCCCTGGAAATGGCGATCACTAAAACCTACAAACTTTGCTTCCAGTTCATGATAGTTGGTACCCGCTTTTAGTTGAATATAGTGCCAGAATTTAGGATAGGTAAAATCGTAGTCAGCTTGCTGCCATACATTTTTGCCCTTGTAGAGAGTTATATAGGAAAGGAGAAAATCAAATTGCAAGTGAGAATTTTCCGGCACATCTTCGCATACTCCGGTAATTTTTAGCGGTGAGCCTCTACCAATTGTGATAGCTTTTCCTAAGACTGAACCGAAATTGTCATTTGCTAATGAAAATAACTTTTCAGCTAACGATTTCGTCAATACGACATCATATGGTTCTGCAAGCGCTGTTCTATAGTCGCCGGCGAGAAGATGGTAGCTGAACATAGCCAGAAATGAATTCTCGGCTGTCAGTCCATGTTGTCCTCCTAATTTTTTGTCATTGCAAACAATGATATTCTTTCCGCCATCTTCCACTCGGGTATAATCAATGATTTCTGGAAATTCAGCTCGCATTGCTTTGCTGACTCCTGAATAAGTCATAGTAGAATGTTGGATAAGTTTGCCATTCTGGAACCTGTCATTGTATATACGGTAAATGTTTTTTGCATTTTTGTTAAAGTCGTCATAACTCAATTCGAGGCTGAAATATTCGAGGATGAGTATGCTTGCAGCCATTCCAACAGAAAGACCCAAAATATTGATCAATGAAAAAGTTTTGTTTTTTATCAGATTTCGCCATGCGGTTTGAAGGTAATTCTTGATCATTTGCCTTTTTATTTAAGAAATAAATCGTTTAAGGTACACTATCAATTTTTTTCCAAGATATAAAATTCAGTTGCAATACTTAGGTTCAAGTCAAATTTTTTCAAATCAAATTCGCCAGAAATATTGAAAAAATAATAGAATTACATGAGCTAAAAAAAACACTTAGTTGTAATTAGAACCCAAAAATCTATTTACATTTCAGAAATTTTCTCAAGAATTTTTATAAAGTATGGTTCAAAGTCCTTACGAAAATCTTCCATTTCAAAGTTACCATTCCAACCTAAAGAACGTGGCCTTGGAGTACAAACGACTCCTAAAAATAAAAATTACTGATTCATCTTTGCTAAGAGATATTTTAGAAAATCCATATTACCCAAGCCTTCTTAGCTTAAGCGATACATTTAAGAAATATAGCATTAAAAACGTAGCCTATAGAATCTCTGGAGAATACCTGGATGAAATGGAGGTTCCATTTATCGGTTTGATGAATTTGGATTCCATAGGTAGCGACTTTATTTTAGTAAAGAAGATTACCAAAAACACTGTTACATATTTTTATAATAAAAAGCGAACTGAAACAATCGAAAGAAATGAGTTCTTAAAGCGGTTTGAAAATATTGCCCTCGTTTTTTTAGGTGAAGAGAAGAATGGAGAAGAAAGAGATAGTTATAACTTCAGAAAAGAAAATACATCAAAAAGCAGGATAGCTATTTTGACTGGCTCAGTTGCGATAATTATTTCTTTTTTAATTGCGATCAATTTTACCACTAATAACGCTTTACCTTTTGTTTTAATATCAATTTTTAAACTCCTGGGTTTATCCGCTATTATTTTCTTGCTATTATATGAATTTAATAGAAACAATAAATTAGCCAGAAATATTTGTGGTCTCAGCTCTGAAACCAATTGCGATGCAGTTCTTAGTAGCAGAGGCGCGAAAATTTTGGGAATAAGTTGGTCCGAGATTGGTCTATTTTATTTTGTTTCTACTGGTTTAGTTTTGTTTGTTTCAGGATTCGCTTTCACGACGAAAATAGGGTGGCTTTCTCTTATGAATGCCTTTGCGGCGCCCTTTATTCTATTTAGCACTTTTTATCAATGGCGGATCATCAAACTATGGTGTCCACTTTGCCTCCTTGTGCAAATAGT
>Ga0335076_10008156_pt1 | contig 10563 bp, 7 predicted proteins | sample Lox_Sample_25_FD_206717 | JGI IMG/M metagenome (GOLD analysis project Ga0335076, IMG submission 206717) | Soil microbial communities from Loxahatchee National Wildlife Refuge, Florida, United States - Lox_Sample_2.5 | ecosystem: Environmental > Terrestrial > Soil > Wetlands | place: USA: Florida...
TCCTTCATGCGCCGCAAGGCGCGTTCACGGCCGAGGCCCGCGCGAAAGTCGCCGCCGAGTTGACCGAACTGGGGATGGCCTGCGAACGCCTTAAGGACACGCCGCAAATCCGCGCCGGCATTTGGGTCTACTTTGTCGAGCACGCGCCCGATACGGTGTTCCGGGCCGGACGGCAGGCGGCCGAACCAATTATGAGCCTCAAGGTCTACGCTTTGAGGGGCGGCTTCAACGCGGAGACCAAGACCCGCATGGTCGCGGAAGCTACAGCAATCCTTGGTAAATACTCCAAGACCGACGGCGGCCAGGTTCCGGCCTATGTCGGCATCCTCGAAGTCCCCGAGGAAAACTGGGGCATGTATGGCCAACAGGTTCATCTGGCGGCGATGCAGACCAAGACATGATCTGAGACTGGCCTCGTTCTCTCTCCCTCGAGGACCCTCGGGGAGAGAGGTAGGCGTAGGGATCAGGGTTGCGCGCCCCGCCGTCGTCCCTCATCCGGCGAGCTTCGCTCGCCACCTTCTCCCGGAAGGAGAAGGGAAGGCGCGACAACCGGCGCAAGAGAAAAGGCCGCGCACGGGGCGCGGCCTTGATCTGATTCACGCCGGAATAGCGGCGATCAGGTCTGCGGCTGCGGCTCGAGCCCTCCGGCCTCTGGACCGATCGGTCGCGGCTTGCCGGTCGACGGCACGGCGGCACGCGGCGCGGCAGGGGGTTCCCGGTGGTCGGCGGCGGATTCGCGCACCGGACGCACGCCCTGCAACAGGCCGACGATCTCGTCGCCAGTCAGCGTCTCGAATTCCATCAGACCGGCGGCGAGCGTCTCGAGGTCGGCGCGGCGCTCGGTGAGGATGCGCGTCGCCGTGTCGTGGGCTTCCGACACCAGCCGGCGCACTTCCTGGTCGATCGTCTCCGCCGTCGCCTCCGAGATATTCTGCTGCCGGCCGAGCGAATAGCCGAGGAACACCTCGTCCTGGTTCTCGCCATACATGACGGCGCCGAGCTTGTCGGAAAAGCCAAGCCTCGTCACCATGGCTCGGGCGATCTTGGTCACCTGCTGGATGTCGCCGGCTGCGCCGGACGTGACCTTGTCCTTGCCGAAGATCAGCTCCTCGGCGACGCGGCCGCCCATCGACATCGCCAGCATCGCGATAAGCTGCTCGAAGCTCTGTGAGATTTGGTCGCGTTCGGGCAGCGACTGGACCATGCCGAGCGCACGGCCGCGCGGGATGATCGTCGCCTTGTGGATCGGCGTTGAGGCCGGCATCGAGACCGAAACAAGCGCGTGGCCGGCCTCGTGATAAGCGGTCAGTCGCTTCTCCTCCTCGGTCATGATCAGCGTGCGCCGCTCTGCGCCCATCATGATCTTGTCGCGCGAATCCTCGAATTCCTGTCGGGTGACAACCCGCTTTCCGCGTCGCGCCGCGAGGAGCGCCGCCTCGTTGACCAGATTCATCAGATCCGCGCCCGAGAAGCCGGGTGTGCCCCGCGCCACCACCTTGAGGTCGACATCGGGGCCAAGCGGCACCTTGCGCACGTGAACGCGCAGGATCTTCTCGCGGCCAATGAAGTCGGGGTTCGAGATCACGATCTGCCGGTCGAAGCGGCCGGGCCTCAACAGCGCCGGGTCGAGCACGTCAGGCCGATTGGTCGCGGCGATGATGATGATGCCTTCGTTCTGTTCGAAGCCGTCCATCTCGACCAGGAGCTGGTTCAGCGTCTGCTCGCGCTCGTCATTGCCGCCGCCCAAGCCCGCGCCGCGATGGCGGCCGACCGCGTCGATTTCATCGATGAAGATGATGCAGGGCGCATTCTTCTTCGCCTGCTCGAACATGTCGCGCACGCGGCTCGCGCCAACGCCGACGAACATCTCGACGAAATCGGAGCCCGAAATGGTGAAGAACGGCACGTTGGCTTCGCCGGCGACAGCGCGGGCGGTCAGGGTCTTGCCGGTGCCGGGCGGCCCGACCAGCAGCACGCCGCGCGGGATACGCCCGCCGAGCTTCTGGAACTTCTGCGGGTCGCGAAGGAACTCGACGATCTCCTGCAGGTCCTCCTTGGCCTCGTCGACGCCGGCGACGTCCTCGAACGTGACCCGGCCCTGCGCCTCGGTTAGAAGCTTGGCTTTCGATTTCCCGAAGCCCATGGCCTTGCCGGCGCCGCCCTGCATCTGCCGGGTCATGTAGATCCAGAGGCCGAGGAACAGGAGAACAGGCAGGACGCTGGAGACGATCGTGAGCAGCCAGTTGTTGCCGTCCGACGGCGGCTTGGCGGTGATCGTCACATCTTTCTTGTAAAGCGCCTGCACCAGGCCCGGATCGCTCGGAGCGTAGGTCTGGAACGACCGCCCGTCCTTCATGTGGCCGGTAATCTCGGGGCCGGCGATCGTGACGTCCCGGATGTTGCCGGCGTCGGCGTCGGTGAGCAGCTGGCTGAAGGTGATTTCGCTCGACGGGGCCTTCTGGCCTGGGCTCTGGAACAGGGTGACCAGCGCCAGAACCAGCAGGAAAATGATGACCCACAGGGCGAAATTTCGGTAATTCGCGTTCATAGCCTTCCTGCGACGGAGGGGCTGATCAAGATTTCCCCGACCCTTCCGGCCGGTCCGTCAAGCACATTTAAGCGCGCCGGGCCGAATTGCCAAGAGAACCCCAGATTCTCTCAATTTCGAGTGAAGGCTCGAATTGCAGTTTTTTGGCGGCAAGGGTCGTCCCGCGCCGCCGTCCTCCCTCACGCCGTCTTCTCCTCCCTGGCCCCCAATTCCTCGACCATCGCCTTGCGCATCAGGAATTTCTGCGCCTTGCCGGTGACCGTCATCGGGAAGGAATCGACGAAGCGGACATGGCGCGGCGCTTTATAGTGAGCGATGGAAGCGCGGCAAAAGGCGATCACCTCGTCCGCGTTCAAGGCCATCCCCTCACGGCGCCGAATCCAGACGCAGAGTTCCTCGCCATACCTGTGGTCGGGCACTCCGAACGCCTGAACCTCGGCGACAGCCGGGTGGGTGAAGAGAAACTCCTCGATTTCGCGCGGATAGATGTTCTCGCCGCCGCGAATGATCATGTCCTTGAGCCGGCCAACAATATTGCAATAGCCATCCGTGTCGATTGTCGCCAGATCCCCGGTATGCATGAACCGCGCCTCGTCGATCGCCCCCGCCGTCGCTGCGGGATCGTCCCAATAGCCGCGCATCACGCTGTAGCCGCGGGTGAGCAATTCGCCGGGAACGCCCGGCGCGACGATCCGGCCTTCAGTGTCGATAATCTTGACTTCGAGGTGCGGTTGGATCCGCCCGACGGTCGAAACGCGCCGCTCGAGCGGGTCGTCATACGAGCTCTGGAAGCTGACTGGGCTCGTTTCCGTCATGCCGTAGGCGATCGTCACCTCGCGCATGTGCATCAGATCGACGACCTTGCGCATGACCTCGACCGGACAGGGCGAGCCGGCCATGATTCCGGTGCGCAGACTCCTGAGGTCGAAGCGGGTGAAGTCGGGATGTTCGAGCATGGCGATGAACATGGTCGGCACGCCGTGCAGACCGGTGCAGCGCTCTGCCTGCACCGCCTCCAGCGTCGCCAGCGGATCGAACCCTTCCGACGGGCTCACCATGCACGAGCCGTGGGTTACGCAGGCGAGGTTGCCCAGCACCATGCCGAAGCAATGATAATAGGGAACCGGGATGCACAGCCGGTCATGGGGCGTGAGCCGCATCGCTTCGCCGATGAAGTAGCCGTTGTTGACGATGTTGTGATGGGTCAGCGTCGCGCCCTTCGGCGCGCCGGTGGTCCCCGAGGTGAACTGGATGTTGATCGGATCGTCGAACTGTAGCGAAGCTTCGAAGGCCGCGAGCTCCGCCCGTTCGGCCGCCGTGGCGGGTTTGGCGATGTCGTCGAAATTGAACATGCCCCGCGACCGATCGGCGCCGAGGCGGATGACGATTTCGAGTTTCGGCAGGCCCTTGGACGAGAGTTCGCCGGGTCGGGCCTTGTCGATCTCGGGGGCGCAGCCGCGCAGGGAGGCGAAATAGTCGTTGTTCTTGTGGCCCGGACTCAGGATCAGCGCCCGGCAACCGGACTTTTTCATCGCATATTCGAATTCGTGGATGCGGTAGGCGGGATTGATGTTGACGAGGATCAAGCCCGCGAGCGCCGTGCCGAACTGCGCCAGAACCCACTCGCTCACATTGGCCGACCAGATGCCGACGCGCTCGCCCTTCTTCAGCCCAAGGGCGCGCAATCCGATCGCTAGGTCCTCGGAGCGGCTTAGGAGTTCGGCATAAGTCCAGCGCACGCCCTGGTGGCGCGTCACCTGCGCCGGACGTTCCGGTCCCTCAAGCGCGACGCGGCGGAGAAGGCGGCCGATCGTCTCGCCGCTGAGCGGCGTCGGGGAGGCGCCATGGACATAGGACTGTGTGAGCAGCGCCATTGACCTTCCTCCCGCCGGCCGCCTCAATTCACCGAGGCGCAAGACTATCACAATTCCTGCATGTCCACAGTTTGCTGGGCCGCCGGTCAGCCGCCGCTTCGAACTCCTGCTTTTCTGAAGCGCCTGATACGGTCGCAACCCGGGTAAGGTTGGCGGCGAGATGGGGGGCCGGTGGATTTTGCGATCGGCGATATTGAGGTTGCCGTGATCGTCGGCGACGATTTCTCCCTGCCCCTGCGCGCCTTTCTACCAGGGCTCGATCTTGCGGCGTTCGAGCGGGACCGCGAATCGATCTCGCCCGAATTCGTCGATTTGGACCGCGATCGCCTGCGCTGCGCGATCCAGAGCTTTGTGCTGAAACTCGACCGGCGCACTATCCTCGTCGACGCCTGCATTGGCGAGGACAAGGATCGCCCGGAAGTCCCGGCCTGGAGCCGGCGTTCGCGCACAGGCTGGCTCGACCGGCTGCGCGCGGCGGGCGTCGCGCCCGAAGCTGTTGACCTGGTCTTCTGCACCCACCTGCATGTCGACCACGTCGGCTGGAACACGATCGACGTCGGTGGCGCATGGAGACCAACTTTCCCGAACGCCCGCTACCTTGTGGGACGCCGTGAACTGTCCGATTGGCAGGCGCGCTTGGCCGCCGGGGTCGCGGCGCCCATCCATGTGCGGGGGCTTCGGGATAGCGTGTTTCCGCTGGTCGAGGCGGGCCGGGTGGACCTCGTCGACGAAGGGCTCGAACTCGCCGCGGGCGCGGCGCTAGCCTTCCTTCCCGGCCACACTGCGGGGCAACTGGGACTGCGTATCGACCGGCCGGCGGGCCGCGCCCTGTTTTGCGCCGACGTGATGCACCGTCCGCTTCAGATTGCCAACCGGCCGTTTCGACCTCGTCCTGCAGCGACCCACGGCTTGCCGCGCAAACACGGATCGCCGTTCTTGAGGAGGCGGCTGCGTCCGGGCGGGTGGTCGTCCCGGCGCATTTTCGCGGCCCCCGACGCGTGACTGTGACGGGGCGGCCTGACGGGTTCCTGCCAAGTTTTCCGGCGTGACGGCAGGCTCGCTCGACCTCTTTGTTTCACAATTCGCGCAGGTAGGCCGCAGGCGTTTGGCTTAGCGTGCGCCAGGCGCCGATCATGCCGAAGCCGACCGTGACGGCAAGTCCTCCGGCGGCTGCGGCGAGCGCGCCCATCCAGTCGAAGGCGAAGTCGATATGCATGAGGCGGGTGACGACGAGCCAGGCGGCGAGCGCCCCCGCGGCGGCGCCGAACGCGGCGGTCGAGGCGCCGAGGAGCCCGTATTCGATCAGGAACATGGCGGCGAGCCGTCCGCGCGTCGCGCCGAGAATCTTCAAAATGGTCGCATCGGCGAGCCGGGCGCGCCGGTTGGCCGCGAGCGCTCCGGCGAGCACCAGGACCGAAGTCGTCAGCGCGACGCCGGTCGCGGCGCGGATCGCCAGCGCCAGCTTGGCCAGGAGGTCCTCTACGTTCTCGAGCGCCTCGCGCACTCGCACGCTGGCGACCGTGGGGAACTGACGCGCGGCCGCGCGCAACAGCGCGAGTTCGGCGTCCGGCCCGTCGGCGGGCGGCAAGGCTGCGGAGACGAGTTCGGTATAAGGCGCGCCCCTGAGCGCGTTGGGCGAATAGACAAGCACGAAATTGATCGCGTAGCTCTTCCAGTTGACCTTGCGCAGATTCGCGATCTTCGCCGTGATGTCGCGCCCGAGCACGTTGACGACGACCATGTCGCCGACGCGAAGGCCGAGGCCGTTCGCGACTTCCTTCTCCATCGAAACCAGCAGCGGGCCGGAATAGTCTTCCGGCCACCATGACCCCGCGACAATCTCGGAGCCCTCCGGCGGCTTTTCGGCAAAGGTCACGCCGCGATCGCCTTCGAGCGCCCAGGCCACATTGTCGCTGGCTTTGACCGCTTCAACCGGCGTCCCGCCGATCCGGACGAAGCGCCCGCGCATCATCGGCGTCTCGCTGATTTTGACGCCCGGCGCCTCGCGCTTGAGGAAGTCTCGGAACGCCGCCGCGTCGGCGCCGGGCACATCGAGGAAAAAGAAGCTCGGCGTCACGCCTGGCTCGGACTGAAGCAGATCGGCGCGCATATTCGCGTCGATGAGGGTGAGCGCGACCAGCGCCGCCAGTCCCAAGCCCAGGGATTGGACCACGGAGGCGGTGAGCGCGCCCGGTCTTTCGATTGCCGATAGCGCCATGCGCCATTCGACGGAGCGCGTTTTTGGAGCGCGGCGGGCGAGGGCGGAAATGCCGAGCGCGATCAGCCTGAGCGCGATGAAAGCGCCCGCCGTCGCCCCGGCGACATACGCCGCGATGGTAGGTTGCGGGCTGGTCAGGACGGCCAGCGCGACGAGCGCCGCCCCTGCCACCGCTGCGCCGGCGAGATAGCGCATGCGCGGCCAGCCCTGGCGCTCCTCGGGCAGATCACGGATCAGGGTGGTGACCGGCAGGTCGTGCGCGCGTCCGAGCGGCGCGATCGAGAAGGCGAGCGCCGTCAGCAGTCCGAACGCCAGCCCGAGCGCGATCATGCCCGGCTCGATCGACGGCACAAGCGGGATCGGCAAAAGCGACCCGAACAGCCCCTCGACGACGAAGGGGATCGCCGCGCCAAGCGCCGCGCCGGTGAGCGCTCCGATCAGTGCGACGATCGAGAACTCGACGAGCGCGAGCGCGACGACACTTGCGCCGGTCGCGCCAATGGCTTTCAGAATTGCCAGCGTTGCACGCTTGCGTTCGACGAAGCCCTGCGCCGCATTGCTGACGCCGACGCCGCCGACGACCAGCGACAGCAATCCGGCGAGCGTAAGGAATTCGGCAAACCGATCGACATCCTTGGTGAAATCGGGAGACACGTTGAGCCGCGAACGGGCGTCCCACCCGGCGTGCGGAAACGCCCGTTTGGCCTCGCTCAGCAGCGCCCGGACCGCCGCTTCGTCCGGCGCGCCGCCGGATCCGCTCATGATCACGCGGGTCGTCCAGCGAACGAGCGATCCCGGCTGCACCAACCCCGAAGCGTCGAGCGCCGCCTGCGAAATGAGGACGCGAGGACCGAGGCCAACGGCGGTCGCCAATCGATCCGGCTCGCTGACGAGCACAGCCCTGAGCGCGAATTTCGCCCCGCCGATGCGGATGACGTCGCCGATCTTAAGGTTCAGCCGCGCGAGCAGCGCCTCTTCCGCCGCCGCTCCGAACACGCCATCCTTCTCGGCGAGCGCTTCGCCGAGCGGGATCGGCGGGGCCAGAACCGCCGCGCCAATGCGCGGCGACGACGGTTCGACAGCCTTGAGCTCCACCAGCGCCGCGTCGTCGCTCGCGGCTCTCGCCATGGCGCGCGTCGTCGCAACCGTTGACAACGAGCCGTAACCTTCGAGAAACTGCTGCTCCGCGGCCGAGAGCCGACGATGAATGAGCGAGAACGACGCGTCGCCGCCGAGGATCTGGCGTCCTTCGCGCCCAAGGCCGTTGTTGAGGGCCTGAGCGAGGCTTTTGACCCCGACGATCGCGGCGACGCCAAGCGCGATGCAGAGAAGAAAGATGCGCAAGCCCGCAAGGCCGCCGCGCAAGTCGCGGATGGCGAAGCGCGCGATCGGCGTCCGGCGCCGGACTTGTGGGAAAGCGGCAGGCGCGTTCATGCCGGGACGGCGGCAGAAGTTTCCTCGACCTTGCCCGAGCGCATGCGGATGGTGCGGTCGCAGCGGGCCGCGAGCGCGGAGTCGTGGGTCACAAGCGCGAGCGTCGCTCCGCGCCGCGCGGGCAGGTTGAAGATCAAGTCGACGATGGCGCGCCCCGTCGCCTCGTCGAGATTGCCGGTCGGCTCGTCCGCGATCAAGAGCGACGGGCGCGGGCAGAGCGCGCGGGCAAGCGCGACGCGCTGCTGCTCGCCGCCCGAGAGCTGCGCGGGATAGTGGCTGAGGCGGTCGCCGAGACCTACGTCTTCGAGTTCGGCTCTTGCGCGATCCGTAGCGTCAGCCGCGCCGGCGATCTCAAGCGGCGCCGTGACATTCTCGAGCGCGGTCATGGTCGGGATCAGATGGAAGGACTGGAATACAATGCCGATGCGCTGGCCGCGAAATCGGGCCAACGCGTCCTCGTTCATCGCCCCGAGCCTCGCGCCGTCAATCTCGACCTCGCCCCTGTCCGGGCGCTCGAGCCCAGCCATGATCATGAGCAGCGTCGACTTTCCCGAGCCGGAAGGGCCGACGACGCCGACCGCCTCGCCCTTTGCAATTGTCAGGGAGACATCCCGCAGGATATGCACGCGAGCGGCGCCCCGGCCGAGGCTGAGGTCGACGTCGCGCATCGCGACCGCGGGAACAACCATTGCCGGAATTCCTGAAGGCGAAGTCGACCTCATATGGGCATTGGCGCCTCCTCGTCCAGACGGCCGTCGTCGTGGCCGTTCTCGCGGCGGCTTCGGCAGCGGGGGCTCGCACGATCCGCCTCGTCGTCCTCGGAGATAGCCTGACCGCCGGACTTGGCTTGCCGCTCGGCAAGGCATTTCCGGTTCAGTTGCAGGCGGCGCTTCGCGCGAAGGGCTTCGACGTCGAGGTCCTGAACGCCGGGGTGTCCGGCGATACGGCCGCCGACGGGCTTCAGCGTTACGACTGGGCCGTGCCCACCGACGCTGACGCCCTCATTGTGGAACTCGGGGCGAACGACATGCTGCGCGGCATGAAGCCGGAGGCGACCAGGACGGCGCTCTCGGCGATCCTCGATAAGGCGCGGGCCGCCCATTTGCCCACGCTTCTCGCCGGCATGCGCGCGGCTCCGAATCTGGGAGCCGAGTACGACAGCGCCTTCGATGCCATCTACCCGGCCTTGGCGAAAGAATACGACGTCGCGCTCTATCCGTTCTTCCTCGACGGCGTTGCCGGCGATCCGCAGCTCAACCAGGCCGACGGCATGCATCCGACAGCGGCGGGAGTCGGGGTCATCGTCGAAAGAATCGAGCCCTCGGTCGAAGGGATCCTCAAACAGGTCAAGCCCTGACATCGCCGTCTCCGCCCCTTGCGCTCCAGGCTCCGCCTGCCCTAGCTAGCCGCCGAGCCTGCGCCCGATCGGGCCGCCGGGACCTTGAACGGGAGCGCTCATGTCGAGCCCGCGCCACATTCTCACCTTGGCTTGCGCAAACCGGCCCGGAATCGTCGCCAAGGTCTCGACCGCGCTGTTCGACGGCGGCTTCAATATCCTCGACGCCCAGCAGTTCGACGACACGGAGACCGGCAACTTTTTCATGCGGGTGGTGTTCAACCCTGCTGCGCCGGAAACGGACATCGAGCGCCTGAACGAAAAGTTCAAGGCGATCGCGGCCCATTTCGCCATGAGCTGGTCGATGCGCCCGGCCGAGAAACGCAAGCGGGTTGTCCTCATGGTCTCCCGCTTCGACCATTGCCTGGTCGATCTACTCTATCGCTGGCGCAGCGGCGAATTGGCGATGGAGCCGGCTGCGATTATCGCCAACTACCCCCGCGAGACTTACGCCCGGATCGACTTCGCCGGCATCCCCTTCCACTACCTGCCGATCACACGGGAAACCAAGATGGAGCAGGAGGCGCAGGCGTGGGCCATCATTAAATCGGCGAGCGTCGATCTCGTCATTCTCGCGCGCTACATGCAGATCCTCTCAGACGGATTTGCCGCCAAGCTGAAAGGACGCTGCGTCAACATCCATCATTCGTTCCTGCCCGGATTCAAGGGGGCGAAGCCCTATCACCAAGCCCATGAGCGCGGCGTCAAGCTGATTGGCGCGACGGCCCATTTCGTCACCTCCGATCTCGATGAAGGCCCGATCATCGAACAGGATGTTGAGCGCATCAGCCATCGCGACACCCCCGACGATCTGGTGCGCAAGGGGCGCGACGTCGAGCGCCGCGTGCTCGCCCGCGCCGTCGCCAATGTGCTCGAGGACCGGGTGCTGCTCAATCAGGGGAAGACCGTCGTGTTCGCGGAGTAGCCACGTTTCGAGAATTCCGGGGCTCGCCTCGCCCGAAGGCAGTCTAGCCAAACCGCTCGAGATCGCTCTGTAACGCCGGATCGCTCGGGGGCGTAAAGAAACGTGCGGCCGCCCGCGATCGCGCCTATATGATGGCGCTTGAGGAGGATCTCATGAAACAGGACCATT